>WBZM01000254.1_pt1 | contig 84858 bp, 82 predicted proteins | sample 5204271 | NCBI WGS metagenome assembly WBZM01 (sample SAMN12344346, study PRJNA552823) | activated sludge metagenome | biome: Activated sludge suspended growth; feature: Nitrification reactor; material: Wastewater; isolation source: activated sludge from nitrification reactor of wastewater...
AAGTGTCCCAGCCTTCTTCAGGACTGGCCGCGTCTCAAGTCCTCTCAGTACGCGGGATGACCGAGCGCCTCAGCCCTCGGGGAGAGGAAAACGTAACACCTGCAGGTAGCTCACGATGTTGACGAACACTTCAATGGCGATCAGTACTGCCATGAAGGCGCCGAAGGTTGCGAGAATGTCGCTGATTTCGAGCAGAAAATAGGGGTGGACGCTGATCCTGCTATAGAGCACATATACTACGTCGGCGACACCCCACCAGATGACGAAGACCATCAGCACGGCCAGCACGAGCGCCGCATGGCGGATGCTGCCCCGTAAGCGGTTGATCAGCGGCTCGTCTGGGAAAGTGGGTTGCACTGGATCCGCGGGGTCCTTTTCCTGGCCTCTCATTACTACCTCCCATGATAACCACCCCCTGCCAGGGATTCTTAAATGAGAACTGCTGGGAGCAATCTGGCAGGCTCAAACTATAATCTGGATCAAGGGTCGGGGGCAGAAGCCACTCCAGAATGCCAAGACCCCTTTCAGAGCTCGCTGGGACCGGCTCCCTTGGACCTTGCCAAGATGATGGCTCGAAGCACGTGAACAGCGTTCGGTCATTCGGTTTTGCTACCCGTTGGCGAATCGGCGCGCTACTTGTGTGGCTGGTTCTGGCCTGCCTCTTGCCTGGGATACTGGGCGTCGCGGTCCTGTTCGCCCGGGAATACCGGAACGGACGTGCCCAACTCGAACGGGACTTGACGGCCACGGCACGTGCCATGGCTCAAGCCGTTGATAGCCGGTTGCTCAGGGCGCAGACCGTCGGCGAGGTATTGGCCACCTCCGACGCCCTGACCCGGCAAGATATCGAGGGCTTCCACCGACGAGCACGCGAGGTCATCGCAACGACGAAAGTCGGGATGAACGTGGTCCTCAGCGACGAGAGCGGCCAGCAGATTATCAATACGCTGCGGGACTTCGGCGAGCCTTTGCCGCGGCACGGCCATCCGGCAATGCTTCGCCGTGTCTTTGAGACCGCAAAGCCCGTGGTCTCGGAGGTCTACATCGGTGCCGTACTGCGCAGGCCCGTGGTCAGTATCGACCTGCCGGTGATCTCCGGCACGAAGGTGGCCTATGTTCTGAGCATCGGTTTGTCACCGTATGACTTCAACGCCATCCTCGTCGCACAGAACTTTCCAGCGGGATGGGTCTCCGCAGTCTTCGATCACACGGGCATCATTGCCGCGCGGACCCAAGCTCCTGAAGAGTTCATCGGCCAGAAGGGAACGGCCGAGTACATCCAGCGCATCAGCGAATCTCCGGAAGGTGTGATGGAGACGGTCACGCTCGAGGGGACTCCGACGCTGTCGGCTTGGAGCCGCTCGTCGGTCACGGGCTGGAGCGTCGGCATTGGCATCCCACGACAGTTGTTGGAACGGGATCTGATGCACACCATGACTTGGCTGGGCTTGGGCCTGGCCACTTTGCTCGTCGTCGGGCTCAGCTTGGCGTGGATGGCAGGGCACATCATCGCCGCATCTGTGCGTGCGCTGACCGAACCGGCCATCGCCTTGGGCAACGGGCAGTTGGTGCCCATTCCAGAGGTATCGATCCAGGAATCAGCCGAGGTCGCCACTGCTCTTCGTCAGGCCGGTGAGTTGTTGGCGGAACGTTCTGCCGCCTTGGTAGCCGCCAATCGGGAACTGGAGCAACTCGCGCGGCGCGATGCGCTCACCGGGCTGCACAATCGGAAGTCTGCCAATGAGCGGCTACGCATGGAGTTCCTCCGCTTGAAACGGTCGGGTCATCCTTACGCCGTTCTGTTTATCGATGTCGACTGGTTCAAGGAGGTCAACGACACCTATGGCCACGAAGCTGGTGACCGCGTCCTGCGGCACATGGCGACCGTCCTCGCGAGTTCCTTGCGAGCGACAGACTTCGTTGCTCGTTACGGCGGGGAAGAGTTCGTGGCCCTCCTCTCGGAGACGACTCGCGAGGGCGCATTGCGGACCGCGGAGGTCGTTCGTCGCACAGTTGCCGATCAATCTTTTCCCGTGGTGGGTCAAGTGACTGTCAGTATTGGTGTCGCAATGGCCCGGAGCGAGGATGAGGATGAGGATCGAGCGGTACGCCGGGCAGACAAGGCCCTCTATAAGGCCAAGGAAGATGGCCGCAACGTGGTTCGGTCCAGCTAGCCTGCCGGCCGAACGAGCAACGCGCATCACATGAGCAGCTCTGCTTCAAGCGGCCGAGCCACGTTGCCGAGACGGTAGCGCTTGCGGATGCGCCCCGGCTCGATACCTTCGAGGAGGAGTCTCAAGCCGGTCCAGTCGGTTTCACGGGCGCTCGCCTTCGACCAGTCGGGAATGAATCGGCCCGCCTCGAGACGCTTGGCCCAGACGCAGAAACCACTGCGGTCCCAGTTGAGCACCTTGACCAGGGTCGAGCGCCGGTTGAAGAAGACGAACCGTTTTCCGCTCACGGGGTCCTCGCGCAGCGCGTGGCGCGTCAGCGCAATCAACCCGTCGAGGGATTGGCGCAGATCGGCCGGGCGACCATGGACCTGCACGCGAACTCGCGCTTCCGGGAAGAACATCAGCCGCGAACAAGGGACAGTTGCAGACCTCCGCCGAGGTCGAGGGTCAGTTCAGGCGCGCAGCGGATGGGGGCTCGCGCCGCAGAACGCCGGCGTCGAGGAAGGCGGCCGGTGCGCCACGCTCGGGTTTGCTGCTGCCGGCGGTCCGCAGGTGGCTTCGTCAGCGATGGAAGCAGGTATCGCTGATTCCTTCCCCCGCGCAGAATTCAGCGACGCTCAAACCGCTCCCGTCAAAGCGCGACAGCAGCACCCGCCACTGCTCCGCCCCGCTCTTCACCCGCTACCTCTTGGTCGTCGTGTCCATGCCTGCTCTCCATTCCGTCGTCCGAGGAAGGCATTCTCGGCCGGACGACAAGCGCAGGGAAGAACTCCGGCTGGTTACCGGTTGCACTTGCGGCGCTCGACTTCAGCCCAAAGGGCTTTGCCAAAAGCCTTCCAAGCTGCGCCTCCGTGGCATTCGAATCCCACACCAGCACATTCCTCCATCGTCTTGAGCATGATGCCGGCAAGACCGAACAGGTCAACCTTGGCCATGAGCTTGCGGTCGAAAGGGCTGGCGGCGGCGAGCTTGATCTCGGCCGCTGACTGGTCAAGAGCTTCCTTGGCCAGAGCCCGCACTTGGACGTCATCCGTCCAGTCGATACCGAGAACAATTCCCCTCCGCTCAATTTCAAGCTCAATCTCCCGCGTCTCTTCAGTGTAATTCTCAAAGCCGGCCATCGTGTCCCTCCTTCGCGCGTAGTGCTCAACTCTAGCAGGATAGCTCCAACGAAGGGAGTCCCGTTGGAGGGACGGCATGGGGGCCAAGCTCAAGCGACTTGCTGCGGTGGCGGTGCTGTCCGTACACGACCGGGATCTCGGGATGCCGCCGTCGAGTCCGGTCGACGGTGACCGTTACCGGATTCTGGCCGGCGCGACGGCTGCGTGGTCGGGGCGGAGCGGTCAGACTGCGCGACGCGTCGGCGGTGCTTGGGGGTTCCACGCACCGCGGGTGGGCTGGCTGTGTTTCATCGAGGATAAGGCGGTGCTGTTGTTTCACAAGGCGGCCGGCTGGAGTGCTGGCGTGGCGATCTGAGGCCCCCGACTGGATCAAGAGGCTTTTGGAGCCCGCCGCTTGGCGGACTTCTGCCTCCTGGAGAGTGAAACAATGGAAGAAACCCGAGTCGAGCGGCGCAAGATGGTGACGGTGCCGCAGGAAGAGTTCGAAGCGATCCTGGAGCGGGCGGCCGAGCGAGGCGCTCGACACGCGCTGCATGGGGCCGGACTGGACGGAGCCGATGCGGCGCGCGACATCCGTGAGCTGCGCAGTCTGCTCGATGCGTTCGACGCAGCGAAGAAAACCGCTTGGCCGACGATCGTCCGGATGCTGGTGACCGGGCTGGTGACGGCAACGCTCGCGGGGGCGTTCGCGAAGCTGAAGGAGTTCGGGGGTCGGCAGTGAGTGTCACCAGGGCTCCTCTCGGCTCGGCGCATTGGTGCCGGCGATGTTGCCCCCGCGACGTGGCTATCAATCTCGCGGGGCGACGTGCGGCGAGTCATTGTTGAACTGCTCGACAAGCCTGACACCACCGTGGCGCAATCACTGGTACTGTCGCGGCGTCTTTCCCTCTTTGGTGACAACAGCAGGTTTCTCTCGCGCGTCGGAGGCGTCGAGCTTCTCCACGAGCACGTCGAAGCGCCAGTCATCGCCGAAGTCATAGCGAAATTCGAACACTTGCCGGGGAAACAGCGCGGCTTCTCCCAAGGTCAGTTCGTCCGCGTAATATTCATCCACATCGCTGCAGCGCGGGTCGTCGAGCGTGCGCTGGGTAGCGTATTCGTCCTGGTAGCGAAACTGATACGGGTGTTCGTCATCGAATTGAAAGCTATCGAGAATGACTCGGGCAAGATCGTCGAAATCGCGTTCGGCCGGCATGACGATGCGACGCCAGACACTCGGGCCGAGCGAAACCTTGAGTGTCACACTCCCGCGGAACGGCTCGGCGGCCTCAGGGTCTCCCAGATAGTGCCGGCAGTCTGGGAAGAAGGGTAACACCCTGCTTGCCCAGAGCAGGAAGGGGTGGTGCTGCGTCTCCTCTTCAGCCTCAAGCCCGTCCGGAGTCGAGTTCCTGCCCGTAGGGTCCAAGAGACGCTCCAACAAGTCGGTAGCGGTGTAACCGAAGGCTTGAAGGTAGGTCGCGCTGGCGGATAGACCCCATGAGGTCGAGAACATGCGCTTGATCTGCCAGCCTTTCCCGGGAACGGCGTGGTCGGAAACGATGTCGAGCAAGCCGAACAACTGCATGAGGGCGACCTGCTTCATCCCGAGCGCCCCCAACATGGCCACTTGCCACTTTTCATCTCGCTCTTTCGCGCGGCTGCCCGGACGGTGGCGCTTCAGGAAGGTACCACGGTACTCCGCCATTCGGTCGGCGGCCAAGCCGAAACGCTCCTGCTCGAAGTCGGCAATGTGCCACCAGCGTTCCAGCAGCGAGAAGTAACGCTCTGTCGGGTTCAGCAACTGCCATCGGGCGACCACTGCCTCGTCCTGAACCATCTGCGGCGTGCGCAACGAACGATCCACCTTTCCCAAGCGAGTGAAGCGCAACAGCAGGTGCAAGCTATCCACATGGGGATAAGACACCTGCCTGCCGCGGCTGAGGCCGATCGGGGCGGGGTAAGTGAGCAAGCCGTTGAGTTCGGGCAGACGGGCGATGGCGAACTCGCGGGTCTTTGGCGATAAGGGAATGCCGTCCTGGCCGAGATACTCCAGAAGGGCGTCAAAGTCACGCACGATGGTGCCCGGAGGCACACCTGCACCGGCAACAGCAGCGAATGCCGCGCGGTCGGCGTCGGTGAGGGAGAGAGTGGTCATGTCGGTTGTTTCAATTGCGGGGATCGCAGCCAGGAGACGACGCAAGGAAATGGCAACTCCTGGTGGCTTCACTATCACCGGCCACGATACCTGCGGTCAATCGGTACGGGAAGGGAGAGGTGACCGGCCTCGTCACACTGGGCGGCTTGATCTTCGGCTGCGGCCTGTCCGGATGGGCGATCGTCCGCTGGGTCGTCAACTTCATCGAAAAGAACTCGGACGCCGGGATCGACAAGGTTGCCAAGAATGTGCAGGGGGTGTTGTGATGGAGGCGTGATACGGGTGCCCTGGGCCACAAGCGTGGCCTACGCGGAAACCTTTCTGCTCGATGTCGGTCCAGATACTCAACGCGCGGCTTGAACTGTTCAGGTCCTTCGCCAGGAATTGTGGTTTGACGGCGATTGCCAGGCATGAGGCACTTCCGAAAGTGCCATCGGATGTGCTGTGTTTATTTTTCAATCCCTTCCGCAGGCCGTTGCGGACGTTCCAACGGCGGCGGAGTCCCGACAAGGAGAGCCAGGCATGAGCACAGTGGCGATGACCATCGACTACAGCAACGGCGCTTACAAGCATTTCTCGAGCATTCCCTGGAAAGAGGGCTTGACGATCCTTGGAGCCATACAGGCGAGCGAGGGAATTGTCCCCGGAGCCACAATCAGTTTCGGATCCGACCGGGTCGGGCACGTCCTCAAGCTCGTCATCGACGGTTCTCCTCAGGAGGACGGACCGCCATCTGAATGGGTGGTCTGGGTCAACGCGAAACCCTTTCAGGGTCGTCTCGGCACGGCAACGAGCTTCGGCTTCAAGCCGGATGAGCGCGAGCTCAACCTGCTCAAACCGGGAGATCATGTCCTGATCAAGCAGTCTTTGGTGCCCTGAGGCCCGGTGTCAGGCGAAACGGGTGTGGCTGGGCGCTGCTGATCGCGCGGATTCATGAGGCTTTTCCACTCGCCTGCCGACGCTGCGGCGGCGAGATGTGAATCATCGCCTTCATCACCTTGCCCGCAATCAGCTTGCCGATCGTCGCCAGACTGGACTGCACAATCGGAAGCTTTGCCCGTCCGCTGCGCAGCTGGCGCTTGTGACTTGGCAACACTCAGCAGGTGACATGGAACAACCCGATGGCTTTGCCCTTGGCCTTGTTATAAGCCTTGATCGCCTGCGGCGTCGGCTGCAGAACCACGCGGCAGTCATGGTTGGTGAAGAATTCGGCAGCCTCCGGCGACAGGTGAACGTTGCCGTACTCACCGGTACCGACAAACAGAGTGTCGCAGCCCCTCTCGTAGACGAATTCCGCCTCGTCCACGGAAACGGTATGCGAGGTGCCATAGTACTGCTTGGAGAGTCTCTTTTTGCGCTTGAGCACCTCCCCCGAGAGGCGGATGACGACGTCGTGCGGGAAAGTGGCGCCATCGATGGAGGCTCGCCGTACTTTTCCCGGCAACAAGAGGTGCACCTTCGCTAGAATTCGCGCTTCCGAACGTGACCAAGAGAGGAGACGCACGATGAGTGATGAAAGCGAGACGTCCAACACCTTCGAGATGCTCTGTGGCCTGACGCTGGCCGTTCTGGCAGCAGTGCTGGCGATAAACGACCTCGGAGCCGGGAAGTACGGGGACGACGAAATCATCGCTCACAACCAGAAGGCGAACGCCTTCGACTGGTTTCAGGCAAAGGGAATCAAGCAGTCACTGGTCGAAGGGCAGCGCGACATGCTGCGGATACTCCTCGAGTCGCGCGTGATTCCTCCCGAGAGCGAAGCCCGCATGAGCACCCTGATGGCGACGCTCGACAAGGACATCGCCCGCTACAAGCAAGAGCGCAAGGAGATCCTCCTCGGCTCGGCCGCCGTCGGGCAGGAGAACTGGGTCCTTGAAGAGGACGGCAAGCTCGGCGCCGTCAAGGGCGCCCGCGAATGGGAAGCGGAAGCCAAGATGCTGGGCGCCGCCGGCGACACCTTCGACATCGCCACCTTCTTTCTGCAGCTCTGCCTCGTCATGGGCGCTGTCAGCCTGATTCTCAAGGGCAAGCGGATGCGCAACATTTTCTATGGCTTGATGGTGGTGCTCGGCGCCACCGGGGCCGTGTTCAGCGTCATGGCCTACACACAGGCCGGAGCTTTTGGCTGAAGGGCACGGGCGTTCTCCCCTCTGACAGGCAGCGCAGCGTTCGGCAGGGACGCTGCAGCTGCTCTGCCGCCCCGGTCGCGGTGCCGACGCCGGCGCTGGCAGGCGCTTGATCCACGTCAACGCCAGCCGGCCGTCACTACTCTCTAATTGCGGGATTTGATCTGGGGACCACTGGATGTTTCGCATCTCGCAATTCATGCAGGAGCTCTCGGCACCGCGACCGGCCGGGCCGAAGCACAACCCGCCAGCGCCAGTCGTCATCTGGAACCTCATTCGGCGCTGCAACCTGACCTGCAAGCACTGCTACTCGATTTCCACCGACAGGGATTTTCCCGGCGAACTGACAACCGAAGAAGTGTTTGCCGTGATGGATGACTTGCGGCGTTTTCGCGTGCCGGTGCTGATTCTCTCCGGCGGCGAGCCGCTGCTGCGACCCGACATCTTCGACATCGCGCGCCACGCCAAGTCGCTCGGCTTCTACGTCGGCCTGTCTTCCAACGGCACCCTCATCGACTCCGCCAACATTGATCGCATCGCCGGCTGCGACTTCGATTACGTCGGCGTGTCGCTCGACGGAATCGGCGCGACCCACGATCGTTTCCGGCAGATGAGCGGAGCCTACGAGGCCTCGCTGCACGGTATCCGCCTGTGCCGCGACCTCGGCCTGAAAATCGGCGTCCGCTTCACGATGACCCAGGAGAACGCGCACGATCTGCCGAAGTTGCTGCGCCTGGTCGAGGAAGAGGGAATCGACCGCTTCTACTTCTCGCACCTCAACTACGCCGGTCGCGGCAACAAGAACCGCCGCCAAGACGCCCAGCACCAGCTGACGCGCTGGGCGATGGACCTGCTCTTCGAGACCTGCTGGCAGTACCAGGAACGCGGACTGCGCAAGGAGTTCACCAGCGGCAACAACGATGCCGACGGCGTCTACTTCCTGCACTGGGTCAACAGGCGCTTCCCGGAAAGAGCAGCGAACATTCGTGCCCGGCTCGTGCAATGGGGGGGCAACTCCTCAGGGGTGAACGTCGCCAACATCGACAATCTGGGCAACGTGCATCCCGATACCATGTGGTGGCACTACAGCCTCGGCAATGTTCGCCAGCGCCCCTTCTCCGAAATCTGGATGGACCTCTCCGATCCGCTGCTGGCGGGCCTCAAGCGCTTCCCGCGCCAAGTCGGCGGGCGCTGCGGCGAATGCGTGCACTTCGACATCTGCAACGGCAACACGCGCGTCCGCGCTCAGCAGCTGACGGGCGACGCGTGGGCCGAGGATCCCGGCTGTTATCTCGACGACTCTGAGGTCGGCGTCGCCATGGATGCGGAGCGAGCGACCAGCAGCCGCACCGTCACCATCCGGAGGGCATCATGAGCTTGCTGCACCGCCTTTCCCGGCGATGCCTCATCGCCGCTCTCGTCACTATCGCCGGCACCGCCGCCGCTGGCGACGTACGCACACGCTATCAGGAGCACTGCGCCGCCTGCCACGGCGAGACGCGCCTGGGTGGCGTCGGCCCGGCGCTGTTGCCGGAAAATCTGGAACGCCTGCGCAAACCGGAAGCGCTCAACGTCATCCGCGACGGGCGGGTGGCGACGCAGATGCCGGGTTTTGCCGACAAACTGAACGCCGACGAACTGCAGCAGCTGGCGGAGTGGATCTACACACCCATGGTTCCGACCCCAGTCTGGGGGGAGAAGGAGATCCGCGGCTCGCATGTGGTCGAAGCGGCCGCTGCCCGCCTGCCGGCGCGACCGGGCCGTGGGCTCAAGGGCGCAGATCCATTGAACCTCTTCATCGTCGTCGAGACCGGCGACCATCACATCTCGGTGCTCGACGGCGACAAACTGGAACGTCTGCACCGCTTCCCGAGTCGTTACGCCCTGCACGGCGGGCCGAAGTTCTCGCCGGATGGCCGCTTCGTCTATTTCGCTTCGCGCGATGGCTGGATCAGCAAGTTCGACCTCTACAACCTCGTCGTCGTCGCCGAGGTGCGGGCGGGGCTCAATACACGCAATGCAGCGGTCTCCAGCGATGGCAAGTGGGTCCTCGTCGCCAACTACCTGCCGCACAGTCTGGTCGTCCTCGACGCAGCCGATCTCTCTCTGGCAAGGATCATTCCGACCTGGAACGCCGCCGGAGACAAGACCTCGCGCGTTTCGGCAGTCTATGACGCGGCACCGCGCAAGAGCTTCGTCGTTGCGCTGAAGGACGTTCCCGAGGCCTGGGAACTGAGTTACGATCCCGCAGCCGAGCCAGTCGCCGAAGGTCTGGTGCATGATTTCCAGTACAAGGAGGGCGCGTTCAAACCGGGCATGTTCCACCCCCGGCGGACGCTGCTCACCGACTACCTCGACGATTTCTTCTTCACCCAGAGCTATGACGAGATTCTCGGTTCATCGCGTTCGGCGACCAAGGGGCAGGTGATCTTCCTCGATGGTCGAAAGAAGGTCGCCGAACTCGATCTGCCGGGAATGCCGCATCTGGGATCGGGCATCACCTGGAAGTGGAAAGACCCGGCAGGCCGCGAGCGGACGGTCATGGCCTCGCCCAACCTCAATGCCGGACTGGTGACCGTGATCGACCTCGAGACATACGAGACCGTGAAGCAGATCCCGACCCTGGGCCCCGGCTTCTTCCTGCGCAGTCACGAGAACTCGCGCTACGCCTTCACCGATTCGATGATGAGCAAGGAAAACCGGAACGTCCTGCAGGTGATCGACAAGCAGAGCCTCGAGGTCGTGGCCCAGATCCGGGCCGACCCGGGGCAGACGCTGGCACACGTCGAATTCACCCGCGATGGCCGTTACGCTCTGGCCAGCCTTTGGGAGATGGAGGGTGCGCTGTTGGTGATCGACGCCAGCAACCTGCGCGAAGTCAAGCGCATACCGGCAAGGAAACCGGTCGGAAAGTACAACGTGTGGAATAAAATAAGCAGGTCCGAGGGGACAAGCCATTGAACCACCGTTGCGCGGAGACAGCGTGCGCGGGAACTTGACTTGGCCAGGAATCGGCGGGCATCGCCGAGCTGCGGCCGGCATCCCGCTCCAGACAAAACCCGAATGAGGACCAACCATTGAACAGCGAATGCTGCCGAAGACCTCGTTTCTGGCCAATCGCCTGCCTCAGCGTCGCGCTCGCTTGGCCCGCTTCCGGGCTTCCGGCAGTACCCAAAGCGGCCGAACATGAGGACGACGAGGTGAGCTTCGGAACGGCCGTCGGAGCGCCACCGAAAGCAGGCGCGAAGACCCCAGCCAAACCGGCAGCTGCCGAACAACCGGCGAGGACAGCCGCCGGCAAGCCGAAACCCGCTGGCGATCGGTCACGACGGGCAGCTGGCGCAGGAAAGACCGGAAAGGTCACGACCGACCAGCCGGCGGTGGCAGCCAAACCCCGTCCGGCGACGAAAGCGCAGGACAAGGTTCGCAGCAAGGCGGTGAAAAAGTGACGAGCGGCGGTGGCGAGGAGAATATTGCTGGCGCTGCGGGCGGAGCTGCCGCAGCGGCGGATCGGTGAGGATCTGCGAGATGTGGATACGCAGCATGCTTTGTGCCGGCGCCTTCGCCGTGCCGCTCCTGACCTCGCCGGCACTGGCACAGATGCCGCGTATCGAACTGAGCGCAGGCATGTACCGGATCGAGGCCGAGGTTGCCGCCAACGATGCGACACGCATGCAAGGACTGATGAATCGTCGCAGCCTGCCCGCTGGTCAGGGCATGCTGTTCGTCTTTCGCCAGCCAGAGCGCCACTGCATGTGGATGCGCAACACCTACGTGCCCCTGTCGGTGGCCTTTCTCGACCGGGATGGCCACATTCTGAACATCGAGGACATGCAACCGGAGAGCGAGACCAACCATTGCGCCGCCAAGGCAGCAAGCTTCGCCCTCGAAATGAACCTCGGCTGGTTTGCTGACAAGGGGATCAGGCCGGGAACCCGTATCGCCGGCGTCGAGAAGTCGCCGGCACCACGCTAGTCGACGGCGCCATGATGAGCATGCGTCGAGCAGCCTCGATGGGCCCGGCAACGCCCGCCGCCCCCCTCCGGGTACGGCGGGCAGATTCCAACGCAACTGGCTCGACAGAGCGCCGCTTCTGCCGGCTGCACCCCGGCGAATGAGTGCGGCGGGCGGGCCGCAATGGCGAGGCCGTATCACGCGCACCGGCGACAGCGCGCCGTTCCTGCCCTGGCTGCGTGACCGCGGTTCGCTGACGGCACGCATCCAGTCGCGCGGGCGTTTCGCCGTGCGCCTCCTGCGCCAGCAGCGATGCCAACCGACAGCCGATGAGGCGCAGACGCTCGGACTGCCGCCCGCCGTGCCGGCCTGGGTGCGCGAGGTGGCACTGAGCTGCGACGGCCGCATCGTCGTCTTTGCGCATACCGTCCTGCCCTGCCAGCCGCGCGGTCCGCTGACCCGCTGGCTGGCGCGGCTTGGCGAGCGTTCACTCGGCGCGTTGCTGTTTGCCCATGCCGGCTTCAGCCGCGGCCCGATGAAATTCATGCGGCTCGATCGCCGGCACGTGCTGTTCGTTCCGGCCGTGCAGGCACTCGAGTTTCCTGGGGTGGGCCCGCAAACGCTCTGGGCACGCCGTTCGCAGTTCGGTTTCGGCACACAGTCGGTGCTGGTGACCGAGGTCTTTTCGCCGACGTTGCTGCAGACAACACCGAAGCTGGCGGCGCCTAGCGGTGGCGTCAGCGCTCGCCCTGCCAGTCGGACCTGAAGGAGGAAGCGCCATGCAGATCACCGTTCTCGGAGCAGGTGCCTGGGGTACCGCTCTCGCCATAGCTCTTGCAGATGCGCATTCGATCATCCTGTGGGCGCGCGATGCCGAGCAGGTTCGTCGCCTGCAGAGCGAGCGCGAGAACACGCGCTACCTGCCGGGTCATCGCTTCCCGCCAGCACTGACTGCCACGGCTGACGTCGGCGCAGCGACGCGCCATGCCGATCTGATCCTGGTCGCAGCGCCTCTCGCTGGTTTGCGCAGCACGCTGCAGCACCTGCGGGACAGCGAGAGCGCGACGCCCTTCCTGTGGGTCTGCAAGGGTCTCGAACGGGACACCGGACTGCTGCCGCATCAGGTCGTCCAGGAAGTCCTGGGCGAGCGTCTGTGCGGCACCCTGACCGGGCCGAGCTTTGCCGAGGAACTGGCGCGCGGGCTCCCGACCGTGGTCACCATTGCCTCGACCGACGCCGACTTCGCGCTCTTCTGCGCCGCTCATCTACGCCGGCCGCGCCTGCGCATCTATGCCGGCGACGACGTCATCGGCGCGGAGGTCGGCGGAGCAGTGAAGAACGTGATGGCAATCGCCACCGGCGTCTGCGATGGCCTCGGGCTGGGAATGAACGCGCGCGCCGCGCTGCTCACCCGTGGTCTGCACGAGATCACCCGCTTCGGCAGGGCTCTCGGCGGTCGGCCCGAAACCTTCATGGGCCTTTCGGGAATGGGCGACCTGATCCTGACCTGCACCGGCGACCTCTCGCGCAATCGACGTGTCGGGCTGATGCTTGCCGCGGGAAAGGCACTCGATCAGATCACCGAGCAACTCGGGCAGGTCGCCGAAGGCGTTCCCGCAGCACGCGAAGTGCAGCGCCGCGCGGCAACGCTCGGCGTCCGCATGCCGATCACCGACTGGGTGTGCACCCTGCTCGACGGCAGCATCAGCCCGATCGAAGGGGTCGCGGCGCTGATGCAGCGCGACATCGTCTTCGAGGACGCCTAGCAGGCGCCCGTTCCGTGCCGCTCAACCGGCACCGCGGTAGCCGATCTGGCGCCAGGCCTCATAAACGGTGATGGCAACCGCGTTCGACAGGTTGATGCTGCGGTTATGGGCAACCATCGGCAGCCGCAGGCGTTGATCTGGAGCGAAGTCGGCAAGGATGCCGGCCGGCAGGCCGCTCGTCTCACAGCCGAAAACCAGTACGTCGCCGGCGCGGAATCCGACGCTGGCGAAGTGCGGGCGACCCTTGGTGGTCAGCGCAAAGCGCTGCGCGCCCGGTGAAAGCTCTGCCAGCCGCGCGCTGCAACTCGCCCAGTCGGCATGCACGCAGACCGCGGTGAGTTCGGCATAGTCCATGCCAGCGCGCCGCAATCGGTACTCGCTGAGTTCAAAGCCAAGTGGCTGTACCAGATGCAGCCGTGCCCCGGCGTTGGCGCAGAGCCGGATGACGTTACCGGTATTCGGCGGGATCTCGGGGTGAACCAGAACGACCTCGAACACCGCCGATCGACCCGTGGCCCACCTACTGTGTCAGGCCCGAAGTATTGATCAGGTCCGATGCCGGTGGTGGCGGCGCCTGGACCTTGATCACACCGTCGGCGATCAACTTGCGGACGATCTGTTCCTGCAGTCCGAAAGAACGGACGAAGCCCTCCAGCGGCATGACCACCTGCTGCGTCGGGGTCAGGTGAACTTCCTGCTTTCCTTCGGCATTGGTCGTCGGCGTCGCAGTGCCGAAATCGATCCGGATCAGCGGCCCGGTGATGGCGATATTGAGGATTCCGTCGGCAAAACTGGTCTGCATGTTCTTCCCTTCGCTGCTGGTGTGTCGGACGAGGCGCTGTCATGGTGCGAGTCACGGCAGGCCTTGCCGCAGGCGACTGCGGTGAGCCCGCAGTGTACATCCGCAACGGGCTTGCAGTACACAGCCCGATGCTGCGGGCGCGGCCACTCGCAGCGGGCAGGCGAAAACCCCGCCAATCGCCCGCATCAGGATGGCGACGACACGCCGACAGCCGGTCGAGAAAAGGCCCGGCAGGGGCAGGAAAGCGCCGAGGCGCCTCGCTGCCACTGCCGGGCCGGCGCCGTGGCTGACTTCTCAGTCACGACCCTGGGGCTTTGCCCCGCTCAGTGACCCGATGCCGTCGCGGCTCCGAGGCCCGTTTCCGAGCGGACCTTCTGTGCCGGATACAACGAACGCTCGAGCTTGGCCTGCGCGCTGTTGTCCATCTTCGACACCAGATAGATCACTGCGAAGGCTGCGGTCATCGAGAACAGTGCCGGCGACGAGTAGGGGAACCAGGCGCTCCCTTTCGGATTCTTCAGCACGGCCTCCCAGACGGAAGCCGAGAGGATCGTCAGCCCCACCGAGAGGACGAGGCCAACGACGCCACCAGCCACCGCGCCCTTGGTCGTGCAATCTTTCCACAACACCGACATGAAGAGTACCGGGAAGTTGGCCGAGCAGGCGATGGCGAAGGCGAGCATCACCATGTAGGCGACGTTCTCCTTCTCGAAGGCAATCCCGAGGAAGACCGCGATGATGCCGAGGCAGACAGTCGTCATCTTCGAGACGCGCAGTTCCGACGCGGAATCGGCGTTGCCATGCTTGAACACCGTCGCATACAGATCGTGCGAGACGGCCGAAGCGCCGGACAGCGTCAGGCCGGCAACCACCGCCAGGATCGTCGCAAAGGCGACTGCCGAGATGAAGCCGAGGAAGACATTGCCACCGACCGCGTTCGCCAGGTGGATGGCGGCCATGTTGCCGCCGCCACGCAGGCCGTCCCAGACCGGCTTGCCGTCGGCGCCGACCGCCTGCACGCCATCGACCATCTTCGGCACGTAGTAGGCCGCCGGATCCTGCGTCAGCATGACGATGGCGCCGAAACCGATGATGAAGGTCAGGATGTAGAAATAGCCGATCCAGGTCGTCGCCCAGCCGACGGACTTGCGGGCTTCCTTGGCACTGGGCACGGTGAAGAAGCGCATCAGGATGTGCGGCAGGCCTGCGGTACCGAACATCAGCGCCATGCCGACCGAGATCGCCGAGACCGGATCCTTGATCAGCGCACCCGGAGCCATGATGGCCTGGTGCTTGGAATGGACCTCGACCGCCTTGGCGAACAACGCCTCGGGATTGAAGCCGAACTGGAAGAGCACGGCCAGCGCCATGAAGGTGGCACCGGTCAGGAGCATGATGGCCTTGATGATCTGCACCCAAGTGGTCGCCGTCATGCCGCCGAAGAGCACGTAGCACATCATCAGCACGCCGACGATGATCACGGCGACCGTGTACTCGAGACCGAACAGCACCTTGATCAACTGTCCGGCGCCAACCATCTGGGCGATCATGTAGAAGGCCACGACGACCAGCGAACCCGTCGCGGCAAAGCTGCGCATCGGGACCTGCGCAAAGCGATAGGCGGCGACGTCGGCAAAGGTGAACTTCCCGAGGTTGCGCAGACGCTCTGCCATCAGGAAGGTAATCACCGGCCAGCCGACGAGCCAGCCGATCGAGAAGATCAGTCCGTCGAAGCCGTTGGCGAACACCAGGCCGGAAATTCCCAGGAACGACGCGGCGGACATGTAGTCACCGGCAATCGCCAGGCCGTTTTGAAAGCCGGTAATGCCGCCGCCGGCGGTGTAGAAATCGGCTGCCGACTTCGTCCGTGCCGCTGCCCATTTCGTGATACCAAGCGTGATGGCCACGAAGCCGGCGAACATGGCAATCGCCACCCAGTTCGTCGCCTGCTTGGTGGTGTTGCCGAGATCGGCTCCGGCCGCGAGAGCGCCGCCAGCAACCAGCACTCCGGCGGCAAGAAGCAGGGTGTTGCGCATCGATTGGCTGATCATTTCTGGTTGGCCTCCTTGATCACTTGGGCGGTCATCTCGTCAAACTCCGAGTTCGCCTTGCGCACATAGACGTTGGTGATGGCAATGGTGAACACGATCACGCCAACACCCAGAGGGATGCCGATCGTCATCACCATCCCCGGAGCAAGCGGCGTTCCCAGCCATTCCTTGTTGAAGGCAATGAGCAGGATGTAACCGTAGTAGGCGATGATCATCAGAATCGACATGAGGATGCTGTAGCTCGTGCGCTTGCTAACCAGCTCGTGGTACTTGGGATTGGCTTCAATCCGTGCAACGATGTCGTCGTTGGCCATATGTCTTCCTTCCTTGTTTTGGGTGGACAGCCTGTGTTGATGTGGACTGCGCCGGCGAGCATAGAGCGCACTCCTTACCCGATCCTTACAGGGTGACTGCTCGCAGCCTATCCGCTGGAGAAGCTTCGCCAATCCGCCGCGCTGCCGGCGACGAGCTCAGGCGGCGAACTTGGCTCGCCCCGTTGCCGCGAGTGCCGCCGCCGAGGTGCCTGAGGATGAACATGGAAGAGCGCTGCCCCCGGCCAGCCGCGGGTCAAAGCCGGTGACCCTCGAGCCGGAACGACGGTAAATCTGACCGACGGTCGAAGTCTCCGCGGCAGTGGCAACAATTTCACGGTCAGCAGCCCTCTTCTGGTTAGAATTCGACTCCACGACCAGTCCGCGACACCGCCAAGATGAACGATGCCAGTCTGCTCCCCGACCTGATCCGCCGCTCGGCAAGTCGCCAGCCTGACGCCTCGGCGCTGGGTTGTGGCAGTCAGTCGATGAGTTACGGCGAACTGCAGTGCGCGGTCGACGGCTTTGCCAGCGGTCTGCTGGAGCTGGGCCTGCAACGCGGCGAAAGGGTGGCCATCTACCTCGAGAAGCGCGTGGAGACGGTCGTCGCCAGTTTCGGTGCCGCCGCCGCGGGCTGCGTCTTCGTGCCGCTGAATCCACTGCTCAAGGCGGAGCAGGTCGCCTACATCATGCGCGACTGCAACGTGCGCGCGTTGGTCAGCTCCAGCGAACGCCTCACCCTGCTGACGCCCGTACTGTCCGCATGTCACGACCTGCGCCATCTGATCGTCGTCAACAGCCGGGCCTCGGCCAGCAGCGGGAGCCCGCTCGTCCGGATGGACTGGGACGAACTGCTGCAGGCCCCTGCGCAAGGAGGTCACCGGGTCATCGACACCGACATGGCGGCGATCCTGTACACCTCGGGCAGCACGGGAAAACCAAAAGGCGTCGTCCTCTCGCACCGCAACATGGTCGCCGGTGCCATGAGCGTTGCCGGATATCTCGAGAACAACGCCGACGACACCCTGCTGGCGGCCCTGCCGCTGTCCTTCGACGCCGGCTTCAGCCAGTTGACGACCGCCTTCCACGTCGGCGCCCGCGTCGTCCTGCTGAACTATCTGCTGCCGCAGGACGTCCTCAAGGCAATGGCGCGCGAGCGGGTGAGCGGACTCACGGCCGTGCCGCCACTGTACATCCAGTTGTCGCAGCTGGAGTGGCCAGTGGTCATCAGCGAGCAGTTGCGCTACTTCGCCAACACCGGCGGCCGCATGCCGCGCGAGACCCTGGCCGCCCTGCGGGCACGGTTGCCGAACAGCAAACCCTACCTGATGTACGGCCTGACCGAGGCCTTCCGGTCGACCTTCCTGCCCCCGGAGGAGGTCGACCGGCGGCCCGATTCGATCGGCAAGGCGATCCCCAATGCGGAGATCCTGGTCCTGCGGGAGGACGGGTCACCCTGCGTCGCCAACGAGCCGGGAGAACTGGTCCATCGCGGTGCGCTCGTCGGGCTCGGATACTGGAACGACCGGGAGAAGACGAGCGAGCGCTACAAAGCCCTGCCAGCCGGCGTGGCCGGTCGCGATGCCGGCCTGGTACTGCCGGAGATCGCCGTCTTCTCCGGCGATACGGTCCGGATGGACGAAGAGGGCTTCCTCTATTTCATCGGCCGGCGAGACGAAATGATCAAGACATCCGGCTACCGGGTCAGTCCGACCGAGGTCGAGGAAATCGTTTATGCGACTCGCCTGGTCGGTGAGTGTGTCGCCTTCGGCGTCGACCACCCGACGCTTGGCCAGGCGATTCAGCTGATCGCCACTCCTGCCGACGGCGACCACCTCGACTGCGAGCGGCTGCTCGCCGAATGTCGCCAGAGAATGCCCGCCTACATGGTGCCGGCGGGCGTCAGCCCGCGGCATGGCCCCCTGCCGCGCAACCCCAACGGCAAGCTCGACCGCAAGAGTCTGGCAGCCCAGCTCCTGCCCGCAGCAGGGGCCTGCGCGGCGACGACCGCGCTCTCCGCCGGGTCGACATGATGGACTTCGGACTTTCCCATCGGCACGGCCGGCGGCTGAGGTGTGCGTTGGCCCGATTGGCAAGACCGGGCGCGAACCAGCAGCACACGACGAGCCGACAACCCTGCAAGGCCAGCCGCCGGTGACCAACAGCGAACGAACCCACCCCGCACACGCGCCGATGCACCAGTTCCCGGTCGTCGACGGCGAACTCGTCATCGGCGGCGTGTCCCTCAGCCGCCTCGCCGCGCGTGTCGGCCGAACGCCCTTCTACGCCTACGACCGGCGACTGCTGGAAGCCAGGGTGAGGGAGCTGCGCTCGTCACTTCCGGCCGGCTTGAAGCTGCACTATGCCATGAAGGCCAACCCGATGCCCGCTCTCGTCTGCCACATGGCGAGACTCGTCGACGGCATCGACGTCGCCTCGGCTGGGGAACTCAGGGTGGCCCTCGATGCCGGCGCCGATCCAGCGGAGATCAGTTTCGCCGGTCCGGGAAAGGGTCCTGACGAACTGCGACAGGCCGTTGCCGCCGGCATCCTGATCAACATCGAGTCGCCGCGCGAGATTCCAGAACTGGCTGCGATCAGCAGCGATACCGGTTGCGCCGCGCGCGTTGCCGTCCGCGTCAATCCGGACTTCGAGCTGAAGAGTTCGGGCATGAAGATGGGGGGCGGAGCCAGGCAATTCGGGGTGGACGCCGAACAGGTGCCGGAACTCCTCGCCGAGATCGGCCGCTGCGGGCTGGGTTTCGAGGGTTTTCATCTCTTCGCCGGGTCGCAGAACCTGCGGGCCGATGCGATCGTCGAAGCGCAGTGCAAGAGCTACGAACTGGCCCTCGAGCTCGCTCGCTTCGCGCCAGCGAACGTACGCTCCCTCAATCTGGGTGGCGGCTTTGGCATTCCCTATTTCCCGGGCGAGAGTCGCCTCGACCTGGCGACGGTCGCCGCCGGGTTGTCCGTGATCGCAGAGCGCGCGGCGCGGGAGTTGCCGGCGGCCCGTCTGGTCATCGAACTCGGCCGCTATCTCGTCGGCGAGGCCGGCATTTATGTCACCCGGATCATCGATCGCAAGCTGTCACGCGGTCAGGTCTTCCTCGTCGTTGATGGCGGGCTGCATCACCATCTTGCGGCCTCGGGCAATTTTGGCCAAGTGATCCGCAAGAACTACCCGGTGACGATCGGCAACCGGATCGGCGCGCCGGCCAACATCGCGGCTTCGGTCGTTGGCCCGTTGTGTACGCCGCTCGACCTGCTCGCCGATCGCATGCCGCTGGCCGATGCCCAACCGGGCGATCTGGTGGTCATCTTCCAGTCCGGTGCGTACGGCTTCTCCGCCAGCCCACAGAGTTTCCTCGGTCATCCCTCCTGCGTCGAGATCATCGTCTGAGCGCCGTTCGCAGTCAGGCGCTGCCCGCGAACGAAGCCACACCGGCCCACCACCGCCTCCATGCCACACATCCCAAAAGCCTCTGACTGCCCTCGCCGGCGAGCCATCACCGTACCGCCGCGCCACCGATCGTTCAGCCCGGGTCGGCGCGACGGCAGTCAGCGCCGCGCCGCGCAACGGGCGTCTGCAGCCTGGGCACCTGGGCACGCTGGCAGGCAAACGCCACGGCGTCGGAGCGGCGCGTGACGGCCGGCGGCGAATCGGGACAGCTGCCCCGCACGCCCTTGCTCGACTGGTCGAGCTTTGCCGGCTCAAGGCGTCTGACTGGCGTACACAGCATCGACGATATCGCCAACAACTGCCTGACAACCAGCGGTCGGGCCGCGATCTACCTTGCCTTGCTGCAATTGCGCCTGAACCCGGGCAGTCTGGTCCTGATTCCCAGCTATCATTGCCCGACGATGGTGGCCCCGGTGATTCTGGCCGGACTGCGGGTAGCCTATTTCGGCATCGGCGCCGACGGCCTGCCGCAACTCGGAACGATCGATGCTGCAACCGCGGCGCGCGCGAAGGCCATGCTGGTATCGCACTATTTCGGCCTTGCGCGATCGCTGCGAGAGGTGCGTGAATGGTGTGATGCAAGGCAGATTGCGCTGATCGAGGACTGTGCCCACTGCTATTTCGGCAATGCCGGTGAGCGACCGGTAGGCACCTGGGGCGACTTCGCGACGGCCAGTCTGTCGAAGTTCTTCCCGGTCCCCGAAGGTGGTGTGCTGGCCTCGGCGAAGAGGCCGATCGTTTCTCCTCACCTCACGCCACAGGGTCTGAGAGCGGAGGTCAAGGCCTGGGCCGACGTGCTGGAGTCGGCTGTGACTTTCGGCCGCCTGGCGGGTACCCGCTGGCTTCTGGCGGGGCTTTTCGCGATCAAGAATCAGATCCACCGCAACCGGGCTGAGCAGCCACTGGAGGAGTCGACGGCTCCGCCCGACATGATGGTCGCCTGTGACATGGGGCGGATCAACCGAACACCCGCCTCGACTGCGGTCGCCCTGCAGAAGCTGTTGCCACGCGGACGAATCATTGCCCGCCGCCGAGCCAACTATGCCGCCTACGCACGGCATTTCCGTCAGATCGAGGGAGCATTCCCCCTCTACCCTCACTTGGCCGACGACGCCGTTCCCTACGTCTTTCCGCTCTGGGTCAACGACGCCGACCGTGTGTATCACAGCCTGCGGGCCTTGGCTCTGCCGGTTTTTCGTTGGGACCGGATCTGGCCCGACACACCCACCCTGGCGGACGACGTCGGGCCTTCCTGGAGCCAGCACGTGCTGCAACTGCTCTGCCACCAGGACCTGGGCGAAGCTGACGTGGCACGTACAGCGCTCGCGGCGCTCGCTCTGCTGTCATCAGAGGGCCAACCTCCAGCCGGCGGTGCTGGCCAGAAATAGAAAGGTGCTCGCGAAGATGCCACCATCACTCGCAATTGCCTGGCAGAACCTACCGGCAGCAGTGCTGCAGCAGGAGCACGGCCCGTCTTTCGACTGGGACCGCTTGAACCTGCGGCGCGGAAGTCTTCCCTTCCTCGGTTCTGACGCCATCGCGGCTGCCCTCGACTCTTTTGGTACGGGCAGGGAAAGGCTGCTTGTCGGCCGACAGGGGCAGAAAATCGTGGCCATGTTCGTGCTTGTGCGAACCTCCGCCGCCGGATGGCAGACGTACCAGCCATCACAGCTGCCCCTCGGCGCCTGGGTGGCCGATGACACACTGCCGCTGCTTGACCTCGCACGCAGCCTGATTCGCGGGCCGCTCGGCTCCTGCCTCTTGCTGTCGGTCACGCAGATCGATCCACTGCATGCCGCGCGTTCGCCCGACAGCGCCGACAGCCAGAGCAGCGACTACATCCGCACCGCCTGGACCGAGCTCCAGGGCAGTTTTGCCGAATACTGGAACCAACGCGGCAAGAACCTCCGCCAGAACATGCGCAAGCAGAGGAACCGGCTGGCTGCAGAGGGGATCAGCGGAAGACTGCGCGTCCTCGACCAGCCGCGGGACATGGCGGCGGCAATCGAACGTTATGGCGCACTCGAGAGCGCCGGCTGGAAGGCGGACCGGGGTACCGCCATTCATCCCGACAACGCACAAGGGAAGTTCTATCGCCGCCTGCTGGAGTACGCGGCGAGGCGAGGCGAGGCCGTCGTCTTTGAGTACCTGTTCGACGACCGGGTCGTCGCCTCCAACCTGTGCCTGCGACGCGATGAGGTCCTCGTCATTCTGAAGACGACCTACGACGAGTCGATCCAGTCGTACTCGCCAGCGTTCCTGCTCAGCCAGGACGCGATCGAGCTCCTTTACCACGAGGGCCGGGTGCGGCGCATCGAGTACTATGGCCGGATGATGGAATGGCACAGCCGCTGGACCGAAACCTCACGTGTCCTCTATCACCTGACCCTGTATCGCTGGCCGCTGCTGCTGCAGCTTGCCGCATGGCGCCGGCGGCGAAAACAGGCGGTGGAGTCCCGCTCCGGCCACTGAGCGCGGGCGATTGGCGAGCCTGCAGGAACGGACAACGGGAAACGAAAGACCGGCTCGTGGCCGGTCGTTTCATCGCTGCGATTGACGGATTCAAATGGTCGGGGCGCCGGGATTCGAACTCGGGACCCCTTGCACCCCATGCAAGTGCGCTACCAGGCTGCGCCACGCCCCGACGAACTTGGGATTATACCCGAAAACGAGCCCACGACTCAGGGACGCAGGATTTCGGCGATGCTCAGCAGTTCGACCCGCACCTCCTCGAGCGTCAACGCCGAAGCCTTGGCCGCCGCCTCGACCTCGGCATCTTCCAGGCGATTTCGGGCGCCGCTGATGGTGAAGCCCTGGCTGTAGAGCAACTCGCGTATACGCCGCACCAGCAGGACTTCGTGGTGTTGATAGTAACGACGGTTGCCACGCCGCTTCACCGGTCGAAGCTGCGCGAACTCCTGCTCCCAGTAGCGCAGGACATGCGGCTTTACGCCGCAGAGTTCGCTCACCTCACCGATCGTGAAGTAGCGTTTGGCGGGAATGGCCGGCAACGGCTCCGCAGCCGGATCTCTATGACTCGCTTCCATCGTAGGTGTGCTCCACCTCGGACTTCAGTTTCTGGCTGGCGTGAAAGGTCACCACCCGCCGCGCGGTGATGGGGATTTCTTCGCCAGTTTTTGGATTTCGACCTGGGCGCTGCGGCTTGTCCCGCAGCTGGAAATTGCCAAACCCGGACAACTTGACACCGTCACCCCGTTCGAGTGCGTTCCGGATTTCCTCAAAGAACGCCTCGACCATGTCCTTGGCCTCGCGCTTGTTGAGACCGACCTTGTCGAACAACAAGTCGGCCAGTTCCGCCTTGGTCAGCGTCATTCCCATCCCTTCTCAGACGCGAAGCTGCGCTGCAAACGCCTGCTGCAGATAGGCCACCAACTGCTGCATGGCGGCGTCCACTTCAGCCTCAAGCAAGGTCTTGTGAGTATCTTGCATCACTATGCGGAAGGCAAGGCTTCTCTTGCCAACTTCGACACCCCGCCCGACGTAGACATCGAACAGCCGAATGTCACTGACGATCGCCGGTCGATGGGCGCTCAAGGCATCGAGCAGCTCCTGCAACTCGAGCCCTTGGTCGACGACGACTGCCATGTCGCGGATGACGACGGGCTGGCGCGAGCCCTCGACGTATTGCGGCAGCCGAGCCTGCAGAACGGGATCGAGGTCGATCTCGAAGAGCACCGGTGCCAGCGGCAACTCGAATTTCTGCTGCCACTGCGGGTGCAGTTCGCCGATGCAGCCGATCGCTTGCCCATCGAGCAGAACCCGCGCGCTGCGCCCCGGGTGCAGTGCCGGGTGTGCGGCCACTGCGAAGCGAGCCGCAAGCGGCGCGAGCAGAAGTTCCAGATCCCCCTTGACGTCGAAGTAGTCAACATTGCGCGTCGCACAGCCCCACTGTTCCGGCAGCACCGGGCCGTAGGCGAGCGCAGCGAGCCTCCATGGCTGGCGAAACCCAGGAACAGGACCACCCAGCGGATCGCGAAAGAAGCAGCGGCCCGTTTCGAAGACACGTACCCGGCTTTGTCGACGTCTGAGATTCGTCGCCACGTTGGCCAGGAGCCCGCCAAGCAGCGACGAGCGCATGACGCTCAACTGACTCGCGATCGGATTGGCCAGCCGGATCAAGTGCTCGTTGCCGGCGAGGTCTCGCTCCCAGGCTTCTTCGACAAAGGCGAAGTTGATCACTTCCTGATAGCCACAATCAGTCAGCAACTGCCGCACGCGCGCCACCGGTCGCGCCTGCTCCCGCTGCGGCAGCATCGACAGAGTTGCCCGCGGCAACGCCGCAGGGATGTTCTCGTAGCCGTGCAGGCGGACGATTTCCTCGATCAGGTCTTCCTCAATCTCGATATCGAAGCGATGACTGGGTGGTGTGACGATGAAATCCTCTGCATCCCTGACGAATGAAAGCCCGAGGCGACGAAACAGCTCCCCGATGCGCGCCGGCGAAACATCCAGGCCCAGGACCTTGCGCACGCGGTGCGGGCGCAGACGGACAGGGGGCCGCTGCGGCAGGGTGGCCAGCGCGTCCGTCACCGGACCGGCGACGCCACCACAGATGTCCAAAACCAGGCGCGTCGCACGTTCGAGGGCACGCCGTGTCGCAGCGAAATCGACGCCGCGCTCGAAACGATGAGCGGCATCCGAAACGAAACCGTAGCGCCGCGCGCGGCCGGCGATCGCCTTCGGGGCGAAGAATGCGGCCTCCAGGAAGACCTCGGTTGTCGCCAGGGTGATGCCACTGTCCTCACCACCCATGATCCCGGCCATCGCCAGCGGTCGTCGCTCATCGGCAATCAGCAGAACGTCATCCTGCAACTCCACCGCCTGTTCGTTGAGCAGCTTGATCGTCTCGCCCGCCCGCGCCATGCGTGCATGAATGGCACCTGCGAGCTGCTGGTTGTCGAAAGCGTGCAGCGGCTGGCCGACTTCCAGCATCACGTAGTTGGTGATATCGACCAGTGCCGAAATCGGGCGCAGACCGCTGCGCTCGAGACGCCGCCGCATCCACGGCGGTGTCGCAGCGGCCGCGTCCACTCCGGCGATCACCCTGCCGCAGTAGCGTGGGCAGGCAGCCGGAGCGTCGAGGACGACTGCGCGTTCACTGGTGATGCCCACCGCCACCTCAGCGACCTCGATGTAGCTCGCTGGCGCGCCAGTCAAGGCGGCAACCTCGCGCGCCACACCTTCGAGCGACAGGCAGTCCGCCCGGTTGGGAGTCAACTTCAGCGTCAGCATGCGATCATCTAGATCGAGGTGACGGCGGAGATCCTCCCCCACGGGAGCTGCAGGATCCAGGAGCAGCAATCCTGAAGCGTCGTCACTGATGCCCAGTTCCCGTGCCGAGCACAGCATGCCATGAGAATCAACGCCGCGAACCTTGCTGATCCTGATCTGCAAGCCGCCGGGAAGCTCGGCGCCGACCAAGGCACAAGGCACCCTGCTGTTCGCCACGACATTCGGCGCGCCGCAGACGATCTGCAGCAGATCGCCGGTGCCAACATCCACCCGGCACAGGCGCAGCCGATCGGCGTTCGGATGGGGGTCGGCGCTGACGATCTGTGCGACGACCACCCGGCTGAAGGCAGGAGCGACGCGATCTTCCTCCTCCACCTCAAGGCCGGCCATCGTCAGAAGGTGCGAGAACTCCTGTCCATGACATGCGGGGTCTACGAAACTGCGTAGCCAGGATTCAGAGAATTTCATGCCCAGTCGCGGGGAGAAGCGGTCGCCATCAGACGAACTGGCGCAGGAAGCGCAGGTCGCCATCGAAGAACAGGCGCAGGTCATTGATTCCGTAACGCAACATGGTGAGGCGATCGGGACCCATGCCGAAAGCGAATCCAAGGTAGCGCTCGGGGTCGATATTTACGTGACGCAGGACGTTCGGGTGAACCATTCCGCAGCCAGCGATCTCGAGCCAGCGCCCCTTGTGCGTACCGCTCATGAATGCCATGTCGATTTCTGCCGATGGCTCGGTGAAGGGGAAGAAGGAAGGCCGGAAACGCACTTGCAGGTCGTCGTTCTCGAAGAAACGACGCAGGAAGTCGGCGATGACACCCTTCAGATCAGCAAAGCTGACGTCCTCGCCGATCCACAGTCCTTCGACCTGATGGAACATCGGCGAATGCGTCGCATCGGAATCCACGCGATAGACCCGCCCCGGCGCAATGACCCGGATCTCGGGCATCGTTGCCAGGGCCGCATGGCGGGCGACATGCGCCTGCATGTAGCGCACCTGGATCGGGCTGGTATGGGTGCGCAGCAACACTCCCTTGGCAAGCGCTCCGGACTCGTCCTGCAGGTAGAAGGTGTCGTGCATCGAGCGCGCCGGATGGTCCTCGGGCGTGTTCAGGGCGGTGAAGTTCTGGAAATCGGCCTCGATCTCGGGGCCGTCGGCGACCTCGAAGCCGATCGAACGGAACAGGGATTCGATCCGTTCGAGCGTCCTTGTCACCGGATGCAGACCGGCGCGTCGCTGCCCGCGACCAGGCAGGGTCACGTCGAGCGCCTCCTCAGCCAGCCGGGCGTTCAGAGCCATTTTCCGGATTGCTTCACGACGCGCGCTGAGAGCGCTTTCCACGCTCACCTTGGCGTGATTGATGGCCGCGCCGGTCGTCCTGCGCTCGTCCGGCGGCAGCTTCGCGAGAGCCTTGAGCAATTCGGTTATCTGTCCATTCCTGCCAAGATAGCCGGCCTTGATCTGCTCAAGCACATCGGCGTCGTCCGTCGCAGAAAAGGCCACGACCGCCGCCTGGACAATCTGATCGAGGTTGTGCATGCTTCACCAAAAAAAGGAGGCTCGCGCCTCCTTTACCGCGATTCGTCGAGCCTAGGGGGCAAGCCGGGCCTTGGCCTCGGCAGCGAGGGCAGCAAAAGCCGGCTTGTCGAACACGGCCAGATCAGCCAGGACCTTGCGATCCACCTCCACCTGCGCCTTCTTCAGGCCATTCATGAAGGTACTGTATTTCATGCCGAGTTCCCTGGCAGCCGCGTTGATGCGCGCAATCCAGAGGCTGCGGAACTGGCGCTTCCGCTGCCGACGGTCACGGTAGGCATACTGGCCTGCCTTCATCACCGCCTGTTTGGCGACACGATAGACGTTCTTGCGACGACCGCGATAGCCCTTGGCCAGGGCGAGAATCTTCTTGTGGCGCGCGTGCGCCGTTACACCACGCTTGACTCGAGGCATCGTCTATCTCCTTAGGCGTACGGCATCATGGCACGCACCACAGCCTTGTCAGAGGCGTGCACAGCGGTCATGCCGCGCAACTGGCGCTTGGTCTTGGTGTCCTTCTTCGTCAGGATGTGGCGCTTGTAGGCAAACGAGCGCTTGATGCGACCGCTCGGACTGATCTTGAAGCGTTTTTTCGCTCCTGTCTTGGTTTTCATCTTGGGCATTCGATGCTCCTGTTAATGACATGTTGCCAGGTGGCTCCCGACGGAAGCTCTTCGAACCCGGCACCACTTCTCCACACTGCACGACCCTTCGTGTCGGACGCAGTGGCTGCTGCAATCTAACGCTTCTTGTTAGGCGTCAGGACCATCACCATCTGTCGCCCTTCCATCTTCGGCATCTGCTCGACCAGTGCAAGCTCCTGCAGATCCGTCCTGATACGCTCGATCTGCCGCATACCGATATCCTGATGCGCCATTTCCCGGCCACGGAACCGCAGTGTGACCTTGACCTTGTCCTCTTCCTCGAGGAAACGCGTCATGTTGCGCAGCTTGATCTGGTAGTCGTTTTCATCGGTACCCGGACGCAACTTCACTTCCTTCACCTGCACCTGCTTCTGCTTGAGCTTCTGCTCGTGCTGGCGCTTCTGCTCCTGGTACTTGAACTTGCCAAAATCGACGATCCGGCAAACCGGTGGCTGCGCCATCGGCGCGATCTCGACCAAGTCGACGCCAGCATCTTCGGCAAGCGCCAGAGCCGCCCTGACGCTCATGATTCCCAACTGCTCGCCGTCTGCACCGATCAGCCGGACTTCCGGCGCGTTGATTTCCTCGTTGACGCGTTGCGCTTTTTGCAGTGCGATGGTTCCACTCCTTCTTCCGACAAAAATCAGGCCGTGCCACTGCGCGCGGCAACTTCCTCAAGAAGCCGCCCAGTCAGAGCCTCGAGCGTCATCTGCCCGAGATCCCGCCCCCCGCGCGTGCGCACGGCCACCAGATTGGCTGCCACCTCCTTGTCGCCAACGACGACCTGATACGGCAGCTTGTTCATGCTATGTTCTCGTATTTTATAGGTAATTTTTTCGTTGCGCAAATCGGCCTCGACACGCAGCCCGGCAGCGCGCAACGCCGCCGCCACCTGCCTTGCATAGTCGCCCTGCTTCTCGGAAATATTCAGCACCACCGCCTGCATCGGCGACAGCCAGAGCGGCATGGCGCCGGCATAATGCTCGACGAGAATCCCGATGAAGCGCTCGAGCGATCCGAGGATCGCCCGGTGCAGCATGACCGGAATCTGGCGCTCGTTGTTTTCGCCAACGTAGTGCGCGTCAAGGCGCTGCGGCAAGGCGAAGTCCAGCTGCAGCGTGCCACACTGCCAGACGCGTCCAAGGCAGTCCTTCAGCGAAAACTCGATCTTCGGCCCGTAGAATGCGCCTTCTCCCGGCTGCAGGTCGTAGGCCAGCGCCTTCGCCGCCAGAGCCTCGGCCAGCGCGGCTTCCGCCCTGTCCCATGCCTCGTCGGATCCGATGCGCTTCGCCGGTCGCGTTGACAGCTTGACGAGAATCTCCGTGAATCCGAAATCAGCATAGATCCGCTGCAACAGGTCGATGAATGCCGCCGTCTCCGGCAATACCTGCTGTTCCGTACAGAATATGTGTGCGTCATCCTGCACGAAGGCGCGCACGCGCATGATGCCGTGCAGGGCACCCGATGGCTCGTTGCGATGGCAGGAACCGAACTCTGCCAATCGCATCGGCAGGTCACGGTAGCTGCGCAAACCCTGATTGAAGATCTGGATGTGCCCGGGGCAGTTCATCGGCTTGATCGCGTAGTCGCGGTTCTCGGACGCGGTCGTGAACATGTTCTCCGCGTAGTTCTGCCAGTGCCCCGATCGTTCCCAGAGCGACCGATCCATGATCATCGGCGTCTTCACTTCACAATAGCCGTTCTCCCCCAGAACCCGCCGAATGTACTGCTCGACCTCCTGCCAGATGGTCCAACCCTTTGGGTGCCAGAAGACCATCCCTGGCGCCTCGTCCTGCAGGTGGAAGAGGTCCAGTTGCCGCCCCAGCTTGCGATGATCGCGCTTCTCGGCCTCTTCGAGCATGTGCAGGTAGGCATCCTGGTCTTCCTTCCTGATCCAGGCGGTGCCGTAGATGCGCTGCAACTGCTCGTTGCGATGATCCCCGCGCCAATAGGCGCCAGCCAGCTTCATCAGCTTGAAGACCTTCAGTCGCCCGGTCGACGGTACGTGTGGCCCGCGGCAGAGGTCGACGAAGTCCCCTTCGCGATAGAGCGAGACGACCTGATCCGCCGGTATCGCATCGATCAGCTCCGCCTTGTAGTGCTCGCCAATCGACTTGAAGAACGCGACAGCCTGATCACGCGGCCAGACCTCCCTCTGAACCGGCAGGTCACGGCGCGCCAAGTCGCTCATCCGCCGCTCGATCGCGGCCAGATCATCGAGCGTGAACGGACGCTCGAACGCGAAATCGTAGTAAAAGCCGTTCTCGATGACGGGTCCGATGGTCACCTGCGCCGAGGGAAAGAGTTCCTTCACCGCATAGGCCATCAGATGCGCGGTCGAGTGGCGAATGACGTCGAGTCCCTCGGTATCCCTGTCGGTTACGATCCCCAACTGGGCATCGCTGCTGATGAGGTACGAAGTATCCACCAGTCGGCCATCCACCTTGCCAGCCAAGGCGGCCCGCGCCAGACCGGCGCCAATCGCCTGCGCAACCTCGGCAACCGTCACCGGCTGCGCGAAATCCCGTTGCGATCCATCGGGCAGTGTGACCACCGGCATATTGCACCTCAGAAGAAAAAGATGGCAAAGCCCGAGCGCCGCTCTGGCTTGTGAGTGCACTACAGGCGCGCACCCGAAGACTCGCAACAACCGCCACGACGACCTGCCACAGGGTGGTTGGCGACCAGCCGGCAGGCGACCGCTCGGCCGCCGGTACCCACCCAGTCGCGAGTTGCGGCCGAGTCGTCCGCCAATTCCCGAGAACGGCCTCGCGCCCGGATTCTAGCACGCCCACTTCGGGCAGCGACAGAACCGGCGCCGCACAGCGACACTCCGCTGCAGCGGATGCACCCGGAACAGCATTTCGGCACCAGATTACGGATCCGCGCCCGCAGCTTCCTTGGCGCACGCCACCACCGCACTCCTGCCGTAGTACGCCAGCATCCCGGTTGCAGCCAACCCGCTGCATGATCAGCACGCCGCCAGCAGTTCCCGCAAAGCCTGCAACAGCACGGCACACTGCTCATCGCTGCCAATCGTGATGCGCAGGTACTGTTCGATTCGCGGCAGCGGGAAATGGCGAACGATGATGCCCCTTTGCCGGAGTCGCGCCGCGAGTTCGCCGGCATTGTGCTGCGGGTGGCGAACGAAGACGAAGTTGGCGGCCGACGGCAGGACGCTGAAGCCAAGCACCAAGAGCGCCTCGCGCAACGCTTCGCGACTGCGGATGACCGCCCGCCGGGTCGCCTCGAAGTAATCTTCGTCGGCGATGGCAGCAACTGCTCCGACGATCGCCAGACGATCGAGCGGATAGGAATTGAAGCTGTTCTTGACGCGTTCGAGCGCTTCGATGAGATGTCTCTGGCCAATGGCGTAACCGACGCGCAGCCCGGCGAGCGAACGCGATTTGGAGAGCGTGTGCACGACCAGCAGGTTGGGATGTCGATCGACGAGGGCCACCGCCGACTCGCCACCGAAGTCCACGTATGCTTCGTCGACGACGACCACCGACTGCCGATGCCTGAGCAGCAGTTGCTCGATCGCCACCAGCGGCAGCAGGCAGCCGGTGGGGGCATTCGGGTTCGGGAAGATGATGCCCCCGTTTGCCGCCGCGTAGTCCTCGACGCGGATGCGAAAATCTTCGCTCAGCGGGACGGTCAGGTAGGCGATCCCGTACAGAGCACAATAGACGCGGTAAAAGCTGTACGTGATGTCGGGAAAGAGGATCGGCAGCTCGTGTCTGAGCAGAGCCATGAAGGCGAGCGCCAGCACTTCGTCGGAACCATTGCCGACGAAAACCTGCTCGCTGCCGATGCCGAACCTGCCGTGAAGAGTGGCAATCGCTGCTCGCAGCCGCTCGGCATTGGGGTCGGGATAGAGCCGCAGCGAAGCACCGTCGGCGGCCAGTTCCCCGGCAATCGCCGCCACCACGTGTGGCGATGGCGGATAGGGGTTCTCGTTGGTGTTCAGCTTGACGAGTTGCGGCAATCTCGGCTGCTCGCCGGGAACGTAGGGCGTCAAGCGATGAACGACGGAGCTCCAGTAGCGGCTCATGAAAGGCTGCTCGGCTAGGGTTCACGGAAAGCGCGAGATGTTATCATGCGCCCCTGTCGATCAGCGGACGATTGCCGATGGTCGCTGGCGCCCGGCGGCCTCATGCCGAGCGCACTCGTCAACACCCGACATGCCTCAGGCAATGGTATCGCGATGCGGCAAGCAGAAGTTTCCAGGCACACGCTCGAAACCCGGGTCGATGTCCGGCTGGATCTCGACGGCAGCGGGCGCGGCAGTTTCGCCACCGGCGTTCCCTTCCTTGACCACATGCTCGAGCAGATCTCGCGCCACGGGCTGATCGACCTCGACATCGCTGCCAGTGGCGACCTGCACATCGATGCCCACCACACGGTTGAGGATATCGGCATCACACTGGGCCAGGCGCTGGCGCGCGCACTGGGCGAGAAGCGCGGCCTGCGTCGCTATGGTCATGCCTATGTGCCGCTCGACGAAGCCCTGTCACGCGTGGTCGTCGATCTCTCCGGGCGGCCCGGCCTCTCCTTCCATGTCGGGTTCGTACGGCCGATGATCGGCGGCTTCGACGTGGACCTGATCCGCGAGTTCTTTCAGGGCCTCGTGAACCACGCCGCGCTGACCCTGCACATCGACAACCTGCGCGGCGACAACGCCCACCATCAGGCAGAAACAGTGTTCAAGGCCTTTGGGCGTGCGCTGCGAATGGCGGCGGAAGAGGACCCGCGTACCGCCGGCAGCGTTCCCTCGACCAAAGGCTCGCTGTGATGGCGAATGGCGCCAGACAGCCCGGCGCGATCGTGGTCGTCGATTACGGCATGGGAAACCTGCGCTCGGTGTGGCAGGCTCTCGTGCGTGTCGGCAACGGCCGCGAGGTGCTCGTCTCGGCCAATCCGGACGTGGTCCTGGCCGCCGAGCGCGTCGTCTTTCCCGGCCAGGGAGCGATGCCCGACTGCATGCGCGAGATCGACCAGCGTGGCTTGCGAGCGGCCGTTCTCGATGCCGCCCGCAACAAGCCCTTTCTCGGTATCTGCATCGGGCAGCAGATGCTCTTCGAGCACAGCGACGAGGGCGACGTGCCGGGACTCGGCATCCTGGCTGGGCGCGTCAGGCGCTTCCCGACGGCCGGCATGGTCGACCAGGCGGGAGCGCGGCTCAAGGTACCGCACATGGGGTGGAACGAAGTCTGGCAGAAGGGTGGGCATCCGCTGTGGACCGGAATCGCCGACGGCACCCGGTTCTATTTCGTGCACAGCTACTTCGTTGAACCCGCGGATACCGCATGTGTCGCGGCAACCACTCATCATGGCATCCACTTTACCAGCGTCGTCGCACGGGATAACATCTTCGCTCTGCAGTGCCATCCGGAAAAGAGCTCACCGGCCGGGCTCGTCATGCTGGCGAACTTTCTTGCCTGGAAACCCTGATCGAGCCGCCGTGTCTGATTTGTACCAACTCATTCTCTTGTCTCCGCCATGCTGATCATTCCCGCCATCGACCTCAAGGACGGACAATGCGTCCGACTCAAGCAGGGCCTCATGGACCAGGTGACCGTTTTCCCCAATTCTCCCCGCGACCAGGCGCGCCATTGGCTGTCGCAGGGCGCACGGCGCCTGCACGTGGTCGATCTCGACGGCGCCTTCGCCGGCAAACCGAAGAACGAACGGGCGATCAAGGAGATCGTCGAGGAAGTTGGCGACGACATCCCGGTGCAACTCGGCGGCGGCATCCGTGACCTCGACACGATCGAGCGCTGCCTCGATGACGGCGTCAGTTACGTTATCATCGGCACGGCCGCAGTCAAGAATCCAGGCTTCCTGCACGACGCCTGCGGCGCCTTTCCCGGCCACATCATCGTCGGCCTCGATGCCCGGGATGGCAGAGTGGCGGTCGACGGCTGGTCGAAGATGACCGGGCACGATGTCATCGACTTGGCGCGGAAGTATGAAGACTACGGCGTCGAGGCGATCATCTACACCGATATCGGGCGCGACGGCATGCTCTCCGGAATCAATATCGAGGCGACGGTCAAGCTGGCGCAGGCCCTGTTGATCCCGGTGATCGCCAGCGGTGGGCTGTCGAGCCTCGACGACATCCGGCGGCTTTGCGCCGTCGAGGCGGAAGGGATCAGCGCAACGATCGCCGGGCGAGCCATCTACGATGGTTCGCTCGACTTTGCCATGGCGCAGGCGACCGCCGATCAGGGTACGAAGACATGATCCGCACGGCCGTCGCCCGGCGTGCTGCCACCGGTAACTGACCTTGGCACTGGCCAAACGGATCATTCCCTGCCTCGACGTCACTGCCGGCCGCGTCGTCAAGGGCACCAATTTCGTTGATCTGCGTGACGCCGGCGATCCGGTGGAGATCGCCCGTCGTTACGACGAGCAGGGCGCCGACGAGGTAACCTTCCTCGACATCACGGCGTCGTCCGATCAGCGCGACATCATCCTGCACGTCGTCGAGGATTGTGCGGCACAGGTCTTCATTCCATTGACGGTCGGCGGCGGCGTACGTTCCGTTGCTGACGTCCGTCGCCTGCTGAATGCCGGTGCGGACAAGGTGAGCATGAACACCGCAGCGGTCGAGAATCCCGACTTGGTCGCCGAGGCGTCGGCCAAGGTGGGCAACCAGTGCATCGTCGTGGCGATCGATGCGAAACAGTCGGCGCCCGGAGTCTGGCAGGTCTACACGCATGGCGGCCGCCGCAACACTGGCATCGACGCCGTCCAATGGGCCCGCCGGGTGCAGGAACTCGGTGCCGGCGAAATCCTGCTCACCAGCATGGATCGTGATGGCACGCGCAGTGGCTTCGACCTGCCGCTGACGCGCGCGATTGCGGACGCGGTCGACATCCCGGTGATCGCCAGCGGTGGAGTCGGGAATCTCGAACATCTGGCCGAGGGGGTCGCGCAGGGACACGCCGACGCGGTGCTGGCCGCAAGCATCTTCCACTTCGGTGAATACACGGTTCGACAGGCCAAGGACTACCTGCGCCGGCACGGCATCGAGGTCCGGCTGTGAGCGACCTGGACCCGGGCAAGGACTGGCTCGAGGCGTTGCAGTGGGATGCCCAGGGGCTCATGCCGGCGATCGCACAGGATGCCGCAAGCGGCCGGGTGCTGATGTTCGCCTTCATGAACCGGGAGTCATTGCAAGCAACGGTTGACAGCGGCAGCGCGGTATACTGGTCGCGTTCGCGTCGGCGCCTGTGGCGCAAGGGCGAAGAATCGGGACACGGGCAACGGGTCCAGTCGATTCGTACCGACTGTGATGGTGATGTCCTTCTGCTGTCGATCGAGCAGCAGGGAGGCATTGCCTGCCATACCGGCCGCGAGAGCTGCTTCTTCTATCAACTGCAGGGCAACGCCTGGGTCGCTGTCGACCCGGTGATCAAGGCGCCCAGGGACATATACGGCAAATGAACATGGATATGCTGCACCGGATCTCCGAAACGCTGCTCGAACGTCGCAGGGCAGACCCGGAAACCTCGTATACCGCACAGTTGATGTCCAAGGGTCCGGACTCGATCCTGAAGAAGATCGGCGAGGAGTGTGCCGAGCTGATCATGGCCGGCAAGGAGGGAAACCGGCTGCATGTGGTCTGGGAATCGGCCGACGTGCTGTACCATATCATGGTCCTGCTTGCCTTCCACGGTCTGTCGATCGAGGACGTCCTGCAGGAAATGCGGCGCCGCGAAGGCATCTCGGGAATCGACGAGAAGAAGTCACGGAAAGGCTGAGCGATGGAGGACTGTCTCTTCTGCCGCATCGTCGCTGGACGGATTCCGGCGCGCAAGGTTTTCGAGGATGATGAGATCCTTGCTTTCCACGACATCAACCCGGCGCGGCCGGTGCACCTGCTGGTGATCCCGAAGTGCCACATCACTTCGCTGGCGACGGTCGACGACGCCGACATCCCGGTCCTCGGCCGCATGCTCGCGGTCGCCAACCGGCTGGCTGCCGAGCAGGGCAGCCCGGACGGTTTTCGCGTGATCATCAACACGGGCCGCATCGGGCATCAGGAAGTGCAGCATCTGCACGCCCACATCGTCGGGGGTCCCGATCCCGTGGGACCCATGCTCAAACGCATCTGACGGCGCCTTCGACCGCCTGATGGCACGCAGGCACGGGATGGTGCTGCGCGCCGCGGCATCAACATTCACCTCATGGGAGGCCTGACATGGGCTCTTTCAGCATCTGGCACTGGTTGGTGGTCCTGATCATCGTTCTCCTGATCTTCGGCACCAAGAAGCTGAGAAATCTTGGCGCCGATCTCGGTGGCGCGGTGAAAGGATTCAAGGACGGGATCAAGGACGCAGCGGGCGAGGACAGGCCGGCCGAGCCGGCCGCCCCGGCGGCGCCTCCACCACAGGTGGCGAGCGGTCAGACGATCGAGGGCGAGGTCCGGGAAAAGACCCGCAGCTAGAGCGAAAGGGGTCGTGCGACGGCCACGGCGCCCGCCTGCTCACTGGCCTTTCCTATCGCCTGCGGCCACACGGATGAACGCACATGTTTGATATCGGCTTCTCCGAGCTGATGCTGATCGCCGTCGTCGCGCTGGTGGTGATCGGGCCCGAAAGGCTGCCCCGAGTCGCGCGCACCGCCGGACATCTGCTCGGCCGCCTGCAGCGCTACGTCAGCACCGTCAAGTCCGATATCAGCCGCGAAATGCAACTCGATGAGCTGCGCCGCTTGCAGAGCGAGATCCAGGAGTCGGCGCGCAGCGTCGAGAACAGTCTGAGCAGCGAGATGCAGGCGGCGAAGCAGGCGCTCACCGTGACGGCCGAGGCCGTCAGCAGCGACCTGCAGAGAGCCCAGGCGGATGTGCCGACGGCGCCGTCGCCGGCCGTGGCGCCGCTCCTCGCCGACCCTGACGGAGCAGCGGTCGATCGCGGCAAGTCAGGGCCGAGTGCCTGATCCGACGATGAACCTGCCCGAAGATTCATTCCTATCGCATCTCGTCGAACTGCGTGACCGCCTGATCCGTTCCCTGCTGGCGATCGGTATCGTCTTCCTCTGTCTCGCCCCCTGGGCGCAGGACATCTACGCGCTCCTGGCACATCCCTTGCTGGCCAAGCTGCCGCAAGGCGGCCAGATGATCGCCACGGACGTCATCGGCGTCTTTCTGGTGCCGATGAAGGTGGCGCTGATGGTCGCCTTCCTGATCGCGCTGCCCTACGTACTCTATCAGATCTGGGCTTTCGTCGCGCCCGGGCTCTATGCGCACGAGAAGCGACTGGCATTGCCGCTGGTCGGCGCCAGCATCGTGCTCTTCTTCGTCGGCATGGCCTTCGCCTACTTTCTCGTATTTCCGACGGTATTCGGTTTCATGGCGTCGGTGCAGCCCGAGGGTGTTGCCTGGATGACCGACATCGAGAAGTACCTCGCCTTCGTCCTCACCACGTTCATTGCCTTCGGCGTGACTTTTCAGGTGCCGGTGGCGGTGCTCGTTCTGGTGCAAGCCGGTATCGTCGACGTCGAAAAGCTCAGGGAATGGCGTCCGTACGTCATCGTCGGCGCCTTCGTCATCGGCGCCATTTTCACGCCGCCGGACGTCATCTCGCAGTTGATGATGGCGGTCCCGCTCTGCCTCCTCTTCGAACTGGGCCTGCTGCTTGCACGCTTTCTGCACCGCCGGCCCGCGCCCACGGCGAGTGACGACGGTTCCGCGGCAACGGCAGTCAGGCACGAGAGCGGCGAGTGGAAGCCGGCGTCCAGTACCGAGATGGACGCGGTCAGCGGGGACACCGACCGACAGCAGGCCGAACGCAAGCCGAATGCCTGATCCCGCGCGGCTGCCGACAGAGCCCGCGGGTCAGGTCGGCGGCCGGGACTCAGCTCCGGCAATCGTCTGGCGATGGCCGACCGGAGCGCCTTCGGCAAACAGCCACAGGCTGCCGTTGGGCATCGCCGTCCAGGACTCGTTGTCGGTCAGCGGCACCGTGGCAATCACCGCCACTCGATCGTCGGGAGTCGTGACGGCACTGAAGTCGATGCTCAGATCCTGGTCACGGAGATGAGCGACGGCAAAAGGTGCCTGGCGAACGATGAAACTCAGTTGCGTCGAACAGTGGGCGAAGAGACAGTCGCCATTCGACAGAAGATAGTTGCAGGCACCGCGCGCCCCGAGATCCAGCGTCAGGCGATGCAGCTCGTCGAACAGCTCAGCCTGGCCGGGTGCAGATCTGCCGAAGCGCCGCCGCAGTTGTTGCAGCAACCAGCAGAAGGCGCGTTCACTGTCGGTCTGACCGACGGGAGTGTAGCTGCCGTCGAGAGTGGGGGCAAAGTCGGGCAGGTTGCCGTTGTGGGCGAAGATCCAGTAGCGTCCCCAGAGTTCGCGCATGAAGGGGTGCGTGTTCTCGAGCGCGACGATTCCCTGCGTCGCCTTGCGAATGTGGGCGATGACGTTCTTCGAGTGGATCGGGTAGCTGCGTACGAGTTCGGCGACCGGCGACACGGCTGAAGGCTGCGGATCGAGGAAGAAGCGCATGCCGCGCCCCTCGAAGAAGGCAATGCCCCAGCCATCGGCATGCACGTCGGTGGCGCCACCACGCGCCTGGAAACCGGCAAAGGAGAAGCAGATGTCCGTCGGCACGTTGCAGTTCATCGCCAGCAGCTGACACATCGCCAGCCTCTACTCGCGCTCGCGGCGCTGCGGCGTGCGCTTGCCGATGCGGATGCTGGCGTCGACGACGCCATTCTGGCGGCGCAGCCTGAACGCCACGGTTTCACCCGGCTTCTGACTGGCGATCAGGTCGAGCATGCCCTGTGGATCCTTCACCGGGCGGCCATCGACCGCGAGCAGGATGTCGCCCGGCTTGATGCCGCCGACGTCGGCCGGGCTGCCGCGCAGAACACCGGCAATCAGTGCGCCACTCGTATCCGGCAGACCGAACGATTCCGCCAGGTCGACGGTGATTTCCTGCGCCTCGACGCCGATCCAGCCACGCGTCACACTGCCGGTGGCGATGATCTGCTCCATCACGTTGCGCGCAAGAGAGATCGGAATTGCGAAACCGATCCCCAGAGAGCCTCCGGAGCGCGAATAGATGGCCGTGTTGATGCCGATCAGGTTGCCTTGGCTGTCGACGAGCGCGCCACCCGAGTTGCCCGGATTGATCGCAGCATCGGTCTGGATGAAGTTCTCGAAAGTGTTGATGCCAAGATGCGAGCGCCCAAGGGCCGAGATGATTCCCATCGTCACCGTCTGGCCAACACCGAACGGATTGCCGATCGCCAGCGCGACATCGCCGACGGCAATATCGTCCATTCTGCCAAGAGTGATCGCCGGCAGCGCCAGATCCTTGCCATTGAGCTCGATGATCTGCAGGACCGCCAGATCGGACTCCGGATCGCTGCCGACCAGCCGGGCATCCAGGTTGCGCCCGTCACTGAGGGCGATCTCGATCTGATCGGCACCCTCCACGACATGGAAATTCGTGAGAACATAGCCGCTCGAACTGACGATGACGCCGGAACCGAGACCTGCGGTCTTTGGCGTTTCGCCGTCACCGCCGTCGCCGAAGAAGTGCCTGAAGACCGGATCATTGAGCAGTGGGTTGCGTCGGGCGCTGACCTTCTGCGAAGTAAAGATGTGAACGACCGACGGCAGCGCCTTGTCGGCCGCCTCGCGATAGGAGGCGTGTCTGGCGGGTGCGGCTGGCGCCGCCGCTTCACGCAGGGCGACGACACTGGTCCCGACCGGTGCCCACCGGCCAAGCCAGTCGGGCTTCAGCGTGCTGACGACGAAGAGGACGGCAAGACCAACCGTCACCGTTTGTGCAAAAATCAGCCAGAGCCTGCGCATGGGCGAAAAACCGGAGCCTTGGGATGAAACGCGAAGAATTGACCCGCTACCTGGAGGATCTGCTTGAGCCGGGACGCTTCCGGGATTATTGCCCAAACGGCCTGCAAGTGGAAGGACGCCCAGAGGTCAGTCGCCTGGTCGCCGGTGTCAGCGCCACGCAGCGACTGCTCGACACCGCCGTCGAGCATGCCGCTGACACCATCCTGGTGCATCATGGCTGGTTCTGGCGCGGTGAGGACGGCCGCGTCACGGGCATCCGCAAGACCCGCCTGCAGACGCTGCTGTGCCATGACATCAACCTCTATGCCTTCCACCTGCCGCTCGACAGCCACCCCGAGCTGGGCAACAACGTACAGCTTGCCCGGCACCTCGATTGGACTCCCGACGGTCGCTTCGGAGAGCAGGATCTCGGCTGGATCGGACACCTGACGGTGCCCTTGCCAGCCCGAGAGCTTGCCGAGCGCGTCGCGCTCACCCTGCAGCGGCCGCCCCTGCTCCTCGGCGACGGCGAACGGCTGGTGCGTCGCGTCGCCTGGTGCTCCGGCGGGGCGCAGGGGATGTTTGAACAGGCGATCGCACGGGGCGTCGATCTCTATCTGACTGGCGAAGCATCGGAGCCGAGCACGCATCTCGCACGCGAATCGGGGGTCGCCTACCTCGCCGCCGGCCACCATGCGAGCGAGCGTTACGGCATCATGGCACTCGCCGCACACCTCGCCGAGTGTTTCAATCTCGACTGCCGCTTCGTGGACGTCGACAATCCTGTCTGAATCCGCCGAGGAACCACCATGACCTATGTCTTCCCTCCCCCGCCACGGGTCACCCTGCCGGTGACCGGCAACAATGCCCTGTTTCCGGTGCGGCGTGTCTATTGCGTCGGGCGCAACTACGCCGACCACGCCGTCGAGATGGGCGCCGACAGCCGGGAACCGCCGTTCTTCTTCAGCAAGCCGCCGGATGCGCTGGTTGCCGGCGGCGGCGACGTGCCCTATCCACCGCTGACCGGCAACCTGCAACACGAAGTGGAACTGGTCGTCGCTCTCGCTGCCGGTGGTGCGCAAATCCCGGTGTCGCGCGCACTGGACTGCGTCTTCGGTTATGCCGTCGGGCTCGACCTGACGCGCCGCGATGTGCAGCAGCGGGCCAAGGACAAAGGTCATCCCTGGGACATGGCCAAGGGCTTCGACCACAGTGCGCCGATCGGCGCCATCGCTCCACTGACCGCCTGCGGGCATCCGACACAGGGTGCGATCCAGCTGCGGGTCAACGGTCGGATGCGGCAGAATGGCGACCTTGGCCAGATGTCATGGAAGGTGGCCGAGGTCATCGCCAATCTGTCGACCCATGTCCGCCTCGAAGCGGGCGATCTGATCTTCACCGGGACCCCGGCCGGCGTATCCACAGTATCCCGCGGCGACCTGCTCGAGGCCATGGTGGCCGGAGTTGGCGAGCTGACGGTCAGACTGGTCTGAAGCAACACGCTTCTGCGAACGCTGCCGCGACCATCACCACCTGGAGGAATGCTCATGATCTTCAGCCGCATCTGCCGCCTGCCAAGTCGCCGCCTCACCCATCCGGGCGGCCACCTCGCGCTGGCGCTGGCCATCGTTGCCAGCAACGCACCCGTTCTGGCGGAGGGCATCGAACCGCCGACCAGGGGACAGACGGTCTATGTACCGATCTACTCCGAAGTCAGGCACGGCAACGTCGCCGCCACCGGCAGGACGGACGTCACCTTGTTGTCGGTTCTGATCAGTGTCCGCAACACCGATCCGCTCAACTCGATCCGCGTCGTCTCGGCCAATTACTACAACACCGATGGCGTCCTTCTGCGCAACTCGCTGCCCTCGCCACGAGTGATTCCGCCGTTCGGAACCTTCGAGCTGTTCGTCGAGCAGCGCGAGAGCCTCGGTGGCTCCGGTGCCAACTACGCGATCAAGTGGGACGCGACCGTGCCCGTCTCGCAGCCGACGATCGAGGCCCTGCACTCGCGGTTCCAGGCAGGATACTCGGTCGCCTTCATTTCCCGCGGCCGGGCGATTTCCGAGCCATGAGCGCCGTCGACATCGGTGCCGGTCGCTCGGGCGTGGGCTGACACGCGGACCCTCACCATGTCGGGTGGCACACGAACGATCAGACTGGCGGCGACGCCCGAAGACCAGCGGATCGCGCAACTCGCGGCGGTGGCGATCGGCCTGTCACTGGTCGACGCGGCAATCCCGCTGCCCCTGCCGGGGGTCAAGCCCGGTCTCGCCAACATCGTCACGCTGATCGTCCTCGCTCGCCACGGCTGGGCTGCCGCCGCCTGGGTCAGCGGACTGCGGGTGCTTGCCGGCAGCCTGTTGCTCGGGCAGTTCCTTTCGCCGGGCTTCTTCATGAGTGTCAGCGGGGCTGCGTGCAGCCTGATCGTCCTGGCGCTGGTGCATCGGCTGCCACGGCGCAGCTTTGGGCCGGTCAGCTGGAGCATCATGGCGAGCTTCGCCCACATCAGCGGCCAGTTGTTGCTGGCACGCCTGTGGCTGGTCCCGCATGACGGACTGTTCTACCTGGTACCCGTCTTTGCTTGCGCGGCGCTCGCTTTCGGCGTCATCAACGGCCTCATCGCTGCCCGCCTTCTCAGCGAACCAGCGATCCCGCAGAACGGAGCCCCCAGTGCCTGAAACCATCTGTCTCGCGTTGACCGGCGCTTCCGGCATGCCCTACGGGTTCCGGCTGCTCGAATGCCTGCTGGCGGCGAACTGCCGGGTGCAGCTGCTCTACTCGCAGGTGGCACAGATCGTCGCCCGCCAGGAACTCGGCATTGAACTGCCGGCCCGTACCAGTGAGGCGCGCAGCCTCCTGCAGGAACGCCTCTACGGCTTGCCGGGACAACTCGAGGTCTTTGGCCGCGAGGAATGGTTCGCGCCGGTCGCCAGTGGCTCGAACCCACCGGATGCGATGGTCGTCTGCCCTTGTTCGATGGGGACGCTGGCGGCGATCGCGCAGGGGCTGGCCAACAAGCTGATCGAACGGGCTGCCGACGTCATCCTCAAGGAAGGCCGCAAGCTGATCCTCGTGCCGCGCGAGACGCCGCTGTCGACCATTCATCTCGAGAACATGCTGCGACTGGCGCGCGCCGGCGCAGTCATCCTGCCTCCCTGTCCCGGCTGGTATCACCAACCGCGGCAGGTTGCGGACCTGGTCGACTTCGTCGTCGCCCGCATCCTGGATCAGTTGCAGGTCTCCCACTCGCTGCTCCCCCGCTGGGGCGATCCGGGGCCGGAGCGGTGAGTTCGTCGCGGATCATGCGGACCTGATGTCAGGAGTCCGCTCGTCGACGCTGCTGGTGCTGGTGTTCTGCACTGCCGAGATCCTTTCGATGGCCGGCTTCGCGCTTGTGCCATCGCTGCTGCCACGCCTGTCGCACGACTGGTCGCTGTCGGCAACCGCTGCCGGCTGGCTGGGAGGCGTCTACTTTCTCGGTTACATCCTCGCCGTGCCGCTGCTCGTGAGCCTCACCGACCGGGTGGACGCGCGGCGCATCCATCTCGCCTGCGCCGCCCTCAACGGGCTCGCGCTGACGGGCTTCGCGCTCCTCGCTGACGGCTTCGTCGCCGCGCTCGGCTGGTGGTGGCTCGCCGGTCTGGCCCTGGCCGGAACCTACATGCCCGGACTCAAGGCACTGACCGACCGCCTGCCGGCGGCCGCCCAGTCGCGTGGCACGGCGTTCTACACGGCTACCTTCGGCGTCGGTGTTGGCCTTTCGTATCTCTGGATCGAACTGGCGCAGCGCCACCTTGCCTGGCCCGTGCTGTTTGCCCTGGCCGCCGTCTGTGCTGCCCTGTCGGTCCTGCTCATCTGGTTGGCCGTGGCGCCCGCTGCCAGCGTGCCGTCGCTGCGCAGTCACGCCACCCACTGGCGCCTGGTGCTCGGCGACCGGCGCATCCTCGCCTTCTGCGGCGCCTATTTCGGTCACAACTGGGAACTGTTCGGCTTTCGCGCCTGGCTCGTTGCCTACCTCGTCTGGAGTCACGGCAGGTCGCCCGATGCCTGGACTTCGATGCCGGGAGTGGTGGCCGCACTGGCGACCTTTCTCGCGGTTCCAGCGAGCATCCTCGGCAACGAGGGCGCGCATCGCTGGGGACGCGGTCGCTGGCTGCGGGCCGTGATGCCCGTGTCCTGCATGCTGGCGCTCGTCGTCGCTGGCCTCAGCGACCGCCCGGGGCATGTCCTGGTGCCCCTGCTGCTCGTCTACGCAGCGAGCATGAACCTTGATTCGGCAGCGTTGACGGCCGGACTGGTCAGTGAAACCGCAGGCGACCGACGTGGTACGGCTCTTGCGCTCTACTCGGCGATCGGTTTTGCCGGCGGCTGCATCGGTCCCCTGGCCTTCGGCATCGCGCTCGACACTTTCGGTCGCGTCGACCCTGCCGGCTGGGGAGCCGGCTTCGTCAGCCTGGCCTTCGGTGTCGGCCTTGGCCGCTGGGCCATCGGCAGGAACAGCGAGGCCACGTTCAGCGCGAAGCGCTAGCGCCGAAGCAGTCGGCTTTCTTGCCTTCACTGACGAAGTCCTGCAGTATTTGCTGATGAGCCAGGGGACAGCGCACGCCATCGACCGCCGTCAGCGCAGGATGCTGCTGCTCTGGCTCGGCGTTCTGCTGCTGGGGGTGCTGCTGCTGCTCGGTTATCAACTCTGGCTGAGCTATCACGAGCAGCTGCGCGAGGCCGAGACGAAAACGCGAAATTATGCCGCAATCTTCGCGACCCGCCTGGACGCCACCCTCCGTCGGACCGATGCGGTACTCCAGGGAATCGAGCGGCTTCTGCCGTCTGCGGTGTTGAACCGGCAGGCCGCCGAGCGACACGCGCGGCAAGTCGGGGATGAACTCGACCTGCGGCTGCTGAATTTCGATGAGATCGTCGGTCTGCGGGTCTTCGATGCCGGCGGACGACTGCTCTACAGTTCCGGCCGCGCGACGACGCCGCGCATCGAGGTGAGTGACCGCGACTACTTCATCACCCTCCGCGACGACCCGCAGGTCGGGCTCTTCTTCTCCGAAGTCATCGAATCGCGGGCAACTGGCCGGCCAAGCCTGATCGCCGCACGTGCGCTGCGCGACGAGCAGGGCACCTTTCTCGGACTGGCCAGCGCGGTGCTCGACCTAGCCCGCTATCAGGAGATCTTTCGTGCCGTCGATCTCGGCCAGCGTGGGTCGATTTCCTTCCGGCGCAGCGACGATCAGCGACTGGTGGTCCGCTGGCCGCACATCCCGGACGAGGTCAACCGGACGCTCTCGTCGGAGCATCCCGTCCGCCAGCAGATGAGCCGCGGCGCGAGGAGCGGCACCCTGCAGTTCGCCGCCCAGACCGACGGCGTCCAGCGCGTCTACAGCTACCACCAGCTCGAGCACTACCCGTTCTATTTCATCATCGGTGCCAGCCGGGACGAGCTCTTCGCCGGCTGGCGCGCGCGCGCACTGGTCGTCGGCATGTCCGCCCTGCTGCTGCTCACGCTGCTCGCCATCCTGCTGCTTCGCCTCTGGCGCAGCGAGGCGCGCGCGGCCGCCGTCCTTGCCGACCTGATCTGCAGCGAGCGACTGCAGCGCGCCAAGGGCGAGCGGCTGGCGGTATTCGAGCGGCTGGCTGACAACGCCAGCCAGGGAATCGCCATGCTGCAGGCGACTGGTGAACTGAGCTACGCCAACCCGGCCTTGCGCCGCTTGCTGGATGTTCCGGCCGACGCCGATTGCAGCGACTACTCGCTGGCCCGCTTCTGCCTCCCGGAAAACGCGCAACAACTGCAGCAGCACGTCCTGCCGGCAACCATCCGTGACGGGCAGTGGAGCGGGGAACTCGAACTGCAGTCGCTGCAGGGTCGACGCATACCGGCGCTGCACACGCTCTTCGTCGTCCAGGGTGGTGACGAAGAGCCGGCGATCGTTGCCGACCTGCTGGCCGACCTCAGCGAGCGCCAGCGGATGGAGCGGCGCAACCGCCAGCTGCTGGCCGAGATGGAAACCCTGCTGGGCAACGCACTGGTGGGCATCGTCCACCTGCGGGAGCGGCGGGTCGTCTCGTGCAACCGGCGCCTCGAGGAGATCTTCGGCTATCGCGCGGGTGAGCTGACCGGAGAATCTTCCGAGTGTTTCTACCCCAGCCGCGATGTCTTCCTGCGGGTTGGCGAGCGCGCCTACGCGGTTGTCGGCGAGGGGCGCAACTTCAGCACCGAGTTGACGCTACGGCGCAAGGACGGCAGCCTCTTCTGGGGTGCGCTGACCGGCCGCGCGATCGATCCCGGACGGCCACACGAGGGAAGCATCTGGGTTTTCGCCGACATCTCCGAGCGCCAGCAGGCGGAGGAGGAGTCACGCAACCTCCTGCAGGCGGTGGAACAGAGTCCGGTCACCATCGTCATCACCAATCGCAACGGCGACATCGAGTACGTCAACCCGAGCTTCACTCGCGTCACCGGCTACTCCCGGCTTGAAGCCATCGGCCAGAATCCGCGCATCCTCAAGTCCGGCGATGTGCCCGGCGAAGTCTATCAGACCTTGTGGCAGACGCTGCTCGACGGCAAGGTGTGGACCGGGCTGCTGCACAACAGGCGCAAGAACGGCACGCTGTTCTGGGAAAGCGTCTCGATCGCACCGGTTTTCGGTGATCACGGCGAGGTGACGCATTACCTCGCGGTCAAGGAGGACGTCACCGAGCGCCTGCTGGCCGAGAAGCAGTTGCGCGAGAATGAGGAGGCCTTCAGGCGGCTCTTCGAGGACGCCAAGGATCCACTGCTGCTGCTCAAGAACGGAGCGTTCGTCGACTGCAACACCGCGACTCTCGACCTGCTCGGATACCCGTCCAAGGAGGAGTTCCTCGGCCACGGACCGGACGATATTTCGCCGCCTTACCAGCCTGATGGCCAGCCCTCGAAGGACAAGGCGCAAGCGATGATGGCCGCTGCGAACGAATTCGGCTATCACCGTTTCGAGTGGACCCATCGGCACCGCGATGGTCACGCGGTAGCGGTCGAAGTCACACTGACGCCGATCACGCTGCGCGGCGAGGTGATCCTGCACACCCTCTGGCGCGACATCAGCGAGCGCCGCCTGACCGAGCAGCGCCTGCGCCTGCTGGCGGCGGTGTTCGAGAACAGCGCCGAGGCGATCATGGTCAGCGACCGTGACAACCGCATCGTCGAGGTCAACGCCGCGTTCTCGCGCCTCACCGGCTACAGCGCCGACGAGGTTCGCGGCAGTGACCCGCGCCTCCTGTCCTCGGGATGCACGTCGACGGACGAATACCGCGGCATGTGGCAGGCGATCGACAAAAGCGGCCACTGGCAGGGCGAAATCTGTGACCGTCGCAAGGATGGTACGGTCTATCCGAAGTGGCTGTCGATCTCGACAATACGTGGCGCCGACGGCAGCGTCGAGAACTACATCGGCAGCTTCGTCGATATCTCGGAGCGCAAGGCTGCCGAGGAGAGAATCCGCCATCTGGCGCACTTCGATACGCTGACCCAGCTGCCCAACCGCTCGAATCTGCAGGGCCGCCTCGAGCAGGCTTTGGCAGCGGCGCGACGCGAGGGCGGGAGTTGTCCACTGGCAATCCTGTTCCTCGATCTGGATCGTTTCAAGAACATCAACGACACCCTCGGCCACCACGTCGGCGATGCGCTGCTGCTCGAGGTGTCGCAGAGACTGACCGGCAGCGTCCGGGCCAGTGACATCGTCGCCCGACTGGGCGGCGACGAGTTCGTCGTCGTCCTCTCGCGCGCCGATGCCCTTGCCGCCGAGCGAGTCGCGATGAAGATCCAGCACGCACTGTCACAGCCCTACCAGATCGACGGGCAGGGCATGCACACGACCTCGAGCATCGGCATTGCCGTCTTTCCCGGTGATGGCGATACGGTCGAGGTACTGATGCGCAATGCCGACGCGGCGATGTACCACGCCAAGTCGGCCGGACGGAACAATGTCCAGTTCTTTACCGCCGGCATGAACCAGGCTGCCAGGGACCGGCGGCAGCTCGAAGAGGATCTGCACCTGGCCCTGCAGAACGAACAGTTCGTTCTCCACTACCAGCCCCAGGTCGACTCCCGGCGCCGGGTCTTCGGCGCCGAGGTCCTGCTGCGCTGGCAACATCCGCAGCACGGCCTCGTCCCGCCCGGGAAGTTCATCCCGCTGGCCGAGGACACCGGCCTGATCGTGCCGATCGGGCAGTGGGTTCTGGCGACCGCCTGCGCGCAGCTTGCCGACTGGCGCGGTGACGCGCGGGCCGGCGAGCTGCAGGTGGCGGTGAATGTCAGTGCACGCCAGTTCCGACAGGCGGATTTCGTCGACCAGTTGCAAGCCTTGTTGCAGCGCAGCGGCGCCGATCCGACGCGGCTAAAGCTGGAGCTGACCGAGAGCCTCGTGCTCGACAACGTCGCCGACACGATCGCTCGAATGAATGCCATCAAGCAGCTTGGCGTCAGCTTCTCGATGGATGACTTTGGCACCGGTTACTCCTCGCTATCCTATCTGACGCGACTGCCGCTCGATCAGTTGAAGATCGACCGCGCTTTCGTCAGTCGGTTGCCGGACAACCAAAGCGATGCGATCATCGCGCAGACCATCGTCACCATGGGCCGCAGCCTCGGCCTGAAGGTGATCGCCGAAGGGGTGGAGACGGCAGCGCAGTGCGAGTTCCTCGATCGTCATGGCTGCCACGGCTACCAGGGCTTCATGTTCGGCCGGCCGGTGCCGGTGGACGAGTTCACGCGGTTGCTGGCACCCGCTCCTGACTGATGACCCGCGCATCCAGCGAGGTCGGGAAGCCGGATCCGGCGCGGCAAGACGTCGGCCACAGCGCTGCCGGTATCAGCGGCAATAGGGGCCTTTTGGCGCCTTCGCCGATTCAGTGATCAGCCCGGTCAGCCGCCGCCATCGCCGAGCGGGCGATGGCGGCGGGCGGCGGACGCAAGGACAGCAGCAGGCGTTTGATCGGCGCCGGCAGCGCCGCCTCGCCGACCCGCTCGAGCGGCAGCCATTGCCAACGATGCTCGCCTGCGCTGCGGGCGATGATTTCGACGTCGGCGCGCACAACGGCCAATGCCAGGCGGAAGTGGGTGAAGCGGTGCCTGATGGATGGCAGCTCGCTGGTCACCAGAAGGCGACAACCGTTGCGCTGCGCCAGCGCCTCCACCGATCCGCCGGCGAGCTCCGGCAGACTCAGCAGGCCACCCCAGATGCCACTCGCGGGGCGGCGCTCGAGCAAGACCTGGCGGCCATCGGTGAGGACGATGACACGCTCCCTGCGCTCCGGCAGCGGCTTCCTGGTCACCGGCACAGGCAGCGCTGCCTGCCGCCCCTGCTGCCGGGCGGCGCACAGCGATGCCAGTGGACAGCGGTCGCAGGCGGGCTGACGATGCACGCACAGCGTTGCTCCGAGATCCATCAGCCCCTGTGAATAGGCCTCGATCTCCGTCGTCGGCAATAGCGATTCCGCCAGCGCCCACAGCCGCCGTCGATCGACGGCCGGTGAAGCACTGCCATCGACGGCAAAGCACCGTGCCAAGACACGCCGGACATTGCCATCGAGGATCGCCGCCCGGCAACCAAAGGCGAAGACGCCGATCGCGGCCGCCGTACTGCGCCCGATTCCCGGCAGGCGCGCAGTGATCTGCGGATCGCCGGGAAACTCGCCGCCATGCCGACTGACGATCGTCTGCGCGCAGCGGTGGAGGTTGCGCGCACGAGCGTAGTAACCGAGGCCCGACCAGGCTTCGAGGACACTCGCCAGCGGCGCTGCGGCAAGAGCCTCGAGAGTCGGAAAGCGGGCGCGGAAGCGCTGGTAATACGGAATGACCGAGCGCACCTGCGTCTGCTGCAGCATGATCTCGGACAGCCAGACGTGGTAGGGGTCGCGCGTCTGTTGCCAAGGAAGCTCGTGACGCCCATTCACCCTCTGCCAAGCCACCACCCGCTCGGCAAACCCGCTGCCAGCGACGTCCGCAGCGCTCACTGGACGCTGCGTGGCAAGTGGAGGGCAGCGAGAGGACGAGTGAGCCAAGCCGCCGACTCGCCCTGCGGCAGTCCCATTGATCTCATCCGTGTCGACAGTCGCCGGCGACAAAGCCATAATGGGCATCCGTCCCGTTCGTCAACGCAGCCTCTGCAGCATTTCCGGCCGAACCGGCAAGAGCGGGCAGCGTTCCGACGAGCTTTTTCTCCGATGTCAATGCGACTGCCGTGCAGCATCTTGAAAGCCAACCCTCTTGCCGACGAACGATCTTAGCACGTCGCCGCCGCACCTCATGGAAACTTGATGCGTCCGCCGCTTGATGCCCCGGAAAGCCTCGATATCGGCGATCCCATCGCTGCTCTCCTGCGTCCAGAGCAGCTACCGGATTCGTCGCAGGCGTCGCGCGCGATGGCCTGCCGTGCCTTTCGCGATGCGCTGGGCGGTTTTGCCACGGGAGTCACTGTCCTCACCGCGCTGGCACCCGACGGGCAGCCGGTCGGGGTGACGATCAGTTCCTTCAACTCGGTCTCCCTGCAGCCACCACTGATTCTCTGGAGCCTTGCCTGCGATTCGCCGCGCCTGGAGGCGTTTCGCCGCGCCCAGCATTATGCGGTGAATGTCCTCGCAGCGGACCAGGCATGGATTTCGGATCGCTTTGCAAGCCGGGGTCCCGATCGTTTCTCGGGCGTACGCACCATTGCCGGACTGGGTGGCGTGCCCGTTCTCGACGGCTGCCTCGCGTGCTTCGAATGCAGCAGCGAGGCCCATTATCCGGGTGGTGACCACATCATCTTCGTCGGCCGCGTCGACCGCTTTTCGCGTCACGAACAAGTGGAGCCGCTGATTTTCCACGACGGACGCTATCGGATTCTGGGCGACACATCCTGATCACCGCCGCTGGTATCGAGTCGTATTGCGCGGCCCGCCGCAGGACGCCTTCTACGTCCGCCCACTCACATTTTTCGGAGAATGTTTGCAACCAGGGATTCTTGGTGTATAAATGCGGCTTTCTCAAGGAGGAGTATATGGCCAGCTACAAGGAACTGCTCGCGCAAAGGGCGCTGCTCGAAAAGCAGATTGAAGAAGCACGCCAAGTCGAGGTTTCCGACGCCATTGCGCAGGCCAAGAAATTGATTGCCGAGCACGGTTTGACGGCCGCCGATCTTGGTTTCAAGATCGGCGGCGCTGCGGCGACGACCGCCAGGGCGAAGGTGGCCGTCGCCGTGAAATATCGTGGCCCCAACGGAGAAAGCTGGTCCGGACGCGGCAAGGCACCGAACTGGCTCACCAGTCTCGAAAGCGACGGCCGCCACCGCAGCGAGTTTCTCGTCTGACGCCAGTTCTCGGCTTCGTTGTTGGCACCGCCACCGGGCTGCCAGCCACTTTCTTGCCAAGGCCCTTGACGCTCGGCGCGGCTGCCCGGAGCATGCGTGCGGGTTTGCCGCAGCAACAGCCGCAAAATAGCCGTCGAACTGCGCCCGCAGGGCTGACGGCGGCCGGTGCCAAGGCTGATTTGCCAGAGACCGGTCGTCATCGGTTGCGGTCTGTCGATAATGGCAGAACAGGACCTCTCATTGATGACAAGGAGCCAGCAAATGAATATCCTGGTCACCGGCGGCTGCGGCTATATCGGTTCGCACGCCTGCGTCGCACTGATCCTCGCCGGCCACGAGGTGACCGTGGTCGACGATCTTTCGAACAGCCGGGTCGAAGTTCTCGACCGCGTCGCAACGATAGCCGGTCGCAAGCCATCCTTTTTCCAGGGTGACGTTCGTGATCAGGACCTGTTGCGACGGGTCCTTGCCGCTGCCCCAATGGCTGCCGTTTTCCATTTTGCCGGTCTCAAGGCGGTTGGCGAGTCCGTCGCGCAACCCCTGCGCTATTACGACTGCAATGTCGGAGGGGCGATTTCCCTATGCCATGCCATGGCCGATGTGGGAGTCAAGACGCTGATCTTCAGCTCGTCGGCCACGGTCTATGGCGATCCCGCGTCCGTGCCGATCAGTGAGGATTTTCCGCGCTCGGCGACCAATCCCTATGGCGCCAGCAAGCTGATGATCGAAGACATCCTCGCCGACCTATGCGCCGCCGAGGCGGACTGGCGGATTGCCCGCCTGCGCTACTTCAATCCGGTTGGCGCGCACGCGAGCGGCCTGATCGGCGAGGAACCCAACGGCGTGCCCAACAACCTGATGCCTTATGTGGCGCAGGTTGCACAAGGAATCCGCCCCTGCCTGAACGTGTTTGGCAGTGATTACCCGACAGCCGATGGCACCGGGGTCAGGGATTACATCCATGTAATGGACCTGGTCGACGGGCACGTCGCCGCCCTCGATTATCTGCGCGAGAGACAGGGCCTGCTGACGGTTAACCTCGGCACCGGCTCTGGTTACTCCGTGCTCGAGATGGTACGTGCATTCGAGTCGGCGAGTGGTCGCCCCATTCCTTATGTCATCGCGCCGCGCCGACCTGGCGATATCGCTTCATGCTACGCCGACCCCTCACTCGCCGCCAAGCTTCTCGGTTGGAAGGCGCGGCGCGGTATCGCGGAGATGTGCAGCGACGCGTGGCGCTGGCAGGCCCGCAACGCTGCGAACTGAAGCAGCCGAATGGCGACCTACGCGATTGGCGACATTCAGGGCTGCCTGGATTCGCTGCTGCTGCTGCTCGACCGGTGCCGCTTCGACCGCGACAGGGACCGCCTGTGGCTGGTCGGCGACCTGGTCAATCGCGGCCCGCGCTCGCTCGAGACCCTGCGGTTCGTGAGGGAGCTCGGCCCGGCCGCAACGACCGTGCTCGGCAACCACGACCTCTACCTGCTGATGGTGGCGGCCGGCCTCGACCGGCGTGGCAAGGGCGACACCCTCGACGAGGTTCTTGTCGCGCCGGACCGCGTCGAACTGCTCGACTGGCTGCGACGACAGAAGCTGTGCCATCTCGAGGGCGACTTCTGCCTCGTGCATGCCGGGCTGCTGCCACAATGGACGGCCGCAGCCGCGCGCGCCCTCGCAGCCGAGGTCGAGGCTGTACTCCAGGGGCCATCCTGCGCGGAGTTCCTGGCCAACCTGTGGGGCAGCGAGCCGCTTTCATGGAGCGATGAGCTGCAGGGCTGGTCCCGCCTGCGGGTGATCGTCAACGCCATGACCCGCATGCGCTTCTGTTCGCTGAGCGGCGCGATGGACCTGAAGACCAAGGGTGAGGCAGCGGACGCTCCGGCAGGCCACTTGCCATGGTTCGACATCCCGGGACGGCGCAGCGCCGACACGGTCCTGATCATCGGCCACTGGTCGGCGCTCGGTCTGCGCATCGAAGACAAGCTGCTGGCACTCGATTCCGGCTGTTTCTGGGGTCGCCACCTGAGCGCCGTCCGCCTGGAGGACCGCGCAGTCTTTCAGGTGGAGTGCTCGAACGGAGAGAGCCAGGTCTGATCCAGCGTCGCCGCTGCAACGCGGCCTGACGCGCGCAGACCGGCACGCGGCTGCCGGATCGTTACGGTGCCGCCGACGCGCCGGCATGCCTGCTAGAATCCCCGCCGAATTGGTGGGGAGAGGACACATGCAGACAACAAGGCAGCTCCCGCGGCGCCGGCTGCAACAGACGCTGGCGCTGATCGTCGGCATCGTCGTCGTGGTGGGCGGCTTGCTGGCAATCGGGCACCTGACGGAAAGCGGAACTGAAGCGGTCGATCCCGGCGACACACCGTTCGCGGTGATCGACGGCGCGCACCGCGAGCTGGACGGATCGCCGGCACTGGCTGTCTCCTTCAGCCTGCCGCTCAATGCCAGGGGCGATCACGAGCGCTTCCTGCAAGTGCTCGAGATGCCGGCCGAGGCGAAGGCAACCGCAATTCGCGATGGCGAAACGGACGGCGAGGACGGCGACGGCGCGGCGACGCTCGCCGCCGCCGCCGGTGAGAGCCACCGCGTCGCCAACGATGATGCGCTCGTCGGTGGCACACCGGTCGCCGGCGCCTGGGTCGTCGGCGACAACCCGCGCCTGCTGTTCTTCCCGCACATCAAGCCACAGACGCGCTACGTGGTGCGCGTGCAGCCCGGCCTGAAGGCACGCAATGGCAGTCCGCTCGAAGACGAGGTGCGTTTTTCGATTCTCACCGCGGCAGTTGCCCCTGCTTTCTACTTCGCCAGCAGAGGCATGGTCCTGCCGGCGGGACAGGGTGGCGGCCTGCCGGTGACGACGGTCAATGTTCCCGAGGTGGATATCCAGTTCCTCAAGGTGAAGACGGATCAACTGCCGAGATTCCTCGAGCAGGTCATCGCCGGCCCGGCTGGCGCAGCCCGAACTCCTGCCGATGCCAGTGCCAGCGACGCGGGTGCCGACCAGGAGAGCGACGCCGAGGACGGCCATCGCTACACCGGCAGCCGCCTCAAGGGCGCCGTTGGCAGCTGGGATCTGGATCAGATTCACCGCATGACGAGCAGCAGATTCGTCGGCCGCTTCCTGACCGAACAGAAGGCGAACCGGCGCAGTGTCACCTTCATTCCCGTCGAAGACATTGCGGCGCTGCGCGAGCCGGGCGTCTACGTGGCGGTGATGTCGCAGCCGAACCGTTTCCGCGACGACTACCAGACGACCTACTTCTACGTCAGCGATCTGGGTCTGCACCTGCGGCAGTATCCCAATCGCGGTGCCGATGCCTACGTCAGTTCGCTGCGCGATGGGCAGGCAGTGGCTGGCGTCGAGGTGAGCTGGATCGACCGTCAGGGCCGGTCGCTCGCCAGCGTGCAGACCGACCGTGACGGTCGCGCAGCCTTCGCCGAGAAACCGGCCGCCGCCCGTGTGCTGTTGGCGCGCAAGGGCGAGCAGATGTCGCTGATCGCCCTCAAGGAGCCGGCTCTCGATCTCGCCGAGTTCGACGTCGTCGGCATGCCATATTCGCCGGTACGCCTGTTCGCCTACAGCGGCCGCAATCTCTACCGGCCTGGCGAGCGCTTCGAGGTTTCGGTGCTTGCGCGTGACGCCGACGGCCGGCCGGTGCCGGAACAGCCGATCCAGGCGATCCTCCGCCGTCCCGATGGCAAGGCTCAGTGGACCGCGAACTGGCAGGCGGAAGACGGCGCTGCCGGTTACTACCGGCGACCGGTCGAGTTGCCGGCCGATGCCGCCACCGGTTCATGGCTGCTCGAGCTGCGTGCCGATCCGGCAGCCAGGCTGGCGGCAACCAGCATGCCGTTCGCCGTCGAGGAGTTCCTGCCGGAACGGATGCGGCTCGAGCTGTCTACGGGCAGCGAGCGACTGGCAGGCGAACAGGCGTGGCGAATCGACGTCAACGGCCGCTATCTGTACGGTGCGCCGGCAGCCGGCAACCGGCTCCTCGGCGTCGTCACCAGCGAACGCAGCCGCAACCCGCTGATGCAGAAGCTCCCTGGTTTCGTATTCGGTGATGCCGACGAAGACAGCGTCAGGACGCGCAGCGAACTGCCCGAGCAGCGGCTCGACGAGCAGGGCCGGGCGGCGCTTGAGGTCGACCTGGAGCAGGTTGGCAAACGGCGCTCACCGTTTGCCGTGCGCACGACGCTGAGCCTGCTGGAAAGCGGTGGTCGGCCGGTGGTCCGCAGCCTCGACCGCGTCTGGTGGCCGGCGCCGGTCCTCGTCGGAGTGCGGCCACTGTTCGTCGGTGCCTACGCACGCGAGTCTTCCGCCGCCGATTTCGAGGTCGTCCGGACGGACGCCGACGGCAACCTGAAGGCCGGAACGGCGCTGCCGGTGCGTCTGTTCCGCGAAAACCGCAATTACTACTGGCGCTTCGACGATCAGCGTGGCTGGAACTCAGGCTTCAGCGAAACCGACGAACTGATCGCGACGACGCAGGTGAGCGTGCCGGCCGGTGGTCGCGGCAAGCTCAGCCTGCCTGTGAAGTACGGCCGCTACCGCGTCGAAATCCTCGATCCCGCAACCCGGCAGACGATGCGCTTCCGTTTCTACGCCGGCTGGGCGGCGAAGGAGGATGAGGCGCAGGGGGTGCGACCGGATCGCGTCGCGCTGAAACTCGACAAGCCCGCCTACTCGCTTGGCGAGACGGCGCGACTGACGATCGTTCCACCGCATGCCGGGCAGGCCCTGGTCACCGTCGAAGGCGACCGCGCGCTGTGGGTGCGACGCCTGTCGGTCGGCAGCGACGGCCGGACGATCGACATCCCGCTCGCCCGGGAGTGGCAACGCCATGACCTGTACGTTTCGGTGATGGTCCTGCGTCCCGGCAGTGGCGACAAGTTGACGCCGGCGCGCGCCCTTGGACTGCTCCACCTGCCGCTCGACCGCAGCAACCGCCGGCTCGCGGTGGCACTCGAGGCACCGCAGAAGATGGAGCCCGAGCAGCTGCTCAAGGTCCGCGTCAAAGTGCCCGAGGCGAGCGGCCAGAAGGCGCAGGTCACCCTGTCGGCGGTGGACGTCGGCATCCTCAACATCACGCGCTTTGCCAGCCCCGACCCTTTTGCCTTCTTCTTCGGCAAGCTGCGCTACGGAGCCGACGCCTACGACGTCTACGGGCGGCTGATCGAAAAGATGGATGGCCAGAAGGGCAGGCTCAAGTTCGGCGGCGATGCGGCGCCAAAGGCAACGCGCAGCCTGCCGAAGAAGCTGCGGCTGGTCGATCTGTTCAGTGGGCCGGTGGTCCTCGACGACAAGGGCGAAGCCGAGGTCTCGCTGCCGGTGCCCGATTTCAACGGCAGCCTGCGGCTGATGGCGGTGGTCGCCAGCGGCGACCGTTTCGGCATGCAGGAGGCAGAGGTGACCGTGGCGGCACCACTCGTCGTCGAGCTGGCGACGCCGCGCTTTCTGTCGACCGGCGATAGCGCCGTCCTCGCCCTCGAAGTCCACAACCTCGCCGGCAGGGAACAGGAGATCAAAGTCGCGCTGAGCAGCCGTGACGGCCTGCTGATCAGGAACGGAGAGCAGAGGTTCGCGCTCAAGGACCAGCAGAAGCGCGTCCTGCAGATCCCGATCGAGGCCGGCAGCGCCTTCGGCCCAAGCGAGGTGAAAGTGCGCGTCGACAGTCCACTGCGGCGCATCGAGCGCAGCTTCCCACTCCTCGTGCAGGCGCCGACGCCACGCCAGTCGCTGGTCAGGCGGCTGACGATCGCCCCCGGTGCCCGCATCGAACTGCGCGAAGCCGAACTCGGCGGTTTGCTGCGACCGAGCGTGCTTGCCACGCTGGCGCTCTCCAACCAGGCGCCGATCGACGTACGCAGCGCCGTGCGTGGGCTGCTCGGCTACCCATACGGCTGCGCCGAACAGACGACGAGTACCGCCTATCCGCACGTCTTCGTCGACGAGGCGGCGGCAAGGCATTTTGGCCTCAAGCCCTACACGGCAGCGCAACGCGCCGAGCTGCTCGACAAGGCAATCGCCCGCCTGGCCGGAATGCAGGCGCCAAACGGCGGCTTCAGCCTGTGGGGCAATGTTGCCGAATATCAGTACTGGCTGACCGCCTACGTCGCCAACTTTCTGCTCGATGTCCGCGAGCAAGGCTTCAGCGTGCCGCCGGAAGTCGAGAAGCGGGCGCTCGATTTCCTCCTCAAGGGGCTGCAGGAAGGCGTCGCCAGCTTGCCGACAGGAGCCGTCAGCTACAATCAGAACGCGATCTGGAGTGATCAGCGCTACGCCGGCTCCGGACGCTTCGCCGTCCTCGCCTACGGCGCCTACGTGCTCGCTCGCCACGGCAAGGCGCCGCTGGCGACGTTGCGCCAGCTGCACGAGTCGCGCGCGGCAGCGCACTCGGGGCTGGCACTGGTACAGCTCGGACTGGCACTGCGCCTGATGGGCGACGAAGCGCGCGCCGCCAGCCTGATCGATGCCGGCATCGGCAAGCCGCGTGGTGGCCCGGATGGCGCCTGGTGGGGCGACTATGGCAGCAACCTGCGCGACTGGGCGCTGATCCACGTCCTGCTGGACCGCCACCAGGTCAAGGCCGCCGGGCGCGAGGATCTGCTGCGCCAAGTCGCTGCCGCCGTCGACGAGCGACGGCAGTTCAGCACGCAGGAGCAACTCGCGCTCTTTCTCCTCGGTCGCGACTTCAGCGGCCCGACTGCCGGTGAATGGTCGGCGGAACTGCTCGTGGCGGGCAAGGCGCAACCCATCGGCGGCCGCGGAACGCAGTACCAGGCCCTGTCGGCAGCCGAAGTGGCTGCCGGGGTGGCTCTCACGAACACCAGCAAGGAGCGGCTGTTCGTCGAGCTCAACCTGAGCGGCCATCCTGCGCGGCTCCCGGCACCACGACGCGATGCCTTCGACCTCCGGCGTGACTGGTTCAGCGCCGATGGCCAGCCCCTCGGCAAGCGGACGCTGCGCGTCGGCGAGAGTGCGCTCGTCCGCCTGCAGGTGAGCAGCAGCGGGCGCCACGCCAATGGCCTGATCGTCGACCACGTTCCGGCCGGCCTCGAGATCGAGAACGCCAACCTGGTACAGGGTGAGCAGTCGGCGATCACCGTCGATGGCATCGACCCGCGCCAGGCGATGCAGAACGGCGACATCAGGCACATCGAGTTTCGCGATGACCGCTTCGTCGTCGCCGCGCGGCTGGCCGGCAGGATGCAGTTTTTCTACCGCGTCCGCGCCGTCACTCCGGGTCGTTTCGTCGTCCCGCCGACCTACGCCGAAGACATGTACCAGCCGCAGATCCACGGTCTCGCCGGCGGGGAGGAAGTCCTGCTGATCGCCGGCGAGAGCGGCACCGAAGGCGACAGCGGCAGGCAATGAGCCGCCACGCGAGGCTGGCGCTGGCGGCGTTGCTGGCGCTGCTGCTGTTCGCCGACCAGATCTTCCCGCCGCCACTGCAAGCGCGCCGGGCGCCGCAGGCGCAGGTCGTCGTCGCGCGCGACGGCACGCCGCTGCGCGCGTTCCCGGACCGGCAGCACATCTGGCGCCATCCGGTGCGCCTCGAGGACGTCTCGCCGCGCTACATCGAAGCGCTGATCGGCTTCGAGGACCGTGCCTTCTGGTGGCACTCGGGCGTCAATCCGTGGGCACTCTTGCGCGCCGGCGTGCTCTGGCTGCAGAACGGCCGCATCGTCTCCGGCGGTTCGACGCTGACCATGCAGGTAGCTCGCCTGCTCGAACCGACACCGCGCACGCCGGCCGGCAAGCTGCGGCAGATCGTGCGCGCACTGCAGATCGAGCTGCGCTGCTCGAAGCGCGAGATCCTCGAGATTCATCTCAGCCTGGCGCCGATGGGCGGCGTCCTCGAAGGCGTCGAAGCGGCGAGCCGCGCCTACCTGGGCAAGAGCGCGCAGCGTCTGAGCGAGTCCGAGGCCGCCCTCCTCGCCGCGCTGCCGCAGGCGCCATCGCTGCTGCGGCCGGACCGCCACCCCGAGCGCGCCCGCGCCGCGCGCGACAAGGTGCTGCAGCGCATGGCGGGCCGCTGGAGTGCGAGCGCGATCGCCGACGCCCGCCAGGAGCCGGTGATCGCGCAGCCCGTTCGCGAACCCCTGCTGGCGCCGCTCTTTGCCGAGCGACTGCGGCGCTTGCAGCCGCATGCGGCGCGCATCGAAAGCACGCTCGATGCCGCCATGCAGCAGATGGTCGAGCAAATCCTCGCCACCCGGCTGGGTATCCTGCCGCCGCGGGTATCGATGGCGGCGCTGTTGATCGACAACGCGACGCTCGAGGTGCGCGCCTATGCCGGTTCGGCCGATTTCAGAGACAGCGAGCGCTTCGCGCACGTCGACATGGTGCAGGCGGCGCGCTCGCCGGGTTCGGCACTGAAGCCCTTCCTCTACGGGCTGGCGCTCGATGAGGGGCTGATCCACTCGGAATCCCTGCTGGCCGACGTGCCACAGTCCTTCGCCGGCTACCAGCCGGGCAACTTCCAGGCCAGCTTCAGTGGCCCGGTCAGCGTCAGCGAGGCGCTGCAACGATCGCTCAACGTGCCCGCGGTCGAGGTGCTCGAAAGAATCGGGGCGCCGCGCTTCGTCTCGCTCCTGCGGCGCGGTGGGCTCAGGCTGGAACTGCCACCGGGAGCGAGCGCCAACCTGAGCGTGATCCTTGGCGGTGCCGCGGTCAACCTGGAAGAACTCGTCGGCGCCTACAGTGCGCTGGCCCGTGCCGGCGTCAGCGGCCGGCCGCGCTATCTCGCCGGGTCGCCGCTGGTCGAATCGCGCATGCTCAGCGAAGGGGCTGCCTTCATCATCCGCGATGTCCTCGAGTCGGGCGGGCCTGTGGCGCGAATGGTCGACGGCGGCATCGGCAGCCGCCGCGGCATTGCCTGGAAGACGGGTACCAGCTTCGGTTTTCGCGATGCCTGGGCGGTGGGGGTCAGCGATCGCCACACCGCCGGCGTCTGGGTCGGCCGTCCCGACGGCACACCAAACCCTGGCTTCTTCGGCGCCAACATCGCGGCACCGCTGCTGCTCGATCTCTTTGCAGGAATCGACGACTCGCCGCCCGCTGCTCGCACGCCGCCGCCGGGAGTCAGCAGCGCCCGCATCTGCTGGCCGCTGGGTACGCGCAGTGAGGGCTTGCCGGCGACGCTCTGTCATCAGCAGCGAACCGCCTGGATCCTCGACGACACCGCTCCGCCGACCTTCCCCGACCGCCTGCGAAACGGCCCCGCGCGCCTGACCGACCATCGCGATCCGGCGACCGGGCAGCGGGTCCGTCCCGGCTGCGCCGGCGGCGCCATGCGGGCAGTCGAGATGGCACACTGGCCGTCGGCACTCGAACCCTGGCTCGACCCTGCGCTGCGCGTCCGGGTACTGCCCCCACCATGGACCGCCGCCTGCAGCAGCGGCGAAGGAGGCAGCGGCAACGGTCTGCGGATCGTCGGCCTGAGCAATGGAGAAACCATACGCCGCGCCGGCGACGGCCCCCCGGCGACGCTGCGGCTAGAGGCTCGCGGCGGTGAGGAGGAGCTGATCTGGCTGCTCAACGGTCGCCAGGTCGGCCGTGTGCCGGCACGGCAGGCGTTCACGTTGAGCTTCGCGGAACCGGGATCCTTCCAGATCACGGTCCTCGATCGCGCCGGGCAGCACGATCGGGTCGAGATCAGCGTCCGCTAGCAGGCTGGCTGCCGCACGAGGCCGCATTGATTTCGGTTGACTGCGCAAGTCGGCTTTCCTAGACTCGATGCCGATGGACCGGGCTCTCTCGACCGTGCCGTCCGAAGACAAGAAGATTTCCGGGCACGGCCCATGACTCGCGTCCTTGCGCGGCATTTGGGCCGGCAACACACCTACAGGAGGAGGGAAAAATGCTTCACAATCTACGACGGCGATTCGTCACGTCCGTGGTGGCCTTCGGCACACTGCTTGGCAGCGCGCAGGCGAGCATGTACAGCGACCTGGTGTTCTTCGGCGACAGCCTGTCCGACACCGGCAACGTTCTTTCGTTGAGCACGGCGTTCGCTCCGCCACCGTTCCCGAGTTTCCCGGCTGCCCCGGGGCGATTCTCCAACGGTCCGGTGTGGACCGAGCACCTGGCACAGGGGCTCGGTTTCGCCGGCAACGCGGCTCCAAGCAACCTCTTCTTCGCCGGTCCTGCTGCCGGCGTGATACCGATCGGAGCCCCGGGTGGGCAGAACTTCTCCTTCGGCGGTGCGCGCACCGACCTGGGCGGATCGGCCGGGGCGACCACCGGTCTCACTGGTCAATTGATCGCTTGGAACGGTAGTGCCTTCAGTCCAGCAACGGGCCTGACTCGCGCCGCCAATCCGGGCGCCCTTTACGTCGTCCTCGCCGGCGCCAATGACCTGCGCGACGCACGCACTGCCAATCCGGGAGCGACGCCGGGTGATGACGCCGCCCGCAAGGCAGCTGCGCAGGCTACGGCGCAGAACATCAGCAACGCGATCGGCCTGCTCGCGCAGGCCGGTGCACGCCATTTCCTCGTATCGAGTCTGCCTGATCTCGGCCTGACGCCCGAAGCAGCGACACTCGGCAACGAGGCTGCCTCGACTGACGTCACGCTGCAGTTCAACGCCGCACTGGCGGCAGGCATGGTCGCGCTCGATTCCCTCTTCCTGCAGGCGGGAATCGACCTCGATATCCGGACTCTCGACTTCTTCGGCCTCAGCAACGCGATCAACCAGGATGCCGTCGGCAATGGCGGCAGCGTCTACGGCATCACCAATGTGACGACACCGTGCATCGGCCCGGTTCTGCCGGGCGTGTTCTTCTTCCCCGGCTCGGTCGACATCAACTGCGGGGTTTCGGCCTTTTCCGACGATCTTCACCCATCGGCACAGGTTCATCGCCTGCTGGGACAGTTGGCCGTGGCAACCGCGATTCCTGAGCCCGCTTCGCTCGCCCTCGTGGCACTGGCGTTGACACTTCTCGCTGGCCGGGGGCGCCCGGCCGCCGCTGTCCCGAGTCGGGTGCCCACGCCACTGAGCCGCCGGCCGGCGGAAAACCGACCCCGCGCTACGTACGCTGGTCTTCGTTCCGCGCGGCGCGAGCCGGCCGATCCGCCGCCACCCGACCACTGCGGCAGAATCGGACAGCGTCGCCACGCCGGGAACCGTTCGTCCGGAAGAGAGAGGGAAAACTCGAGATGAGTTTTGATCCAGCTTCGCGAGTACAGGACTACTTGGTCTTTGGAGAGTTTGGTGACGTCAATCCGTCGATCACCGATTCGTCGACCTACACCTTCCTCAGCCCGGAACGGATGGAGGAACTGTTCGAGCACGAGATCGAGGGCTGCTTTCTCTACTCGCGCCATTTCAATCCGACCAACAAGTATCTGGCGAGCGCCCTGATCCGGATGGAGGACGGCGAAGCGGCGCAGGTCATGGCTTCCGGCATGGGTGCGATCAGCACCACCCTGATGACCCTGTGTGCCGCCGGCGACGAGATCGTCTGCGGCCGCAGCATCTACGGTGGCACCTATGCTCTGCTGAAGAACCTGCTGCCGCGTTTCGGGGTGACGACGCGCTTCGTCGACCTGTGCAACCGGGAAGCCGTGCGCGCGGCAATGACGCCACGCACACGGGTCCTCTACTGCGAATCGCTCAGCAATCCGCTGCTCGAGGTCAGCGATCTGCCGCAGCTTGCTGACCTCGCGCACGCGGCCGGTGCCCGACTGGTGGTCGACAACACCTTCACACCGATGATCCTGTCGCCCTTGCGCCACGGCGCCGATGTCGTCGTACACAGCCTGACCAAGTTCATCAATGGCACCAGCGACTGTGTCGCCGGTTGCGTCGTGTCGACCCGCGAGTTCATCGGCCAGCTCAACGACATCAACTCGGGACCGAGCATGCTGTTCGGTCCGGTGCTCGACAGCGCGCGCGCCGCCAGCATTCTCAAGAACCTGCACAGTCTGCACATCCGCCTGCGCCAGCACGGCAGCAATGCGCTGCATCTGGCGACCAGTCTCGCCGCCCACGGTCATACGGTGCACTACCCGGGGCTCGAAACGCATCCACAGCACGAGTTGCTGGCACGACTGATGAACCCGGGGTACGGCTGGGGCGGGATGATGACCTTTGACGCCGGCAACCATGCCGCGGCGAATCGACTGATGACCCTGATGCAACGGGACAAGGTCGGCTACCTGGCGGTCAGCCTCGGCTACTTCAAGACACTCTTCACCACTCCCGGACACAGCACCTCGTCGGAGATCCCGTTTGCCGAGCGCGAGGCAGCCGGCCTGCGTGAGGGGCTGATCCGCTTCTCCATCGGGCTGGACGCAGACATCGCCCAGACGACCAGGCGCATCCTGAACTGCCTCAGCGAGGCGGGGATCTCCCCGGGTAGCCGTCCCGCCGGATGAGTGGCCGCCGGCAGACCCGGAAGGATGCGGTCGGCGCGCGTTTCGCAAGCACTCGGTCGTCGCCCCCCGTTACTACACTGGCAAGCGAGGATCCGTCGCCCCGCCGCCAAGCGCGACCCAGGGGCGCCGGATACCGGCTGGCGCGCCGCGCTGAACCCGGAAGCCTGTAGAATACGGCCCGGGCCTGTAGCTCAGTTGGTTAGAGCAGAGGACTCGTTGAGGACAGCCGGCACTTGGGCACTTGCTCCGATTCCGATGGGCCGCTGTTCGTGATGGGTTGCCCGCCGCCAAGAAACTTCTGGTGACGGGTAGAACTGGTCAAATTCGGTGAAAGCTAAATCCCCCGGGACACGCCGATACCGAGCCAAGCCCCGGCAGCACGGGGAAGGTGTAGAGACTAGACGGCCAGCCCGTAAAGGGAAGGTATAGTCCAGACCACGAACTCGCAAGAGGCGGCGAAAGCCGTGGTGGCAAGCATAATCCTTTGGTCCAGGGTTCAAGTCCCTGCGGGCCCACCAGACACGAAGCCCCCTCCGTTCTCGGTCGGGGCTTTTTGTCGCCATAACCGCATGTTTTCGCGACATTTTTTCCAGGATGCTTTGGCTCCTCTCCGCCCCACGGGTCGGTTTTGGCGCCAGAACCGGCCGAAATTCCTCTCTTTTCTCCATTTATGCTTCGGGTAGCCGAAGGATTGTGTCATTGTTTTTATTGGGTTTTTTGACCACCAGTTGTCAAATTGGATCGCCACCCAGGCGAAAAAGCGAAGCCGATTGGCAATTTCGAGCGAAGTCGGTGTTCGGGAGGGCTGCGGAGGGGTCGGGGGGATTCCAGCGGCCGGGGGAGCCGGGCTCTTGGCGGCGCATGTCGGTGGCGCGGACGCCGGGACAGCGTCCGAGCGGGCACTCGATATCGAACGCCGGACCCAGTACCACTAGGTCACGCTGCATCAACGTCAGTCAGCGTCTGGCCTCTCCGTCGTCACCCCCAGCAGAAGAAGTGTTCGAGACCCTCGCCCTGCCCGAGCCCACCGCCAGACCCGTGTAGTGCCAATCCCGCACCAGTGAATTGCGTACAAACAATTACTTAGCCGTATTTTTGTCGAACTTTGGTGAGCAGTCCCTCCGCACGCGAAAGACCAGTATTGTCGTCGAGGATGATGGCGTTTTCTGCCACCATCATCTGTGGGGAAGCGCTGGCGAAGAGGCTGCGATGGCAAGAGCCCGGCATGGCCCGGACTTCGTCCGCCCTTGACATCGCCGTACCCTCGATCCCCCTCCGCCTACGCCGTTTCCACACGAAAGGACATAGACCCGTCAGAAGCCGCGGCAAGTTGACGGAGAAAAGCTCATCTCAGGATAGCTGTAGGCGCGAAACTGCCACGCTTACAGCTATGCCCTAGCGTATCCGCCCCTCGGCCGCGTTCCGATCATCCCAAGGGACTTTCGACGCACTGCAGCAGCGCAAGTCTTTCGTAGTACGAAGCCAGCGGCAAGCCCACAGGAGAGCAATAGCAGTGTCGACGGTTCCGGCACTGCTACCAGCTGTCCAAGCTGTCCAATTTCTGAATCACTCAACGCGCGGGCATAAACCCTGGCTTCATCAACCGCTCCAGCGTAGTAGCCCGCGTTCCAGAATGACGAGTTGCCGAAATTCAATGGGGCCGTGGTATCTATCGTAGAGATACTCGTCATTTCACTTGTCGTCAGAACGCCGTTAATAAATAAATCAAAAGTGGAGCCAGTTTTGCGTAACGCCACAGCAGACCACTTCCCAGCAAAGTCAGACGGCGGGCCTCCTGCCAAGTGAAACCAAGGCCCACAGCAATAGTTGTTCTCGCCGTGCAAGTCTACGACCAAGCCTGCGGTATTGAGGGTGAAGATCCAGTAGGCGCGATCGTCCTTCTCGAATACGCGTGCCTCGCCAAGAAAGTTCGATGCATCTGGTTTAAACCAAAACGCTATCGTGGCATCGTTACCAAGATTGCCAACGGCGCTACTAGCGCGCGCAAAGGCGCTTGCCCCATCGAATCTTAGGGCGCTTCCGGACACCCCCGGAACAAATGATGTGGCGCCGTACAGGCTTGCATTGTATGCATTCCCACTTGCGTCATTTCCATTTCCGTCAAATGGATAGTAAGCCGCGAGGCCATCGGAGAGTGACGCAGTAGCGACGCTGCATACGAACACGGCGGACGAAGCGACTACCTTTAGAAGCATCTTCATGTTTGTGTCTCCAGGTGGTTGGCTCGGGAAAGGCTGATTTGATTGCTGTCGCGGAGGATGCTTTGGGTGGGATTTGCTGATAGCCGATGGGGAAGGCAGGCGATTAAGCAGATCAGCTTTTCCGAGGTTGGGTTCGCCGCGAAGAAGTGGGTGACGAGGCGCGAGCGGTTTCTGGTCAAGAGGGAGAAGGTCATCCCCTGCCAAGGTGTTCTGGGAGTGATCGAACCGCAGTGCCCGGTTGGATCGCGGCATCGGCCGCTGGCAGCACCAAATCGTAGGCGGCGGCGGCGCTACCTCGTCCAGTGGCACGTCCTGTGCGCGGAACAACTGCAATAGGAGGCGACGGAAATTTCGGGAGTCAGCAGCGCTATCGACCCCGACTTGGCGCAAGCAGTACCGGCTCCGACTTCTGGGCGCGGAAGCTCCCTTGCCAGCCCCTCGAAGAACCCTACCGCAGCCACCGCGTCGCATGCCCCATCCCCCAGATGCACGTGTTTTCCGCGTAAGAGCCCTACAGCCCTTTCTTTTCGATCAAACTAGCACGGTGCGGGGATTCCTCGTTTGATCCAGATCAAACAACAAACAACATCGTGGCAATGGAGTCCTGTCGAGACGGCAGCGAGTGACGTCAGCCGCAGGTCTGGCTTTATTACTGACGTGGCTCGCGCGTGCGTGGCTCACACCGCACCCACCGGAGGATCTGACGAACCAACGATCCGCAGAAGACCAGGGAGCCTCGGCGGTTGGCGATCAGCCCCGCCGGTCAAACTCCCCGAACACCTCCCCCTGCGCATCCCAATCCGACGGCAACTCATGGTTCTTCAGCCAGCGCAGCGTCAAGGTCTTCGGCTGCCGGCCGGCGAGGAGCGCCAGGACGATCTGCGGTGAGAGCAGCGTCAGGCGGAGCAGCTCGTTCACGGAACTCTGGTTCAGACCCTCTTCGCGCGCAATCTCGACTCCGCTGGTCATCCGGCCTTCATCGATCAGCCGCTGCCAGTGGTAGGCCCGAGCCAGCGCATTGAGGATCGGTTGGTGGTGCTCCGGCGCTTCCGCCTGCGGTGTTTCCGGCGCCGGGATCACCACCTTCCGGCCCCCGTGCCGCTTGATGCGCACCGGGATGACGGTGGTGAGCTTCGGCTCCAGCCCCTGGACGGCTTCGCCGGTTTGAATGATCCGCGTCATGCCAATGCCTCCTCGGACTCGGCGAGATCACTCAACTCCGCGCCGATCGTGCCGGACAGGAGTTCCCCGACGAGCTGCGACCAGCCGGCCTCGCGCCAACCGATCTCGATGCCATTGTCGAGCAGCGTGACACGTTCGATCAGCAACTGGACGATGCGCTGGCGCTCGGCCGGGAAGAGCTGCTCCCACACCGCGCCGAGCTGGCGCAGCGCCAACACCACCTCCGGCTCGGTGACCTTGGGCTTTGCCGCGGCGACCAGGTCGCACACTGCCTGGACGATTTCCGGCGTCTGTAGTGCCGCATGGACCTGCTCCAGGACCAGCCGCTCGATGGCCTCTGCCGGCAGCCGGCCGGCGCCCGTGGCCTTGGCGCCGAAGCGCACCTTGCGGATCGGCACGTAGTAGCGATACGTCTTGCCGTTGGCCTTGCGGGTGAACGCCGGCTGGAAGCGTTCGCCATCCTCCGTGTAGAAGATCCCGACGAGCAGAGACGACGGGTTGCGGCGCAGTCGGGTTTCAGACGCGCGCTGGCGGTTGTTCTCGGCCAGGATCGCGTGGACAGCATCCCAGAGGCCCTGATCGATGATTGCCGGATGCTGGCCGGGATAGTACTTCCCCTTGTGCAGGATCTCACCCAGATAGATGCGGTTGTGCATCATCTTGTAGAGCATCTGCTTGGTCAGGGGCCGCCCCGACTTGGTGGTCTGGCCCTCGGCGGTGAGTTGCCGAACCATCTCGGTCGTCGAGCGGCAACGCGTGAAATCCTTGAAGATTCGTTTGACCAGGTTGGCCTCGACTTCATTGATCACGAGCAGGCGGTTCTGCACGTCGTATCCCAGGGGCAACGGCCCGCCCATCCACATCCCCTTGGCCTTGCTGGCCGCGATCTTGTCGCGGATGCGCTCGCCGGTGACCTCGCGTTCGAATTGCGCGAAAGACAGCAGGACGTTCAGCATCAGCCTGCCCATCGAGGTCGTGGTGTTGAATTGCTGGGTGACGGCGACGAACGACACCTTGTGGCGCTCGAAGACTTCGATCAGCCGGGAGAAGTCGCTCAGGCTCCGGGTCAGGCGATCGATCTTGTAGACGAGCACGATGTCGATCTTGCCGGCCTCGATGTCGGCCATGAGACGCCTCAATCCGGGCCGTTCGAGGTTGCCGCCGGAGAAGCCGGGATCGATGTAGTCGTCAGAGACGGCAATCCACCCTTCGGCCCGCTGGCTGGCCACGTAGGCAAAGCCAGACTCCTTCTGGGCGTCAATCGAGTTGAAGGATTGGTCGAGGCGTTCGTCAGTCGACACGCGGCAATAGACGGCGCAGCGTTTCGGGGCCACGCTGTTCATCGCCGCTCCTTCTTCAGCCCGAAGAACGCCGGCCCGGACCAGTGCGTGCCGGTGATCGCCTGCGCGGCGGCGGACAGGCTCTTGTAGCGCTGGCCGTCGAGTTCGTATAGGCCGTCGGCCGTGACGGTGAGGCGGTACTCGCGCTCGTCCCATTCGCGGATCAGGACGGTGCCGGGCATCAGGCGAACTTCGGCACCACGGCCGACCTTGATCTTCGACAGGCGCTCGCCGCAGTCGGCGAGTTGCGCCTTGATCGCTTTCGGCAGGCCGCCGTAAGCGACCTCCTGGAGGCGATAGGCGAGGCGGCTTTCCAGGTAACGCCGGGTGACGCGCGGCGGCCGGCGGGGGAAGTGCTCGTCCCATAGCGACCACAGCCCGTCGAGTGGCATTTGAGGTAGTGCCGCGAGCTGCGCGGCGACGGAAGGCAATGTCATCGGGGTGCTCCCAAGGTTGAGGGAGTTGTATGAACGCGCTCGGGCGCCGAGAAGCCAAGCGAAACTTCGCTCGGCACGGGCCGGTTGGCGTGCAGTCGGGCGACCGCTATGGCAAGCAGGCTGGCGATCTCCGCGGCGCGCTCGCGTGGCGACATCGATTCGGGTAGAGTGAGTTCGGTGGTCATCTTCGTTCTCCATTCGGGTGGTCCGGACCGTCAAGGATGATATGACCACAGAGTTTTCGGCGCAGGGTGTTTTGGAGTAGGCGTGAGTAAGAGAGCGGAGAGTCGCACAGGAAACCTCGTGTTGGCGGTCCTGCTGATGGTCAGCACCGGCGCGTCTGCAGAAACCCTGACCGGCACGGTGGTGGGCGTGGCGGACGGCGATACCATTACGGTGCTCGATGCCAACCGCGAGCAGCACAAGATCCGGGTCGCCGGCATCGATGCGCCCGAGAAGGCGCAACCCTTCGGACAGCGATCGAAGCAATCCCTATCGGCGATGGTCTTCGGGAAAGAGGTCGATGTCCTGTGGCACATGTCGCCGCCGGCGTGAAAGTGGTGCGAAACTGACGACTCGAAAGCGGATGCCGTTGTATTGGTGGAGTGGGGTGATTTGGGCGAACTGGAGACGACGCGGGAGGAGACATCCGGGTGGGCGGGCTACACGGATGCCTGGGAGCCTTGATGCTTGGATGCCTTGATGCCCGGATGCCTGGAGACCCGCAAGCCGGGCAGCTGGCGGTTTCAGTGCTCGAGTGGCTCACGCATCCGATAGCTCGGCCCCTCGATGACGACGGTTTCGGCGTGATGGAGGAGGCGATCGAGGAGAGCGGAGGTCAGCGAGCTGTCGTTGTTGAAGATCTCCGGCCAGGACTTGAAGGCTCGATTCGTAGTCAAGACCATGGAGCCGCGCTCATAGCGTTGGCTGATCACCTGAAAGAGCGCATCGGCACCGAACTTGTCGATGGGCAGGTAGCCCAGTTCGTCGATGACGAGGAGAGAAGGCTTCGCGAGCCGCGCCATCTCGCGCTTGATGCCCCCCGCGAGTTGAACGGCGGCCAGCGAATTGACGATATCGACCGCGCTGGTAAACAGCGTTGTCTGGCCATGCAGGCACGCCGTGTGCGCCAGGGCAGTTGCCAGATGCGTTTTGCCGACACCGACGCTGCCGAGCAGGATCACATTGGTGTGCTCCTTCAGGAAGCCCAAGCGAAAGAGGTGCTGAATCTGGGCGCGGTTGATCTTGTGCGGGAAGCTCCAGTCGAACTGATCGAGCGTCTTGATCCCCGGCAAGCGAGCCGCCTTCACTCGGCGCTGGATCAGCGCCTCATCGCGACGAGCGACTTCCCCGACGACCAACGTTTCCAGAAAGCGGCCATGGCTCCAGGCTGCCTGCGCCGCCTCGCTACTGATCGCGGCATGATGTTTGGCGAAGAACGGCAACTGCAGGCGCGCCAAGCCCTGCTCCAGCAGGATCTCGGATTTCATGAGGGACTCCCATCGAGCGGCGGGACCGGATAGCGCGACAGGTCGGGCGGTGGCAACTCGAGGTCCAGCAAATCCTGCCGGCGTGTCAGGTGCAGCGGGCTCGCTTCCGGTAACTGGCGCTGGCGAGCCTCGACCAAGTGCGCGATGTACTCGCTGCTGAACGCCTGGAAAGCCAGCGCATCGGCGATTGCCCGCAGCACCGGGGCTTCCCCGTGGATCTCGAGCAGCGCCAGAATCTTCTGCACGTGCGCGTCGGCATGGGCCCGCCGTTCGAGCAAGCCGGCGTGATACGCCCTGGCCTCGGCGGATAGCGCCAGAAAGCGCGTCAGCGCGTGTTGCGCCCGCGCATGCCGGCGCTGCGCCAGCAGGGGCTTGGCATGATCCGGGTCCGCCTGCTCGTGATGACGATCGAAGCAGCGGGCGTGCCGTGCGATCAACTGCTCCTCGCGATAGACGCAGAGTCGATCCGGATACGCCTTGAGCACCACCGGACAACCGGCGAAGCGTGCCGGCACCGAATAACGATTGCCCTCGAAGGTCACCCGGAACTGGCGATCGGCGCGCGCCGTCAGCACCCTTCCGACATCAAAGGGACGCGGATTCACCGCCTGCAGGAAGGCGCGTTCCTCGGCCCACAGATCGACCGGACGGCGATGCGTCTCCCCATGCACGCGCACATTCGCCACCGTCTCCAGCCAGAGCGCCGCCGCCGAGTTGAGCGCTGCGAACTCGGGCAGTTCGCGGCCTTGCAGGAAATTATGCTTGACGTACCCCACGCCGCGTTCCGCACGCCCCTTCTCATTGCCTCGGCAAACATTGCAGGCAACGATCTCGAAGCCGTAGTGGCGGGCGAAATCCAGATAGCGTGGGTTGAACACCGGCGGCTCGCCGCGCCGGTGCTGCACGACCCCGCAGCGCAGGTTGTCGATCATCACTTTCTTCGGGACACCGCCAAAGGCGTTGAAGGCATTGATCTGCGCCCCGAGGAAGAACTCCATCGTCTGCGCCAGGCTGAACTCGACGTACAACTGCCGGCAATACGCGAGGACCATGACGAAGAACGATAGGCGACGCTGGGTCGAACCCACTGCCAAGGTGCCGAACTCGCCCCAGTCGGCTTGCGCACATTCGCCGGGAGCGAAGGAGAGCGTCAGAAACGCTTCGCGCGGACGCGGGCGAACCAGGCGCACGTAGTCCTTGACGATGCTGATCCCGCCGGCAAACCCTTCCTCGCCCAGGCGCTGAAAGACCTGCTGGGCGGACAAGGGGTGCGCTTCCAGCCAGCGTACGATGCGGCCCTTGAACGGATCGAGCTGACTGGCACGTCTGGCAGTTTGCCGAGGCGCATACGGCCGGTCGATCCAGCGCCGGACCGTCTTGATATCGAGACCCAGTTCCTCGGCCAGTTGCGCGGGGGTGAGATGACGGGCCGCGCCGTCGCGGATGGCACACCAGGTGGCGTAATCGATCATGGCTGCGCTCCCGTCGATCCCTGCAGTACCGCCCGCAGATGCGCGAAGCGGTCAGCGATCGGCACCGGCGTTTCCAGGCTCAGGACCTGAACCAGCGGCGGCTCGAAGGCGATCAGGTCGAGTCCCAGCAGCGCATTGCGCGCGCGCACCAGACGCGAAAGATCCAGGCCCAGCCGTCGCGCCAGTGCGGCGTCCGAGTAGTAGCTCAGGCCGTCAGCATCGCCGACGGTAACCAGGAAGAGATACAGCGCCCAGGCGCCGACCTCAGCCCGCTCGATGTGATGCTCCTGCACCAGCCGGTGGTCGAGCCAGCTGAAATGCGCCGGCAACTCCCGGCGACGTTCCGGAACCAGCAAGCGTTTGCGGATGTTCATGGCGTCCTCCTTCAATATCCTCGCCTAGTTGTAGCAGACGATGGAGGATCGCCGCGATGTCCTCTTGCAACGGGCTATCCCACAAATGGGCAATAAGCCCAATGATTACAGTCGGTTGCCGGATCAAGACATCTTGTAACGGTGCCGTGACGGGTTCCGGGGCGTTACAAGAAATCATCGAGGATTTAGAGGCTTGGGCCGGCAAGACTTCTTGTAGCGCTTCAGAGCTCGGGGGCGGTTGCTCCCCCCTCGGCCCTCGCCGGCTGTAGCCCGGGTGTGCCGCACGCCACGCCTGTACCCGGGCGACGGCTTGCGCGCCCTTGAAATAGCCCCGATTCTCGGGTTTGGCCAGCCAACGCGCCTGGCTGGCCCGCTTGCTCGCCACTTGGCACAAGGCGTCCGAGCAATACTGCTGGTGCCGCACGTTGCGCGCGTCCGGTTTGAACGACTGACCGCAATTCAGGCACTTACGCTCCGCTTCTCGACCCATCCCGCACCTCGCGACAGGAATTCATCCCGGCTATGGTGCGGTGTTGCCAAGCAACAGCGAAGAAAACCGAAGAACACGGAGGGAGCGGAAGAAGAGACAGCGACGATAAGAAAAGCAGCAAGAAGATGCACCACAGCGAGCCGCATCAGCACCAGCTTCACATCGTCAGGTTCACACCAGTTTCAGGTCGGCGACGACACCGATGTCCACACCCAATCGGCGCGCGATGGACGAACGCACGGCGGCCACGTTCAGGTGTTCGCCTTCGATCTCGCTGGTCTTGAGCACATCGTGGGTGAGGGCTGCCAGGCTGACTTGGTTGCGCAGACCCAAGCCCACGTCCGCGAGCCGGCCCAGCAGAGCGCCTTGGGCTCGGCTGACCTGTGCCATGGGCTCCGCCAGTGCGGAGAGGTCATGGCGCCATTGGGGCCAATCAGGTGCCTGCCAGATGTAGAGGTCGTCGCCGCTGCTCATGCGGTGATTGTGGCGCTCATTCGCCGCTGAGGCAAGTTATTCGCCGCATTCAATGCGGTGAATGTAGGTGCATTCGCCGCGCGTGTGCCGGTCCCACTGCGGTTGCGGCTGATCGTACCGGCATTCACCCGTGCACTTCTTGGGGCGGCTCAAATCCAGCCCATGGCGGTTTCAGGAAAGACGGTCCGCTCATCAGACGTTGAACAGGAAATTCAGCACATCGCCGTCACGGACGACGTATTCCTTGCCTTCGGCGCGCATCTTGCCGGCTTCGCGGGCGCCCTGTTCGCCCTTGCAGGCGATGAAGTCGGCGAAGGAAATCGTCTGCGCGCGGATGAAGCCACGCTCGAAGTCGCTGTGGATGACGCCGGCCGCCTGCGGCGCCGTGTCGCCGATGTGGATGGTCCACGCACGGACTTCCTTGGGGCCGGCGGTGAAGTAGGTCTGCAGGCCGAGCAGTTGGTAGGCGGCGCGGATCAGGCGGTTGAGCCCGGGTTCATCGAAGCCGAGGTCGGCCAGGAAGACGGCCTTGTCGTCGTCTTCGAGGTCGGCCAGTTCGGCCTCGATCTTGGCGCAGAGGGCGACCACTGGTGCTCCCTCGGCGGCAGCGTGCTGGCGGAGGCGCTCGAGGTGCGGATTGTCCTCGAAGCCGTCTTCGAGAACGTTGCCGACGTACATCGTCGGCTTGATTGTCAGCAGGCAGAGCGGCTTGAGCAGCGCGCGATCGTCGGCGGTCATCTGCAGGGTGCGTGCAGGCCGGCCTTCGTTGAGGTGGGGTTGCAGCCGCTCGAGGACATTGACGATCTTCTGCGCCTCCCGGTCGCCGGCCCGTGCCTTCTTGATGTCGCGATTCATCGTGCGCTCGACGGCGCTCAGGTCGGCCAGTGCCAGTTCGGTGAGGATGGTCTCGATGTCCGCGAGCGGGTCGACACGGCCGGAGACATGGACCACGTTCTCGTCCTCGAAGCAGCGGACGACGCTGACGATGGCGTCCGTCTCACGGATGTTGGCCAGGAACTGGTTGCCGAGCCCTTCGCCCTTCGACGCGCCGGCAACCAGGCCGGCAATGTCGACAAACTCGACGATCGCAGGTTGCACCCGCTGTGGTCTGGCGATGGCGGCGATCTGTTGCAGTCTCGGGTCGGGGACCTCGACGATGCCGACGTTCGGCTCGATGGTGCAGAAGGGATAGTTCTCGGCCGCGATTCCCGCTTTGGTCAAGGCGTTGAAAAGGGTGGACTTGCCGACGTTCGGCAGGCCGACGATCCCGCATTGGAGGCTCATACGCTGGTTTCCATGGTCAGACGGTTTTCAGGTGCAACTGTCGCTGTGCCGCGGCGTAGTCGCCGGCTGCCAGCAGCGGCCAGGCGAGGAGGCAGCGGTCGATGGCGGGGTCGATCAGGTCCCGCTCCTCGCGCCGCGGTGCCTTGAGAACATGGTTGACGACTTCGCTGCGCTCACCCGGATGGCCGATTCCCAATCGCAGCCGCCAGAAATCGGGCGTCGCCAGGCGCGACTGGATATCCTTGAGTCCATTGTGGCCCCCGTTGCCACCACCCTGCTTGAGACGAATGCTGCCAGGTGGCAGGTCGAGATCATCATGGACGACGAGGATTTCTTCGCTGGCGATGCGGTAGAAGCGGGCGAGGGAGGCGACGGCCTGCCCGGAAAGATTCATGTAGGTCGTTGGTTGCAGGAGCCAGAGATCATCGTGCCGCGCGAGGCGAGCGAAAAACTTTCCTTGCGGCGTCAGCCGCAGTTGCAGTCGCCGCGCCAGATGGTCAAGGAACCAGAAGCCGACGTTGTGCCGCGTCTCTTCATACTCGCTGCCGGGGTTGCCGAGACCGACGATCAGGCGGGGTGCGGGCATGGGTTCTCGTGCGCTGGGAACAAACGGGCCGCCGCCGGCGGTGACTGCCCGGCAGCGGCCCGGTGGGTAAAGCGGCCCTAGGCGGCGGTCCCGGCTTCACCTTCGTCGGCACCGGCGCCGCTCCTCTTGGCCGGAATCGACGCCACGACATAGTCGTCGCCATGCAGCACCAGCTTGACGCCGGCGGGCAAGACGACTTCGGAGGCATGAATGGAGTGGCCCGACTCGAGGTCCTTGAGGTCGACCTCGATGAAGGCGGGCAGATCCTGCGGCAGGCAACTCACCTCGATGTCATTGTGCACGTGCGACACGTTGCCGCCGCTCAGTTTGACGCCGGGAGCAATCTCGGCATTGACGAAATGCAGCGGAACCCGCTGATGAATGAGGTGCTCGGTGTCAACCCGCTGGAAATCGCAGTGCAGGACGAGCGGCTTCCATGGGTGAACCTGTGAGTCACGCAGGACGACGCTCTCGGCGACGCCATCGACCCGCAGCGTCAGGACCGACGAGTGGAAGGCTTCCTTGGCGAGGTTGAGCAGGGTTTCGTTGTGATCGATGTCGATCAGTTCAGCCGCTTTTGGACCGCCGTAGATGATGGCCGGAACACGGCCCTGGCGACGCAGGCGGCGGCTCGCTCCGGACCCCTGCTGGGTGCGCTTGCGCGCTTCAATCTGAAACTTCATGGACAGCTCCTGGTTGGACGAACCCCGCCCGCGACCAGGCGGGGGGTTGAGAAGGAAGGTGCGAGGCGGCGCGTCGCTGGTGCGCGCGGCTGCCTCGTGCTATTCGATGAACAGTGACGACACGGAGTCCTCGTTGCTGATGCGGCGGATCGTTTCCGCCAGCATGCCGGCGACCGAGAGAACGCGGATTCGCGGTGATTCCTGCGCGTCCGCACGCAACGGGATGGTGTCGGTGACGACCAGTTCGTCGAGGTCGGAGTGGTTGATGCGGTCGACGGCCTTGCCCGAGAGGACGGGGTGCACGCAGTAGGAGAGCACCTTCTTCGCCCCGTGTTCCTTGAGCGCGGTGGCTGCCTTGCAGAGCGTGCCGGCGGTGTCGACCAGGTCGTCCATGATGACGCAGGTACGGCCCTCGACCTCGCCGATGATGTTCATGACCTCGGAGACATTGGCTTTCGGGCGACGCTTGTCGATGATCGCCAGATCGCATTCGAGGCGCTTGGCCAATGCACGGGCGCGGACGACGCCGCCGACGTCCGGCGAGACGACCAACAACTTGTCGAAATCATTCTTCCAGACGTCGCCGAGCATGATCGGCAGTGAATAGATGTTGTCGACGGGGATGCTGAAGAAGCCCTGGATCTGTTCCGTATGCAGATCCATCGTCAGCACGCGGTGTACGCCGGCAGCGGTGAGCAGGTCCGCCACGAGCTTGGCGGCGATCGATACGCGCACCGAGCGCACGCGGCGGTCCTGGCGCGCATAGCCGAAATAGGGTATGGCGGCGGTGATGCGAGCGGCCGAGGCGCGCTTGAGCGCGTCGACCATGATCAGCAGCTCCATCAGGTTTTCGTTCGCCGGCGCGCAGGTGGGCTGCAGGATGAAGACGTCCATGCCGCGGACGTGCTCCTGGATTTCGACACTGATCTCGCCATCCGAGAAGCGTCCGACATGCGCACGACCGAGCGAGATGTTGAGGTGTTTGACGACATCCGCGGCGAGGGCCGGGTTGGCGTTGCCGGTAAAGACCATCAGGCTGTCGTAGGCCATTTTGCGCTTCCCCTGTGGCTGTGCGCCCGGGCGCCCCACAAAGCAAGACGGGCAGGTTAGGAAGCCTGCCCGCGTTGACAGAAATCGAATGGCTGGGGAAGAAGGATTCGAACCTTCGAATGCCGGAATCAAAATCCGGTGCCTTGACCAACTTGGCGACTCCCCAGCGGTCTCTCACAACGCCCTGATGGCGAGCGAGGCGCGAATTATAGCGGGGATTCGCCAGGAAAAAAAGGGCGCTGGCCGGCGGCGCGGAGTCCGGCGCCACCCGTCCGCAGACCGCGCTGCCCGCGCGGCGCCGTGCCTCGTCAGCGCGCCAGATCGAGCAGCGGGTGCGCGCTGGCGCCAGCGCTCGTCCAGGCACGCAGCCCGGTCGGCAGGCGCCGCAGCGCTGCCGCCGCCTCCTCCGGGTTGCTGCACTCGGCGAAGACACAGGCACCCGAACCCGTCATGCGGGCACGGGCGGGTGCCGCTGCCGCCGACAGGTGGCGGAGGCAACTGGCGATCGCCGGGAAGCGGCTACAGGCGACCGCCTCGAGGTCGTTGCCGATGTCGTCGCGGGCCCAGTCGCGGGCGTCGATTGGCGGCGAGTCGCGGCGCAGTTCGGGGGCGGAAAAGATGGCTGCGGTCGGCACCTGTACCGGCGGCTCGACGACGACATAGCAGCGCGGCGGCAGCTCGACCGCCCGCAGCGTTTCGCCGACGCCTTCGGCAAAGGCGTCGCGACCGAAGATGAAGACCGGCACGTCGGCACCCAGGGTCAGGCCGATTTCCTGCAGGCGCTGGCGCGGCAGCGCGAGCTGCCAGAGATGATTGAGGGCGAGCAGCACACTTGCCGCGTCGGAGCTGCCTCCGCCAAGCCCGCCACCCATTGGCAGGCGTTTCTCGATGCGAATGTCGACGCCTTGCCGGCAGCCGCTGGCCGCCTGCAGGAGGCGCGCCGCGCGCACGCTCAGGTCGTTCTCCGGCGGCACTCCGGGCAAGGGTGTGACCAGCCGTACCGCGGCATCGGCGCGCGGCGAGAAATGCAGTCGGTCGGCGTGGTCGAGAAAGCGGAAGACCGTCTGCAGCAGGTGGTAGCCGTCAGCACGCCGGCCGGTCACGCGCAGGAACAGGTTGAGCTTGGCCGGTGCCGGGTAGCTGCTGTCCCAGCTCCAGCCGCAGCCTGCCGGGCTCACTGCGCGTCATCCGTCGCTGTCGGCAAGCGCCACTCCTCGATGCGCAGGCGCAGCACGAAGCCGTCCTCCCGCTCGACGAACAACCGGCCGGGCAGCGCCTGCGGCGTGTCGTCGTCGTACTCGTAGGCGATTCGCCAGTCCTCGTGCTGCAGCCGCAACGGACGGCCGAGCGCGTCGCGTTCGAGGAGTGCCTCGTCGGCATGGCTGCCGCGCAGCCAGTTGAGCAGTCGGCCGAGGCCGATCGGCTGGCCGAGGACGGTCTGCAGCAACTCGTCGCCGCTGGCGGCGGTGTACTCGCTGCCGTCGCTGCGGCGCAGGCGGGCTCCGGAGGCGTCGCCGGAGATCTCGGCCAGGCCTTGGCCGAACGGCGATGCCAGCAGGAGCCGGTCGCTTCCGCCCGCATGACGCCACTCGATCCTTCCGGCGTAGCTCTGCGCGGCGTCGCGCAGCGCGAAGCGGCCGACGAGGACGAAGTCCTGCAGATGGTCGCGCTGCAGGGCAGTTGGACGGTACTGCACGAGCGGTGGCTGGCTGCTGCAGGCAGCCAGCGCGAGGGCCGCGACGAGCAGCCCAAGGCAACGGCACGCGGTCTCCCGGTTGCCGGGCGAGGAAGCGCTGCTCCGGATCACGGGCTGAACTTCCTGATCGCCTCGTTGAGCGCTTCGTGCGATGGATCCTTTTTCTGCGCCTCGAGCATGATCCGCTGCGCCTCGTGCTTGCGGCCGAGAGACCACAGGACCTCGCCGAGGTGGGCCGCGATCTCCGCATCATGGCGCTGTGCGAGAGCACGTTGCAGGTACTCGAGGGCACCATCCAGATCGCCCTGGCGGTACAGGACCCAGCCCATGCTGTCGAGGATGTAGCCGTCGTTGGGCGCGAGTTGCAGCGCCCTCTCGATCAGTTGCCGCGCCTCGGCGAGACGCATGTTGCGGTCGGCGTAGGTGTAGCCGAGCGCATTGTGGGCCTGCGCATTGTCCGGTTGCAGCTCGATCAGCTTGCGCAGGCGGCTCTCGGCGACCTCCAGGTTGCCCAGTCTTTCGCTCAGCAAGGCCGACTCGTAAAGCAGCTCGGGCTGCTGCGGCTGCTGCCTGAGTTCGCGTTCGAGGATGGCCAGTGCCGCTTCCGCCTGCTTGGCGTCGCGCAGCAATGCGGCTTCGGCGATCACCAGCTGCACGCGCAATTCGGGCCGGTTGGTGGCCGCCTGCTGGAGCAGGCTGCGTGCCTCGTCGAGCTTGCCCGAGCGGGCGACGATCGCAGCGCTGCGCAGTTGCGCCGGCAGGTACTGTTCGCCTGGACCAACCTGCCCGTAGTACGCGAGCGCCTCGTCAGGCCGCTTGCCGTCTTCGGCAATCTGACCGAGGTAGTAGTAGGGCGCGCTCTTGTTCTGCAGTTCAAGTGTCAGCAGGTGCTTGAGCTGCTTCTCGGCGAGCGCGACGTCGTTTTCCTGCAGTGCCAGCAGGGCGACCGGGAAAACCACGTCCGGCTTGTCCGGGTAACTCAGGAGCAGGTGGTCGAAGTGACGCTTCGCCTCGCTGTAGCGCTTTTCCCCGACCAGGAGTCGTGCCAAATGCAGCTCGGCATCCGGTGACTTCGGATGGCGGGCGACGAAGCCCTGCAGCGCGCTGATCGCCGCCGCCGGCGATTTCTGGGCAAGGAGCTGCGCTTCGAGCAATGCTGCCGCTTCCCAGTCCGGACGCAACTCCAGAGCCTGCCGCGCTTCGGCGAGCGCGCGTGCCTCCTGGCCGGCGCTGCTGGCCGCTATGGACACCGCGTAGTGCGCTTCGGCGAGGCCAAAAAACGGTGCGCAGACCTGACTGACGAGCGCCAGAACAGCTTGCCGATCGGGGCTGCGGGCGAACATCCGGTTGAGCGCCACGAGGTTTGCCGGCAGGGCGGCAGGGTCACTCTGGAGCATGCTGATCAACTGCGGGGCGAGGCCGTCGAGTTGATTGCTCATGATCTGAACGCCGACCAGCACCTGCTGCGCGCGCTTCGACTCCGGCTCGACCTCGATCCACAGGCGCGCGAGCGCGAGGACGAGTTCGACCCGCCGCGCCTGCCCGGACACTTCGACGGCGCGGGCGATGATGGCGGGGTCGCGCGTCCGCCGCGCCAAGTCGGCATAGGCTTCGCTGGCGAATTCGCTCTTGCCACGCTGCAGGGCGACTTCTGCGAGCAGTGCCTGGTAGATGACCTGTCCGCTGAGCCCGCTGTAGTCCTTGTCGTCGGTACGCGGCGGCAGCGGCGGTGCCTTGCGGGACTGACGGCTCGACGACGCGGCCTGCTGGCTGATGACCGCTTCTTCGGCAGCGAGCGATGGAACGCTGCAGGCGAGCGCGAAGGCGGCGCAGAGGGCCCTTCGGGAGATCGGTTTCATTTCTTCCTTGCCTGACGCAGACGGTTGCGCGAAACGACGGCTGCTTTGCGTCATAATCCGTTCGCGCATGTTATGGACTTTTCGTGGTCGCAGCAATGCCGGAACTCCCCGAAGTCGAAGTCAGTCGCCAGGGATTGCTTCCCTTTCTGTCGCAGCAACGCATTGCTGGCGCCATCGTTCGCACGCCGCGACTGCGGCATGAGATTCCCCCGGGTCTCGGCGCGCGCCTCGCCGGCCTGCGTGTCGAGACGATACGGCGCCGCGGCAAGTATCTGCTTTTCGACTGCCAGAGCGCGCATGGCGGTGGCTGGCTGATCATGCATCTCGGCATGTCCGGCAGCCTGCGCCTGGTGGCGCTGGAGACGCCGGCTCAGGCGCACGATCATTTCGACCTGCTGTTCGCAGACACCGTCCTTCGCCTGCGTGACCCGCGGCGCTTCGGAGCGCTGCTCTGGCACGAAGGCGAAAGGGTGGAGACGCATCCCCTGCTGGCCGGTCTCGGCATCGAGCCTCTGTCCGCCGCCTTCGATGGCGACTGGTTGCATGCGGCAACGCGCGGGCGGCGCGCGCCGATCAAGCCGGTGTTGATGGACAGCCGGTTGGTGGTCGGCATCGGCAACATCTATGCCGCCGAGAGTCTCCATCTCGCCGGCATCTCGCCGCGCCGCGCGGCCAACCGCATCAGCCACGCGCGCTATCACCTGCTGGCGGCGGCCGTCCGCTCGACCCTGTCGGCAGCGATCGCCGCCGGCGGCAGCAGTGTCCGCGACTATGTGCACAGTGATGGCGGCGCCGGCTGCTTCCAGCTCAGCTGCGCAGTCTACGACCGAGCCGGCGAACCCTGTCCTGCATGTGGCGGGCCGGTGCAGATGATCCGGCAGTGCGGGCGATCGAGCTTCTACTGCCGCCGCTGCCAACGCTGAAGCGGCAACGGCGTGCCAGGGAGGCACGACGACTTTGTGATAGAGTGCCGCCACCGACATTGTCCTGGATTCTGCCATGACGCTTGCCCAACATTTTGCCGCCTACAGCGAATGGCGCGCCCGTGTTTCGGAAATCATCGGAAAGTTCTCGGGCTGGTTGCTGGACCACGAACTGAACGATGCGCAGACCGACAGACGGCTCGCTCGCCTGCTCGAGAAGCTGCGCGAGGATCGCCTGCAGGTGGCGTTCGTCGCCGAGTTCTCGCGCGGCAAGTCGGAGCTGATCAACGCCATCTTCTTCGCCGGCTATGGCAACCGTGTCCTTCCGTCGACCGCAGGCAGGACGACGATGTGTCCGACGGAGCTGCTGTTCGACCGCAGCAGGGCGCCGTCGATCGAACTGCTGCCGATCGAGACGCGGGAGGCGAAGACGAGCATCAGCGAGTACAAGCGCTTTCCTGACGAGTGGCACACCGTAGCCATCGACACGACCTCGGCCGAGTCCATGCAGGAGGCGCTGCGGCACGTCAGTGACGTCATCCGCGTGCTGCCGACGGTGGCCGAAAGCCTCGGTTTCACGCTGGCCGACGGTGACTCGGAAGTGTTGCGCCGCGGTGACGATGGTTGTGTCGAGATTCCGCGCTGGCGGCATGCGGTGATCAACTTCCCGCATCCACTGCTCGAGCAGGGGCTGGTGATTCTTGACACACCGGGTCTCAACGCCATCGGCACCGAACCCGAACTGACGCTTTCGCTGTTGCCGAACGCGCATGCCGTGTTGTTCATACTGGCTGCCGACACCGGCGTGACCCAGTCCGACCTGACGGTCTGGCGCGAACACATCGCCGCCGCTGGCGGCCGCAGCAAGGGCCGGATCGTCGTCCTCAACAAGATCGACACGCTGTGGGACGAACTCAAGTCGGCGCCGGAGATCGCCGCCGAGATCGAGCGGCAGGTCGACACCTGTGCCTGGACGCTCGATCTGGCGGAGAACCAGATTTTCCCGGTTTCCGCGCAGAAGGCATTGGTTGCCAAGATCAACGACGACGGCGAGCTGTTGCAGCGCAGTCGTCTGTCGGAACTCGAGACAGCCCTCTCGCAGGAGCTGATTCCAGCCAAGCAGGAAATCGTTCGCGACGGCATCGAGGCCGAGTTTGCCGACTGCTTCCAGCGCACGCGCAGCCTGCTCGATTCGCGCCTCGCCGGGTTGCACGAACAACTCATCGAATTGACCGAATTGCGTGGCAAGAACAAGGGTGTCGTCGAGTACATGATGGGCAAGGTGCGTGTCGAGAAGGAGGAGTTCGAGTCCGGCTTGCAGCGCTACTACGCCGTGCGCAGTGTTTTTTCACAGTTGACGAACAACCTGTTCGCGCACCTCGGGCTCGATGCGATGCGCATGTTGAGTACGACGACACGCGAGGCGATGGCCAAGGCCACCTTCTCGAAGACGCTGGCGGCAGCGATGACCCACTATTTCGACGAGGCGCGCGGCAGCCTGCAGCGATCGGAGGACGATGTCAGGGAGATCAAGTCCATGATGGAGGCGATCCACAAGAAGTTCTCGGTCGAGCACGGGCTCAAGTTGGGAACGCCCGTAGGCTTTTCGCTGCTGCGCTACGAGAAGGAGATCGACCGCCTCGACGACTGGTGCCAAACGCACGTCAGCAGCATGTTCCAGTTGATGGTGCATGAGAAGAGCCAGTTGATGCAGCGTTTCTTCGAAGAGGTGGCGGTGCAGGTGCGCAAGACCTTCGAGCGAGCCAATCGCGACGCCGAGTCATGGTTGAAAGCGGTCATGGCGCCGCTGGAGATCCAGATCCGCGAGCACCAGATTCATCTCAAGCGGCGACTCGAGAGCATCAAGCGGATCCATCAGGCGACCGATACGCTTGAACAGCGGATCGACGAACTGCAGCATGTCGAGGACAAGCTGTTCCAGCAGATGAAGTCGTTGAGCCAGGTCGGCCAGGAGTTTGCCGAAGTGCTGCGGCAGGAGGTCAACGGCGAAGTGGATCGTCGCGCCGCCTGACGCGACGGCGCACCGCCCTTCATTCCCACATCGCGCGCATCCGCGCCGTCAGGTCGAACACCTGCTGCCGAGCGTGCGGATTGGCAGGCGCCACGACGACGGCCGGCGGCGGCCAGGAAAGTTGCTCATAGTCGGGCAGCAGTGCATGCGGGATGAAACGCGTGCGCGCGGCATGGACGTGCCGGTCGCCATGGGCCGGCTGCTGCGCGACGTGGAAACGCTGCGGCAGGATCAGCTCCAGGTGTGTCCGCGCGCGCGTCATGGCAACGTAGAGCAGCCGTCGCTCCTCCTCGAGCGCTGCCGTCGAACCGGTTGCCATGTCTGACGGGATGCAGCCATCGACGGCATTGAGGACGAACACGGCGGTCCATTCCTGCCCCTTGGCGGAGTGGATCGTCGACAGGATCAGGTAGTCCTCGTCGAGCAGCGGTGGTCCGGCCTCGTCGCTGCTGGCAGCGGGCGGGTCGAGCGTCAGTTCGGTGAGGAAGCGCTCGGCATTCGGATAGGTGGCAGCGATCAGTGCCAGCTGTTCGATGTCCGCCTGCCGCGGCAGCGGATCTTCGTGCAGACGATCGATCTGTTCCTGATACCAGTGGCAGACCCGCTCGCAGGCCGTCGGCCACGCTGCGCAACCGGGGCCGCAATCGGCGACCAGTGCGGCGAACTCGCGCCAGGCGGGCTTTGCCGCCTCGGCGATCGGTTGCTCGTCGAGCAGCAGGCTGGCGGGCGCCGCCGAAGCGATGTTGTCGAGCACGCGACCGGCGCTTTTCGGACCGATCCCGGCAACGAGTTGCATGGCACGGAAGCCGGCCATGCGGTCACGTTGGTTCTGCCCCCAGCGGAGGATGGCGAGGACGTCCTTGACGTGCGCGGCTTCGAGGAACCTGAGGCCACCGAACTTGACGAAGGGGATGTTGCGCCGCCGCAGTTCGATCTCGATGCGCACGCTGTGCTGCGCGGTGCGGAACAGCACAGCCTGCGACTTCAGGCGGAGGCCGGCTTCGCGATGCGCGAGCACCTGCTCGACGACGTAGGCGGCCTGGTCGGCTTCGTCGCGCACGGCGACGAGCCGTGGCTTCTCGCCGGCTCGGCGCTCGCTCCACAGATCCTTGGTGAAGCGCTCCCTGGCGAGTGCGATCACCCGGTTGGCAGCGTCGAGGATCGGCTGCGTCGACCGGTAATTGCGGTCGAGGGTGAGCACCTGCGCGGGTGGTGCGAAGTGCTGCGGGAAGTCGAGGATGTTGCGCACCGTTGCACCGCGAAAGGCGTAGATCGACTGCGCGTCGTCGCCGACGACGGTGAGGCCGTTGCCGTCGGGTTTCATCGCCAGCAGGATCGTGGCCTGCAGACGGTTGGTATCCTGGTACTCGTCCACCAGCACGTGGCTGAAGCGATCGCCGATCTCGCGACCGAGTTCGCCCTCGCCGACCATCTGTGCCCAATAGAGGAGCAGGTCGTCGTAGTCGAGCACCTGCTGGGCCTGCTTGCTGTGCACGTACTCGCGGAACAGGCTCTTGAGCTCGGTTTCCCATTCGGCGCACCACGGAAAGCTCGTCTGCAGCACCTCGCCGAGCGCCACCTGCGTGTTCAGCACCGCCGAGTAGATCGCCAGGCAGGTGCCCTTCAACGGGAAGCGCTTCGCCCTTGCCGAGAAGCCCAGGCTGTGGCGGGCGAGGTTGAGCAGGTCGGCCGAATCCTGCCGGTCATGGATGCTGAAGGCGGGGTCGATGCCGATGCGCGCGGCGTACTCGCGCAGCAGGCGGGCAGCGATGCCGTGAAAGGTGCCTGCCCAGGGCAACGGTGGTGTGCCGGCTGCACGCCGGCCGAGCAGACGCCCGACGCGGCGGCTCATCTCGTCGGCGGCACGGCGCGAGAAGGTGAGCAGGAGCAGGCGGGTGGGGTCGGCACCGCAGTCGATCAACTGCGCGACCCGGTGCGCGAGTGTGCTGGTCTTGCCCGAGCCGGCGCCGGCGATCACCAGCAAGGGCGGGTGCCGCTGTTCTCCGCCGCGCTGTGCTTCGATGCCGAAGCCGACCGCAGCCCGCTGCGCCGGGTTGAGCGACGCGATTCGCTCAACCGGGGCAGTCGGGTACCCCTCATCAGGAATGCGCATCCTCGGCCCGTTGCTCACCGGTGTCGCACGCGGATGCCCGGCGCGTATCCTGCCAGCCACTCTTGCGGCTGCTTGCTTGCCCGTGTCGTCGACCACGCCGCCTCCCTGGCCACTGTAATTATCGACAGTATAACGCGTCGAGTGGCAGGAAGCGCCGCTGCCGTTCGGGCACGAGGCCGATCCGCTCGCGACACCGCGCGACGTGATGCCCCCGTGGTACCTGGCGCTGCCGGCGATCCTGCCCGGCGCCCTCGTCGCCATGCACTATGCCGTGCAG
>WBZM01000255.1_pt1 | contig 84610 bp, 73 predicted proteins | sample 5204271 | NCBI WGS metagenome assembly WBZM01 (sample SAMN12344346, study PRJNA552823) | activated sludge metagenome | biome: Activated sludge suspended growth; feature: Nitrification reactor; material: Wastewater; isolation source: activated sludge from nitrification reactor of wastewater...
ATGCGGCGCCGGGTGACACGGTCGCACTGTCGATCAACGGCGTCTCCTATGTAACGACGGTTCTTCCCGGAAACACCTTCAGTGTCAGCGTTGCCGGATCCGACCTGGCTGCAGGAACCCAATTCACGGCAACGGTCAGCGGTACGGATGCTGTGGGCAATCCCTTCACTGCGACCGATACCTCGACCCACCGACTCGGCCCGGTGGCGGTCGATGACCGGGCGATGGTCTACGAACTACCCGCGCAGCGGATCTACTACAACGACTCGGCTGGAAACATCGGTACCGTCAGTCCAGCAACCGGAACACGCTCGCTGATCGGTAATGCCGGCCGGGTCTTCGGCGACATCGCGGTTGGTTCGACGGGCACGTTGTTCGGGATCACTCTCGACTCGACGAGTGTGCTCTACAGCATCAATCCGGCGACCGGCAGCGCAACCCGCATCGGAACGGTGACCGGCGCAGGTTTCATCAACGCCCTGGTCGCAAGTCCTGATGGCCGGCTTTTTGCTGCGGGAAACACTGGCGATCTGTACCAGTTGTCCACCATCACAGGTGCGGCGACACGGATCGGTACTTTCGGTTCCGGGCAAGGCTCGTCGGGCGATTTGCTGTTTGCCAACAATGCGCTCTACCTGTCGACGACGAACGGGACGATACGCAAGTTCGACCTTGCCACCGGTATTGCCACCACGGCCGTCTCCGGCCTGCCGAACGACCTCTACAATCTGGCGCAGACCGACGTCGGGAGCTGCGTCGGCAGCACGTCGAGCGGGCAGATGTATACCATCGATCTCGCCGCGGGAACTGCGGTTCGCACCGGTGTTTCGTCGGGTGGATCACCGTCGATGTATGGTTTCGCCGCCGCCCCGGTGGGCGGACCACTGGTGACGATCAGCGGTGACGTGACGCCGAGCACGGTCGGGCAGGACCGCGATCCCGATGGCTCGACGCTGGCCGTTGTCGGCGTCGTCGCCGGCGACGTCCCGGCGCCGGCGGCGACCGGTGTGGGTGCCGTCATCGATGGCACCTACGGGACGCTCACCATCGCTGCCGATGGCAGTTACGGTTACTCCCTCGACCATTCCCGAGCCGCCGTCCAGAGCCTCGGCGCGGGCCAGGTTGCCGACGACGTGTTCACCTACACGATCCGGGATGCCGACGGTGCGGTCGATACCGCCACCCTGACCGTCCAGGTGACCGGCGCCAGCGAGGTCCCGCCGCCGGTGAGCACGACGGGTGGCGCCGGCGCTGACACGCTCACCGGTGGTATCGGCGCCGAGACCATGCTGGGTGGCGCTGGCAACGACCTGATGAGCGCGGGGCTGGGTGCCGACGTGTTCGCCTGGCGTCTTGCTGACCGCGGAACGCCGGCAACGCCGGCGGTCGACACGATCACCGATTTCTCGGTCGCCTCGCGGGCGGCCGGTGGCGACGTCCTCGACCTGCGTGACCTGCTGCAGGGCGAGAACTCCTCGCCAGGCAGTTTGGACAACTACCTGCACTTCCGCGTCGAGGGTGGGGCAACGACTGTCGACGTCAGCAGTTCTGGCGGCTTCGCGGCCGGCTACGATCCCGCTGCGGTCGACCAGCAGATCGTCCTCGCCGGCGTCGACCTCTCGGCTGGAGGCCTGAGCACCGATCAACTGATCATTCAGGATCTGCTCAACAGGAACAAGCTGATCACCGACTGACCCTGGCGCTTTTCCTCCTGCCTGCCGACGGCGGCTTCTGCCCCGGCAGGCAGGCGGTGGCGGGGGCAGTGGTCGCCGTCGCTCGCACGCTGCAATGCGAGCTCGCCGTGCCGCTACCGGCGCGCGGGGGTCAGTCCCACTGCGGGTTCGCTGCCGGCGCCAGCACTGCCGGACCGGTGGCGCCGTCAAAGCCCAGGTCGGCGACAGCGGAAAGTTCATCCGCCGTCGCCACCCCCTCGGCGAACACCTGCCAGTCGAGTGCATGCGCGATCGTCGTCAGCCCCTTGAGAAAAGCCTGGTTGCCCCGGTTCGACGTGATGCCGCCAATGAAGCTGGCATCGACCTTGATGTAGTCGAGCGCCAGATCGTGAAGCGATCCGACTTGGCTGAAGCGGTTGCCGAAGTGCTCCAGGCCGACGCGGCAGCCGGCGGCTCTGGCGTCACGACAGAACTCGCGGAACGCGGTGAGATGCCGCAGGGCGCCGCTTTCGCCCACTTCCAGCCAAAGCTGCCGGGAATCGCTGGCGGCGTCGGCGAGCATGCTCAGGAGGGTCCGCCGGAAGCGTGTGTTCGCCAGCGAACTGGCGGCGAGGTTGATTGCCAGTCCATGGGGCGCGGGGTACGCCCGCAGTTGGCCGATGGCCAGGCTGACCGCCGCGAGATCGAGCGCAGGAGTCAGCCGCAGCCGTTCCGCGACCGGCAGGAAGACGCCAGCCGCCAGCCACTCCCCCTCTTCCGCGAAACGCAGTCGCAGGGGGCATTCACGGTGCGACAGCTCGCCCGTCGTGTCGATCACGGGGAAGGATGCCAGCCGCAGCCACTTCCTGTCGACGGCGCGGGAGATGGCTTGCGCCCATTGATCGGCCGTCGGCGGCAGCGCTTGCGCTGCGCCCGCGGTCGCCCCGCGGGTGCAACTGGTCCCAGTTGCTTCCGCGGCGGCGAGTGCGCGGTCGACCCTGGCGAGAAGATCGGCAAGCAGCGTCCCGTGCCTGGCGTGGCCATAGCCGATCCAGGCGAATGCCTCCTCGTCCGAGTAGGGTCTGCCGGCCTCGCGCAGCGCCGCCAACAGCTCGGCCGCTGCTGCCTGCGGATCGCGTCCGCCCGACAACATCATCGCGAAATCGGCGCCGTTCAGCCGACCGGCAAGCGACTGGCCGTCCCTTGCTGTGTGCTCCCGTATCGTTGCCGCAAGACAGCGAAGGAGCTCGTCCGTCGTCGCGCGGCCGAGCTGTCGGTTGCGGTCGGCCAGGTGCGCGAGGCGGATCAGAAGCAGGCTGCCCTCGCCGGCATGCTCGGCGTCGAGCCACTGCTGCAGTTGTGCCATGAAGTGGCCGCGGTTGGCGAGACCCGTCAAAGGATCGAGGTTGGCTTCCTGATGGAGCTTGTCGAGGCGCGCGGCTTCGTCGGCGAAGATCGTTGCGAGTCGCCGCACAGTCGCGTTCATCGCCATCGCCAGACGCTTCAATTCGGGTACCCTCGGCTCGTCGATGGTGACGAAGCGCCGCTCGGTGATCGCCGTGGCCTGCTCGATCACCGCCTGCAGCGGCGCCTTTAGGCGGCCGACGATGAACCAGCCGAGGCCGCCGGCGACCAGGCTGGCCAGCGCCAGTGCCACCACTACCCGCCAGACGCCCTGCCACAGGACCGTGTAGGCGAAACGCCGGTTGCTGATCACCGTCAGGGTGCCGATCTGATCCCAGCCGCTGCTGATCTGCGCCGTACCCGGTATCGCCTCGATCGGCAGCAGCCGGACAAACCAATCGGGAGCGTCGGGATCGTCTGGCAGGGCGGCCTTCTCGACCAGCGTTGCCCCTTCAGCATCGACGACCCGGATCAACTCGTAGCGGCCGCTGTCGAAAAGCGCCGCCGCACTCAGTTCGACCATCGCCGCGTCCGGTTTGCCAAGGCTGATGGCCAGTGCCAGAGCCGTGGCATTGTCGGCGTTCTTGATCGACAGCTCCGCCTCGAGGTAGGCACGCGCGCTCAGCAACGAGGCGACCAGGCTGCCTCCGAAAGCGAGCAGCATGCTGGTGACGATGGCAAGCCAGAATTGGCGGTAGATGGACATGATCGTGATCCTCTCTGTCGGCCCCTCAGTGGAAGCCCTCGCTGCGCGCCCGTTGCAACAGTCTCTCCCAGCGCGAGAGGCGACCAAGTGGCCCCGCGCTGGCCGACGTGGTTCCGGCGATCCCGGGATAGAGCCCCTCGCTGTTGAAGCTGAACACCGGCTGCAGGTCGCGGCGTTGCGCTGCCGGTCTAATGGTGGTGTGCAGATTGTCCAGCAGGACCGGTTCGGCGCGCGGGTTCGCGTAGTAGGCGAGGACCATGTGCGCCTGCTGTGCCGCCCCTGATGGCGTCGTCGTGCTGGCACGGACGTAGATGAGGCGCATCTTGCGCACCGGAATGCCGGCAAGCTGCAGCGAGAAGTACTTGGCAATGGCGAAATCCTCGCAGTCGCCCCTGCCGCGGCCGATGGTCTCGAGCGGCGTCGCCCAGTAGTCCGACTCCTGCCAGATCGCCCGGTCGTCGTCGAAGCTGATGTTCTGATTGAAAAAGTCGTTGATTCGCCGCAATTTTTCGCTGTCGTTGAGGAGGCTGGTCGAGGCGATCATGCGGGCCCAGTCGCGCAACAGGGTGATCCGGGCGGGGCCGAAGCGGGCGATGAGCTGTTGCTCCATTGCCGCCAGGTCGGGGTTGGCGGCTGCGTACCAGCTGGCGACGAGCAGCAGCGAGGCCGCGACGCAGGCCTGCACGCTGGCCGCGAGAGCGCCGAGCGCCGGCCGGATCGGTGCAAGGCGGGAGAAGGTGAGCAAGATCGATCAATCCCGGGGCATGAGCGGCCTTGTCGCCGCGGACCAACTGCTGAGTATAATGCGGCAAACCTCACACTCTCGGGTCCACTTTGACATGAAAAACAAGAGACAGGGTTCAAGCCTGCCCCCCGTGTCATTCCTGCTGGCGGCTCTGCTGCCGCTGATGACTTCCTCTGCCGCCAGTGCAACGAATCCCGAGCATGTCTCTCTGCACGAGGCGGCGCAGATCGCAGTGCTGCGGAACCCCGAGGTGCAGGCGCGCTGGCATGCCTTTCGCGAAGGGCGGGAGGAGGTCGACGTCGCGCGCGGCGGTTTCCTGCCGCAGGTCGACGTCGCGGCGGCCGTCGGTCGTGAGAGGCTGACGCCGCGAAGCGATCCCGCCGCCGAGACGTCCTGGAGCCGAAATTACGCACTGATCAACCTGCGGCAGATGGTGTTCGACGGTTTCGCCACCGCCAGCGAGGTCAAGAGGCTGGGCAAGGCCAAGCTCGTCCGTTACTTCGAACTGCTCGATGCCTCGGAGAATACGGCTCTCGAAGCGGGCCGCGCCTATCTCGACGTCGTTCGCCATCGTCGTCTGGTGTATCTTGCCGAGGAGAACTACATCCAGCATCAGGCGGCGCTCGATCAACTCCGCTTGCGGGCCGAATCGGGTGTCGGCAAGCGGGTCGATGTCGATCAGGCCGCCAGCCGCTTGGCTCTGGCGGATGTCAACCTGACCACCGCACTCGCCAACCTGCACGATGTGACGGCGCGCTATCTGCGATTGATCGGCGAGCAGCCGGCGAAAGTCATGTTCGCACCGGCCAATCTTGCGAGTTCGTTTCCCGATCGCGCGGAGGCCGTCCTCGTCGTGGCACTGGCGAACAACCCGGCCTTGCAGGCAACGGTCGAGAACGTCGAAGCTTCGCAGCACGACCTCGAAAAGCAGCGCGCCACCTTCATGCCGCGACTGCACCTGATCGCCCGCAGCGAGCATTTCAGTGACTTCGCGGGCCTCGGCGATGCCCGCGACAACAGCGTCGTCGAAATGCGGCTCGACTACAATCTCTACAACGGCGGCTCGGATCTGGCGCGCAACCGCCAGTACCGGGAGCGCAAGAACATCGCCCTCGACCAGCGCGAAAAGGCCTGTCGGGACATCCGGCAGACGCTGTCGATCGCCTTCCACGACACGATCCGCCTGCGCGACCAGATCGGCCAGATCGCCATGCAGGTCGAACTGGTCGAGAAGACGCGCAACGCCTATCGCGACCAGTTCAACATTGGCCAGCGCACACTGCTCGACCTGCTCAACACCCAGAACGAGTATTTCGATGCCCGCCGCTCGCAGGTCAATGCCGAGATCGAGCTTGCCCTGGCCTATTTGCGCAGCTACGCTGGCATGGGTCGATTGCTCGAGAAGCTCGGCCTGAAACGTGCGGAAGGCGATGAAGCGCCGGCGGCCAAGGAAATGGCGGCGGCCGATCCGGCGCAACTCTGCCCGCCAGCGGCACCCACCTACGCCCAGCCCGATCGCGAACTGCTCGGCCGCAGGGCCAAGGAATTGAGCGACGGGGCAGCGGCTGGCCTGGTCGGCGGTCGCAACCAGCCGGTGGTGCCCGGTCAGTTCCCCGCGCCACGGCCGGCTGTGCCGTGAACTCGGTCGCCCGCCTGACGACCGGCGTCGCTGCCGCCGCGCGCACCGCCACGGCAACTGACGCTGGCAATACGTTGTTCGGCATGCGCGCGGCATCGCGTTTCGCCATTGGCCGCGCCGCCCGTCGCCCGGGCCGGCCGGTCCGACCACGGAGGTCGTGACATGAGAGTTGCCGCTGCGTGCCTGTCCCGCGCCTTGCTCGCTGCCGCCTGCCTGTTCCTCCTCGTTCCGGCGCCGAGCGCCGAGGAAGGATCTGTGTCGCCGACCCTGGCGAAGATTCGTGCGGCGAACGCGGTCTATATCGGCTACCGTGAGGCCGCCATCCCCTTCTCCTATCTGGCTGGCGGGGGTGAGGCGATCGGTTTCGCGATCGACCTCTGTCGTCATGTCACCGACGCCATCCAGGCGCAGCTGAACCTGCCGCATCTGGCGGTGATGCCGGTTCCGACGACGCCCGGTGCGCGCCAGATCATGCTCGAGACCGGAACGATCGACCTCGATTGTGGCGCAACGATCAACACCGAACATCGGCAGCGCGACCTCGCTTTCAGCAGCACCATCTTCGTTTCCGGAATCCAGGCGCTGGTCAGCAAGGATGCCGGTATCCGTTCATTCGCCGACCTGCAGGGCAAGACCGTGGCGACCGTCTTCGGGACGACCGCGGCGGCCTACCTGACTTCGGCAGCCGCCCGCCAGGGACTGCAAGTCAGCCATCGCGGCAGCCGTGATCAGGCGGACGGACTGCAGCTCCTGCTGCGTGGCGAGGTCGCGGCGCTGGTGCTCGACGACGTGTCGCTGCGCGGCCTGTTGCTGCAGCTTGCCGCCGTTGACCGCGAGCGCTTCATGTTGCTCGACGACCGCTTCGGTTTCGAGCCTTACGCCATTGCCTTCCGCCGCCACGACGCGCAGTTCAAGAAGCTGGTCGATCGGACACTGGGCGGCCTGATGCAGAGCGGCGAGTTCGCGCGCATCTACGAGCGTTGGTTCACCTCGCCGATTCCGCCAGACGGTGGCAATCTGCATCTGCCGATGGGCGACGCCCTGCGGCAACTCACGCTGACGCCCAACGATCGCGGGGCCTGAAGCGGCCGCGCAACCGACGCGCCAGCGGGCAGCGGCTGCTCGCCGCCTTCTCCTGCTAGAATCGGCGCCTTTGGCAAAGCACCGGGGCGACCTGCCGCCATGCCCATCGATTACCTCGAGAGAATCCTCAACGCCCGCGTCTATGACGTGGCGATCGAAACCCCACTCGACCGGGCCCCTGGCCTGTCGGCACGCATCGGCAATCGGGTGCTGCTCAAGCGCGAGGATCTGCAGCCCGTCTTCTCCTTCAAACTGCGTGGCGCCTACAACAAGATCGTGCACCTGTCGAAGGAGAAGCTGCAACGCGGCGTGATCTGCGCTTCGGCAGGCAACCATGCGCAGGGCGTCGCGCTGGCCGCAGCCAGGGTCGGCTGCCGGGCAGTGATCGTCATGCCGACGACGACGCCGCAGATCAAGATCGAGGCGGTCCGGCAACGCGGTGGCGAAGTGGTCTTGGCCGGTGAGTCGTACGACGACGCCTACGCGCATGCGCAGGCAATCGAGAAGAGCGAGCGCCTGAGCTTCGTGCATCCCTTCGACGATCCGGAGGTGATCGCCGGCCAAGGCACCATCGGCATGGAGATCCTGCGCCAGCACGCGGAGCCGATCGACGCCATCTTCTGCTGTGTCGGTGGTGGCGGGCTGATCTCGGGAGTTGCCGCCTACGTCAAGCGCCTGCGACCAGCGACCCGGATCGTCGGCGTCGAAGCGGTCGACGCCGACGCCATGGCGCGCTCCCTGCGTGCCGGCAAGCGTGTCCGGCTCGAACACGTCGGCCTGTTTGCCGATGGCGCCGCTGTCAAGTACGTCGGGGAGGAGACCTTCCGCCTCTGTCAGACCCACGTCGATGAAATGGTGCTGGTCGACACCGACGCCATCTGCGCCGCGATCAAGGACGTCTTCGAGGACACGCGCGCGGTGCTCGAGCCGGCCGGCGCGCTGGCAGTTGCCGGCGCCAAGGAGTACGCGGCGCGCCACCGGCTGCAGGGCAGGACCCTGGTCGCCACGGCATCGGGCGCCAACATCAACTTCGACCGGCTGCGTTTCGTCGCCGAACGGGCGGAGATCGGCGAGCAGCGCGAGGCGGTCTTCGCCGTGACGCTGCCCGAGCGACCGGGGGCCTACAAGCAGTTCGTCGCCCTGATCGGTGCCCGCAGCATCACCGAGTTCAACTACCGCTACAACGATCAGCGCGAGGCGCACATCTTCGTCGGCATCCAGGTTGCTTCGCGTGCGGAGTCGGTACGCCTGTTGCAGCATCTGCGCAAGCACGGCTACCCGACCCTCGACCTGACCGACGACGAAGTGGCGAAAGGCCACATCCGTCACCTGGTCGGCGGTCACTCGCCGACGATCAGCAACGAGATCGTCTACCGCTTCGAGTTCCCCGAGCGACCGGGAGCACTGATGAACTTCCTCAACCGGATGAGTGCCGGATGGAACATCAGTCTCTTCCACTATCGCAACCACGGCGCCGATTACGGCCGCGTGCTGGTCGGCATGCAGGTGCCACCGGACGAGATGGGCGACTTCCGGCAGTTCCTGCGCACGCTCGGTTACGCGCACTGGGACGAGACCGGCAACGAGGCCTACCGGCTCTTTCTTGCCTAGCCGGCCGGTGCGGCCGCTCATCGATCATTCCCGGGAGAGTCATCATGTCCATGGTTCAGCAAGCGCCGCCCGACGACCCGGCTCGACGCCCGCCGCCCAGCCGTGCTGCCGATCTGCCGGCTCACGACTTCGAGCGGATCATCGACCGCTCGTCCGGCGACTCGCTGAAATGGAACCGTTACGCCGGGCGCGACGTGCTGCCGCTGTGGGTTGCCGACATGGATTTCGCCGCGCCACCAGCGATCATCGCGGCACTCGAACGCCGCGTCGCGCACGGCTGTTTCGGTTACGCCGAACCGATCCCAGAACTCTACGAGGCCGTCATCGGCCATCTGCAGCGCGAGTACGGCTGGCAGGTCGAGGCGGACTGGCTGCTCTGGTTGCCCGGCCTGGTGAGCGGGCTCAACGTCGCCTGCCGCGCCGTCGATGGTGACGTGATCACGGCGACGCCGGTCTATCCGCCGTTCCTCAGCGCACCGCGCCTGTCCGATCGGCGGTTGACGACGGCGCCGCTGTGCCAGGTCGACGAGCGCTGGGTGTACGATTTCGCGGCGCTGCAGGACGCGGTACTGCCGAGCAGCCGGCTGCTGTTGCTCTGCCATCCGCACAACCCGGTCGGTCGCGCCTGGGAGCGCGAAGAACTCGAGCGGATCGCAGCCTTCAGCCTGCGCAACGACCTCATCGTCTGCTCCGACGAGATCCACTGCGGGCTCGTCCTTGACGAGCACCGCCGGCACCTGCCGCTGGCGATGCTCGACGACGAGGTGGCGCGGCGAACGATCACGCTCATGGCACCATCCAAGACGTGGAACATTCCGGGCCTCGGCTGTGCCTTCGCCGTCATCGCCGACGCCGCCTTGCGTCGTCGTTTCAGTGCCGCCATGCGGGGCATCGTGCCGCATGTCAATGCGCTCGGGCTGGCGGCCTGCGAAGCCGCCTACCGCGACTGTGACGACTGGCAGCGCGCCCTGCTCGCCACCCTGCGGCGCAACCGCGACACCGTCGAGGCTGCCGTCCGCTCATTGCCCGGCCTTGCCATGAGGCATGTCGAGGCGACCTACCTGGCGTGGATCGATGCGCGCGGCCTCGCCGTCGCCGATCCCGCGGCCTTCTTCGAGGCAGCCGGGGTCGGCCTGTCGAGTGGCGCCGAGTTTGGCCTGGCGGGGTGGGTCCGGCTCAATTTCGGCTGCGCGCGACAGACGCTCGCCACCGCCCTTGACCGGATGGCCACCGCCTGCACGGCCGCGGTGCGATCATGAGCGCTGCCGCCAGTTGGTGGCAGACCGGCATCATCTACCAGATCTACCCGCGTTCGTTCCAGGACAGCAACGGCGATGGCGTCGGCGACCTGGCGGGGATCATCGCCCGTCTCGACTACCTGCACAGCCTCAACGTCGATATCCTCTGGCTGTCGCCGATCTATCCGTCGCCGATGCATGACTTCGGTTACGACGTCGCCGACTACTGCGCCATACACCCCCTCTTCGGCACGATGGCCGACTTCGACCGCCTGCTCGCCGAGGTGCACGCGCGCGGCATGCGGCTTCTTCTCGATCTGGTTCCCAACCACAGCTCGCATCTCCATCCCTGGTTCATCGCCAGCCGCAGTGCGCGCGACAACCCGCGGCGAGCCTGGTACATCTGGCGCGACCCGGCACCCGGCGGCGGCCCGCCGAACAACTGGCTGAGCCACTTCGGCGGTCCGGCCTGGACCTTCGACGAGGCCAGCGGCCAGTACTACATGCACCAGTTCCTGCCGCAACAACCGGAACTGAACCATCGCCACCCCGAAGTCCTGCCGGCGATGCTGGACTGCATGCGCTTCTGGCTCGACAAGGGTGTCGACGGCTTCCGCGTCGACGTCATCGGCGAGCTGCTGAAGGACCCGCTGTTCCGTGACGAACCGGAGAACCCGACCTGGAACGGGGTTCGCGAGTACCAGCGGCTGCTGCATGTGCACACCGGCAACCTGCCTGAGGTGCACGGCCTGATCCGCCGCATGCGGACCTTCCTCGACGGCTGGGAGGACCGCCTGATGATCGGCGAACTCTACCTGCCGAACGCCGACCTGGTCCGCTACTACGGCGATGAGCAAGGCGCGGAGTGCCATTTGCCGTTCAACTTCCAGCTCATCCGTGCCCCCTGGGACGCCACCGTCGTCCGCCAGCTGGTGGACGCCTACGAAGCGGCCCTGCCCGTGCACGCCTGGCCCAACTGGGTGCTCGGCAATCACGACCAGAAGCGGCTGGCCAGTCGTGTGGGATCGCGCCAGGCACGGGTCGCGCACATGCTGTTGCTGACCCTGCGCGGTACGCCGACCTGCTACTACGGCGACGAGATCGGCATGCTCGACGTGCCGATGCCCCTGACGCTGATGCAGGACCCGCCGGCGCTCAGGCAGCCGGAAATCGCCCATCTCGTCGGCCGCGACCCGCAGCGCACGCCGATGCAGTGGGATGCCTCGGCGAATGCCGGCTTTGCGGCTGCCGGGGTCCGTCCGTGGTTGCCATTGGCGCCGGATTGCGGCGCGCACAACGTGGCCCGCCAGTTGGGCGACCCGAGTTCACCGCTCGCCTTCTTCCGCGCCATGAGCGCCCTGCGGCGAGCCGAGCCGGCACTCGCCAGCGGTTCCTACCGTTCTCTCGACGCCGGGCAGCCGGACGTCTTCGCCTACCTGCGCGGCGACCCGGGCAACGCCCTGCTCGTGCTGCTCAACTTCGCTGCCGAGCCTCGCTGCCCGGTGTTGCCGCTGTCCTGCGCTGCGGCCGAACTGCTGCTGTCAACAACCATGACTCCGCCACGACGGGTCGGCCTCTCGCCGTTGGTCCTCGCAGCCGACGAGGGCATGGTCCTGCGGCTTCCCGTCGCCGGCTGCGTCGCCTGAACGGTGTCCCGGCACACGGCCGGGCGAGCAGGTCGCGCGGGTACTGCCAGTGCATGCGGGCCGATCGCCCGGTCTGCAGGCGCTGCTGGCACAGCGTCTGGTCTTTCTGCCCTGGGCCGCTGCGTTCTCGAGCATTCGGCTCTGCCGGGGCCATCTCGGCCCAACGTCGTTCTCCACATCGCCTGGCATGAGGACGGGCTGGTGGGCGACGGTGAGGCGCTCGTTGCCGGCATGTCCCGTCTGCGCGCAATGGTCCGCCGGTCCGGCGACCGCTGTCGCCGCCGTCAGCGTGGTCCTGCGATCGGCACGGCCAAGCTGCTAGAGCGAGAACTGGCCGACCGACTTCTCCATCCGGTCGACCATCGCCGTCAGTTCAACCACCATGACGTCGGTCTGGCTGGCGAGCGCGACGCAGGCGGCGGTCATTGCCGATACCTGCCTGACGTTTTCCGCCAGTCGCGACATCGCGGCGGTCTGGCCCACCGAGGCTTGCGAGATTTCCTCCACGCGCCGGATCGTCTCGTCCATCTCGGCATTGATCCGCTGCAGGATTTCCTTCGACGAAGTGACCCGTTCGACGCCCTCGCCAACCTGCGTCGCACCGGCGCGCATGCCATCGACCGCGGTCGTGGTTTCGTCGTGGATGGCGGTGACCAGGTCGCTGATCTGCTGCGTCGCCTTGCCGGTGCGCTCGGCCAGTTTCCGCACTTCATCGGCCACCACGGCGAAGCCCCGTCCCTGCTCGCCGGCCCGCGCAGCCTCGATGGCGGCGTTCAGCGCCAGCAGATTGGTCTGATCGGCGATCTCCTTGATCACCGAGGTGATCTGGCTGATCTCGGTCGATCGCTGGCCGAGCGTCTCGACCTGTTCGGCCGACAGGCGGACCGTTTCGGCGAGGGAGCCGATCGCCGCACAGGCCTGCTCGGACTCCTTGGCTCCGGCGCGCGAGACGCCGCCTGTCTGGCTGGCGACTGCCTGCGTTGCGCGGGCATTGTCGGCAACGCGGGCGATCAGCGCAGTCACTTCATCGACCGCGGCGGTTGCCGATGCGGTCGCCACGTTCTGCTTGCCCGTCGCTTCCTGCACCTGTTGCACGCCACGTCCGACATCGCGCGTCGCATCGCCGACCTGCGCCGCGACGTCGGCCATCCCCTGCACGGTTGCCTGTACCGAGGAGACGAAGCGGTCGGTCTGGCGGATGACGGTGCCGATCAGGTCGCTGCGTGGCGAATCGATTCGTTGCCTGAGATTGCCGCTGGTCAGCAGTTGCTCGAGCCACTCGGCGAATCCGTGCAGGTCGCCATGCAGGCGCGGCACATAGGCGAAGAGGAAGAACAGGCCGTAAAGGACGGAAGCAACCGCCAGCAGGTCGAGAAGCGTACCGATTACGCCGCCGCTGAAGCTCGTACCGCCAAGGCGCATCGCCGCACCGAACAGCGCGACGCTGCCGACCAGCGTCAGTTGTACCGGCAGCGAGAGCAGGCGGGCGATGCCTGCGGCACGACGATTCACCACGCGGCCCTGTTCGATGCGCAGTCGCGGGTCGCCTTGGCGGATGCTCTGGTACGCGCTCGCGGCAGCATCGATCTCGGCGCGGGTCGGCCGGCTGCGCACCGACTGATAGCCAACCACGTGGCCACCTTCACGGACCGGCGAGACGTTCGCCACCACCCAGTAGAAGCCACCGTCCTTGCGCCGGTTCTTGACGATGCCACGCCAGGGGCGACCACTCTTCAGTTCGCGCCAGAGGTCGGCGAACGCCTCGACCGGCATGTCGGGGTGGCGCACGATGTTGTGTGACTGGCCGACCATCTCCTGCCGCTCGAAAGCGCTGACACTGGCAAAGGCTTCGTTGGCTTCGACGATCACGCCCTTCAGATCGGTTCGGGAGTAGATGAACGCGTTCTCGGGCAGCATCGTCTCAACATCAGTCACCGGCAGGTTCTGGCGCATCGGTGTCCTCCATTGCTTGCTGTGGGAGTGTGGATGATAACCGATGCCTATGGCAAATCGAAAACCTGCTGCCAGAGTGCGAGCACCGCCTCGATGCGACGGCTGACCGTGGCACGCTCGACGCGCGCGCGGCGGCCGGCGTTCAGCCGCAGCACGTGCTGCATGCGGCGATACTCGCGGTAGGCGTCGCGCACGGCCGTCGCGGCGGCGGCCGGAATCAGCCCCAGATCGCCGGCGATACCGAGCAGCGCGATGTTGCCGAGGTTGCCGCAGAGTCGGGCATGGCGCTGTGCATGGCCGAGGATCAGGTACTGGACGATGAACTCGACGTCGATCAGGCCGCCACGGTCGTGCTTGATGTCGAACGACTCCTGGCTACCCGAGCCATGCTGCTCGAGCATGCGCTGCCGCATCGCCAGAACTTCCCGGCGCAGCGTCGCCAGATCGCGGGGCTGGCGCAGGATCTCGGTGCGAATCGCCTCGAAGCGCTCACCGACAGCCCGGTCGCCGGCGCAGAAGCGCGCGCGCGTCAGGGCTTGGTGTTCCCACACCCAGGCGTGCTGCAGTTGGTAGTCGCGGAAGGCGTCGACCGGGCAGACGAGCATTCCCGAATCGCCGTTCGGGCGCAGCCGCAGGTCCACTTCGAAGAGGCTGCCGGCGGCGGTCTGGCTCGACATCCAGGTGCTCATGCGCTGGCCGAGGCGGGCATAGAGCTCGCCTGCGCCGCTCTCGGGGTCGTCATGCAGATAGACGAGGTCGAGGTCGGAGGCGAAACCCAGTTCCTTGCCGCCGAGCTTGCCGTAGGCGATGACGGCAAAGCGTGGCGGCAGTTCCGGACGCGGGTGGCGGGACTTCAGCTTCTGCCAGCAGAGATCAAGGGTCGTCTGCACCATGATGTCGGCAAGCTCGCTGAGCCGGTCGGCGAGATGCTCGACCGTGTGCATGCCCGCCAGGTCCTGCGCCAGGAAATGGAAGACCTGCGCATGATGGGTCTCGCGCAGGATGTCCATTTCCCGCTCGGTGTCATCGACGTGCTCCGCCAGCCGCGCCTGCAGGTTGCCGCGAAACTGCTGCCAATCGGTGGTGACGTCGAAGATGCGCGAATCGAGGAGTTCGTCGAGCAGGATCGGGTGGCGGGTCAGGTAGTCGGCTGCCCAGGACGAACTGCCGATCAGCTCGGCGAGTTTCTTCAACGTCTGCGGATACTGCTGCAGGAGCGCGAGATAGGCGCCGCGACGGCTGATCTTGTCGAGAAATTCAAGGCCGCGCTGCCAGGTTGCGTCGGGTGTCGCGGTCGCGGCGGCCGCATCGATCAGTCGCGGACCCAGCGCGTCGAGCCGCTCGCGGTTGCTCGCCGGCAGCTGCAGATAGCGACCGCTGTCGCGGAAGCGCTGTACCCGTTCGATGAGCGCCTGTGGCTGGCTGAAACCGAGCGCCGCGAGTCGCTCGATATTGTCCTCATTGGCCGTTGCACCGTCCCAGATGCCGGCCAGCGGGTGCCGTCCTTCCTCGGGCTCGGAGAACACCTGCTCGAAGTGGCGGGCGACGAGCGCACGATGCGCGTCGAGCGCCACCATGAACGAGGCCCAGTCGTGGCAAGCCATCGAGGTCGCGATCGCCTGGCGCTCGTCGTCACCGCCCGGCAGGCGGTGCGTCTGCGCGTCAGCGACATACTGCAGGCGGTGCTCGAGGCGGCGCAGGAATTCGTAGGCGGTCGCCAGCTCGCGTTCGCCGTCCGCCGGCAGCAGCCGACGCTCGGCGAGCAGGGCGAGGACACGCAACGTCGGGCGAACCTGCAGTGCCGGGTCGCGCCCACCGCGAATGAGCTGGAAAACCTGGGCGATGAACTCGATTTCGCGGATGCCTCCGGGGCCGAGCTTGATGTGCTCGGCCATGTCGCGGCGCGCCACTTCGCGCCGGATCTGGGCGTGCAGCTCGCGCATGGCGTTGATCGCCCCGAAATCGAGGTACTTGCGAAAGACGAACGGGCGGCAGATGCGCTGCAGGGCGTCGATCCACTCCGGTTGCAGATTGGCTCCCTCGTTCATCACCCGTGCCTTGATCCAGGCGTAGCGCTCCCACTCGCGGCCCTGCGCGATGAAGTAGTTCTCGAGCGAGCCGAGCGAGCCGACCAGCGCCCCGGAATCGCCGTTCGGCCGCAGTCGCATGTCGACACGGAAGACCTGGCCATCCTCGGTGGCGTCGCCGAGGGCGCCGATCAGTCGCTTGCCGAGGCGCAGGAAGAACTCGTAGTTGTCGAGGCGGCGACCGTTGCCAGCGGTTCGCCCCTCCTCCGGATAAACGAAGATGTAATCGACGTCCGACGAAACGTTGAGTTCGCGACCGCCGAGCTTGCCCATGCCGATGACGAGCAGCCGCTGCGGCCGGCCGTGCTCGTCGAGGGGCTCGCCGAACTGTCCGGCGAGCTGTCGATGCAGGAAGTCGAGCGCGAAGTTGGTGACGACGTCAGCGAGCCGGGTCATCGTCTCGATGACCTCGGAGAGGGGCGCCAGACCACCGATGTCGCGCACGATCAGCGTCGCCATGACGCGTTGCCGCAGGTGCCGCAGGCAGCGCTTCAGTTCCTCTTCGTTGAGCGGTGCGGCAGCGCTGAGGAAGGCGCTCATCCGCTCCGCGGAAAGTGGGCTGGCGGCGTTGCCGTCGAGCCACACGGCGACTTCCGGGCGCGCTGCCAGCAGCTGACGCAGGTAGCGGCTGTGCGCAGTCGCCGCCAGCCGCGCGGCAGCGAGATCGGGTAGCCTGGCGTCGCGGGAGCTGTTCATGGTTCCTTCATCTCGTCTGGATCCGGATTGCGCGCTGCGCCACGGACGCTGAAGCGGTGCGGCAAAGCCGTTACAATGGGATATTGGCGAACTCGACCGGGTACCCCGACATTCTAGTGACGCGCACCGACTGTTGGCAAAAGTCTCTCCGCGCGAGCCCACTCTGATGCGGCAGGAGGAACTGCGCCCGGCGGTCTACCATCGCCTGCACCGTCTCGTGCCCTTCGTCTCGCATCCGGCGGTGCGCATCGGCTGGCGCTGGGCCCTGCGCGCCGCCCTCGCGCTCTACTTCGCCTTCGTGCTGCTGGTGCTTGGCCTGCGCTACCTGATCCTGCCGAACATCGACCACTATCGGCCGGAAATCGAACGTGCCGCTGGCCAGGCGCTCGGCCTCGCGGTCGCCATCGGCGGCATCGAGGCGAGTTGGGCAGGTCTCAATCCGGATCTCGTCCTCTCTGACGTGCGCATCGCCGATGCCCAGGGCCAGCCCGCGCTGGCCTTCTCGCGCGTCGAGAGCGTGCTGTCCTGGTCCTCGCTGCCGCGGCTCCAGTTGCGCCTGCGCCTGCTGCGCATCGATGAGCCGACGTTGCATCTGCGGCGTGACCACGACGGCCGCTTCTTCGTCGCCGGCATCGCCGTCAGCGAGGATGACAGCGATGGCGGCGTCGTGGACTGGGTTCTGGCGCAGAAACAGATTCGCGTCAATGGCGCAACGGTGCTCTGGGAGGACGCCAGACGCGGCGCCCCGCCACTGGTACTGGAAGACCTCAACCTGGCGCTGGACAACGACGGCCGCCATCACCGCTTCGGATTGACTGCGCTGCCACCTGCCGAACTGGCGTCGGCGATCGACCTGCGCGGCGACTTCCGCGGCAGGGACCTTGAAGACGCCGCCAGCTGGAAAGGGGAGGCCTTCGTCCAGGTCGACTACGTCGATCTCGCTGCCTGGCGGGCCTGGATCGACTATCCCTTCGCGCTGCCGAACGGTCGTGGCGCGATACGCGCGTGGGCAGGTTTTGCCGAGGGGGCGCTGCAGAACCTCACCGCCGACCTGTCGCTCGCCAGCGTCAACCTCCGGTTGGCCAGGAACCTGCCGGAACTGGCTCTCGATCGGCTCTCCGGGCGTGTCGCGGCACATTTCCTGGCCGCGGGCATGCGCCTTGACGGACGTCGCGTCGAACTCCTCGCCCAGTCGCCGGCGCCAGCGCTGGCTGCCGATGCCGCCGCAGCGCCGCCGCCGGAGCGAGCAGCCGGACTGCGCATCGAGCCGACCGATTTCCACCTCGAATGGCAGCAGGAGAAGCCGCCGAGCGCTTCGCTGCGCGGCAGCGCGACGGCGACCGCGGTGGACCTCGGTGTCCTTGGCGGACTCGCCGCCTACCTGCCGCTCGACCCGCAGTCCCGCCGCTTGCTCGACGAGTTCGCGCCGCGCGGCCAGATTGGCGACCTGCGCGCCAGCTGGCGCGGCAGCGCCGAGGAACTGCAGGCCTATTCGCTGCAGGCTTCGTTCTCCGACCTCGCGTTGCGGCCAGTGCGGCAGTTTCCCGGCGCCGGTGGCCTGTCGGGCTCGCTCGACGCCAGCGAGAAGGGCGGTGCCGTGCAACTGCGCTCGCGGCAGGTGCGTGTCGAGCTGCCGCAGGTTTTTCCCGAATCGGCGATCACCCTCGACACGCTGAACGCGCAGGCGAAGTGGAAGATCAGCCAGGGTCGGGTCGAGGCCGAGCTGTCGCGTGCCGAGTTCGCCGGCGCCGACGCCGCGGGTTCGGCGCAGGGAACTTACCGCAGCAGTCCGGACGGACCGGGCAGCATCGACCTGACAGCCGCGCTGACGCGTGCCGAGGCGACCGCAGTCTGGCGCTACCTGCCGGCGGCGATCAACGTCGATGCCCGCCACTGGGTGCGCGACGCACTGCTGGCGGGAACCGCCAGCGAGGCCCGGCTGATCCTCAAGGGCGATCTGGCGCACTTCCCCTTTCTCGACCGCAAACAGGGACAGTTTCTGGTCACTGTCAAGGCGCAGGATGTCGTCCTCGACTACGGTACCGGCTGGCCGCCGATCAGGGGCATCGATGCCGACCTTCGCTTCGAAGGGAACGGCATGGTGGTGCAGGCGCGTCGCGGCTCGATCCTCGGCGCCACGCTGACGCAGACGCGCGCCGAGATCCCGGATTTCGACGCGCCGGTGAGCACGCTCAAGCTCAAGGGACAGGTCGCCGGACCGACGGCCGAGTTCCTCAAGTACATCGACCAGAGTCCGGTGGCAGCGCAGATCGACCATTTCACCGACAAGATGAGTGCCCGCGGAGCGGGTTGGCTGGAAATCGGTCTGATCATTCCGCTCGACGAGGCGCGGCTTGGCGAATCGAGGATCGACGGCACCTACACCTTCAAGGCCAACGAGGTCGTCGTCGATCCCGTTCTGCCGCCGCTGCAGCAGGTGACGGGCCAGTTGCAGTTCTCGGAAAAGGACCTGCGCGTCCCGGAGATCACTGCCACGTTGTTCGGCGGTCCGTTGCGCATCACCGGTGGTACCCAGGGCGGCAAGGTGCGGGTGCTCGCCAATGGCGCGCTCGCAGTCGATGATCTGCGACGGCACATCGATTCGCCGCCGGTGCTCGCCGGCCTCACGGGCGGCACCAGCTATCGTGCCGAGATCCGGGTACGCAAGCGCGATGTCGACGTCCTGGTGGACTCCGATCTGGTTGGCGTCACCTCGACCCTGCCGGCGCCGCTGGGCAAGCCTGCCAGCGAAGCGATGCAGCTGCATTTCGAGAGCGGGCTGCTGCCGGCGGCAGCGGCGACCGGCGGCGGCCAGGCCATCGTCCGCGACCAGGTGCGTGCCACTCTCGGCAACGCGCTCAGCCTGCACCTGATTCGCCGCAAGCAGGGCAACGAGGCGCAGGTCGAGCGCGGCATGGTCATGGTCGGCAGGCCGGCCGGCGCGCTGCCCGAGCGCGGGCTCAATCTCGGCATCAGCGCGCGCCGCATCGACCTCGATGAGTGGTCCAAGCTCCTTGGCGGCGGCAGGAAGGGCAGCGAGGCCGGAGCCGCCGGCTTGCCCGTCGCCGTCGACGTCAAGGCCGACGAACTCGTCGTCCTCGGCCACACCTACACTGGCGTTGGCGTCGGCATCACCGGCATCACCACGCGCTGGCGCGGCAACGTCGAAACGGAACAGGCGGCGGGTACCTTCCTGTGGGATGGCAGCGGCGCCGGCCGGTTGAAGGCGCATTTCAGCAAGTGGCGCCGCCCGGACAGGGCGCGAGCCGATGTCGCCGCGACCGAGCCACTCAAGGAACTGCCCGCCCTGGACGTGGTGGTCGATGATTTCGCCATTGGCCGGAAGCGCTTCGGACGCCTCGAGGTGCAGGCGCACAACGACGGCGGCATCTGGTGGCTGGACAAGATCGACCTGCGCAACCCCTATGGCAGCCTGTCCGGCAACGGCCAGTGGCAGCTCAGTGCGGCCAACCGGACGCAGCTCGACTTCACGCTCGAGAGCAGCGACGTCGGACGTCTGCTCGACCGTCTCGGCTACGGCGGCGCCGTGCGCGCCGGCAAGGCGACGATGAAGGGCCGCATCGGCTGGAACGACTCGCCGGCGGAACTCGACCATGCCACGCTCAGCGGTGACATCCAGGTCGAGGCGAGCAAGGGACAGTTCCTCAAGGTCGATCCCGGCGCCGGCAAGCTGCTCGGACTGATCAGCCTGCAGGGGTTGCCGCGACGCTTCACCTTCGATTTCGGCGACATCTTCAGCGAGGGTTTCGCGTTCGACAGCATCAATGGCAGCGTCAGCGTCAGGAGCGGCGTCATGCACACCGATCGCTTGCTGATCAGTGGCCCCGCCGCGCGCGTGCTGATGAGCGGCGAGGCAGACCTGAAGAATGAAACGCAGCGCCTCGAAGTCAGCGTCCAGCCCGATCTCGGCAGCAGCGCGGCGCTCGGTGTGGCGGTGATCAATCCGCTGGCCGGCGTCGCGACGCTGCTCGCCGACAAGATCCTGCAGGGGCCCCTGAGCAAGGCCTTCAGTTTCGACTACCTGGTCACCGGCAAGTGGGATGACCCCAAGGTGGAGCGCCTTTCGCGGCCGCCGGCGGTCGCGACGACGCCGTGACCGAAGCCAACTCAGCCGAGTGGAGCCAACGATGAAGCCACACCCCGACGAGCGGCCGCCGGCCGCGCAAGACACCGGCGTCCTGCGCGTCGCCGCCCTGCAGATGGTGTCGACGCCACGCGTCGACGAGAATCTGCGCACCGCCGCGGCGCTGATCAGCGAAGCCGTTGCACAGGGCGCCGAACTGCTCGCGCTGCCGGAATACTTTGCCATCATGGGGATGACCGATGCCGACAAGCTGCAGCTGCGGGAGGCCGATGGACATGGCCCGATCCAGGATTTCCTCGCCGCCAGTGCGCGCGAACACGCGGTCTGGCTGATCGGCGGCTCGTTGCCGCTGCTGGCCGGCACTCCCGACAAGGTGCTCAACTCGGCGCTGGTCTACGATCCGCAGGGGCGGCGTGTCGCCCGCTACGACAAGATTCACCTCTTCGGCTTCCAGCAGGGCAGCGAGCGTTACGACGAGAGCACGACCATCGAAGCCGGCCGCCAGCCGGCCGCTTTCCACACGCCCTTCGGGCGCGTCGGTCTGTCGATCTGTTACGACCTGCGCTTTCCGGAGCTTTATCGCGCCATCGGTGTCACAGACTTGCTCGTCGTGCCGGCGGCCTTCACCGAGACGACTGGTCGTGCCCACTGGGAGATCCTCCTGCGCGCGCGGGCGATCGAGAACCAGTGCTACGTGCTGGCGGTCGCGCAGGGTGGCCGGCACGAGAACGGCCGCGAAACGCACGGCAACAGCATGCTCATCGACCCCTGGGGGACGATCCTCGATCGCAAGCAGAAAGGCCCCGGCATCGTCATCGGCGACCTCGCAAGAAGTCGCCTGGATGAGGTCCGCGCCAGCCTGCCGGCACTCGCGCACCGTGTCATGTAGACGTCGGCGGCAGAAAACAGCAGCAAACAGGGAAACCGAATGACCAACAGAGCCCAGACCCTCCTCGCGCAGGCACGCAAGACCCTGCTCACGCCCTATGGCCTCGATGTCGCCGACCTGACGCCGGTGTTCGGCAGGATCATGGCGCACCAGGTCGATTATGCCGATCTCTACTTCCAGTACAGCCGTTCCGAGGCCTGGAGCCTTGAAGAGGGCATCGTCAAGAGCGGCAGCTTCAGCATCGACGAAGGCGTTGGCGTGCGTGCCCTGGCCGGCGAGAAGACCGCTTTCGCCTATTCGGACGACATCAGCAGACCGGCGCTCGACGCCGCCGCTGCCGCCGTGCGGGCGATTGCCGGCGCCGGGCAGGAACGGCGCGTGCCGGCGCTGAAGAGGAGCACGGCGCACCACCTCTACCTGCCGAACGATCCGCTGGCTTCACTCGATGCGGGCAGCAAGGTCAGTCTGCTGGAGCGACTCGAAGCGCTGGCGCGTGCTGCCGACCCGCGCGTGACGCAGGTCATGGCGCACCTCGCCGGCGAGTACGAGGTGGTCCTGGTCGCCGGCAGTGATGGCCGCCTGGCAGCCGACGTGCGGCCGCTGGTGCGGGTCTCGCTGACGGTCATCGTCGAACAGGGCGGAAAGCGTGAACAGGGGTCGGCCGGCGGCGGCGGACGCACCGACTACGGCTTCTTCACCGATGCGGTGCTGCAGGACTACGCGCGCGAAGCCGTACACCAGGCAGTCACCAACCTGACGGCGCGACCGGCGCCCGCCGGGACGATGACCGTCGTCCTCGGTGCCGGCTGGCCGGGCATTCTGCTGCACGAAGCCGTTGGCCACGGACTCGAGGGTGACTTCAACCGCAAGGGCAGCTCGACCTTCGCCGGTCGCATCGGCAGCCGCGTCGCCGCCAGCGGCGTGACGGTCATCGACGACGGCACGATCGCCGGCCGGCGCGGTTCGCTGAACATCGACGACGAAGGCAACCCGACGCAGCGGACGGTGCTGATCGAGGACGGCATCCTGCGGGGCTACATGCAGGACAGCCTCAACGCGCGCCTGATGGGCGTCGCTCCGACCGGCAACGGCCGTCGCGAGTCCTTCGCCCACCTGCCGCTGCCGCGCATGACCAACACCACGATGCTCAATGGCGAGTCCACCCCGGAAGAGATCATCCGCTCGGTGAAGAAAGGAATCTACGCGGTCAATTTCGGCGGCGGACAGGTCGACATCACCAATGGCAAGTTCGTCTTCTCGATGTCCGAGGCCTACCTGATCGAAGACGGCCGCGTGACCACGCCGGTCAAGGGGGCGACCCTGATCGGCAGCGGCCCGGAGGCGATGACGCAGGTGTCGATGATCGGCAACGACATGCGCCTCGACCCCGGCGTCGGCACCTGCGGCAAGGAGGGACAGAGCGTGCCGGTCGGTGTCGGCCAGCCGACCCTGCGCATCGACGGCCTGACGGTCGGGGGCACCGCCTGATCGCTGGCCAGCGGCCAGCTGTGCTGGCGGCAAAGCCGTGCTCTCGGGCAAGGGCTATAATCGCAGCCCAGCCCTTACCGTCGTTCACATCAGCGCATGATTCCGAACCCCTTCTCCCGCCGGTTGCCCGCCGGCTTCGCCCTCTTCTGGCTCGTCGCCGCCCTGTTCCTCGCCAGCCTGCCCGGAGCCTTCGCGGCTGCCGGTGAGGGGCGTCCGCTGGAAGCGACGCTGCACTACCACTTCCGGCCGATCGTCACCCTTCGCGCGACCTTGGTCGGCGCCAGCCCGGAGTATCGCGTGCGCCGGGCGCTCGCCCGCATCGAGGCCCTGCCGGCGGCGCAGATGCAGCAACCGATCGAACTGACGCCGTTCTCCATCGACGATCGGCGGGGAATCAGTCTGCACATTGGGGAGTCGGTGCTCTTTGGCATCGTCGAGGGCGACCTCGACCCCGAGGAGAAGATCTCGCTCGAGGCTGCCGCCCGTCGCAGCGCCGACGAACTGCAAGCGGCGCTGCTGGCGGTCAGCGAGCAGAGCCGGCCAGCGATCCTCATCAAGGGGCTCGGCCTGTCGCTGGCGGCGACCGCCATCGCCCTGCTGCTGTTGTGGCTGATTCGCCGCACCACCGCGTTCATCGTTCGTCACTTCGAAAAGGTCATCGACGCGCATCCCGAGTCCAGCGGCTTCCGCTGGGCGCGCCATGGCTGGGCCCTGGTGCAGCGGATCGCGCAACTGCTGATGGGCTTTCTCTGGCTGAGCGTCGCCTACCTCTGGCTGACCTTCGTCCTCGCGCGCTTCCCGCTGACCGAGCCGCTTGGCGACCGCCTGACCGGTTTCCTGTTTGGCCTGTTGGAAACGATCGGCGTCGGCTTCATCGAATCCGTCCCGGCACTGACCACCGCCGTCGTCATCCTCTTCCTGACGAAGGCGTTCAACGACGCCCTCGGCAACTTCTTCAAGGCCGCAAGGGCCGGGCGTGTGCATGTACACGGCTTGCATCCGGAGACCGTCAACGCCACCCACCGCATCTGCACCATCATCGTCTGGGGCCTCGGCATCGCCGTTGCCTACCCGTTCATCCCGATGTCCGACAGCGATGCCTTCAAGGGGCTGTCGGTGATGTTCGGCTTCATGCTGACGCTCGGCTCGGCCGGCATCGTCAACCAGTTGATGAGCGGTCTCGTCCTCGTCTACTCGCGCGCGCTGTCGGTCGGCGACTTCGTTGACGTCGGTGAAACCGTCGGCGTCGTCAGCGAGGTTGGCGCGCTGTCGACCAAGATCATCAACATGCGCAACGAGGAAGTGACGATTCCCAACGCCGTGCTCGTCGGCAATCCGATCAAGAACTACTCGCGCCTCGCCGGCGCGCGCGGAACGCTGGTGTCGACCAAGGTGACGATCGGCTATGACACCCCGTGGCGGCAGGTGCACGCGCTGCTCGTCGCCGCGGCCGAGCAGACTCGGGGCCTGCGCGCGTCGCCGAAACCATTCGTCTATCAGCGCAGCCTCGCCGACTGGTACGTCGAGTACGAATTGTTTGCGCACATGGACAAGCCAGAGGAGCGCGTGCCGGTGCTTTCGGCGTTGCACGCCAACATCCAGGATCAGTTCAACAGCTACGGCGTGCAGATCATGTCGCCGCATTTCGTCATGCAGCCGGCGAACAACGTCGTCGTCCCGCGCGAGAGCTGGCATGCGGCGCCGGCCGAAGCCGAAGCCGGCGGGCCGACGGCCGGAAGGTCGCAGCAGCCGGGAACAACGGGATGATCAGCTTCGCCCTGACCGTCTTCCTTTCAGCCTTTCTCCTCTTCCAGATCCAGCCGATCATCGCCAAGATGATCCTGCCCTGGTTCGGCGGCTCGTCGTCGGTGTGGAGCACCTGCCTGGTCTTCTTTCAGGCTGCGCTGCTGCTCGGCTACCTTTACGTGCACCTGCTGCACGAGTGGCTGTCGCCACGCCGCCAGGTCATCGTGCACGGCGTGCTGCTGTTGCTCAGTCTGGCGACGCTGCCGGTGGTCGCCAATCCGGCCTGGAAGGACGTCGCCTTTGCCAGCCCGACGTGGAACGTGCTCGTCGTCCTCGCCGCCACCGTCGGCATGCCGTACCTGCTGCTGTCGACCACCGGGCCGCTGATGCAGGCGTGGTATGCGCGCTCGTTCAACAGCCTGATGCCGTACCGGCTGTACGCGCTGTCGAACCTGGCGTCGATGCTCGCGTTGCTCTCCTATCCGGTGCTCGTCGAACCCTTCTTCGTCGTCGTGCAGCAGGCGCACGCCTGGTCGGTCGGCTACGTCTTCTTCGTCGTCGCCTGTCTGGCCAGTGCCTGGCAGTCGTGGCAGGGCGTCTCGGGCGAACTCGAGCGCCGCCCGGCCATTTCGGCGCCAGTGCCGCGGCCGCCGCTGCGCGAGTGCCTGCTGTGGATCGGGCTGGCGATGACCGCCTCGATTCTGCTCCTGGCGCTGACCCGTCACCTGACGCAGGACGTCGCGCCGGTGCCCTTCCTCTGGGTGCTGCCGCTGAGCATCTACCTGCTGAGCTTCATTCTCTGCTTCGATGCGCCGCGCTACTATCATCGACGGGGTTTCCTGATCGCGCTGCCGATCGCCTTCATCGCCCTCGACCAGGTTCTCGCCGAAGTCGGCATGCCGGTGCCGTTGCTGGTCAGCTTGCTTTGCGGCGCCCTCTTCGTTTTCTGCATGGTCTGTCATGGCGAGCTGGTGCGGCGGCGACCGCCGGTGCGTCACCTGACGCTGTTCTACCTGATGCTGTCGATCGGCGGCGCGCTCGGCGGCAGCCTGGTCGGTCTGCTCGCGCCGGCGCTGTTCAACGCCTACTTCGAGCTGCCGATCGGCCTCTTTCTCTGTGCCGTGCTGGTGATCATCGTCCTCTGGCCACAAGCCAGGCCGATCTGGCGCTGGCTGTTGCTTGCGGCCCTCGCCGTGTATGGCTGCCGGCTGGTGGGGCTATCGGTCGATTATGTCGAGGATTACCGGCGCGTGATGCGCAACTTCTACGGCCAGTTGCGGGTTGCCGACGTCAGTGAGGACGATTTCGGCATCAAGCGCAAGATCCTGCACGGACGCATCAACCACGGCGAGCAGTTCATCGCCCCCGAGCACAGCCGGCAGCCGACCGCCTACTACTGCGAGCAATCGGGAATCGGCCAGGCGCTGCTCAGCCTGCCGACCGACCGGCCACGCCGGATCGGCGTCGTCGGCCTCGGTGCCGGCACGCTCGCGACCTACGGCCGCGAGGGCGACGAGATGCGGCTGTACGAGATCAACGATCAGGTCCTCGAGCTCGCGCGCAGCGACTTCAGCTACCTGGCGGAAAGCCGGGCGCGCATCGTGCCGGTGCTCGGCGACGGCCGCCTGATGCTCGAGGGCGAAGCACCGCAGGCCTTCGACCTGCTCGCCATCGATGCCTTCTCCGGCGACTCGATCCCGGCCCACCTGCTGACGCTCGAAGCGATGCAGTCCTACCTGCGGCACATGAAGGGAGACGGCATCCTCGCCGTGCACATCACCAACCGCTACCTCGACCTGCAGCCGGTGGTCGCTGCCGCCGCTGCGAAGCTCGGGCTGAGCGTCCTCGTCGTCGATCTCGAGCCGGCCGACGGCGAGATCTTCTGCCGCCGTTCGCTGTGGGCGCTGCTCGTTCGACCCGAGCGGGCGCCGAGCCTGCAGGCGGCGATCACCAGTGCCCGGCCGCTGTCGCCGCGGTCCGGTTTCGCGGCGTGGACGGACGGCTTCTCGAATCTGCTCGGGATTCTCAAGTGAGGCGGGGCCAGCGGATGGCTGGCGGCGGGTGACCGGGCCGCCAAACTTGCCCTGTCGGGAATCTTGCGCAGGTCCGGGAGAGCACCATTGATCCGGCCACCGGCGAGCCACCTCTGAAACCGGTGCGAATTCGATTGTTCGGTGCGGGTGAAGACGAGGCGGTGTCGCTGCCGCGATGCCTGTAGGACGCCTGCCTGGCCCGCATCCGCCACAGCCACCCTCCCGCCGTGGCCCCGGCTTCGCCGTCTCCAAGCGGCTTTCCCTCGCGACTGCGGCAGCCCCGCCACTTGCACGCCGCAAGCCAATCGCCGATAATCCAACAAGCGCTTGCTTGCCTAAACTTCGATCGCTCGGCCCCCGACCACCTGCCCCAGGAGATTCCCTGCATGCACCAGAAAGCCTATCCCCATCTGCTCGCCCCGCTCGACCTCGGTTTCACGACGCTCAGGAATCGCGTCCTGATGGGTTCGATGCACACCGGTCTCGAAGAGGCGCCGCAAGGTTTCCGCCGTCTCGCCGCCTTCTATGCCGAGCGCGCGCGCGGCGGCGTCGGCCTGATCGTCACCGGCGGCATTGCGCCCAACCAGGATGGGGTCGTGATGCCCGGCGCTGCAGCGCTGGAGAACGAAGCACAGGTGGTCAAACACCGCCTGATCACCGAGGCGGTGCACGCGGCCGGCGGCAAGATCGCCATGCAGATCCTGCACACCGGCCGCTACGCCTACCACCGCGGGGCGGTTGCGCCGTCACCGGTGCAGGCGCCAATCTCGCCGATTCGCCCGCGTGAGCTGAGCGCCGAAGACATCGAGCGGACGCTCGACGATTTCGCTCGCTGCGCCGGGCTGGCGCAGGCGGCCGGTTATGACGGCGTCGAGGTGATGGGCTCGGAAGGCTACCTGATCAACCAGTTCATCGCCCGCCAGACCAACTTCCGCGAGGATGGCTGGGGCGGCAGCTTCGAGAACCGCATCCGCTTTGCCCTCGAAACGCTGCGCCGGGTGCGGGCGACGACCGGGCCGAACTTCATCATCATCTTCCGGCTGTCGATGCTCGACCTTGTCGAGGGCGGCAGCACCTGGGACGAGATCGTCGCACTCGCCAAGGCGGTCGAGGAGGCCGGCGCAAGCATCATCAACACCGGCATCGGCTGGCACGAGGCGCGCATCCCGACGATCGCGACGATGGTGCCGCGGGCGGCCTTCGTCTGGGTGACGAAACGACTGATGGGGCAGGTGGGCATCCCGCTGGTGACCACCAACCGCATCAATGCGCCGGAGGTGGCGGAGGAGGTGATCGCTTCCGGTTGTGCCGACATGGTGTCGATGGCACGCCCCTTCCTGGCCGATGCCGAGTTCGTCAACAAGGCGGCGGCCGGCCGTGCCGACGAGATCAACACCTGCATCGCCTGCAACCAGGCCTGTCTCGACGAGATCTTCGAGGGTCGGCTCACCTACTGCCTGGTGAATCCGCGGGCGTGCCGCGAGACCGAGCTGGTGATCGCGCCGGCGTCGGCGCCGAAACGGATCGCCGTCGTCGGTGCCGGACCGGCCGGCATGGCCTGCGCGCTCACCGCCGCCGAGCGTGGCCACTGGGTGACGCTGTTCGACGCGGCGCCGGAAATCGGTGGCCAGTTCAATCTCGCCCGCCGCATTCCTGGCAAGGAGGAGTTCGCCGAGACGCTGCGCTATTTCGGTCGCCGTCTGCAGGGAGTCGGCGTCTCGTTGCAGCTCGGCAGGGAGTGCACCGCCGCCGAGCTGGCGGATGCCGGTTTCGAGCATGTCGTGCTGGCGACCGGCATCGTGCCGCGGCGGCCCGACCTGCCGGGGATCGAACACGAGAAGGTGATTTCCTACATCGACCTGATCGAGGGCTATCGCGTCGCCGGTGAGCGTGTGGCGATCATCGGCGCGGGCGGCATCGGCTTCGATGTTGCCGAGTTCCTGACGCATGTCGAGGACGATCGCGATGAACTCGAGCGCTTCCAGGGCGAGTGGGGAATCGACGCCGATTTCGCCAACCCTGGTGGACTCAAGGTACCCAGCGGCGACCGTGGCCGGCGCCAGGTCTGGCTGTTGCAGCGCAAGGCGGCGAAGGTCGGCGATGGTCTGGCCAAGACGACCGGCTGGATTCGCCGCACTCTGCTCAAGAAGCGCGGTGTGCAGATGCTCGCGGGGGTCAGCTACGAGCGCATCGACGATGCCGGACTGCACATCGTCGTCGATGGCCAGCGGCAGTGCCTGCCGGTCGACCATGTGGTCATCTGCGCCGGCCAGGAACCGCGGCGCGAACTTGAGGAGGGGCTGCGTGCCGCTGCCGTACCGGTGTCGCTGATCGGTGGCGCCGACGTCGCGAATGAGCTCGACGCCAAGCGCGCGATCGATCAGGGTACCCGCCTGGCGGCGACGCTCTGAGCTCGATGTCGGCCGGGCACCGAAGGGCGCGTGCGGCGCCCGAGATCAACCGACGCGACGACCTGCTGCGCGCCGCGGCGCGCCTGTTCGTCGAGAAGGGGTTTGCCGCGACGACGACGCGCGACATCGCGCAGGCTGTCGGCATGCGTTCGGGCAGTCCCTTCTATCACTTCCGCAGCAAGCAGGATCTCCTCAAGGCGGCGATGATCGAAGGGCTGGAAGCGGGGCACCGGCGCTTGCAGGCCGCGATCGAAGGGGTCGACGAGCCCGAGCGACGCCTGCGGCTGATGATCCGGATCCATTTCGGCAACCTCCTCGAGGGCGACTGCCCCACACCGTTGCTGATTCACGAGTCCCGTTCGCTGGATGCCGCGGCGCGGGCCGAGATCGCCGCCGTCAGCGACCGTTATCAGGCGGCGTGGCAGGGCACGCTCGACGAACTGGCGGCGTGTGGCCGGTTGCGCAGTGCGGCGAGTCCGGTCCGGCTCCTGCTCTTCGGCATGCTCAACTGGAGCGGCCAGTGGTATCGGCCCGATGGCCCGCTGTCGCTCGACGAGATTGCCGACGCGGCCAGCGAGCTGCTGTTGCGGTAAAGGTGCCGCTCGCACCCCGCCCGCCGCAGCCGCTTTCGTTGCGGTCGACCGCACGCGAGGCGGCGGCCGCGGTCATTGGGGACGTGGCGTCGGCCAGCGAGTCAGGTGCGTCAGGCGGCGGTGGTCGACGTCCGGCAGGCCATCGGTCGTGCCGGGTCGCTGCACCATTCGCTCCAGGAGCCTGCGTACAGACGGGCGCCTGGGAGGCCGGCGAGTTCCATCGCCAGCAGGTTGTGACAGGCCGTGACCCCCGAGCCGCAGGACATCACGACATCGCGCGCGTCGAAGCCGGCGAGGATCTCGGTGAACTCGCGCCGCAGGTCGGCGGCCGGCCGAAAACGGCCGTCGGCATCAAGGTTGTCGAGAAAGAAGCGGTTGTCGGCGCCGGGTATGTGTCCGCCGAGCGGATCGAGGGTTTCGTTCTCGCCACGGAAGCGGTCGGGGCTGCGGGCATCGATCAGCCGGAATTTCTGGCTTGCAAGATTGGCCAGTACGTCGTGGGTGCTGACGAGCAAGTCTTGCCGCTGGATCACGAAGGTCGCCGGTTGTCCATGCGGCACTGCCGTCGTCAGCGGTCGACCCTCGGCCAGCCAGGCGGCGATGCCGCCATCGAGGACGGCGACGCGGTCGTGGCCCAGCCAGCGCAACAACCACCAAAGGCGAGCGGCAAAGGCGCCACCGGCATCGTCGTAGGCGACCACCTGCGTCCCGCACGAGACGCCGGCAGCGCCGAGCCTGTCGGCAAGTCCTTGCGGGTCGGGCAGCGGGTGGCGACCGTTGCGGCCGTTCGTCGGGCCCGACAGGTCGTCGTCGAGATGGAGGAAGAACGCGCCCGGCAGGTGCCCGGCGCTGTAAGCCTGCTGCCCGGCAGCCGGATCGCTGAGCAGGTGACGGCAGTCGAAAATCCGCCAGTCAGGGTCTCGCAGGTGCGCAGCGAGAACCGCGCAATCGACCAGCGTGCGGTGGCTCATACCGCTTCCCCTCCGGCCCCGGCATCCTCGGCCAGCCACGTGCGCGCCTCGGCTTCCTCGGCGAAGATGCGCATCTCGGCGCGGACGAAGATCTGCGACAACCAAGCGCTCCAGGCGACCCACTGGCTGTCGGTCAGCACGGCAATGCGGCTGAAGTCGTTGGCATGGGCGCGGGCGAAGACGATGTCCTCCCAGGCGACGTCGAGGGTGAAGTCGGCCATCTCACGCAGGTCGAAGAGCAGGTCGACCGGCCCTTCGAAGCGGATCGCGTCGTTTACGACACTCTCGAATTCCTTGTAGTCGGCCAGAGTGAACTCGGCGTACACGGTTACTTCGACGCGCTTGGGTTGATGCTCGATGACGATCATGTCCGGCTCCCTTCGTGTGCAGGGCAAGTTTAGCACCACTGTCGGGCGGCGAGTGCGCGGCCATGCCTGCCGAGCGACCCGTTTTTGATTTGACCGCAAGCCCAGTAATAGGCTATTTTCGCCCGTTTGATTCGAGCCTTGCCCATGTCCCGACCGAAACCCGAGCCTGCTGCCGGCACTGACAGCGCCATCGTGCCGCCGACCGTCGTCGGCGAGATGAAGTTCGAGATGGCTCTGGCCGAATTGGAAGGCATCATCACCAGCATGGAGGGCGGCCGGCTGCCGCTTGCCGAGTCGCTGGCCGCCTACCGGCGCGGCAGCGAACTGCTGCGGCACTGTCAGCAGCAGCTTGCCGATGCGGAACGCGAGATCCAGATTCTCGAGAACGGAAGCCTGCGCGATTTCGCCGCCGGCAACGGGCAAGCCGGATGAGCCCAATGGACACGGCGTCGGGCGTGGCGACGCGGCTTCTCTTCCCGGACTGGATGCGCGGCGTGCAGGGCCGCGTGGAAACGGCGCTCGCCCGTCACCTGCCCGCCGCCGAAGCGATCCCCGCCCGTCTGCACCAGGCGATGCGCTATGCCACTCTCAATGGTGGCAAGCGGGTGCGGCCCCTGCTGGTGTTCGCTGCGGGCGACCTGAGCGAGGCACCTCTGCCCCGATTGGAGGTTGCCGCCTGCGCCGTCGAGCTGATCCACAGCTATTCGCTGGTGCATGACGACATGCCGTGCATGGACGACGACGTGCTGCGCCGCGGTCGCCCGACCTGCCATGTCGAATACGACGAGGCGACCGCGCTGCTCGTCGGCGACAGCCTGCAATCCTTGGCGTTCGAGATCCTGGCACGCACCGATTTCGCTGACGGTCCGCGGCAACTCGAGATGCTGGCCCTGCTCGCCCGAGCCAGTGGCTCCTGCGGCATGGCGGGCGGACAGGCGATCGACCTCGCGGCCGTCGGCAGGACACTCGATCAGCCCGAACTCGAATTGATGCACGCGCTCAAGACGGGGGCGCTGATCCGTGCCGCGGTCCTGCTTGGCGGCCTTTGCGGGACGGCGCTCGGCGCCGACGAAAGGGATTCTCTGGACCGCTTTGCCAAGCGCGCAGGCCTGCTCTTCCAGGTCGTCGACGACATTCTCGACTGCACGGCCAGCACGGTGACGCTGGGCAAGACGGCCGGCAAGGATGCCGCTGCCGCGAAGCCCACCTACGTCAGCCTGATGGGGCTCGAGCGCGCACGCGAGTTCGCAGCCGACCTCGGACGACAGGCCCTTGCGGCACTGGGCTCATTCGGTGAGCGCAGCCGGCGCCTGGTCGAGTTGACCGATTTCATCACCCAGCGGAAATTCTGACCCCGTCGTGTGTGGTCAGTCGCTGCAGCAGGACAAGACAAGCCCATGATGCGTTATCCCCTTCTCGACACGATCAGCGATCCGGCGCAACTGCGCAAGCTCGATCGCCGACATCTGCCGCAACTGGCCGACGAGTTGCGCACCTTCCTCGTCGAGTCGGTGGCCAGGACCGGCGGCCACCTGTCGTCGAATCTGGGCACGGTCGAACTGACGATCGCGCTGCACCACGTCTTCGATACGCCGCATGATCGCCTCGTATGGGATGTCGGCCACCAGACCTACGCACACAAGGTGCTCACCGGGCGGCGTGCGGGCATGGCGAGGCTACGCATGCAGGGCGGGGTCTCGGGCTTTCCGAAGCGCAGCGAGAGTCCTTACGACACCTTTGGTGTCGGTCATTCGTCGACTTCGATCTCGGCCGCGCTTGGCATGGCGCTCGCCGCCAAGACCAAGGGCGAGGCGCGCAAGGTGGTGGCGATCATCGGCGACGGGGCGATGTCGGCGGGCCAGGCTTTCGAGGCGCTCAACAATGCCGGCGTTGCCGACGCCGACATGCTCGTCATCCTCAACGACAACGACATGTCGATCTCGCCGGCTGTGGGGGCCCTCAATCGCTACCTGGCACGCCTCTTTTCCGGCAGCAGCTTCAACGCCGCGCGCAAGGCAGGGGAAAAGATCCTCGATTTCTCGCCGTCGCTGCGTGAGTTCGCCAAGCGCGCCGAAGAGCACGTCAAGGGAATGCTGACACCGGGCACGCTGTTCGAGGAGATGGGCTTCAACTATATCGGGCCGATCGACGGCCACGACCTGGAGTCGCTGATCCCGACGCTGCTCAACCTGAAAAACCTGAAAGGGCCGCAGTTCCTGCACGTGATCACCAAGAAGGGACAGGGTTACAAACTGGCCGAGGTGGATCCGGTGCTCTATCACGGGGTATCGAAGTTCCAGCCCGACGTCGGCATTGCCGGCGGATCCGGCGGTGGCAAGCCGAGCTATACGCAGGTTTTCGGCGACTGGTTGTGCGACATGGCGGCGGCCGACTCGCGGCTCGTCGGCATCACGCCGGCGATGCGCGAAGGTTCCGGTTTGCTGCGCTTCAGCGAGAGCTTTCCCGAGCGCTACTACGATGTCGGCATCGCCGAGCAACATGCCGTCACCTTTGCTGCCGGTCTGGCCTGCGAAGGACTGCGGCCGGTGCTGGCGATCTACTCGACCTTCCTGCAGCGGGCCTATGATCAGTTGCTGCACGACGTCGCGCTGCAGAACCTGCCGGTGGTCTTTGCGCTTGATCGTGGCGGTCTGGTTGGCGCCGACGGCCCGACCCACCACGGCGCCTTCGACCTCTCGTATCTGAGCTGCATTCCCAATCTGCTGCTGATGACGCCGTCGGACGAGAACGAGTGCCGCAAGATGCTGACCACCGCCTTCGGCCACGATGGCCCGGCGGCGGTGCGTTATCCGCGCGGCGGCGGGCCGGGCGTCGCGATCGACCCGCAGCTCGTGGGCCTGCCGGTCGGCAAGGGGGAGATCCGCCGCCAGGGCCGGGATGTGGCCCTGTTGGCCTTCGGCAGCATGCTGACACCGGCGCTGGCGGCAGCGGCCGAGCTCGGCGCAACGGTGGCCAACATGCGCTTCGTCAAGCCGATCGATCGCGAGCTGATCCTGTCGCTGGCGGCGGAACATTCGCTGCTCGTCAGCGTCGAAGAGAATGCCGTCATCGGTGGGGCAGGCGCCGAGGTCGCGCGCGTGCTCGAGGAAGCCGGTAGCCTTGCCCGACTGTTGCGGCTGGGCATTCCCGATCGCTTCATCGAGCATGGCGACCAGACGCTGCTGCTTGCTGACGTCGGGCTGGACCGGGCGGGCATCGTGCATGCGGTTCAGGCCTGTCTATCGGCGACGGCGGATGCGGGCGCGGCGCCAGCCGCAAACCCGGAATGACCATTACCAGGAGTTGCAATGAACGCCCCCGAAACCCCGTGCAGTCCGGCCGCCATGGCCGATGTCCAGGGCTCTGCCGATACGCGGCGGATTGCCATCAACAAGGTGGGCATCAAGGCCATGCGGCATCCTGTGCGGGTGCTGGACAAGTCTGGCGGCATCCAGCACACGATCGCGCTCTTCAACATGTACGTCGGGTTGCCACACAATTTCAAGGGCACCCACATGTCGCGCTTCGTCGAAATTCTCAACGGACATGAACGCGAAATCTCGGTGGAAAACTTTCCGGCGATGTTGCGCGAGATGGTCGACCGGCTGGAGGCCGAGACCGGCCACATCGAGATGAGTTTTCCCTACTTCATCAACAAGGCCGCACCGGTTTCCGGTGTGCAGAGCCTGATGGATTACGATGTCACCCTCACCGGCGAAATCTGCCACGGGCGGATCGAGTCGACGATCCGGGTGGCGGTCCCGGTCACCAGCCTGTGCCCGTGCTCGAAGCAGATCTCGGAACGCGGCGCGCACAACCAGCGCTCGCAGGTGACGGTGACGGTGCGCATCAACGAGCATCTGTGGATCGAGGAACTGGTCGAGATCGTCGAGGCGCAGGCATCCTGCGAGTTGTATGGGTTGCTCAAGCGGCCGGATGAGAAGTATGTCACCGAGCGTGCCTACGACAACCCGAAGTTCGTCGAAGACATGGTGCGAGACGTTGCCGCGCGGCTCGGCGGTGAAGCCCGGATCGATGCCTTCATCGTTGAGTCGGAGAATTTCGAGTCGATCCACAACCACTCGGCGTACGCGCTGATCGAGCGGGACAGGCGGTTGGCCGGCAATTCCTGAGAGCTTGTACAGACGTCGTCGCGGGAAGAAGAAAAGAGGGCGAAGTCCGCAGACTTCGCCCTCTTTTTTCGCATCGCCGCGCGCCAGCCGCTCAGCGCTGCTTGCGCACGAGTTTTTCCTTGATCCGCGCCGACTTGCCCGAGCGCTGACGCAGGTAGTAGAGCTTGGCACGGCGGACGTCGCCGCGGCGCTTGACCTCGATTGACGCGACCAGCGGCGAATAGGTCTGGAAAGTACGTTCGACACCCTCGCCCGAGGACACCTTGCGGACGATGAAACTGGAATTGAGGCCGCGGTTGCGCTTGGCGATGACGACGCCTTCGTAGGCCTGCAGACGCTCGCGCGCGCCCTCCTTGACCTTGACCTGGACGACGACCGTGTCGCCCGGAGCGAACTCCGGAATGACCTTGCCCAGACGGGCGATTTCTTCTTGCTCAAGTTGCTCGATCAGATTCATTTATTGAACTCCATGGATGATTGTCAGCTCTTGTTATCCTGATCGCATTGCTCCTGAAACTTCACCAGGAGTTGCGTTTCCAGCTTCGACAGCGGGCGGCCCGCCAACAACTCGGGTCGCCGCTGCCAAGTCCGACCCAGCGCCTGTTGCAGGCGCCAGCGCCGTATCTCTTCGTGATGTCCGGACAACAGCACGTCCGGCACCCGCCACCCGCCGTGTTCCTCCGGTCGGGTATAGTGCGGGCAATCCAGAAGGCCCGTAACGAAAGAATCCTGCTGCGCGGACTCGGCGTCGTTGAGTACGCCCGGCAGTTGCCTGAGCACGGCGTCGAGGAGCGCCATCGCCGGGATCTCGCCACCGGAGAGAACGAAATCCCCGATCGACACCTCCTCATCGACATGGCCGTCGATCACGCGCTGGTCGATTCCCTCGTAACGTCCACAGACGAGAACCAGTGCCTCGGCGGCCTGCGCCAGGCGCACCACGCGCGCATGCGTCAACAACGGGCCCTGCGGCGAAAGGCAGACGACGCGACTGCGGTCGGCGCCAAGCGCCCGTTGTCGCGCTTTCGCTGCCGCGATGGCCGCTGCCAGCGGCGGCAGCATCATGACCATACCCGGTCCGCCGCCGTAGGGACGGTCATCGACCGTACGATGCCGGTCAGCCGTGAAATCACGGGGATTCCACAGGTGCAGCTGCCAGCGGCCGGTTGCCAGCGCCCGCCGCGTGACACCCGCGCCGGTGAGCGCGGAAAACATTTCCGGAAACAGCGTCACGACATCGGTCACCAAGGGCCGCAGGTCCGCCGCCGCGTCCGCTGCGCCGCTTACCAATCCGCTTCCCAGTCGACCGTCATGTGACCACCAGCCAGGTCCACTTCGAGGACCACTGCCGCGACGAAGGGCAGCAGTCTCTCGCCACCGGTTCCATCGGCCACCTGCAGCACTGCGTTCGCCGGCGTCTCGATCAGGCCGACGATGCGGCCTAGTGACTGATTCCGGATATTGCCCACTGCCAGACCCAGCAGATCGGCCCAATAGTACTCGTCCTCGGCGGTCGGTGGCAGTGCCGAGCGCGGCGCACCGACGAGAACGCCCCTGAGCGCCTCGGCCGCATTGCGGTCGACAACGCCTTCGAGCTGAGCCGTCAGCCGGCCGTTGCGAAACGAACATCCGATCAGCTTCCGTTGTTGCCAGCGCGCGGCCGCATCGCCCTCGCTGCCGAGCCACCAGTGCGCCAGGGTCGACCACTTGTGAGGGTCGTCGGCGAAGGGGTGTACATGCACCCCGCCCTTTACTCCGCTGGCCGCGCCGATCCTGCCGAGAACGACCATTTCCTGCGGCGTCGGCCGGCCATCCGCCACGACGGCAGCGCCACCGGGCGGCTGCGCCTGTGCCGACAATGCCTAGGCCGCTACCTTGGCGGCGGCCTGCTTGAGCAGGCGGGTGACGGTCGGCGAAGCCTGCGCACCTTGCTGCTGCCAGTAGCTCAGGCGATCGACCGCGACCTGCAGGCCCTGCTCCTTCTCCGTCGCGAGCGGATTGTAGAAGCCGATGCGCTCGATGAAACGACCATCGCGACGGGACCGTGAATCGGTTACGACCATGTTGTAGAACGGGCGTTTCTTGGCGCCACCACGGGCAAGACGAATAACGACCATGTGACTCTCTTCCAGAGCAGAAAAAAGCGCGAATTATAACAACAAAGGGCCTTCCGGGCGTGCGCGATCGGTAGCTCATCGCGGTTTCAGCATCGGCCCGCGGCTTTTTGAGGGGCCTCCTGCCCCGCCTGAGCCATTCTTCGGAGAGGTGGGCAACACACTTCCCTGTTTCCTGGCAGTATATAATCAAAGCCAGAGGCAGTTCAGGGCACGCAATGGCGACGGGCTGGGGCGTGCCATTCCCCTTTCCGGCAGTTGCTTCGTTCCGTCGGGCAGCGAACGCCGCTGCAGCTGCCCGCGCCGTGATGCAAACCTCCTTCGCAGGTGGCCTGATGACCGAGACCCCTTCTACCGCTACGGGCAAGGATCGCGAAGCCGCTCCGGAATCCGGAATACGGTCGATCCTGCAATGGCTGGCGCTGCCGCTTGCGCCGCACCCCGTCGAGGAGTTGCCGTCGCTGCGCTCACACCTGATAGCCCTGCGCGACGTCGGGGGGTCGGCGGAACAGCGCGCTCTTGCGCTGGATGGCCTGTATCGACGAAGCAGCACGGTGATCGACAGCCTACTCCCGGCGCTGAGCATCGACCTGGTGTTGCCGGTGCCGCGGAAGGAGCGACGCATCGTTCGCAGTGTCCTCGACCTGTTGCAGATGCTCGCCGACGAAGCGCTGGCGTTGTTCGAGAGGGGGCCGCCGCCGAAGAACGCAGACCCATCCCGGGCACCCGACCTGGCGCTGTGGCGCAGCGTGGATGCAGTCGCCAAGCAACTCATGATCAGCGATCTGATCGCTTCGCCGGCACGTGCCGGCGCCTGGCAGCAACTTCACCAGACCTATGCCACTGCGCAGCGGTCGCGGTTGCATACGGTACGCCCCGAAGGCGCGCCGCGCAGCCTGCAGGAGGTCTACCACGCGGCCGTACTCCTCGGGTGTGCGCAGCCGGCTTCGCTGACGCCGCGCGAAGTGCTGTTCCTCGCCAGCTATTTCGAACGCTTCTGCCACCACATCGAGGCGGTTCCGAACGGTTCCCTGCGAGCACCCGGCGTTTTCTGGATCGACCCGGCGCGTGACGTGCCAGCGGTTTCCTCACTGCGCAAACCGCTACAGGCGGATTCGCCGGGCAGCGGGTTTTCGAGTTCCGCCCTCTGTCTGTTGCTCAGGGCGCAGATCGATCAACTCGAGGGTGGTGCGCTGCCGCAGGACTTGAACCTGCCGGATTTTGCGGGCACGGCTGCCGGCCGGGGAGTGCTGCAAAGACTCTCGGCGCGGTGGGGCGATGCTGGCCGACGCCGCTTCCATCGCCGGCGGCAGAACCATCGCACCCTCCTCGCTGCCGGTATCGATGGATTGTGGCACCTGTCGCGCAAGGGGGAAGGGGTCAACGTCGATCTGTCGACCTGGATGATCACCAATGAAAGTCCCGAGGGTTATGCCGTGATGCATGTCTCCGGCAAGCCCGGGGCGCTGACGGTAGGCGACGTGGTGACGGTGCGTACCGCACTCGATCCCAACTGGCAGATTTGCCTGGTGCGCTGGGCGATCTCGGAAAACCCCGAGCACCTCGAACTCGGACTGCAGGTTCTGGCGCCGAAGGCCGTACCGGCGACTCTGGCGCTGCCGGGCGGGAACGGCGGCACGGATCTGCAACGGGTGCTGATCCTGCCGGAGATTCCCAAGCTGCGCTCACGGCAAGCGTTGATCGTCGCTGCCGGCGTCGTTCCCAGGGAGAGCAGGAAGCTGTTGCTCCTGATCGAGGGCCAGAATCTCATCGTGCGCGAGGTCAACCGGACTTGTGTCGACGAAGAGACGGGCAGCATCGAGATCCTTTCGATCGAGCCGGACCAGAATCCGCATTAGGGCGGCGCGTCTTTCGCGCAACGAGCCCTGAACTCTGGCAGAGTGGCAGCCACCAGTGCGCCCAGCAGGACGACCGCCCAGGACAGGTAGAGCCAGAGCAGGAACACCGGCACCGTCGCAAAGGCGCCATAGACCGCGGTGTACGATGGAAAGCTGGCGAGGTAGAGCTCAAACCCCTGCTGCAGGATGAGGAAGCCGATCGTCGCGACGATGCCCGCGCAGGCAGCGTCGCGCGCCGCGACGCGGGTATTCGGCAAGGCAAGGTAGAGTCCGCCAAGGAAGAGTCCGGCGATCATCAGGCCGAGCGCCCTGAACAGCAGTCGTCCCAGCCACCCGGGTTCATGCAGCAGGCCGAGGGAGACCGTCACGGCATAAGAGGTTGCCAGCAGGACGCCACCGATGACCAGTGGCCAGAGGACGATCAGGCCTGAATAGAGGCGGGCGCGCCGCCACCAGGAGCGTGTTTCGCGTACCAGCCAGACGTGGTTGAAGGCGCGTTCGATGGTCAGCAGCAGCATCGCTGCCGTCGCCACCAGCACCAATGAACCGACGGCAGTGACCTTGATCGCTTGCCGGGAGAACTGCAGGACGTGTTCGATGATCATCCCGGCACTGCGCTCGGGCAGGAAGCTGCGTGCCAGGAAGAGTTCGAGCTGCTCGACCATGCTGGGAAAGAACGGCACCGCGGCGACGATGCTGAGGACTACGGCAACCAGCGGCACCAGCGACAGCAGGGTCGTGAAGGCGAGACTGGCACTGATTTGGTCGAAGTTCTCTTCGACGAAGCGACGCGCGATGCGTCCCAGAAAGCGGCGCCAAGGGAAGCGTGAGAAGAACATGAGGTGGATATAATAAGCCGATGTCGGAGATTCTCGTCCTTTACTACAGTCATCGGGGTTCCGTACGGGCCTTGGCACAGCAGATCGCGCGCGGCGTCGAGTCCGTCGCCGGCGTCACGGCTCGCTTGCGGACGGTGCCGCGGGTCGCCACCGTGTGTACCGTCGGCGAACCGGGGATCCCGCCCGTTGGGGCGCCGTACGCCGATGCCGCCGATCTCGACGAGTGCATCGGCCTTGCGCTCGGCAGTCCCACCCGTTTCGGCAACATGGCGGCGCCGATGAAGTACTTCTGGGACAGCACCGCGGCGCATTGGTCGGCCGGCGTCCTGGCCGGCAAGCCTGCATGCGTCTTCACCTCGACCGCCAGTGCGCACGGCGGTCAGGAGAGTACGCTGCTGTCGATGATGCTGCCTCTGTTCCACCACGGCATGCTGCTGCTTGGCCTGCCCTACAGCGAAAGTGCGCTCTCGGTTACCCGCAGCGGTGGTACGCCGTATGGCGCCAGCCATGTGGCTGGCCCGGAAGGGAGCCCGACACTCTCCGACGAAGAGCGGCAGCTCGCCTTCGCGCAAGGACGCAGACTGGCATCGATCGCCCTGCAACTGCGTCCGCGATGATTCGTGTCTTCTATCTGGGTGCTTGTGGCAGCCTGATTGCGCTGATCTTCCTCTGCCTGGCGTGGGAGTTGCGCCTGGCGCCGGTCGTACCCGGAGGTACTTGGCTGGCGCTGAAGTGCTTGCCGTTGCTGGCGCCGCTTTTTGGCATTCTCAACGGACGGCGCTACACGTACCAGTGGGCGTCGATGCTGATCCTGTTGTACCTCACCGAAGGCATCGTGCGGGCAACCACCGAGCACGGTGCGGCACAACTGCTGGCCATCACCGAAATCGTCCTGGCGTCGATCTTCTTCTGTTCCTGTGTCGGCTACGCTCGCCGCACGCGCCCGTCCGCGCGCTGACAGCAGTTGCTCCAGCTGGGCGGCCGCGGCGCGCAGCGGGCGACGCTCTGCTCAGACGTCGCCCTGCGGGTCCAGCCGATCGGGAAACTGCAGTTTGTTCAAGGCGTTGAGATAGGCTCGTGCGGAAGCGATGACGATGTCCGTATCGGCACCGTTGCCGTTGACGATTCTCCCCTGCCGCGCCAGGCGAACCGTGACTTCGCCCTGTGCGTCGGTCCCGGTGGTGATCGCGTTGACCGAGTAGAGCAGCAACTGTGCGCCACTGGCGGCGATCGACTCGATTGCCTTGAACGTTGCATCGACCGGGCCGCTGCCGATGCCCGCAGCCTTCCGCTCGACCCCGCCGACGGTCAGTGTGACGTCGGCTGCCGGCGTTTCACCGGTTTCCGAGCAGACGCGCGAGTAGACCAGCTTGAAGTGCTCACCCGGCGGCGTCATTTCATCATCGGAGACCAGCGCCTGCAGGTCCTCGTCAAAGATCTCGTGCTTCTTGTCCGCCAGTTCCTTGAAGCGGCCAAAGGCGGCGTTGAGCGCCTCCTCGCTTTCGAGCACGATGCCGAGTGCCGACAGGCGGGACTTGAAAGCGTTGCGTCCCGAATGCTTGCCGAGCACCAGCTTGTTCTGAGCCCAGCCAACATCCTCGGCCCGCATGATTTCGTAGGTCTCTCGATGCTTGAGGACGCCGTCCTGATGGATGCCCGATTCATGGGCAAAGGCGTTGGCGCCGACCACCGCCTTGTTCGGCTGCACCGGGTAGCCGGTGATCTGCGACACCAGCTTCGAAGCGGGAACGATCTGTGTCGTATCGATGCGAGTCTGTACCGGAAACAGGTCGCTGCGCGTGCGGACGGCCATCACGACTTCCTCGAGTGAGGCGTTGCCCGCGCGCTCGCCGAGACCGTTGATCGTGCATTCGACCTGCCGTGCCCCGGTGAGTACCGCCGCCAGCGAGTTGGCGACCGCCATGCCAAGATCGTTGTGGCAGTGCGTGGACCAGACGACGCGCCCAGCTCCCGGGACCCGCGCAATCAGGGTACGCATCAACTCGCCCCAGACCGTGGGAACGCTGTAGCCGACGGTGTCGGGCACGTTGATGGTGCTGGCACCAGCCTCGATGACCGCCGCGAAGACGCGGCAAAGGAAGTCGACTTCGGAGCGCACTGCGTCTTCGGCCGAGAACTCTACGTCATCGGTGTACTCGCGTGCCCAGTGCACGGCTCTTACGGCTGCTTCGACCACCTGATCCGGCGTCATGCGCAGCTTCTTCTCCATGTGGATCGGACTGGTGGCGATGAAGGTGTGGATGCGACCGCGTGCCGCCGGGGCGATGGCCTCGCCGGCACGACGAATGTCGTTCTCGCTCGAGCGGGCCAGGGAGCAGACCGTCGAGCTCTTGATGACGCGAGCAATGTTCTGGATCGCTGCGAAGTCTCCCGGGGAGGCTGCCGCGAACCCCGCCTCGATCACGTCGACCTGCATGCGCTCCAGTTGCCGCGCAACGCGCAGTTTTTCTTCCTTGGTCATCGAAGCGCCGGGGCTCTGTTCGCCGTCACGCAACGTGGTGTCGAAGATTACCAGATGCTCTTTCATGTCCTGACTCCGCATGGAACGATGGGACCGCCAGCGTCGTTGCCTGAGCCGGGCAAGGGCTTGCGGTACGCAAATAGGGGGATGGCTTTCGTGGCGTGTGTCGCGCTGCAGCGCCCGTCGCAACAGTCAGGCACCGATCGGGATGTGGCGGGACCCTTGATCGGGCTGAGGTATGCGCCGGACTATAAACAGTTTCGAATCGCCGTGTCAATGAGGCTGCCAGCGGCACTCCGCATGCCACTGCATTTGCTCGCTGTGGTCAGGGAGCCGTGGTCCGAGCTCAGACGCGAGGCGGTAGCGGTGGTTGCGTTCTGCGTCTGCATCGTTGCAGCAGCGCCACGATGTAGCCGGACACGGAGTAGGCGACGAAGAGGCCGAACACGGCGACTGGCGTATCGTACGACAGGACGGCAAAGCCCAGGGCGATACCGACGACGAAGATGAAAGGGACGCTGCGCCGCAGGTTGATGTCCTTGAAGCTGTAGAAACGCAGATTCGAGACCATGGAAATGCCGGCAAAGACCACCAGCCCGCAGGCCAGCCAGCGGACTTCGGCAGCGGCGACGCTCTTGTCGATCATCACCCAGAAGAAACCGGTGACCAGAGCCGCTGCAGCCGGGCTGGGCAGGCCTTGGAAGTACCGTCTGTCGACCACCTCCAGGCTGGTGTTGAAACGTGCCAGGCGCAACGCTGCACCAACGCAGTAGACGAATGCGGCAATCCAGCCGAGGCGGCCCATGTCCTTCAGGGCCCAAGCATAGATCACGAGTGCTGGCGCGACGCCGAACGAGACCATGTCGGAGAGCGAATCGTACTCGGCGCCGAAAGCGCTCTGTGTTCGCGTCATCCGCGCCACCCGCCCATCGATGCCGTCCAGGATCATTGCCACGAAGATTGCCACTGCGGCTCGCTCGAAGCTGCCGGTCATTGCCTGCACGATGGCGAAGAAGCCGCAGAACAGGGCGGCTGTGGTGAACAGGTTGGGCAGGACGTAGATGCCTCGACGCCGCAACTCGGGGTTGAAGAGTGTCTTGCGAGGCTTGATTTCTGGCATTGCTCTGTCAGGCTGGAGTCAGACGCGGAAGCCGCTGCCGGAAGCTTGCTGGGCAGGTTGCCGGTGGCCACCAGTGCCGTGTCGGTAGACCGTCGGCGGGCAGGTGTGCGGTGAGGTGCATCGAAGACCCGGCGCGGCGGCAGGGGTCGGGCTCTGGTGCCAGACCGGGCCTGCCGCCGCGCCAGGGAGCAATCAGTTCTTGCTCTGGTCGACCAGACGATTCTTCTTGATCCAGGGCATCATGTCGCGCAGCTTGGCGCCGACGACCTCGATCTCGTGCTGCGCCGTCAGCCTGCGCCGGGCGGTCATCGAGGGGTAGTTGGTACGTCCTTCAAGGATGAACATCTTGGCGTAGTCACCGTTCTGGATCCGCCGCAATGCGGACCGCATCGCTGCGCGTGAGGTCTCGTTGATCACCTCAGGACCGGTGACGTACTCGCCATACTCGGCATTGTTCGAGATCGAGTAGTTCATGTTGGCGATGCCGCCCTCGTACATCAGGTCGACGATCAGTTTCAATTCGTGCAGGCACTCGAAATACGCCATCTCGGGCGCGTAGCCGGCCTCGACCAGGGTCTCGAAGCCCATTTTGACCAGTTCCACCGCGCCACCGCAGAGCACGGTCTGTTCGCCGAAGAGGTCGGTCTCGGTTTCCTCGCGGAAGTTGGTCTCGATCACACCGCCCTTGGTACCTCCATTGGCGGCAGCATAGGAGAGGGCGATGTCGCGCGCCTTGCCTGAACGATCCTGGTGCACGGCGATCAGCGACGGCACGCCACCACCCTTGAGGTACTCCGAACGTACGGTGTGTCCCGGGCCCTTTGGTGCGACCATGATCACGTCGAGGTCGTCGCGCGGCACCACCTGGTTGTAATGGATGTTGAAACCATGCGCAAAGGCCAGGGCGGCACCCTTCTTCATGTTCGGCGCCACATCGGCGTTGTAGACTTGCGGAATGCTCTCGTCGGGCAGCAGAATCATCACCACGTCCGCACTGCGGACCGCTTTGGCGACCTCCTCCACCTTCAATCCGGCCGCCTCGGCCTTGCTCCACGAAGCACCGTCCTTGCGCAGCCCGACCGTGACCTTGACCCCGGAATCATTGAGATTCTGCGCGTGTGCGTGGCCCTGCGAACCATAGCCGACGATGGTGACCTTCTTGCCCTTGATCAGTGAAAGGTCGGCATCCTTGTCGTAGAAGACTTTCATTTGATTTCCTCTGCTTGCTGTTGTCGGTCTGCTCAGACCTTGAGAATGCGTTCGCCGCGACCGATGCCGCAGACGCCGGTGCGGACCGTCTCGAGAATGAGTCCGGCGTCGATCGCCTGGATGAACGAGTCGAGCTTCGAGCCGCTGGCGGTCAGTTCGATGACGTAGGTCGATTCGGTCACGTCGATGATGTGGCCACGGAAGATGTCGGCCAAGCGCTTCAGCTCCTCGCGGTCCTTGCCGGTGGCGCGCACCTTGATCAGCATCAGCTCACGCTCGATGTGCGCCGCCTCCGAGAGGTCGACGACCTTGATGACGTCGATCAGCTTGTTCAGCTGTTTGGTGATCTGCTCGATCACTGCATCGGTGCCGGTGGTGACGATCGTCAGGCGGGAGAGCGAGACGTCTTCGGTCGGGGCCACCGTCAGTGTTTCGATGTTGTACGCACGGGCGGAAAAGAGGCCGGCGACGCGTGACAGGGCACCGGCTTCGTTCTCGAGCAGGATCGAGATGATGTGTCGCATCTTGCTTCCCCCTACAGGTCTTCGGTGAGGATCATGTCCGCCAGACCCTTGCCGGCGGCGACCATCGGGAACACGTTTGCCTTCTGATCGGTGATGAAGTCAATGAACACGAGATCGTCCTTGTGCTCGATGAACGCCTTGCGCAGCGCCGGCTCGACATCCTCCGGCCGCTCGACGCGGATGCCGACGTGACCGTAGGCCTCGGCGAGCTTGACGAAGTCCGGCAGCGAATCCATGTACGACTCGGAGTAGCGGCTGCCGTAGAACATCTCCTGCCACTGCCGGACCATGCCGAGATAGCGGTTGTTGAGGTTGACGATCTTGATGGGCAGGCGGAACTGCTTCGCCGTCGACAGCTCCTGGATGCACATCTGGATCGAACCCTCGCCGGTGACGCAGACCACCGGCATCTCCGGGTGCTGCAGGGCGGCACCCATGGCGTACGGCAGGCCGACCCCCATCGTTCCGAGGCCGCCTGAATTGATCCAGCGGCGGGGTTCATCGAACTTGTAGTACTGCGCTGCCCACATCTGGTGCTGACCGACGTCAGAGGTGACGATGGCCTTGCCGGCGGTCACCTCATAAAGCTTCTCGATGACGTACTGCGGCATGATGACGTTCTTCTTCCTGGCGTACTTCATGCACTGCTTGGCGCGCCAGGCGGCGATCTCCTTCCACCACGCGGCCAGAGCCTGCGCGTCCGGAGCGGCGTTCCCCGCGCTGAGCAGGCGGAGCATCTCCTCGAGCACGTCGGGGACATTGCCGACGATCGGGATGTCGACCTTGACCCGTTTCGAGATCGACGAGGGGTCGATGTCGACATGGATGATCTTGCGCGGGATCGACGCGAAGTTGTCGGGATTGCCGATCACCCGGTCGTCGAAGCGGGCACCGATGGCGAGCAGCACGTCGCAGTGTTGCATTGCAAGGTTGGCCTCGACCGTACCGTGCATGCCCGGCATGCCGAGGAACTGCGGGTCGGTCGCCGGAAACGCGCCGAGCCCCATCAGGGTATTGGTGATCGGAAAGCCGAGGCGGCGGGTCAGGCGGGTCAGTTGCTCGGCGCCATTCGCCAGAATGACCCCGCCTCCGGTATAGATCATCGGTCGCCGGGCTTCGAGCAACAGGTGTACAGCCTTCCTGATCTGGCCCAGATGACCCTTGACCACCGGGTTGTACGAGCGCATCTGGATGGCTTCCGGATATTCGAATTTGCACTTGGCGGCGGTGACGTCCTTGGGGATGTCGACGACGACCGGACCGGGGCGACCGCTGTTGGCGATGTAGAAGGCCTTCTTCAGTGTCAGCGCGAGCTTGTGTACGTCGTTGACCAGGAAGTTGTGCTTGACGCAGGGCCGCGTGATGCCGACTGTATCGCACTCCTGGAAGGCGTCCTGGCCGATGTAGTCGTTCGGCACCTGTCCCGAGATGACGACGACCGGGATCGAATCCATGTAGGCTGTAGCGATCCCGGTCACGGCATTGGTCGCACCCGGGCCGGACGTGACGAGCGCGACGCCGACCCTGTTCGACGAGCGTGCCAAGCCGTCGGCAGCGTGTACGGCCGCTTGCTCGTGGCGGACGAGAACGTGCTTCACCTGATCCTGCTTGAAGAGCGCATCATAAATGTGCAGCACGGCGCCACCGGGATAGCCGAAAACGTACTCGACCTTTTCTTCCTGCAGGCACCTGATTACAATCTCAGCACCGGTCATCATCGTCATTGCCGTCGCCCCAGCAAGCAAGTTACGTTAAAAAAATCAGCAACGTTAAAGCTTTGGCTTCGATTGGTCAAGGCGTTCACGACGACCAGCGACTGCGGTAGCCACTTCCAAATTGAAAATGCAAGGATTTTCGCTCTGGCCAGCCAACGCGAACTGTCGGATTTCCTGACTGCCGTCGAACGTCGTGCATTCAAGCAGGCCATGTTCGCCGTGCACAACCAAGAGTCGGCGCTCGACATCGTCCAGGACGCGATGATGAAGCTCGCCGAGAAGTATGGTGACCGCCCCGCCGAAGAACTGCCGATGCTGTTCCAGCGCATCCTGCAAAACACCATCCGGGACTACTATCGGCGCAGCCGGGTGCGCTCGCTGTGGACGACACTGCTGTCGGCGCTGTCGCCGAACGATGATGAGGACCACGATCCACTCGAAACCTTTGGCAGCGAATCGGGGTCCTATAGTCCGCAGCTGCCCGAGGAGCAGCTCGAGCAAACGCAAGTCCTTGCCATCATTGAGAAAGAGATCGCCTCCTTGCCAACGCGTCAACGCGAAGCCTTCCTGCTGCGTTACTGGGAAGACATGGACGTCGCCACGACGGCAGCCGCCATGGGCTGCTCTGAGGGCAGCGTCAAGACGCATTGCTCGCGTGCCAATCACACGCTGGCAGCAGCACTGAAGGCAAAAGGAATCACGCTATGAACGAACAGCATTTCGCCTACAAACTCAGGCAGCACCTGAACCGTGGCTTGCACGAGTTGCCGGGGGACACGCGCTCGCGCCTGGAAGCCGGACGGCGGCTCGCGCTGGCGAGGCAGAAAGTGGCCGTTCGGCATGGCGTGCTGGCTGGGGTCGCCGGCTTTCTGCAGCAGCAGGCAGACCATCTGCGTCTCAGGCAGGTGGCGCTTGTCCTTCTTGTGGTGCTGGGGATCGGTACCTACACGGTCTGGCATGCCGAGCAGAGCATTTCCGAGCTCGAGGTCATTGATAGCGCGCTGCTCTCGGACGAACTGCCGGTCGCTGCCTTCACCGACAAGGGCTTTGCTGCATGGCTGAAAAGCTCGGCGCAGCAATAGCAGTCCTGGCAAGTCTCCTGCTGGTGCTGCCGGTTGGGGCCGAGGTGTCCGGGCCGTCGGCAATCATCACTCCGGCGCAACCGCAGTGGACCGAACTGACCGTCGAGCAGAAGATCGTCCTCGCGCCGTTGAGTGACGACTGGGATAGCCTGGAGTCCAATCGCCAGAAGAAGTGGCTCGGCATCGCGCGGCGTTTTGCCAGCATGACGCCTGCTGAGCAGAGACGCATCCAGACGCAGATGCAGGAGTGGGGCAAGCTGACTCCGGCACAGCGCGCCTTGGCGCGCGAGAACTTTCTCAGCGCCAGTCAGTTGCCGGCCGAGAAGAAGGAACAGTTGCGGCAGAAATGGGAAGAGTACTCGAGCCTGCCGGAAGAGGAGAAGGAGCGGTTGAAGAAACAGGCCGCAAGCAGGCCGCTGCCGAAGCCCGGGCACGCCCCTCTGAGCACGACCCCGCCAGCTGCCCCACGCGAGACCCAGTCCGGCTTGGCGACCGGCAGGGCATCGAAGGATGGCACGGACGGAGTCGCTGCCCTGCCGTCGTCGGCGCCCGGCAACGCCACGGTGCCGGCGGCCGAAGCGGTCCCGGCCCCTGGCGCTGGAGATTCGGGGCGCTGACGGCGTGCCGCTCGCACGGCCCGTCGCCAGCCCCGGGATTGCCCGCCGGCTCGCCAGCATGTGTTACGAGTCGCTGCTCGTGCTGGCCGTGCTTGCCGTGCTTTTCGTCTTGCCGCACCTCATGCTTGGTGTCTTTGCGCAGCGCATCGCCTCCCCGGCGATCATCCAGGTGCATTGCTTTCTTGTCCTGCTGGTCTATTTCGTCTGGTTCTGGTTGCATGGTGGGCAGACACTCGCCATGAAGACGTGGCGCATCCGCCTCGTGAGTTCCGATGGTCTACCCCTTCGGCCGGGGCAGGCGCTGTTGCGTTACCTTCTCAGCTGGCCAAGCGTCGTGCTTGGCGGAGCCGGTCTCGCCTGGGCCCTTCTCGACCGCGACGGGCAGTTTCTGCACGATCGCCTTGCCGGGACCCGCCTCATTCTTGCCTGAAGCGCGACTGCTCCCCTCAGCGCCGTTCAACCCACCAGATCATCAGCCCCGCCGCCAGCAGGAACAGGGCCGACGGAGCCGCTGCACTCAGCAGAGGTGGCCAACCATGGATTGCTCCAAGGTTCGACGACAGGCCGTTGAGCGTGTGAAAGAGGACTCCGATCATGACCCCGACGAAGATCTGCAAGCCGATTCCCGATGCGCGGTGATGGCCGGTGGAGAACGGCAGGGCCAGGGCAACCATGACCAGACCAGCGAGCGGGTAGACGATCTTCTTCCAGAACGCGATGTCGTAGCGGTTGGTTCGCTGGCGATTGTCGGACAGGTGCCTCGTATACGCCGACAGATGACGCAGCGACATGCGGTCGGGTGGAAGCATGAGCACAGCAAGCATTTCGGGATTCAGCGCCGAGCGCCACGACAATTCAGCCAGCTTCTCGACTTTGGCGCTGTCCTTCTGCAGCACGGTATGGGCTACGTCAGTCAAGCGCCAGCCGTCGGCCGCTGTGAATTCCCCTGCGCCTGCCTCGGTCACGCTGCGCAGCTTGCCGTGTTCGTCAAACTGGAAGATCCGGATGCCGCGCAGACTCCTGTCGGAGAGGAGGAGGCGGATGTTGATGAAGTTCCTTTCGTCCTTGACCCATAGCCCGGAACGCAGATTGCGCACGCTGCGCAGTTCCTGCATCGTGCGCCCACGTTCCTTCAGCCGCAACTGGCTGGCGGCATGCTCCGCCGGTGGTGCGACGTACTCGCCGATCAGGAAGGTGAGGACGGCAAACGCAGCAGCGATCTGGCACAGGCAGACGAGCAGCCGGCCGGTCGATAGACCGGAGGCACGCAAGACAGTGATTTCGGAGTGCCGCGACAGGTTGGCCAGCGCATACAGGGTGCCAATCAGGATGGCCAGGGGCATCAGTTCATAGGCCCGCCCGGAGAGACGCAGCAGGACATAGACAAAGGCATGTTGAATCCTGTAGCCACCTTGGCCGAGACTGCCCACCTCGCCGAGCAGATCGAAAAAGGCGAAGAGTGCCAGGAAGGCGAGCAGGACGAGCAGGACCGCGATGACTACTTCGCGCGCGAGGTAGCGCTGATAGACCTTCATCGCGCCAGCCGCAAAAAGGAGGATACGGCAATCCGTCGGTAGAAGAGCACGGGCAGGAGACACAGCATCAGCAGATGAATGCCGAGCAGGGCGACGGAGAAGGAGAGCTTGCCGCGCGCCACCCATTCCTGACCGATGGTCACCAGATTGTTGTAGAACAGATAGGCCAGAATCGCCAGCAGCATGTTGGCCGAGCGACCGGCGCGCGGATTGACGAAGGAGAGCGGAATCGACAGCAGCGCCAGGATCAGCGCCGAAATCGGCAGGCTGAGGCGGCCGAGCAGTTCGCTTCGATGTTGCCGCGAGTCGTTCGCCGCCAGTTCCACAGTGCCCATGCTGCGGGGCGTCTGGACCACACCGCGCGCCTCCTTGGTTTCCAGGCGAACCGCATAGCGTGCGAACTCGATCTGACTGATCTCGGCGCTCCCCGGCGCGAACTCGTAGCGGCGACCTTCCTGAAGGACGATGAAGCGATCGCCGTTGGCGGCAATCTCCTGGTATCCCGTGCCGGCGGTGGTGATGCCGAGGCGGTCGGGACGCGTGTCACTGACGAAGACGTTGCGCACGTGGCTGGTGTCATCGGCGACTTCTTCGACAAACACCACGCGGTTGCCCGTCGATGATTCCTGAAAGGTGCCAGGTGCCACCTGACCGGCGTCCCGGCGCGTGCTGAGCTTGTTGCGGAACTCGATGCTTTCGGACACGGCCCAGGGCGACAGGAAGAAGGCCAGTGCGGCGATGGTCGCCACCAACGGCGCGGCGAAGTCGATCACGGGGCGGATCCATGCCGTCAGCGGTAGACCACAGGAAAACCAGACGACCATCTCGGAGTCGCGGTAAGCCCGGGAGAGACTCAGGAGAATGGCGACGAACAGCGACAGAGACAGCAGGTGCGGCAGGTAGTTGAGTGCGGCAAAGCCAAGCAGTGCTGCCACGGCGTCCGCTTCGACCTTGCCCTGGACAGCCTCGTTGAGCAGGCGGACCAACTGCGTTGTCAGCATGATCGCGAACAGAGCCGTGAAGATACCTGCCGCCGTCTGCGCAAACTCGCGCCGCACCGCCCGCTGAAAGATCATTCTTTGACTTTGCTGAAATACTGCAGTGATAATCGATGCTTTTCTGAACCAGCACGCGCTTGACGAGGAGGGGGTCGGTGGAATTTAGCATAAAAAGTGGCAGCCCGGAGAAGCAGCGCAGTGCCTGTGTGGTAATCGGCGTCTTCGAACCGCGGAAGCTGACGCTGACCGGCGAAGTCCTCGACAATGCGGCCCGGAACCATTTGTCGGACATCATTCGTCGCGGTGACATGGAGGGCAAGGCAGGTTCCACCTTGCTGCTGCACAGCGTTCCCGGCACCCTGTGCGATCGGGTGTTGCTGGTTGGACTCGGAAAGGAGAAGGAGTTTGGTGACAAGGAGTTCGCTGATGCCATCCGTGTGGCGGTGCGCACGCTGAATGAAACGGGATCCTTCGACGGGACGGTCTTCCTGACCGACACTGCCGTCAGGAGACGCAGTACGGCGTGGCGTGTGCGACAGGCGGTGATCGTTGCGCACGAGGCGGTCTATCGCTTCGACCAGTTCAAGAGCAAGAAGGACAAGGTGCGCCGGCCGCTGCGCAAGCTGACCTTCGTCGTCGACCGGCGGAATGAACTTGCCGCCGCCGAGGCGGCCCTGATCCAGGGTCAGGCGATCGGCGAGGGCATCAACATGGCCAAGGATCTTGCCAATCTGCCAGCCAATGTGTGTACGCCCAGCCATCTCGCCGAAACGGCACAGAGGCTGGCGGTCGAGCACAAGCTCGACTGCCAGATAATTGACCGCGACGAGATGACCGCACTGGGCATGCATTCCCTGCTCGCAGTTGCCAGCGGTTCGCGCCAGCCAGCCAAGCTGATCGTCCTCCAGTACAAGGGAGGCAAGGGGGATGACAAGCCCCTGGCGCTGATCGGCAAGGGCATCACCTTCGACACGGGTGGCATCTCCCTCAAACCGGCGGCCGACATGGACGAGATGAAATACGACATGTGCGGCGCTGCCAGCGTGCTCGGTACCATGAAGGCAGTGGCCGCGATGAGACTGCCGCTCAACCTGACCGTGATCGTTCCGGCGGCGGAAAACATGCCGGGCGGGGGGGCGACGCGTCCGGGCGATATCGTTACCTCGATGTCCGGTCAGACCATCGAGATCCTCAACACCGATGCCGAGGGCCGGCTGATCCTGTGCGATGCACTGACCTATGCTGCGCGCTTCGACCCGGATATCGTGGTCGACGTCGCGACGCTGACCGGTGCCTGCGTGATCGCTCTCGGTCACGTCGCCACCGGTCTTTTCGCCAACAACGACACGCTCGCTCGCGAGCTGCTGCACGCCGGTGACGAGGCACACGATCGTGCCTGGCAGATGCCATTGTGGGGCGACTATCAGGAGCTGCTCAAGAGCCCGTTTGCCGACATGTCGAATGTCGGTGGCCGCTTCGCCGGCAGCATCACGGCTGCCTGCTTTCTCGCCCGTTTCGCGCGGAAGTACGTCTGGGCGCATCTTGACATCGCCGGTACGGCCTGGAAGTCGGGGAACGACAAGGGTGCGACGGGGCGACCGGTTTCGCTGCTCCTACACTATCTGCTCAAACGAGCCGGAAGACTTCATTGACCCGGATCTTCTTCTACCACAACACCGCCGATCGGGTGGCAACGGCCGCCAGCCTGATTGCCCGGGCGGTGGGCCAAAAGAAGAGCTTGCTGGTCTACGCGCCCGACACTGCGGTTGCCGCGGCCCTCGACCGTCACCTCTGGCTACATCCACCGACCGGCTTCGTGCCGCACGTCGCCAGCGATTCTCCGCTGGCTGGAGAAACACCGGTGGTGATTGCCGGCCGACTGGATGCCATCGATCGTGATGAGCGGCTGTTCAACTTGGCACCTGAGGTGCCGCCGGGTTTCTCGCGTTTCAATAGCCTGATCGAGATCGTCGGCCAGGATGACGAGGGGCGAATTGCCGGGCGCCAGCGCGCGCGGTTCTACCGCGATCGTGGCTATGACATTCAGTACTTCGATCAAGGGGGGAGAGTCTGATGGCGGACGACGGCGACCTGATCAGGCGTGCGGATTCGCTGATCGGATCCGATGCGGGTGCGACTGGCGCCGAACGTCACGGCAATCCCCGTCCCGGGCGGCGTCGGCGCAGCTTCGTCGCGTCGACCGCAGACCGGCCCGCCGTCGGAGGCGGCGCGATGGCTGGTGGCGAGGACGAGGATCTGCCGTTGCTCACTGAGGTCGTTCCTCCGGCAACGGGTGCTGTAGATGAAGTGCCGGCAGCAGTCGCTGCGGCCCTTCGCGCTCATCTTGCCGGTGACCTTTGCCACCAGCTCGAGCAGCGGCTGGCGAGCGAAACGCCGGCCCTCATCGCGTCGACCCTGGACAGCGCGGGCGTGCAAATGCGACGGGGGATCACTGCAGCCATAGTTGCCGTACTGGATGACTTCCTGGCGCAACGTGGCCAGCTGCCGCTGCCGGGGTTCGAGGAACGCTCGTCGCCGGCAACGGTCGGAACGCGGCGGGTGACAGCTGAGGCCATGGACGATCCGTTATAATGTGCTTCCCTCACCTCTCGTGATGCGCGCCCATGGAACTCGCCAAGAGCTTTGAACCGGCAGAGATCGAACGTCGCTGGTATCCTGTCTGGGAGGCACGGGGCTACTTCGGTGCGGGCTTGGACACGGGCAAAGGTAGCTCTTTCTGCATCCTGCTGCCACCGCCCAACGTCACCGGTACGCTGCACATGGGCCACGGCTTCAATCAGGCGATCATGGATGCGCTGACGCGCTACCACCGCATGCGGGGTGACAACACACTGTGGCAGCCGGGTACCGATCATGCAGGAATTGCGACGCAGATCGTCGTCGAGCGCCAACTCGACGCCGAAGGGGTCTCGCGCCATGATCTCGGGCGCGAGAAGTTCTTGCAGAGGGTATGGCAGTGGAAGGAGTTTTCGGGTAGCACCATCACCCGCCAGATGCGCCGCTTGGGCACCTCGCCCGACTGGAGCCGCGAACGTTTCACGATGGACGCCGGCCTGTCGCGAACGGTCACCGAGACCTTCGTCCGACTCTACCGGGAGGGTCTGATCTATCGCGGCAAGCGCTTGGTCAACTGGGACCCCGTCCTGCAGACCGCAGTTTCTGACCTGGAAGTGGTCCAGGAAGAGGAGCGCGGGCATCTTTGGCACATTCGTTACCCATTGGCTGACGGCAGCGCGTCACTGGTTGTCGCGACGACCCGTCCTGAGACGATGCTCGGTGACACCGCGGTCATGGTTCACCCCGACGACGAGCGCTACCGCCACCTTTTGGGGAAGATGGTCCGCCTGCCACTGTGTGGGCGCGAAATCCCGATCATTGCCGATGCCTATGTCGATCTCGCCTTTGGCACCGGCTGTGTCAAGGTGACCCCGGCACACGATTTCAACGACTACGCGGTCGCTCAGCGTCACCGGCTACCGATGATCCCGATTCTGACGCTCGACGCGCGCGTGAGCGACAACGCTCCGGAACGCTATCGCGGTCTCGATCGCTTCGCCGCGCGCGAACTGGTCGTCAGTGATCTCGAGCAGCACGGCTTTCTGGACCAGGTCGAGCCGCATGCTCTCAAGGTTCCACGTGGAGATCGCACGGGTGTCGTCATCGAGCCGATGCTCACCGACCAATGGTTCGTGGCGATGAGCAAGCTTGGTGCCGACGGCAGCAGCATCGCCGGCAAGGCCCTCGACTGCGTCGCTTCAGGCGCGATCCGCTTTTTTCCGGAGAACTGGGTCAACACCTACAACCAATGGTTGAACAACATTCAGGACTGGTGCATCTCGCGGCAACTCTGGTGGGGTCACCAGATTCCCGCCTGGTACAGCGAAGATGGGCGGGTCTTCGTCGCCCACGACGAGGACGAGGCGAGGGCGGAAGCGAACGCTGCCGGCTGCCAGGGTCCGCTGGTGCGTGACCCGGATGTCCTCGACACTTGGTATTCGTCGGCGCTGTGGCCGTTCTCGACGCTCGATTGGACGCCGCGATGGCCGGAGGAGAGCAACCCCGCACTGGACCTCTACCTGCCGTCGACGGTGCTCGTCACGGGGTTCGACATCATCTTCTTCTGGGTTGCGCGGATGGTCATGATGACCCGGCACATCACCGGCCGCATTCCGTTCAGGCATGTCTATGTCCACGGCCTCATCAGGGACGCCGAAGGGCAGAAGATGAGCAAGTCAAAGGGCAACGTGCTCGACCCGATCGATCTCATCGACGGCATCGGTCTCGATGCGCTGATCGAGAAGCGTACCAGCGGGCTGATGAACCCGAGGCAGGCCGAGCAGATCGAGAAGCGAACGCGCAAGGAGTATCCGCACGGGATTGCGGCCTTTGGTACCGATGCCCTGCGCTTCACCTTCCTCTCACTCGCCAGTCCGGGACGTGACATCAAGTTCGATCTCGGCCGCTGCGAGGGCTACCGCAATTTCTGCAACAAGCTGTGGAACGCGAGCCGCTTTGTCCTGATGCACACTTCCGGGCACGATCTGGGCCTCGATGACTGCACGCCCGGCGGTTGCACAACCCGACTTGCCTTCTCCTTTGCAGACCGCTGGATCGTCAGCAGGCTGCAGCGTGCCGAGGCCGAACTGGCGCAGCATTTCGCCGACTACCGTTTTGATCTGCTGGCGCGGTCGCTTTACGAATTCGTCTGGGACGAGTTCTGTGACTGGTACGTCGAACTGTCGAAGGTTCAGCTGCAGCACGGGAGCGAAGCAGAGGTGCGGGGGACGCGTCGGACGTTGGCCCGCGTGCTGGAGGCAGTTCTTCGCCTGGCACATCCGCTGCTGCCGTTCATCACTGAAGAACTTTGGCAGGCGGTGGCCCCGCTTGCGGGTCGCAAGACGCATGACTCGGTGATGCTGGCAGCCTATCCGCAGGCGCAGCCGGAGAAGATCGATGCGCAGAGCGAAGCCAGCGTGCAGGAGTTGAAGTCACTGGCATACGCCTGTCGCAATCTGCGCGGCGAAATGAAACTGTCGCCGGCAGTGCGGGTGCCTTTGGTCGCTTGCGGCAAGGCGAGCGTATTGGCCGATTTCGCTCCCTATCTGAAGGCGCTTTGCAAGCTCTCCGAGATGCAGATCGTTCCCCAGATGCCGGGCAGCGCCAATGCGCCGATTGCCGTCGTCGGTGAGACCAGACTCATGCTGCAGGTCGAGATCGATGTCGGCGTCGAGTGTGAAAGGCTCGACAAGGAGATCGCCCGGCTCAGCGGTGAGATTGGCAAGGCGAGAGCCAAGCTGGCCAACGCGAGCTTCGTGGCCCGTGCACCGGCTGTGGTGGTCGAACAGGAGAGGCGGCGTCTAGACGCTTTCATCGCGACCCTCGCCGAACTCGAGCCGCAGCGTGCGCGGCTTGACAGACGCCGGAGGCCGGCCGGCCACTGACCCGCCGCCGCTCCGCGGCGGCGCTTGGGCGGTCGTGAAGAAATCGTCTCGAGCAGGCCACGATGCAAGGCGCGATGGGGCGAACGACTAGGCGTATCAAAAGTGCATGGGCGCTGAGTGAACGACTGCGCAACGCAGCACATCGGTTGCGCAGTCGGCTCCTTCATGACCTCTAAGCGGTTCAGTCGGCCAGCGTGACCGCGACCAAGCCACGCAGGGCGTTGCCGAGGTAGAGGCCAGAGGCCCGCTGCAGGTCAGTCCGCCGGAGGATCCTTTCGACCGCACGTCCTGACTCGAGCAACTGTCGCCGCAGGACTCCCGGCAACAGACCGCAGGACGGCGGGGGGGTCAGGAGCAGTCCGCCGTGCGCGACGAAGACGTTGCTGCGCGCGCCTTCGCAGACCTCGCCGCGTTCGTTGCAGAAGATCGCATCGAACACCGCGGGTCGATCGGCCAGTGCCGCCAGCGCGCGATCGTATCGACACCGCGCCGTGGTCTTGTGTCGCAGGAGGTAGTCATCGGCGGACACGGCGTCGCTGGCGAACACCGCCGTACGTTCCGCCACTGCGTCGTCTGTCAGCGGCGACACGTTGGTGACATGGGTCCCATCGTGCCGGAGCAGCAGGCGAACCCGGAAGACACCTTCCGGATGGCTGGTGGCGGCAGCGGTGAGCGCGGCCGACATGCGGGGTAGCTCACAGGTGAAGCCAAGGCTGGCGGCCGACGCCTGCAGGCGCTCGAGATGCAAACGCAGCAGGGGATAGCGGCCGGCTTCGAGGCGCAGCGTTTCCAAGAGTTCGAATCCGGGGTCGGAGTCGACCAGAAAACGCGCTTTCAGCAGGCACTCGGCGTATTCACTCGCTGCAACGGCATCGGCGACGATGCCGCTGCCGACGCCCATCCGCGCGTACCCGTGCGGGTCGAGTTCGAGGGTGCGGATGGCCACGTTGAAGCGGCAGTCGCCGCCTGGGGCCAGCCAGCCCAGAGCGCCAGTGTATAGCCCGCGCGGTTCCTGCTCTAGTTCGGCGATGCGTTGCATGGCGCGGATCTTCGGTGCGCCAGTGATCGAGCCGCACGGAAACAGGGCGCGGAACAGGTCGACAAGGCTTGCGCCTGGCAGCTCAGCGGACACCGTGGATACCATCTGCCACAGTGTCGGGTAGGCCTCAGTCTCGCAGAGGGCACGCACGTGGATCTTTCCGGGTTGGGCCAGTCGTCCGAGATCGTTGCGGAGCAAGTCGACGATCATTATGTTTTCCGCGCGCTCCTTGGGCGAAGAGACGAGAGCTGCACGCCGCGCCTCATCCTCTGCCACCGTTGTGCCGCGAGCTGCAGTGCCTTTCATCGGCCGCGTCAGCACTTGGTCCCCTTGGCGCTGGAAGAACAGCTCGGGAGAAAACGAAAGGATTCTCTCTCCGGCGATTTCCAAGTAGCCGCCATAGCGGACAGGTTGTCGTGCCCGCAAGCGTCGATACAGAGCCAGCGGGTCGCCATAGACACGACAGCGCATGGGGAACGTGAGGTTGATCTGATAGCAGTCGCCATCGGCGATCCAGCCGCGGATCTGCCTCACCTGGTCTGTGTAGCGTGAAGTCGAGACGCTTGGCAGCAGATCGGCGATGCCCGTCGCCCTCTGCGCTTCGGGGAGGACGGCCACGCGGGCGGACAGGAAATCGCTGACTGCCTGCGCGTCGAGCCATTCGCCACTCTGGAACACCCAGGCGCGGATGACTGCTCCCACTCCAGGTATCGCCGTTGCGGCGGCCTCAAAGGAGGTCGCGAGTGCGTAATCGGCGGCCATCGCAACCCACCGCCCGGCCGCGAGTTCACCCTCGATCGCCACGAAAAGGGGTGTGGGATCGCGCGTTGCGGCGAGCCGGAAAATACGGCAGCAGCCGCCAAGCAGCAGCGCATCGCCGCGATCACCATCGAACAGCGCGAAGTCGCTGCTGCCGGACATCAAGCTGCGGGCGCCTGAGCCCTCACGCGCCACGGGTTGTGATGGCTGCGCGTGTCACTTGCGCCGGATAAAGAACTCGAAGGACTTGCCGGTCTCGGAACGCGACAGCAGCTCGTTGCCCGTTTGTCTGGCGAAGGCCTCGAAATCCTTGACGGCGCCGGGGTCCGTCGCCAATACATGCAGCACCTCACCTGCCGACATTTCGGCAAGCGCTTTCTTGGTCCGCAGGATGGGCAAGGGGCAGTTCAGGCCCTTGACATCTAACTCTCGATCGAAATGCATGCTGTGATCCGCAAGAAAGCCAAGTCGCTATTGTAAGCTCTGGAAACCGCTTCTTCTCTGCTTCGCTTCCTCAGCCTGCAGTCGGCGCAGTTCGCGCAAGCGTGCGTCCACTGCTGACTGCTCGAAGAAACTCCCGTCGGCCGCCTGTTGCGCAAACTGCAGTTGTTCGACGGCGGGTCCGAGTTGTCCCTGCAGAAAGTAGAACTCGGCTTGCGCACGATGCTGCTGCAGGCGCTTGCCGGTTGCCGAAAACGTCCTGGCCAACAGGCCGTACAGTTTGTAGTCCGACGAACGAAGCTGCAACTGCGCATCGAGGAAGATGCGAGCCTGCTGGTACTCCTTCGCAGCGAGGAGCGCGTCAGCGTAACCGTAGGCCAGGGCCATGGACTGCGGATAGCGCTGCAGGCCCTCACGATAGATCGCCGCTGCGCCGACCGGGTCGTTGTCGGCGATCCTGATCGCCGCTGCCAGCCCGGCAAGCAGCGGCGACGAGGGTTTCAGCGCGGCCAGTGCGTCGTACTCGCGCTGTGCTCCGGCAGTGTCCTTTGCTCGCAGCAGCGAGTAGCTCAGCCCGTAACGGACTGCCACCTCTGAGGCATACTTCTTCTCCCGAAGTTGTCTGGCGAACTCGCTGATCCCCTCCTGCGGTGTGCTCGCCTGGGCTCGCAGCTTGGCCCGCACGAGCTGGAAGTCGAGACTGTCGGCCACTTGGCGATAGGGGGCGCTCTGCGCCCGGTTCTGCATGTCCGACATTCGCTCGACGGTCAGCGGATGTGATCGCAGGTAGACAGGGGCGCTGTTTTCGTAGACCCTGCCCGCCTGTTGCAGGCGGCCAAAGAAATCCGCCATCCCGCGTACGTCGAAGCCGGCCTGCCCCAATGTCTGAAAACCGACGCGATCGGCCTCACGTTCGAAATCGCGGCTGTAGGCGAGCTGCGCCTGTATCGACCCGGCTTGTGCCGAAGCGATGGCGGCGTGTGCCACTTGCGAGTTTGAGCGAGCGGCGAGCACGCCGACGGCCATGGCGATCATGGTGGCGACCGAGCTCTGCTTCTCGCGCATGATCTGTCGCGCCAAGTGTGCCTGCAGCACGTGCGAGATTTCGTGAGCCAGGACGGCCGCCAGTTCGGACTCCGACTGCGCCGTCAGCAGGGTGCCGGTGTTTACGCCGATGAAACCACCGAACATGGCAAAGGCATTGACCGTGTTGTCGCGGACAAGAAAGAAGTGGCAGTCGGCCGTGGGGTCCGCGCTGGCCGCGAGCAGCCGAGCTCCCAAGCGGTTGAGGTAATCCGACAACTCGGGATCGTCGACATAGCTTGGCTCGCGCAGGCGGATCTCGTTCAGAATCCGCTCGCCAATCTTACGTTCCAGCTGTGGCGACAGCTCGGCACGGGCGGCCTCACCCAAGTCTGGCAGTTCGTCCGTGGTCAAGGCTGCCGAGGACGTCATGGCGGTTGCCAAGGACACCACGGCGACAAAACGCAGCAGAGGCATCAAACGGGTTTTCCAGTCTTCTTGCGGAGGCGATGGGTGGTATGATACCGAAGCGGAAGCCGAGAAAGTGTGACTGAACGTTACAGAGTCTGTCTGTGGTCCGGCCCGCTTGTACCGCCTGTCGCAAGAGATTCTTTTCGGCGATGCCTACGAGCCCCTTCTCCCATTTTGATCGGCATGGTCAGGCGCAGATGGTCGACGTTACGGCGAAGGCGGAGACGCTCCGGCACGCGACTGCCACTGGCTTCATCTCGATGCGCCCGGAGACCCTGTCGCTCATCGTTCAAGGTTCGGCTAGCAAAGGCGACGTGCTGGCTGTTGCCCGGATCGCGGCGATACAGGGTGCCAAGCGCACGTCGGACCTCATCCCGCTCTGCCACCCGATTCCCGTGACCCGAATCACGGTCGAGTTCGAGATCGATGGCCGGAACAGCCGCGTCGCCTGCAAGGCGCGTGTCGAGACTTTCGGTCGCACCGGTGTCGAAATGGAGGCTCTGGCGGCGGTCAGCATCGGTTTGCTGACGATCTACGACATGTGCAAGGCCGCCGATCGCGGCATGCGCCTGGAAGGTGTTCGCCTGCTCGAGAAGGGCGGCGGTCGCTCCGGGCACTGGCAGGGTGACTGAGGCCATGCTGCCGGCAGAAGCGGGTGACGTGGACCGCCTGCGTCGTCTGCTGCTCAAGGCAGCCACCGCAGGCGCCAGTGCTGGCGTCGTGGTGGCTGGCGATCTGCTGCAGCCCACTGCGGTTCTGGCTGCCGACTGGAACCGTGCGGCCTTTACCGCCACCGGTCTGTCCGAAGCCATTCGAGCGGCTGGCGCAGGCGGTTCCATCGCCAGCGGCGGGATCGTCATCAAGACGGTCGACATCGCCGACAATGGTGCTCAGGTACCAGTCGAGGTGATCAGCAACATACCGGATAGCCAGAGCATCAGCATCTTCATCGAGAAGAACCCCATGCCGCTGGCGGCCAGCCTGACATTCGCCGGGGGCGCGCAGGCGCGCGTCCGGCTGCAAGTCAAAATGGCCGAGTCATCTAGCGTACGCGTTGTCGTCAGGGCGGCTGACGGAAAGAACTACCATGCGAGCCGTGAAGTCAAGGTGACGCTTGGCGGGTGTGGCGCCTGAAGGAGACGAGTCTGGGATGGGTGAAGCAATCCGGATTCGCGCCAGCCTGCAGGGCGAAGTGACCGAGATCCGCGTCCTCATGCCGCATCCGATGGAGACGGGTCAGCGCAAGGACGCCGGCAGCGGACAGTTGATTCCCGCGCACTTCATACAGAGCTTCTCGGTCACGGCAAACGGCGCGCTCCTCGTCGGCGGCCAACTGAACACGGCGATCGCGCGCAATCCCCTGTTCTCCTTCTACGCTCGCGGACTGAAGGCGGGCGACCGGATTGCGGTCGAGTGGACCGATAGCAGGGGAGACCGGCGTCGCGACGAAGCCATCATCACTGCCCCATAGGCAGCGACCCGTCGCACCAAACGCTGAGAAAAAAAACCCGCCGGAGGCGGGTACTTGGTGCGTCCCCGAAAGTATCAGGTGCGCGCGATGTTCGATGCTTGCTTGCCCTTCGGGCCCTGCGTCACGTCGAAGGAAACCTTTTCGCCCTCTTTGAGGGTCTTGAATCCGCCCATGCTGATCGCGGAGAAATGGGCGAAGAGATCCTCGCTGCCATCGTCCGGGGTGATGAAGCCGAAACCCTTGGCGTCATTGAACCACTTCACTGTACCAGTTGCCATATTGCCACTTCCTTCAAAAAAGACTGAATCCGGGCATTGCCCGACTTGCATGCCTCCAAATCAACAACCGCCGACAAGGTATGTCACACAGCTGGAACGACCTCGCTGCGCAATGAATCCGGAGCATGCCGGCTTTTTACGCTAAAGCAGGCCGGGGCGTCAAGCTTTTTTGCTTGCCAGCGTGCGCAAGTGGCCCGCGACTTGCCGAAAGCGACCGCGGGTGGTATTGCGTATCCGTATGGACTGTTAGAATTCTGCCATGGCAACAAAGCATCAGGACGGATCACTCCTCGAAACCAAGCGTACGCAGCTAGCGCCACCGCCACTGTACAAGGTACTGCTGCTGAACGATGATTTCACGCCGATGGACTTCGTCATCGTCGTCCTGCAGAGGTTCTTTGCAATGGATCGTGAACAGGCAACGCGGATCATGCTCAAAGTGCACACGGAAGGCAGAGGTGTCTGTGGAGTTTACCCGCGCGACGTCGCTGCCACCAAGGTAGAACAAGTTACAGGTTTCGCACGCAGCAACCAGCACCCGCTGGCGTGTGTCATGGAGGAAAATTGAATGATTGCGCAGGAACTTGAAGTGAGTTTGCACATGGCGTTTGTCGAAGCGAGGCAGAAGCGCCATGAGTTCATCACCGTCGAGCACCTGCTACTGGCGCTGCTCGACAACCCGTCTGCAGCCGAAGCTCTGCGGGCTTGCGGGGCGAACATCGAGCAATTGCGCAAGGATCTGACCCGCTTCATCGGCGAGCACACGCCAACGGTATCCGGTGAGGACGAGATCGATACGCAGCCGACACTGGGGTTCCAGCGCGTCATCCAGCGCGCCATCCTGCATGTCCAATCCTCCGGGCGGAAGGAAGTGAACGGGGCGAACGTCCTCGTCGCGATCTTCGGCGAGAAGGATTCGCACGCGGTCTACTATCTGCAGAAGCAGGGCGTCACGCGCCTGGACGTGGTCAACTTCATCTCGCACGGGATCAGCAAGGTACCGCAGAACGCGCCGCGAAGCGAACCCGAACCCGAGCCGGAAGCCGACCAGCAGGCGGCAGCCGGGCCCCTTGACAGCTACACGATCAACCTCAACGCACTCGCCTTGCAGGGCAAGATCGATCCCCTGATCGGCCGTGACACGGAGCTTGAAAGAGTGATTCAGACGCTGTGCCGGCGGCGGAAGAACAACCCCTTGCTGGTCGGGGAAGCGGGCGTCGGCAAGACAGCCATTGCCGAAGGACTGGCACGACGGATCGTCGAGAGCGACATCCCGGAGATCCTGGCGAAGGCCAACGTCTACTGTCTCGACATGGGTTCCCTTCTGGCGGGCACCAAGTACCGTGGCGATTTCGAGCAGCGTCTGAAGGGGGTGCTCAAGCAACTGAGCGAGAACCCGCAGGCAATCCTGTTCATCGACGAGATCCACACCCTGATCGGTGCCGGTTCGGCTTCCGGCGGCACCCTCGATGCTTCGAACCTGCTCAAGCCGGCGCTTTCCACCGGGCAACTGAAGTGCATCGGTGCGACAACCTACAACGAGTATCGTGGCATCTTCGAGAAGGATCATGCGCTGTCGCGACGGTTTCAGAAGATCGATGTCAATGAGCCCTCGAGCGCCGAGGCGGTGGAGATCCTCAAGGGCCTCAAGTCCCGTTTCGAAGCCCACCATGGCATCAAGTACTCGGCTGCCGCGCTGACGTCGGCCGTGGAACTGTCGGTGCGCTTCATCACCGACCGGCACCTGCCGGACAAGGCGATCGATGTCATCGACGAAGCCGGTGCTGCGCAAAGGATTCTGCCGAAATCGAAGCAGAAGAGGCTGATCGGCAAGATCGACATCGAGGAGATCGTTGCCAAAATTGCCCGTATCCCGTCGACGCACGTCTCGTCCGATGACCGCAACAACCTGCGCAACCTCGACCGCGACCTGAAGGCGGTGGTGTTTGGCCAGGATGCCGCCATCGACGCACTTGCCAGGGCGATCAAGATGGCCCGATCGGGTTTGGGCAATCCGACGCGACCGATCGGCAGCTTCCTCTTTTCCGGTCCCACCGGTGTGGGCAAGACCGAGGTCGCCAAGCAATTGGCCTACTGCCTCGGCAATGAGCTGGTGCGCTTCGACATGTCCGAGTACATGGAACGGCACGCGGTTTCCCGCCTGATCGGGGCGCCGCCCGGCTACGTCGGCTTCGACCAGGGTGGCCTGTTGACCGAGGCCATCACCAAGAAGCCATACAGCGTGCTGCTGCTCGACGAGATCGAAAAGGCACACCCGGACATCTACAACATCCTGCTGCAGGTCATGGACCATGGCACGCTGACCGACAACAATGGCCGCAAGGCGGACTTCCGCAACGTGGTGATCATCATGACCACCAACGCGGGACAGGAGGCAATCCAGAAGGCGACGATGGGCTTCACACCGTCGCGGCAGGCCGGTGACGAAATGGCCGAGATCAGGCGCATCTTCACACCCGAGTTCCGCAACCGGCTCGATGCAACCATCTCGTTCCGGGCTCTCGACCACGAGATCATCCTGCGCGTGGTCGACAAGTTCCTGATGCAGCTCGAAGCTCAGTTGCATGACAAGAAGGTCGAGGTGGTGTTCACCAGTGCCCTGAAGGAGCATCTCGCAGCGAAGGGCTTCGATCCTCTGATGGGTGCCAGGCCGATGGCGCGACTGATACAGGACACGATCCGCGCCTCGCTGGCTGACGAACTGCTGTTTGGCCGGCTGGCGCATGGTGGCCACGTCACGGTCGACCTCGACGACGACGAGAAGGTGAAACTGGTCTTCGAGGAAGAGCCCGAGGTCGTTGCCTGAATGTTCCCCTACCGACGGTCACACGGTAGGGTGTGTCCAGTTTCTCGCGTCCCGTAAGGGCGAAAGGCCAACCATATGAGCATCAGCACTCCCGACCTGCTCGACAGACACGAGGCCCTGACGTTAGCTGGTGCCGTTCGCGTCGTTTCGCCTGTCTTCCAGCGTTATGGGGGGCGCTCCAGCTTCTGCGGGCGCATCGTCACGCTGAAACTGTTCGAGGACAACTCTCTGGTCCGTGAAGTGCTTGCCGAAGGCGGCCACGACAAGGTGCTGGTGATCGACGGTGGCGGCTCTCTGCGCTGTGCACTGGTTGGCGACCAACTGGCGATCTTGGCGCAGCGCAATGGCTGGCAGGGAATCGTGGTGTACGGTTGTATTCGGGACTCGGAGCCGATCGCTCGCATCGATCTCGGCCTGCGTGCCCTCACTACGCATCCACTCAAAAGCATCAAGAAGGGCGTTGGCGAACGTGATCTGGCGGTCACCTTTGCCGGTGTGACGTTCCGGCCCGGCGAGTGGATCTACGTCGATGCTGACGGGATCGTCGTCAGTGATCAGTCTCTGGACTGAAGCGGAGGGTAACGAGTGAACTCTGCAATCGACCTGCTCAAGGCCATCCGTAGTGGACGTCTGCAGGAGGTGTTGGCGGTTCTGGATTCAGGTGCTCCGGTCGAGCTGCAGGATGGACGTGGCGACCCGGGTTTGCCCTTGGGCGTGGCATGCTTCATGGGTTTTCCCGACATCGTGCGCGAGTTGGTCAGGCGGGGTGCCAAGGTCAATACGGCGGACAACGCGCAGCCCACTTCGCCCGTGTCGATGGCCATTCGCGGTAAGCGGAAGGAGGTGCTGAAGGTGCTGATCGAACTGGGCGCCGAGATCCCGCCCGGCCTGAACACGGGGCTGACTGAACAGGAGATTCTGGTCGCTCGCTGGCGCGGGCAGCACTATGGTGCGGCCATGCCCAAGGCCGCCGACGCCGCACCGGACGCGCCGGTATACGAGGAGATCGAGATGGTGCGTTGCTACGGAACGGACACCTCGGTGCTCGACGCAGATCTGATCCGTGCTGCACGGGAGATGGAGAGGAAGTAGGGGGAACGCGAGCGAGGCAACCGAGATCGGGAAGGTCGCCTTTTGCTGACCGCTCGGCATGTCTCGTCGTTGGCTCGCTGGCACCTTGCCTTGCGGCCTGCTTCCAACGACGATGCCTGCACCACCTCTCAGGGCCTGCTGCCAGCCTCCGGCATGACGATGTTCACCTCCAGAACCTCGAAGTTGCCCTGCTTCTCCAGCGATACCTTGATGTCCTCCGGGTTTACCGCAACATACTTCGAGATCACCGCCATCAGTTCCTGCTGCAAGGCCGGCAGAAAATCCGGTTGGCTGCTGCCGCCGTTGCGTTCGTGCGCGATGATCAGTTGCAGACGTTCCTTGGCGATCGCTGCCGTCTTCGGTTTGCTGCCGAAGATGAGGGAGAACAGGGACATCCTCATTTACTCCCGAATAGTCGCTTCAACAGTCCAGGCTTTTCATAGTCGACGAAACGCAAGGGAATGCTCTCGCCAAGAAAGCGTGCGACGACGTCGAGGTAGGCACCGGCGACGTCGGTGCCGGCAAGATGGATCGCCGGCGTGCCTGCGTTTGACGATTGCAGGACCGCTTCCGATTCGGGGATGACGCCGATGATGGGAACGCGGAGGATTTCCTGGACATCCTTGTACGACAGCATCTCGCCATCATTGACCCGCTTTGGCGAGTAACGGGTGATCAGCAGGTGTTCCTTGACGGGCTCGACTCCGAGCAGCGCACGCCGCGACTTGGCCTGGATGATGCCGAGGATGCGGTCGGAATCGCGTACCGAAGAAACCTCCGGGTTGCTGACGACCAGAGCCTCGTCGGCGAAGGTCAGAGCCATTACCGCGCCCTTCTCGATGCCTGCCGGAGAGTCACAGACGACGTAGTCGAAGCCCATGTGTTCGAGCTCCGTGAGAACCTTTTCCACGCCTTCCTCGGTCAGGGCATCCTTGTCGCGGGTCTGTGAGGCAGGCAGGACGTAGAGAGTTCCGCTTTCGACATGCTTGTCCTTGATCAGCGCCTGGGTGAGGGTTGCCTCACCGTTGAGGACGTTGACGAGATCATATACGACCCTGCGCTCGCAACCCATGATCAGATCGAGATTGCGCAGGCCGACATCGAAATCGATCACGGCCGTTTTGTAACCACGCAGGGCGAGGCCCGATGCAAAGCTGGCGCTGGTGGTGGTCTTGCCCACTCCGCCTTTGCCGGATGTCACGACGACAATACGTGTCACGGATGTTTCCCCGCAAGTCAAAGATGCGATTCTACCTGCAGAATGCGCATTCTGTCGCAAGCCAAGCTGCCGCGGTGGCGGGCCAAGCCACCTCGCCACGGTGGCGTCAGTCGGTGTTCAGTGCCTCGACGAGCAACTGGTTGGTGTTGCCGTCGGCACGTTCCGCCAGTCTCACCTGGACCGCTCGGCCAGCCAGTTCCTTCGGGACGCCACCGTCGAACGTCCGATAGAGTCCAGTCACCGAAACGAGTTCGGCGTCGAAGCGCGTACACAGGATGCGCGCCTCCGCCGCACCGCTTGCGCCGGCAAGTGCACGCCCGTGCAAGGGCGCGTAGATGTGGATGCTGCCATCGGCAATCACCTCAGCACCCGCATTGACTGCTGCCAGCACAACCAGGTCGCCGCCACGGGCGTACACCTGTTGCCCGGAACGCAAGGGCCGATTGATGAACAGCGTTGGCGTCCTGGTGGAAGTCGGGGCCGGCGGCGGCGCCGGATCAACCTGGATGGCCGGTGTCTTCTCGACAGGGGGTGGGGGGCTCGCTGCGGCCGCCAGTGCGGCCGTGGCGGTGGGCGGACGGTCGTTGAACGCATAGGTCGGCAAGCCGGCGAAGGCGGCTCCATAACGCAAGTCCTCGCTGCCGCCGCGAACGCCAATGACGTTCAGGCCGTGCGCCTTGAACACCTGTTTCAGCCGTCGCCAGTCTGGCTCGGGAACCTCGACCAGTTGCGCCAGGTCGAGCACGGCGGCATCGCCGTCAAAGAAGTCGTTTCCACCAAACAGTGTCGTGGCTGCACGCGCCAGTTCGTCCGCTTGCAGCGAACGCAGGGTGACGACGACTACCGGCAGGGTAGTGCCCTTGAATTCGATGGGCTGAGGAGTCCTGTCTGTTCGCTGCATGAGATCGTCGCGCGTGCTGGGCTAGAGTGGGCAGGCGAGCAAGTCTAGCCCAATCGGCGAGAAAGCGGAACATCGCAGGCCTCATCTGGCTGCGGTCGCGTCGCTGGTGGGGTGCGTGCGACAGCGAATGTGGCTACGGCCAGGCGCGCGCACCCCAGATCATTCTCCGGGCGACGAAGTGACGCAGCGGCGGCAGCAACTCGAGCGCCAGCAGGCCGAGTCCGCGTGCGTGGCGCAGCGGCGCCAGATCGTTCGAGAAGGCGCGTACGATGCCGTCGGTGAAAGCTGCGCTGCCGCTGCGGTCGATCCGCCGCCGGCGTCCGTACGCCGCGAGGCCTGCAGCGTCCCCGGCATCGCCGCTGGCACAGCCGCGCAGCGTGTCGGCGAGTTCCCAGGCGTCGCGCAGGCCAAGGTTGAAGCCCTGGCCGGAGACCGGGTGCAGCGTCTGCGCGGCGTTGCCAATCCACACCTGCCGTCCGAGCGTGAGTTGCCGCCGCATTCGCAGCGCCAGCGGAAAGCTTGCGCGCGGGCCGCAGGCGATGAAGTCGAGGCGATGCGCGAAGGGAATCCGGAGAGCGCTGAGGAAAGCGCCTTCGTCGAGGTCGAGCAACTCCCCTGCCCTCGCCTGGGGCACCGTGAACACCAGAGAGTAGTCAGGGCCCAGCGGCAGCAGGGCGATCGGTCCGTCGCTGGTAAACCGCTCCCAGGCGCGATGATCGTGCGCCGCCGTCGGCTTGACCTCGGCGACCACGGCGTGTTGGCGATAGTCGCAGACGCGGACGGCGCCGTCGTCGCCCGGTGTGCCCTCGGCATGGACGACGAGCTGCGCCTTGATGCGCCAGGTCTCGTCAGGGCGAGCAAGCATGAGCTCGGCACTGTGTCCGTCGCTGTCGACGCCCAGCACACTGCAGTTGTCAAGCAATACGGAATCTTCCAGGCGTGCATGGAGGGCTGCAGCAAGTTCGCGGTAACGCATCACATAGCCCAAGGCCGGCAGTCCGTAGTCAATGGCGTCGATGAGGGTGCGACCGAAGCCGGCGTGCTGCGAGACGTGAATCGACGAAATGGCGGTTGCCGCGTTGAGGTTCCACGCTTGCAGCCCTTCCAGAACCTGGCGCGTGCCGTGTGACAGGGCAAGCGCCCGCGGGTCGCCGCGCCAGGCGCCGCGCCGCCGCGCGTCGATCAGGCGCAGGCGATGCGGGCCGCCGGCCAGTGCCAGCGCGAGCGTCATTCCCACCGGGCCGGCGCCGATGATCGCGATGTCGACCGAGTCCCGGTGCTCAGTCATGGTGCATGACCTCTTCAATCTCGGCGACGGTTTTCGGGGCGCTGGTATAGACCCGGCAGCCTCCTTCGCTGACCAGCACGTCATCCTCAATGCGCACGCCAATGCCATGCAGGTGGTCCGGCACGTTCACTCCCGGACGGAAGTAGAGACCAGGTTCGACGGTGAGGGTCATGCCGGGGGTGAGCCGGGTCCACTCCTGTTTGCCGTTGCCGCTGCGGTAATCGCCGACGTCGTGCACGTCGAGCCCGAGCCAGTGGCCAGTCCGGTGCATGTACCAGGGCTTGTACGCATCACTCTCGATTGCTCCGTCGACACTGCCACTGAGCAAGCCGAGATCGATCAGCCCCTGGACGAGAACCCGAAGTGCGGCGTGGTGGTAATCCATGAATGATGCACCGGGGACAATGGCGGCGATCGCTGCCTCCTGAGCGGCGAGGACGATCTCGTAGACCGTCCGCTGCTCGGCACTGAAGCGGCCGTTGATCGGGAAGGTACGGGTGATGTCGGAGGCGTAGCCGGCCAACTCGCAGCCGGCGTCGATCAGGACCAGGGAACTTCCCGCCAGCAGTCTGTTGTTCGCCACGTAATGCAGGATACAGGCGTTCGATCCCCCCGCGACGATGGGTGGATAGGCGTGGCCATCGGCACCGCGGCGGCGGAACTCGTAACCCAGTTCCGCCTCCAGCTCATATTCGGCCATTCCAGGCCGGCATGCATGCATGGCGCGTGCGTGGCCGGCCGAGGCGATGTCGGCCGCCCGTCGCATGAGGTCGATCTCGTGCGCGTCCTTGATCAGCCGCATCTCGTCGAGCAGTGCCCGCAGATCACGGATTTCGCCGGGCGCACGCGCGCCGCTGCGGCTGTTGGCACGAACCGTGTTGAGCGCTGTGGCGATTCGGCGGTCCCATGCCGGTTCATGACCAAGCGAGTGCCACAGGCTGCCACGGTTGGCGATCAGGTCCGGCAGCTTCTCCTCAAGGGTGCCGATCGGGTGCGCTTCGCTGAAGCCGAAGGCTTCGGCGGCGGTTTCCGGCCCGTAGCGGAAGCCATCCCAGACTTCGCGCGCCTCGTCCCTTTCGCGGCAGAAGAGAATCGATCTGGCTTCCTTGCCGCCAACCAGTACGATCGCCGCCTCGGGTTCGGGGAAGCCGCTGAGGTACCAGAAGTAGCTGTCGAAGCGGTAGGGATAATGGGCGTCGCGGTTGCGCAGCTTCTCTGGTGCGGTCGGGATGATGGCCACCCCGTCACCCAGACGTTCAAGGACGATCTCGCGGCGGCGAGAATAGGGTTGGTGGTTCATCCGCTCCGTCCAAGCTCCAAGTCCAGCAGCGCGAGCCTTTCACTGGTTCCGACGTCGACCCAGCGGCCCGCGTGCCGTTCGCCGCTGACGAGCCGGCGGTGGACTCCGGCGTCCAGCAGGGGGCGCAGCTTCATGACGGCGCCGGGCGCGACGCCGGCAAAGAACTCGGGCCAGAAGACGCCGATTCCGGCGTAGGTCAGCGTGTCCTCGTCGGTGGACCGGTTGGCAGCCACGACCTCGTTGCCAGCGAGCTGGAAATCTCCCCTTGGATGATGCGGTGGGTTGTCGACAAGAACGAGGTGCGCGCCGCGCTGTCGGCGGTTCCTGCTCTCGACCACCTGTCGGGCGCGGCCGACATCCCAGTCGCACCAGATGTCGCCGTTGATCGCCAGGAACGGGTCCGCGCCGAGCAGCGGCAGGGCTGCGGCCATCCCTCCCGCGGTTTCGAGTGCGCCCTGTGGTTCGGGCGAGTAGGTGATCGACAGGCCGAACTCGGCGCCATCGCCGAGCGTCGCCACGATCTGTTGGCCGAGGTGGGCGTGGTTGATGACCACCTCGCGCCAGCCGGCTGCCGCGAGGCGCTGCAGGTGCCAGACGATCAGCGGCCGTCCGCCGGCGCGAAGCAACGGTTTCGGCGTCGTGTCGGTCAGCGGGCGCAGCCGTTCACCGCGCCCCGCCGCCAGGATCATGGCCTTCATCAGAATCCGAAGGCGACGCCAGGCCGCTGCCCTGCGAGGCGTTCACACAGCCTGGCGAGTGCTCCGAGTTCGCCATAGCGCTCACAGGTGCGGCGCAGGTAGGCCATGACCCTTGGCATGTCCTGCAGGTAGTCGTTTTTGCCGTCGCGATGGCAGAGACGGGCGAAGATCCCCAGGACCTTGAGCTGACGCTGCACGCCCATCCACTCGTAGTCGCGGTAGAAGTCATGGAAATCGTCCTGAACCGGCAGCCCGGCGCGGCGCGCCGCTTCCCAGTAGCGGATCACGAAATCGAGTTCCTGCTCCTCCGGCCAGTCGATGTAAGCATCGCGATAGAGCGAGACGAGGTCGTAGGTCAGTGGGCCATAGACCGCGTCCTGGAAATCGAGTATGCCCGGGTTGGCTGGAAAGGCTGCCGATCCCTCGCCAACCAGCATCAGGTTGCGCGAATGATAGTCGCGATGGACGAAGACCCGTGGCTGTCGCAGATTGTTGGCCAGAACGGCGGCGAAGACCGCCTGCAGATCACGATCGAGCGCGGCGTCGACGGTCAGGCCGAGGTGTCGCCGCAGGTACCATTCGGGGAACAGGGCCAGTTCGCGACCGAGCAGCGCAGCGTCATACTCCGGCAGTTGGCCGGGCTGGCTGGCAAGTTGGATGGCGATGAGCGCCCTGTTGGCGTCGCGGTAGAGTGGTGCGGCGGCACTCCGGTCCGCCAGCGCTTGCAGATACGTCGTGCTGCCCAGATCCGAGAGCAGCAGGAAACCGTGTTCGAGGTTCTCTGCGTGGACCTCGGGGACATGCGCGCCGGCACGCCGGAAGAGCGTCGCGATCCGCAGGAACGGGCGGCAATCCTCCTTGTCCGGGGGCGCGTCCATGACGATCCGGGTGCTCGCATCGGGCAGGGTGAGTCGGAAGTACCTCCGGAAGCTGGCATCGGCCGAAGCCGGCTCCACCGGGATGGGCTGCCCTGGGAACTGCTCCGCGAACAAGGTCTGTACCCATTGCTGCAACAGCGTTGTGCGCGGCATGCCGCCTCTCCTTTGACGATGATGCTAGAATTCGCCGATTCTAGCATCCGCCTGCGCGCCCCATGTGCCGACGACCGACGACTCGCTCTCCCATCAACTGACACGCAGCGGAATGATGCCTCCTTTTCGGCGCAAGCCGACGACCTTGATCTTCTGTTGCGCTGTCGCCGGGGCGTTGGCTGGTGGCTTCTCCACCGCTGCGCGCGCGCAGGGCACGGTACCCTTCCGGGTTGACCCGCGGCTGCTCGGCTTGCCGCCCCCTGCACCTGCACGACCGGCTGTCGACCTTCAATCGGAGCGATCTGCGGCCGACGCGAGAGCGGTCGAGCAGCCGGTGGTGGAGGCGCGCCCGTTGCCGGGGTCGCCTGCCGTCGCAGCGGCCCCCACGGCAACAGGCGATTCCGGTTCGCGTGGCGAAACGGCGACGGCACCGTCGGCAGCCAGAACGGCACCGGCTGCAGCTGCGGAATCAGCGCGGCGAGTCCCGACTGCAGCGACTACCCAGGCAGCCGCGGTGACTCCGGCAGCAGCGACGACTCCGGCAGCGGCGGCGGAGAGCACGGTCGGCGAAACCACGCCGCCGCTTCCCGCTTCCCGCGCTGCGGCGGCCTCGCCACGGGTTGCGCCGGCGGCGGTCGCTACCAGCCCGGCAATCGGCGGTGGTGGCCAGCTGCCGGCAGCGCCGCCGGCGGTACCGGCGTCCGTTGCCACACCGACGACCCGACCCGTGGCTGGACCACCGCTCGCGTTGCAGGCAGCTACTGCGGTGCAGCCGTCACCGCCGGACAGCGATGTGCCGCGACCGGTGTTCCTGAGTGCGCGCAGCCTTTCGGGCGTTCTCGATCGCGAGGTCGTCGCCGAGGAGAATGCCGAGCTGCGCCAGGCGGGTACCGTCCTCACCGCCGACCGGATGACCTATTCACCGGTCGAGGACGAGGTCGAGGCAACAGGCAACGTCGAGTTGCGGCAGGCCGAAGACCGCATTTCGGGCGCGCAGGCACGCCTCAAGCTCGAGGATCAGGTCGGCTTTGTCGACCAGGCGTCCTACTTCATCAAGCGGCAACCGACGGTCGTGCCAGCCGCCGACGTTGACCAGACGACAGGTTTCGCTGCGCCGCGGGTGATCGCCATCAAGCCGGGTCAGACCAAGGTCAAGGCGGCGCCGAAGCCGGCCAGCGAGTTGACCGAGGCGCGTGGCGAGGCCGGGCGCATCGATCTGGAAGGCGAGAATCAGTTCCGCCTGACCAGCGCGACCTACACCACCTGCAAGCCAGGCAGCGAAGACTGGTATCTGAGCGCTGCCGACCTCAAGCTGGATTACGACAACGAGGTGGGAACAGGAAGCGACGCCACGATCCGCTTCTTCGACGTGCCGATTCTCCACTCGCCATGGCTGTCGTTCCCGTTGAACAACGAGCGCAAGTCGGGTTTCCTGACCCCGCGCTATGGTTCCAGCAATAGCAGCGGTATCGAGGTGACGGTGCCCTACTACTGGAACATCGCGCCGAACATGGACGCCACCTTCGAACCGCGGCTGCTGACCAAGCGTGGCGTGCAACTCGGCAGCCAGTTTCGCTACCTCAACGAGGCGTTTGGCGGCATCTACCGCGGTGAGGCGCTGGTCGAGTATCTGCCACATGACCGGCTGGCGGACCGGGATCGCTGGGGCGTCGGTCTGCAGTACTCGCAGGCGACGGCGAGCGGCTTCAGCGGGGCGCTGAACTACAACCGGGTGTCGGACAACGACTATTACACCGACCTGTCGAGCCGCATCACCGATACGTCGCGCGTACAACTCCTGCAGCAGGGGACCGTCACCTATAGCGGCGGTGGCTGGTGGACGGCGACGGCCAACGTGCAGTCTTTCCAGACCCTGGAGCCGGACCCGAAGAATCCGGTCACGAAGCCGTATCGTCTGCTACCACAGATCACCGTCAATGCCCGGCAGCCGGATCTGTTCTTGACTGACAGTTCCTTCTACGGTCAGTACACCTCGTTCGTCCATCCCGAGAAGGCTCTGGTGGAAGGGCAGAGGATTGTCCTGCAGCCGCAGATTTCGGTTCCGTTCGTGACCCCAGGGTGGTACGTCACCCCCAGAGTGGGCGTAAACATCACCCACTACGACCTTTCTTATCCTGCCGGGAGCGTTCTGCGCCCGGAATCGATCAGCCGTACCTTGCCGATCTTCAGTGTCGATTCGGGAATGACTTTCGAAAGGTCGAGCATCTGGTTCGACCGCGAGTACACGCAAACGCTCGAGCCACGTCTGTTCTACCTCAACATCCCCTACAAGAACCAGGACGACATACCGATCTTCGACACCGCGTTGGCGGACTTCAATTTCGCCCAGATCTTTGCCGACAACCAGTTCTCCGGCTGGGATCGCTTCAACAATGCCAACCAGCTGACAGCCGCGCTGAGTTCACGCCTGATCGATCCGCTGACCGGGGCCGAGGTCATGCGCGCGATGATCGGCCAACTCTTCTACTTTACGGACGACAAGGTGGCGTTGCCGGGTACCACCAATCGCAAATGGGGGTCGTCGGATTTCCTGGCGGCTTTCAGTGGCCAAGTCTGGCCCAGGGTGTACGTGGACGCGGCGTTGCAGTATGACCCGAGCGACTCACAGTTCGAGCGCTACGCCGTTGGTGCGCGTTACCATCCATCGCCAGGTAGAGCGCTCAACGCGAGCTACATTTTCAATACCGAGGCTTCGGTGCCCATCAAGCAGGTCGACCTTTCCGGATATTGGCCGATCACTGGTCGCTGGCAGGCGGTGGGCCGCTACAACTACTCCTTCCTGCAGAATACGCCGATCGAGATCATTGGCGGCCTGGAATACAATGCCGGTTGCTGGGCCGTGCGCACGGTGGCACACCGGTTGCAGACGGCGCAGGCCGATTCGACGACGCAGTTCTTCGTCCAGTTGGAACTCAATGGCCTGTCGAGCGTGGGTTCGAGCACCCAGAGCCTCCTGCAGCGCCGCATTCCTGGCTACGCCGGCGGGGCGACAGGCAGTGACCAGGGTCTCGCCCAGTGGTAAAGTCGATGATCACCTTACTCTTGCGCGGCGTGCTGGTCAGCTGCTGTCTCGTCGGCGCAGCGGTCGCGCAACAGCGGCCTGGCAGCCAGCCTGTACCGGTTGACCGGGTGATTGCCGTGGTCAATGACGAGGTGATCACGAGGCATGACTTGCGCGTGCGTCTTGACTCGGCTTTGGCGCAGCTGAAACGACAGGGAGTACAGCCACCGCCCAGGGAAGTGCTCGAGCGGCAGGTTTTGGAACGGCTGGTGGTCGACAGGGTGCAACTGCAACTGGCTCGAGACATGGGCTTGCGTGTCGACGACGCACAACTGGAGCAGGCGTTGCAACGCATTGCCAACGGCAATCGCATGACGCTTGCTCAGTTCCGGGCTGCGCTGGAGAAGGACGGCATCGCCTTTGCCAGCTTTCGCGAGGAAATCCGCGCCGAGATGACCATTGCCCGCGTACGCGAGCGCGAAGTCGACAGCAAGATATTCATCTCGGACGGTGAGATCGACAACTATCTGTCGGGTCTGTCGACTCCGGGGGGAGCGGGCGAGGAGTATCGGCTGGCGCACATTCTCCTGCGCGCGCCCGAATCCGCCAGCCCCGAGCAGATCCAGAAGCTGCGGGCCAAGGCGGAACAGGTGCTTGATCGGCTGCGAAAGGGTGATGACTTCGGCCAACTGGCAGCAAGCTACTCGGATGCTCCGGACGGCATGAAGGGCGGTGACCTCGGCTGGCGGCCCATCGATCGCCTGCCCGCGATCTTTGCCGAGGCCAGCGGCAGGCTGAAGGTGGGTGAAGTGTCACCGATTCTTCGCAGCTCCAATGGCTTTCACCTGGTCAAACTGATCGACAAGCGTGGCGGCGGCGCGGTGGCGGCGGTCGAGCAGACGCACGCCCGCCATATCCTGATCAAGGTGAACGAGATCGTTTCCGAACCCGAGGCGCGGCACAAGATCGAGGGTCTGCGGCAGCGGATCAGCCATGGCGAGCGCTTCGCCGAACTGGCGCGGCTCTTCTCGCAGGACGGATCGGCGTCCAAGGGGGGCGACCTCGGCTGGATCTATCCCGGTGACACGGTTCCCGAGTTCGAGCGGGCGATGAATCAACTGGCACCCGGCGAACTCAGCCAGCCGGTGCAGTCGCCTTTCGGCTACCACCTGATCGAGGTGCTTGAGCGGCGGGTGCAGGATGTGTCGAGCGAGCGGCAGCGAGTGGCCGCCCGTCAGACGCTGCGCGAGCGCAAGCGCGACGAGGCTTACCAGGACTGGCTGCGGCAGGCACGCGACCGTGCTTATGTGGAAATCCGGCTGGAGGAGGGCTAGGTCGTGTCCCGCCTGCCGGTGATCGCGGTGACCGTTGGCGAGCCGGCGGGCATTGGCCCAGACATCTGCCTGCGCTTGCTAGATCGTGCGCGCCAGGCGCCCTTTGCGGCCCGTATCGTCGTCCTCGCCGACCGCTTCCTGCTGGCCGAGCGCGCGGCATTGTTGGGACTGCCGGTCAGCCTTAGTGACTGGGAAGCATCGCAGCCGCCACGTCCGGACACCCTGGACGTGCTGCATCTGCCGTTGGCCGTGCGGGCATCAGCCGGCCGCCTCGATGCCGCCAACGCGCCGCAGGTTCTTGCCATGCTCGATCGCGCGCTGGCCGGTTGCCGGTCCGGCGAGTTTGCGGCGATGGTCACCGCCCCGGTACACAAGGGCGTGATCAACGACGCCGGCATGCAGTTCACGGGGCATACCGAGTACCTGGCCGAACGGACCGGCACCTCGCGGGTGGTGATGATGCTTGCCGGTGGTGGGCTGCGGGTTGCGCTGGTGACGACGCACCTGCCTCTCAAGCAGGTTTCCGCTGCAGTGACCCATGTGGCACTCGAGGAGACTCTGCGCATCCTGCACCGGGAGATGGGCCGCAAGTACGGCATCAGCCGTCCTCGCATCCTGGTTGCCGGCCTCAATCCGCACGCCGGGGAGGGCGGTTACCTCGGTCGCGAGGAGATTGATGTCATCATTCCGGTTCTCGAACGTCTGCGTTCGGAGGAAGGGATGACCTTGCTTGGGCCGCTGCCGGCAGACACGATGTTTTCGCGGCCCGTACTGGCGCGCGGTGACTGCGTTCTGGCGATGTACCATGACCAGGGCCTACCCGTCCTGAAGTACGCAAGCTTCGGTCACGGCATCAACGTGACCCTCGGCTTACCGATCATCCGCACTTCGGTCGACCATGGTACCGCCCTCGACTTGGCAGGCAGCGGTCAGGCCGATCCGGGCAGCCTGTTCGTCGCCATCGAACAGGCCATCGAGATGGCGTGCCGCTGACGGCAACCGCTGATCGGCTGTGGCCGCATCGCGCGCGCAAGCGGTTTGGCCAGCATTTCCTGGTTGATCAGGAGGTCATTGCGGGCATTGTCGGCTGCCTGCGGCTGCAACGCGGCGACCGGATGGTCGAGATCGGTCCCGGTCTGGGAGCCTTGACCGGTCCACTGCTGCAGCAGTTGGACCACCTGCACGTGGTCGAAATCGATCGCGACATCATTACCCGTCTGCAGCGAAGGTACCCGCCCGATCGTCTGACGATACACGCTGGCGACGCTCTCGATTTCGATTTCGGCTGCTTGGAGGCTGCGACAGGCGCCCGGTTGCGGATCGTCGGCAACCTGCCGTACAACATATCGACGCCACTTCTCTTCCACCTCGTACACTTCGCTCGCGTGATCGGCGACATGCACTTCATGTTGCAACGGGAAGTCGTCGAGCGCATGGTCGCGGTTCCGGGCTGCAGCGCCTTCGGTCGCCTGTCGGTCATGCTGCAGTACCGTTTCGAGATGGAAGCATTGCTGCATGTGCCGCCCACGGCCTTCGACCCGGCGCCGCGGGTCCATTCAACGGTGGTGCGTCTGGTTCCGCGGCCACCGGAGGAATTGGTCGCAAACGACGAGACGCGTTTCGCCGCGCTCGTTACAGCTGCTTTCGCGCAGCGGCGAAAGATGCTGCGCAACAGTCTCGGCGGTTTGGTCGAGAGTTCACAGCTGGCAGCGCTGGGTCTTGCCTCGAGCTGTCGTGCTGAAGAACTGACGGTTGCCGATTTCGTTCGCTTGGCGAACTCGCGGCAAGGCTGCTAGCTCGCGCGGTCGGCATCGATGGCGAATGTCATGGATGCCTGACCGGCACATGCTGGACGCAAACCGCGGCCATGGCCACGACGAGGGTTCCCGTCGTTGCATGCGGCGCGAGACGACGGGGGGCTCCGCGTGCGGTCTGGAGGACCACCTTGCAGGAGGCTCCCAGTCGCTTCCCGGCGGCCGGGATCCTCTTCAGGAATTCTTCTTTACCGGGCATGTATTCATGCCGAGTAGCGTGTAGGCAGGGCAGACGCTGAAGATGCCGGTCAGCAGGGGCACGACCCCGATCCAGCCCCAGGCGCCGATCATGCCCAGGGCGGTCATGGTGATGAGCGCGATTCCGACCACGATACGCAGCACTTTGTCGATTCCACCAACGTTGGTTTTCATGATGAACTCCGTTTTGCGGTTGTTGACGATCGCTGCAGGATAGGCTGCGATCGCCGCGATGTATGTAACTGTGGTCACAGAGTTTACTGTGCCACCTGGGCGAATCGGCGCCAATAGCCGCAGGCTCAGCGCCCAGCGTCGGCCAGTTGCCGGAGGCCCGCACGATCGACGACGAGGATCTGCTCGCGCGCGAGCGACACGAAGCCGGCGGCAGCAAAGTTCTTGAGCAGGCGACTGACGATCTCGCGAACGCTTCCGAGCTCTTCGGCGAGGGTCTGGTGGGTGCAGTTGATGGCGTCGCCGCGGGCAAGCAGGAGCTTGGCGAGTCTCTGGTCGAGACGCTGGAAGGCGACCTCCTCGACGAGTTGCATCAGCTCGGCGATGCGTTCGGCAAAGAGTCGAAAGACGAAGTCGCGAAACGGGCGGTTGGTGGCGACCAGTTCCTCGAAAACGGCGATTGGCACGAGGAGCAGCGAGACCGGCGTCTCGGCGATGCCGCGCGCGGAATACGGGCTGCCGGCGAGCAGGCAGCTGGAGGTGATGACGCACGAATCGCCTGCCGGGACCCGGTAGAGCAGTATCTCGCGTCCGCCTGCCGAGATCTTCACTACCTTGATCGTGCCGTGGAGGATCAGCGGGAATCCCGTGCACGTCTGTCCCTCGGCAAACACCTCTCGGCCGGCCGGCAACTGCAGGAGGGTCGCCGCTTGACACAATGCCGCCAGCTGGCCTGCCGGCAAGCTGCGCAGTGCCGGGTAGAGCAGCAATAGCGCCTGTTGCGGATCCGCTGGCTTTGCCATCAATCCGCCAGCTCCGCGGTGACCGGTGCATGGTCCGAAGGACGTTCGAGCTTGCGCATCTCGCGTTCGATGCCTGCGGCGGTGCAGCGGGCAGCCAGTGGCGAGGAAAGCAGGATGTGGTCGATGCGCAATCCACGGTTCTTCTGAAAGCCGAGCATGCGGTAGTCCCACCATGTGAAACTCCGCTCGGCCTGTGCGAACAGGCGAAAGCTGTCGTGCAGACCAAGGTCCAGCAGGGCCCGATAGGCACGGCGCTCGGCTTCCGAGCAGAGGACTTGTCCGGCCCAGGCGATCGGATCGTGGACATCGCGGTCTTCGGGCGCAATGTTGAAGTCGCCGGCGACGATGAGCTGCGGATTGTTGCTCAGGAGTTCGCTGATCCAGCGCTGCAGGGCCTCCAGCCAGGCAAGCTTGTACCGGTACTTGTCGCTGCCGACTGCCTGGCCATTCGGGACGTAGGCACAGACGACACGGGTTCCCCGGACCGTCGCCGTCAACAGGCGCATCTGCTCGTCAGGTAGCAGGGGATTGCCGACCACCACGTCCGACGTGGTCTCCCGGGTCAGCAGGGCGACACCGTTATAGGTCTTCTGGCCGGCATGCGTGCAGTGATAGCCATGGGCTTCAAGTTCCAGCCTCGGGAAACTGCAGTCCTCAAGCTTCGTCTCTTGGAGACAGACGATGTCCGGGCGGCCGCTGTCAAGCCATGCCAGGAGCTGTGGCTGGCGGATCTTGAGCGAGTTGACGTTCCAGGTAGCGATCTTCATGGGCGGACGACGGGGTGGTGCGACGGATCCTCATGGCGACCCTGCGCTGTCAGGTCACCCTCCTGTTGAGCACTTATATGAGCATGTTATCGTATCGTCTGTTGTTTTCGCCGCCATTGCTCAAGAAATGGTGTGCAGTGTGCGTTATTTCCCTTGTGCGAGGTGCTGCAGCCGGTATCCTTCGACCGTTGCCACGCCCTCTTGGGCAGCGTCTGACCAGGAAGGGCACTCGTGGTGTTGCGGTGCGTGGGAGCAGGCGTCCGTTATGGGTAGCAAGCAGTGTGGGCTCACAATCCTGCGGGCGATGTTGCGCTCGCTCGAGCGCTGCGCCTTTTTTTGCCGCCCGGGCCAATTCCACTATACTGTGGCGCGCTCCCTGGGGGGGCCGCCGGCCCGGGCACGAGTCACTTGTGGTGAACCGTTTCCAAGCTGGGGATTTGAATAGGAGAAAACCATGCCCAAGCGCCTGAACGCCGTAATTGGCGTTGTCCTTCGTTGGTTCGTGCCGGCCGTTACCGTAGCCTTGATCGCCGGTTGCGCCTCGCCGTTCCCCCCGGCGCCGGTCTCGGCAGCATCGTCGGACTATCGCTACATCATTGGTCCTGGCGATAACGTCAATATCGTCGTCTGGCGCAATCCGGAGCTTTCGATGTCGGTGCCCGTGCGTCCAGATGGACTCATTGCCGGTCCATTGATCGAGGACATGCAGGCGATGGGCAAGACGCCGACCGCGCTGGCGCGCGACATGGAGAAGGCACTCGGAACCTTCATCCGCAATCCGATCGTTACCGTCATCGTCACCGGTTTTGTCGGTACCCAGGCCGAACAGATCCGGGTCATCGGCGAGGCGGCCAAGCCGCAGTCGCTTCCCTACCGGCAGAACATGACTCTGCTTGACGTGATGATCGCCGTTGGTGGCCTGACCGACTTCGCCGATGGCAATAGCGCGTCTGTCCTGCGCGCCAACCCCGAAGGACCGAGCCAGCAGTATGGCGTTCGCCTGACCGACCTGATTCGACGCGGAGATGTCTCGGCGAACGTCGACATGAAACCGGGTGATGTGCTGATCATCCCGCAGAGCTGGTTCTGATCCACGGACGGCAGGTAGTCCTGTTTCAAATCCTGCTTCCATCCTGTGCCCTCGCGCTCTGCTGTCTGGCGGGGGCCGCAACCGCTAACTGATAAAGTCTGAATCCGATGGATGAACTGCTTCGACAGGCTATCGCCGTCCTGCGCGGAATGTGGCAGCGCCGCTGGCTGGGGATCATCGTCGCTTGGATCGTGGGTCTCGCCAGCGTCGTGGCGGTGATTGTCATTCCCGACAAGTATGAGGCGTCGGCCCGTGTCTATGTCGACACGCAGTCGATCCTGCGGCCGCTGATGTCGGGCCTGGTGACACAGCCCAACATCGACCAGCAGGTGAACATGCTGAGCCGCACGCTGATCACCCGCCCGAACGTCGAGAAGCTGATCAGAATGGCTGATCTCGATCTCAAGGTCCAGTCGCGGTCGGAACGCGAAAGTCTCATCGAAGGGCTGATGTCCTCGCTGAAGATCAACAACACGTCGCGGGACAACATCTATACGATCACCTATCGGGACACCAATCCGGAGAGCGCGAAGCGGGTAGTGCAGTCGCTGGTTTCCATCTTCGTCGAATCGAACCTGGGTGATGCGCGCAAGGACACGGAGTCGGCACGCAAGTTTCTCGACAAGGAGATCACGCAGTACGAGAAGAGGCTCGAGGAGGCGGAGGCGCGCCTGAAGGAGTTCAAGATCCGCAACATGGCGACCCAGAGCGCCGAGGGCAAGGACTACTTCGCGCGCTTGACTGCCGCTGGAGCACTGCTCGAGCAGAGCAAACTGCAGTTGCGCGAGGCCGAGCAGTCGCGCGACACGCTCAAGCGGCACATCGTCGGCGACGAGCCCTCGCTCATGCCGGACCCGGCGCAGGAATCCATCGCCGGCATCTCGGTTCCTGAACTGGATGCGCGCATCGATGCCTTGCAGAAGAACCTCGATGGGTTGCTGCAGCGGTACACCGACCAGCATCCCGATGTCGTCAGTGCGCGCCGCCTGATCAAGGAGCTGGAGGACCAGAAGCGGCAGGAGGTTGCCGCCCGTCGCAAGGCAGCAGCGACCAATCCGGCGGCGTCGCTGAGCGGCAACCCGGCACAGCAGCAGCTGAAGCTGACGCTCTCGGAGGCCGATGCGAACGTTGCTGCCCTGCGTACCCGCGTCGCCGAGTATCAGACCCGCTACAATCGTCTGGCCGATTCAGCGAGGATGATGCCGCAGATCGAAGCCGAGTTCGCCCAGCTCAATCGCGACTACGAGATCAACAAGAAGAACTACGAACAACTGGTGCAGCGGCGTGAGTCGGCCAGCATGGGAAGCGAGATGGAGAACGCAGCAGGGGTGGATTTCCGGCTGATCGATCCGCCGCGGGCCTCGCCGAAACCGGTGGCACCGAACCGGACCCTCTTCCTGCCGTTGACCCTGCTGCTCGCCCTGGGCGCCGGCATCGCGGCCACCTTTGCCACGAGTCAGTTGCGCCCGGTCTTCTTCGATGCGCGGTCGTTGCGCGAAACGAGCGGCCTGCCGTTGCTGGGAACCGTGACGCTGCTGGTCGACGACGCGCGCAAGCAGCGCGAGAGGAAGGACATGCTCCGTTTCGCCGCAGCTTGCCTGACGCTGATCGGTGCCTATGGGGCTGGTCTGCTTGCGTTGTTTCTCATTTCCGTCCGTACTGCCTGAGGAAAACCGATGAGCCTCATTGAACAAGCGGCGAAACGTCTCGAGCAGTTGCGCAAGGCTGGGGTTTCCGTACATGGTCCGACATCGGACGATGATCAAAGGCCAACGGACGCGGGCGCCGAGACCCGCCTGCCGAACGCCGCCGCATCATTGGACGCTGGCCCGTCCGCTCGGGTGGTCAGCGCCGCAGCGACAACCCGGGGTGCGGGCCCGGTCGCCGCTGCGGCAACTGCGCCGCCACCGGCACCTGCGCCAGTGTCGCGGCGAGTCGAGATCGACCTGCAGGCGCTCGCGGCCCGCGGTCTGATGAGCCCCGATGCGCCACGCTCGCAACTGGCGGACCAGTTCCGCGTCATCAAGAGGCCGCTGATCGCCAACGCCATGGGCCGAGGAGTTGCCCCTGTGAAGCGTGGCAACCTGATCATGGTGACCAGTGCGCTGTCGGGTGAGGGCAAGAGCTTCACGGCGATCAATCTGGCGATCAGTATCGCCATGGAACTCGACAATACGGTCATGCTGGTCGACGCCGATGTACCCAAGCCCTCGGTATTGAAGATGCTGGGCGTTGAGCCGGCGCGCGGTCTGCTCGATGTGCTGACCGATCAGTCGGTGGAACTCTCGCAGGTGCTGCTGCGCACCAACGTCGAGAAGCTGAGCATCCTGCCAAGCGGTACGCAGCACGCCCGTGCAACCGAACTACTGGCCAGTGCGGCGATGGCGCAGATGCTTGACGAGATGGCCAGCCGCTATCCGGACCGGATCATCATTTTCGATTCACCGCCGCTGTTGATGACCACGGAGTCGCGGGTCCTGGCCAGCCACATGGGCCAGGTGGTGGTGGTGGTGAAGGCCGCAAGCACTGCCCGTAACGATGTCAAGCATGCTCTGATGACGATCGATTCGTGCCCGGTGAAGCTGATGCTGCTGAATCAGGCGCGGACAGTGTCACAGGACGGATATGGCTACGGTTATGGCTATGGGTACGGCTATGGTTATGGTTCAGAAGGTGCTTGAGGTTGCGGCATGCCCCGGCGACGCTGCGAGGCTTGCTGCAGCGTCGTTTTCCGCTTGCCGGCAGCCTGCGCGCATGCCCGTGCCACTGGCCTGCATACTCGTCGTGCTGGCGCTGCCGGCGCACGCGGAGAACTGGACC
>WBZM01000256.1_pt1 | contig 84601 bp, 83 predicted proteins | sample 5204271 | NCBI WGS metagenome assembly WBZM01 (sample SAMN12344346, study PRJNA552823) | activated sludge metagenome | biome: Activated sludge suspended growth; feature: Nitrification reactor; material: Wastewater; isolation source: activated sludge from nitrification reactor of wastewater...
CCGCCGCGCGAGCCACGTGTTCCTGATGGACACGCCGGGCATCGCGTACCCGCTGTTCATCTCGGATGCCGCGATCCACATCGCACCCACCCTGATGGAGAAGGCCGACATCATCCGCAACGCGATCGACTTGGCGCGCGCCTGTGGCCTGGAGCAGCCCCGGGTGGGCGTGCTCTCGGCGATCGAGACGATCAATCCGGCGATTCCCTCGACCTTGGACGCCGCGGTGCTCGCGAAGATGGCCGAGCGCGGGCAGATCACCGGCGGCCTCGTGGACGGCCCGCTGGCGATGGACAACGCGATCGACATCGGCGCAGCGCGCACCAAGGGCATCGCCTCGCTGGTGGCCGGACGCGCCCAGGTGCTGATCGCCCCGAACCTGGAAGCGGGCAACATGCTCGCCAAGGAACTCTCGTTCGTGGCGCACGCCCAGGCAGCCGGCCTGGTGCTCGGCGCGAAGGTGCCCGTGATGCTCACGTCGCGCTCGGACACGGTGCCCGCGCGGCTGCTGTCGTGCGCGCTGGCGGTGCTGCACGACCACTGGCGTCGCACCGGGCGCAGCGCGGTGGCCGACGCATGAACCTGCTCACGCTGAACGCCGGGTCGTCCTCGCTGAAGTTCGCGCTCTACCAGGACGACGGCTCGTCGCCCGCGCCCATGTTCCGGCTGGGCGGGCAGGTCGAGGGCCTGGGCAGCGAACCGCGGCTGCAGGCGCGCCAGCGGGGCCTCACGACGCCGCTGGCCGACGAGCCCCTGGCCTCGCAGGGCGCGGGCGCGGTGCGCGACGTCGCCGATGCGATGCGCCTGGTGCTCTACCGCCTGCAAGACTGGCTCGGTGGCGAGCCGCTGGCCGGCGTGGGTCATCGCGTGGTGCACGGCGGCCCGCACTACAGCGCGCCGGCATTGATCGACGACGCGGTGCTCGCCGACCTGACGCGATTCGTGCCGCTGGCCCCCCTGCACCAGCCGCACAACCTGCAGGGCATCCGCGCGGCGCGCGAGCGCTTCCCGGGAGTGCCGCAGCTCGCCTGCTTCGACACCGCGTTCCACCGCGGCCACGACTTCATCCACGACACCTACGCCCTGCCGCGCGAGCTGCACGCGGCCGGCGTGCGGCGCTACGGATTCCATGGGCTGTCGTACGAGTACATCGCCCAGCGCCTGCCCCTGCTGGACCCCGCGGCCGCGGCCGGCCGAACCGTGGTCGCCCACCTGGGCAGCGGCGCCTCGTTGTGCGCGATGCACGCGGGCCGCTCGGTGGCTTCGACGATGGGCTTCTCGGCGCTCGATGGCCTGCCGATGGGCACGCGCCCGGGCCAGCTCGACCCCGGGGTGCTGTTGTGGCTGCTGACCGAACGCGGCATGGACGCGGCCGCGCTGACCGATCTGCTCTACAAGCGCAGCGGCCTGAAGGCGCTCTCGGGCGTGGGCAACGACATGCGCGTGCTGCACGCCAGCGCCGAGCCGGCCGCGGCCGAGGCGATCGCGTATTTCGTCGCACAGCTGTGCGCGCAGGTCGGCGCGATGGCCGCCACGCTGGGCGGCCTGGACGCGCTGGTGTTCACCGCCGGGATCGGCGAGCACGACACCCGGGTGCGGGCGCAGGCCTGCGCCCGCCTGGGCTTTCTGGGGGTCGCGCTGGACGAGGCCGCCAACCGCTCGCACGGCGCCGGCCGCGACGGCCTGATCTCCTCGGGCCCGACCCGCGTCTGGGTGCTGCCCACCGACGAGGAAGCGATGATCGCGCGGCACCTGCGCGCGGCGCTCAGGCCTTCTTCGAGCGCCCCTTGACCATCCGCAGCGGGGTGTAGACGAGCACCTCGGTGCCGTCCTGCTTGACCACCCGGTTGCGGGTGCGCACCAGCCCCATGCCCGGGCGCTTGGCGCTCTCGCGGCACTCGATCACCTCGCACTCGACGTGGATCGTGTCGTTCACGAAGGTGGGGCCCTTCACGTCGAGTTCCATGTTCAGGAACGCGAACCCGGTGTGCTGCATCGTCGCCTGCACCAGCAGGCCCTCGGCGAAGGTGTAGACCAGCGCGCCCGGCACCACGCGCTGCTTGATCGCCGATTCGGTGCGCAGGAATTCGGTGTTCGTGAAGAGCACCTCGACCATTCCGGTGCAGTTCACGAAGGCGACCAGGTCGGCCTCGGTGATCGTGCGCCCGATGGTCTTGAAGCGCCGCCCCACCGGAAGGTCTTCCCAGTGGATGCCCAGGCCGACGGTCTCGAGTTCGCTCATTCGGGTCTCTCCGGTGGTCGCGGTGTTCGGGATGGATGGCCGATGCTAGCGCAGGCCGGCGCCCGGGGCCGCCGGGGTAGAATCGAGGGTTTTTCAGATTCGCTTCGAAGCGCTCCACCGAGGAATCGCCATGTCCCTGAAGTGCGGCATCGTCGGCCTGCCCAACGTCGGCAAGTCCACCCTATTCAACGCGCTGACCAAGGCGGGCATCGCGGCCGAGAACTACCCGTTCTGCACGATCGAGCCCAACGTGGGCATCGTCGAGGTGCCCGACCCGCGGCTGGACGCACTGGCGGCGATCGTCAAGCCGCAGAAGGTGCTGCACGCCACGGTCGAGTTCGTCGACATCGCGGGCCTGGTGGCCGGCGCCTCCAAGGGCGAGGGGCTGGGCAACCAGTTCCTCGCGCACATCCGCGAGACCGACGCGATCGCCCACGTGGTGCGCTGCTTCGAGGACGGCAACGTGGTGCACGTCAGCGGGCGCATCGACCCGCTCTCGGACATCGAGGTGATCAACACCGAGCTCGCGCTGGCCGACATGGCCACCGTCGACAAGGCGCTGCAGCGCTACACGAAGGTGGCCCGCGCGGGCGGTGACAAGGAGGCGCAGCGCCTGGTCGCGGTGCTCGAGAAGTGCCAGGCGGTGCTCGACCAGGCCAAGCCGGTGCGCTCGCTCGACCTGTACGACGAGGAGCTCGCGGTGCTCAAGCCGCTGTGCCTGATCACCGCCAAGCCGACGATGTACGTCGCCAACGTCAAGGAAGGCGGCTTCGAGAACAACCCGCACCTGGAAGCGGTGCAGAAGTACGCGGCCGCCGAGAACTCGCTGGTGGTGCCGGTGTGTGCCTCGGTGGAAGCCGAGATCGCCGACATGTCCGACGAGGACAAGTCGGTGTTCCTCGAGGACATGGGCATGCACGAGCCCGGGCTGAACCGGGTGATCCGCGCCGCGTTCAAGCTGCTGGGGCTGCAGACCTACTTCACCGCCGGCGTGAAGGAGGTGCGGGCCTGGACGGTGCCGATCGGCGCCACCGCGCCGCAGGCGGCCGGCGTGATCCACACCGACTTCGAGAAGGGCTTCATCCGCGCCGAGACCATCGCCTACGACGACTTCATCGCCTGCAAGGGCGAGGCGGGCGCCAAGGAGAAGGGCAAGATGCGCCTGGAGGGCAAGGAGTACGTGGTGCACGACGGCGACGTGATGCACTTCCGGTTCAACGTCTGATCCGGCTCGGCATCCGCCGGCCCGCGCGCCGGCGGACCGACAGGGGTTCGATCGCTCGCAGCCAGGCGTTTGTCCGCCGCGGCCGGGGGCGTGGCTTGAGCCAGGTCAACGTGCTGCCTGGATTCTCGCCGGGTGATTGCGGCCGCCCGCACAAAGGCGCAGACTTTCCGGACACCAGATCGCGACACACGGCCTGACCTCGGGTTCCATGCCGGCGCCTGCCGGTCCTCGGGAACGGCGATGGCCCACCACGGTGGGAGATCGAACGCAGCGGCTTCCCGCCCCCCTTTCCGATCGAGTGCTGCGTGCCCCCTTGCACGGGAGGTGCCCATGTCGAGCACAGGCGCAGGATGGCAACGGATGGCCCTGGCCGGATGGCTCGGGCTGATGCTGATCAGCGTGGCGGTCGGCCACGCGGCAGCGGCCCCGGCGAGCACCCATGTCGAGGTTCGGGTCACGGTGGGCGCGGCGTCGTCCGTCGTCGACACGGACCTTCCGCTGGACGCGGACACGGCCTTCGCCCAGGCGTTCTACCTGACGATGACCGGAGGCCTGGACGTCTTCGGCGTCGCGGAGGTCCTTTCGCAGGGCAAGCACGACCCTTTCCTCGCGTCGTTGTTTCGGATCGAGAACCGGACAGACCAGACCCAGTTCGTCAGCGCCTTCATCAGCGCGACGGTGCAGCCGATCGGCAGTGGCCAGAGCGGCGCGCTCGAGCGACGCCTCCAGGTCTCGGTTCTCGACGGGGATCGCGGCGGCACACCGTCGTACGGGCGCTCCGGGCAGGACCTGGCGAGTTACACCTTCCTGCTGGACGACACGTCGACCGGTCTGGGGGTGGGCCGAGGCGATGTGTTCTCGGTGGGCGCGGGATCGACGACCTTGCTCGATGGCACCGAACCCCCCTTTGGATTCCTGGTGCCACCTGTCCTGGGTCAGTTGGACCGGCTGAGCTTCTCGATGTCCGGCTATCTGAGCGCGCGCGATACGGTCGAGATCGAGTTCTTCAGTTGCCTGCGCGCCGGCGGCCAGACCTGCCCGTCGGCGCCGACACTCCGCGGCAATGCCGTGCCGACACCGCCCGGGGTGGCCCTGCTGGCCATCGGTGTGTCACTCTGGATTCTGGGTATCGGACGCCGGCGTGGCACCGGCCATCGGCGGTGACGATCTCCGGGAGAGACCGTACCGCTCTTGCGCGAGCAGACCGGACGTCAGCCGGCCCGCTCCACCCGGTTGCGTCCGTTGTTCTTGGCCTTGTAGAGGGCCTTGTCCGCGCGGTCGAACCAGGCGTCGACCGGCTCCGTCAGGTCCGCGCGCTCGGCCACCCCCACCGACACGGTGACGCTGGCGATCGTCTGTTCGCTTTGCGCGCGACGGATCCGGATGCCCGACACCGCCTCGCGGATCTGTTCGGCCACGCAGGCCGCACCGGTGACGTCGGTGCCCGGCAGCAGCACCGCGAATTCCTCGCCGCCGAATCGGGCCGCCATGTCGCGCCCCTTCACGGTGGCCGCGATCGCCTTGGCCACGCCCTGCAGCACCCGGTCGCCGAACAGGTGGCCGCAGGTGTCGTTGACCCGCTTGAAGTGGTCGATGTCGACGATCAGCAGGCTCATCTGAGGAATCGCCTCCGGCCCGCTGGACACGCGGGCCAGCTCGCGATCGAAGGCCCGACGATTGCGCAGACCGGTCAGCGCATCGGTGTCGGCCTCCTCGCGCATCTTCGCCAGCGCATCCGACAGCCGCTGGATCTCGCCCCGGCTGCTCACCAGATCGCCGTCGAGCGCCTGCAGGGACCCCGACACGCGCTGGACCTCGTGGATCATCGACTCGACGCTGGCCTTCATCTCGACCACCGATCCGGCCTTCGCGAGCTGGTCGCCGAAGGCGCCGAGCATCTGGCTGAACTCGCCGGTGTCGGTGGACGCCTCGCGCACCGAACCCTGCATCTTGCCCAACAGGTTGATGAGATCGGCCCGCGCGCGCATGAACGCCTGCTCGGGACCATCGATCAGGTGTCGCTGGTACAGGGCCTGCGTGCGATTCCAGGTCAGACGCTCCTCGCCCTTGATCGCCTGGTCGACCTCCTCCTTCAACGCGCCATTGCCGCCGTGCACGTACTCGTACCAGATGGCGTAGTTCACCGGCTGGAAGCCGGGGGCGTGCTTGGACATCAGAGGCAAGGCCAGGCGCAGGATCTCCGCACTGCGCTCGGTCGTGTCTTCCTGGATCATGAAATCCCCACAAAAACCGCGTTCACGCCCGCATCATGCTGGGGCGCGGCCGGCGCCGGCACCCGAAAAGCGGGGGAAACAACGCGCATATCGTTGCCGCGCCGTCGGGTCGGCCCGTGAGTCAGTGTAGGAAATGTTCCTACGAGAAAAAACGACCGGTCGTGCCCCCGTGGGCGCCGCCGGTCGGAACGAGGAGGAGATGCCGTTCGTCAGGTGCCGATCACACCGCCGTCGTTCTTGCGGATCACCACGGTCGCGGCGCGGGGGCGCCCGGCCGTCGCGCCGTCGGGCCAGCGCGAGAAGCGCGTCGGATCGCGGGCGATGTCGTTGTCACCGAACGCGGTCCCGTCGGCCTTCTTCGGCTGGTTCGGGTGTCCGGCCATCTCGCCAGGGTGCTGGATGTTGACGAACATCGCCTTGCCGTCGGGCGTCCAGGTCACCCCCGTCACCTCGCAGCCCGACGGGCCGACCAGGAAGCGGCGCACCGCGCCCGTCTTCACGTCGGCCACCAGCATCTGGTTGTTGCCCTGTCCGTCGAACTCGCCGGCGTTCGAGAAATTCCCATCGGTCTGGATCCACAGCCGGCCCTCGGGGTCGAAGGCCAGGCCATCCGGGCTGTTGAACTGGTTCTCGACGGTGATCGACGCACTGCCCGACTTCAGGTCGGTGCGGTCGGTGTATTTCTTCGGATTGCCCGCCAGCAGGAAGATGTCCCAGGTGAACGTGAGCGCGGTCGGATCGCCGCCGGTCTCGTTCCAACGGATGATGTGTCCCCACAGGTTGTTGGCCCGCGGATTCGGGTCGTCGACCGCCGGGCGCGCCGATCCGGCGACCGTGGTGCCCGGGACCGCATTCGACGAGGCGGGGGAACTGCCCCGGCGGTTGTTGTTGGTCAGGGTGCAGTAGACCTCGCCCGCCTTGTTGGGGTTCGCGGCGATCCACTCCGGGCGGTCCATCATCGTCGCGCCGACGCGGTCGGCGGCCATGCGCGCCTTGATCAGCACCTCGGCCTGGTTCGCGAAGCCGTTCTCGGGCGTCAGGCCGTTCTGACCGGCCACCAGCGGAATCCAGGCGCCATCGCCGAGCCGATCGGTGGCCGAGGCGCCGGCGTTGAACTTCGCCACGTACAGCGTGCCCGAATCCAGGATGTCCCGACCGCTGGCCGGGTTGCGCGGGTCGTAGGTGCCGCTGGAGACGAACTTGTAGAGGTATTCGTTGCGCTCGTCGTCGCCGAGGTAGACGACGACCTTGCCGTTGGCGGCGACCACGAGTTCGGCGTTCTCGTGCTTGAAGCGGCCGAGCGCGGTGCGCTTCTTCGGCGTGCTGCCCGGATCGAACGGATCGATCTCGACCACCCACCCGAAGCGGTTCGGTTCGTTGGCTGTCGCGTTCACGTCCCAGCGTGGGTCCACCTCGTGCCAGCGGTAGCCGAAGCCCGCCTGGGCGATGCCGTAGCGGTTCTCCAGCGCGTTCGGGGTGCGCGCGCCGTTCCAGCCGAAGTAGCCGTTGAAGTTCTCCTCGCAGGTCAGGTACGTGCCCCAGGGGGTGCGCCCGTTGGCGCAGTTGTTCGCGGTGCCCAGCACGCGCGTGCCGGTGGCGTCGGCTGCGGTCTTCAGCAGGTCGTGACCGGCGGCGGGCCCGGTCAGGGTCATCGCGGTGTACGCGGTGATCCGGCGGTTGTAGCGCGAACTGCGCAGGTACTCCCAGCTGCCATCGGCCTTGCGCTGAACCTCGACGATCGACACGCCGTGGCCTGCCTGCGCCTTCTTGGCCTTCTCGAACGTGAACGGGTTCAGCCAGTTGGCGGGATCGTTGCCCGGGACGTAGAAGTACTCGGGGTTGATGTACTCGTGATTGATCGCGAGCACGCCCGCGTCGCTGCGCTCGGACCCGTCGGCGTTCTTCAATGGGAAGAAATGCATGCCGTCGTGGTTGTCGCCCGATTGACCTTCCTGGTCGATCGCGGATTCGCTCGCGTCGCCCTTGAACGCCGGCGCGCTGGCGTAGATCGGGTCGCCCCAGCGGTACAGCACCTGGGCGGTGTAGCCGGCCGGCACCACGACCGTGTCCGCGACCGACGTCGCGACCGGGGTGAACCCGATGCCGCCCTTCGGCGGTGGCGCCACGACCGGTGCCGGGTCGCCACCGTCGCCACCACAGGCCGTGGTCGCCAGGCCGAGGAACGTCAACGACGCGAGACCGAAGCCCGACTTCAGCAGGTCCCGGCGCGCCGGCGAACGGGCGACCGCCTGCTCGATCAGGTCGTTCAGATGGGGATTGGAGGACGGATTGACGACGCCGTCGTCATCGCGGATGGTGCTGGACATGCTCGACTCGCTCCTGGGCTGATGAACGGCCCGAGTATCGCGAGGCGATGTGACGGGTCGATGCCGGTTCGATGACGATCCGGCGACGGCTGCTTCACCCGGGCGAGGCCCCCGCCAGTTGCAACAGCATCCGCTGTTGCGACACCCGTCGATGGGCGCCGCGGGCCCGCTTGCGCTGATAGCGCCCGTCGCCGTCCATCACCCACGCCGATGCGTTGTCGCGAAGGTGCTCCAGCAGGCCCTCCTGGATCACGCGCTTCTTCAGCTTCGGATCGAGCACCGGGAAGGCGACCTCCACCCGGCGCAGCAGATTGCGGTCCATCCAGTCGGCCGAGGCGAGCCAGGTGTCGCGCTGTCCGTCGTTCCAGAAGTGGTACACGCGGCTGTGCTCGAGGAAGCGGCCGACGATCGAACGCACCCGGATGTTCTCCGACAGGCCCGGCACGCCGGGGCGCAGCGCGCACACCCCGCGCACGATCAGGTCGATCGTCACGCCGGCCTGGCTCGCCTTGTACAGCGCCTCGATCACCTTCTCCTCGAGCAGCGCGTTCACCTTCGCCGCGATGTAGCCCTTGCGGCCGGCCTTCGCGTGCCGGGCCTCGCGCCGGATCGCCGCGAGCACCATCTCGTGCAGCGTGAACGGTGACTGGACCAGCGCGTTCAGCTCGCCGGCCCGCCCCAGGCTGGTCAGCCGGCGGAACAGTTCGTGGACATCGGCGCAGATGTTCTCGTCGGCGGTGAACAGGCCGAAGTCCTCGTACAGCCGCGCGGTGCGCGGGTGGTAGTTGCCGGTGCCCAGGTGCACGTAGCGGCGCAGCCGGCCCTGCTCACGGCGCACCACCATCGCCATCTTCGCGTGGGTCTTGTGACCGACCACGCCATAGACCACGTGCGCGCCGACCTGCTCGAGCCGGGCGGCCCAGCCGATGTTCGCTTCCTCGTCGAAGCGGGCCATCAACTCGACCACCACGGTGACCTCCTTGCCGATGCGCGCGGCCTCGATCAACGACTCCATCAGCGCGGAGTCGGTGCCCGTCCGGTAGATGGTCTGCTTGATCGCGACGACCTGCGGATCGGTCGCGGCGGAACTCAGGAAGTCCATCACCGGGTTGAAGGACTCGTAGGGGTGGTGCAGCAGGATGTCGCGCGCGCGGATCGCCGCGAACAGGTCCCGCCCGGCCAGCACCTCGGGGACGTGGGCCTCGAACAGCGGGAACTTCAGGTCCGGGCGGTCGACGAGATCGATCAGCTGCGCGATGCGGCTCAGGTTGACCGGGCCGCTGACCCGGTAGCAGTCCCCCTCCTCGAGCTCGAACTCCTCGAGCAGCCGTCGGGTCACCGCCGCCGAGCACCCGGCCGGCACCTCCAGGCGCACCGCGTCACCGAAGTGGCGCTGCCGCAGTTCGCCCTGCAAGGCCTCGCGAAGGTCGGTCACCTCCTCGTCGTCGACGAACAGTTCGCTGTTGCGGGTGACCCGGAACTGGTGCACCGCCCGCACCTCGAGCCCGGGGAACAGGCGATCGACGAATCCCTGCACGACCGAGGTCAGCAGCATCACGCCGTGCGGCGACCCGCTGACCGCCTCCGGCACCCTCAGCACCCGGGGCAGCGCCCGGGGCGCCTGCACCACCGCCAGCCCCGCGGGCCGCCCGAAGGCGTCCTGCCCCTCGAGTTCGACGATGAAGTTCAGGCTCTTGTTCAGGATCCTGGGGAAAGGGTGCGCCGGGTCGAGCGCGATCGGCGTGAGCAGCGGCTCGATCTCGGCCAGGAAGACCTGCTCGGCCCAGTCGCGTTGCCGATCGGTCCAGGTGGCGGTCAGGTGCAGCACGATGCCCTCGGCGGCCATGGCCGGGATCAGGCGATCGTTGAGCAGCGCGTACTGGCGCTCGACCAACTGGCGCGCGCGCCGGGCGATGGCGCGCAGGCTGTCCCGGGCCGCGGTCGCATCGCGGTGCTGGGAAGCCGCGATCTCGCGCAGCTCGGCGACCCGCACCTCGAAGAACTCGTCCAGGTTGCTCGAGACGATCGTCAGGTAGCGCAGCCGCTCGAGCAGCGGCACCTCGTCGGACTCGGCCATCGCGAGCACCCGCTCGTTGAACGCTAGCATGCCCGATTCACGGTCGAGCAGGCGAGGCCCGGCGGCCGGGTTCTCCCCCGGGGTGTCCGATGGGGTCATGGCGCGCAGTCTGCGAGCCGACGATGACGATTTGATGACGACGCGTTTCTTTGACATGCTGCCGCTCTTGCTTCCCCGGGGCGCCCGCCCCCGCCTTGTCCGCCGATGCCGCAACGCCACCTGCTCGCCGCCGTCGATCTCGGATCGAACAGTTTCCGCCTGATGATCGGCCGCGTCGAGGCGTCGCCGGCAGGCGTGCAGATCCAGCCGCTGGACAGCCTGAAGGAGTCCGTCCGCCTGGCCGCCGGCCTGTTGCCCGACGGCAATCTCGATGCCGACTCCCGGCAGCGCGCGCTGCTGGCGCTCAGTCGCTTCGCCGAACGGCTTCGCTCGTTCAGCCCCGACACGGTGCGGGCGGTGGGCACCAACACGCTGCGCATCGCCACCAACGCCCGGCACTTCAAGGACACCGCCGAAGCCGCCCTGGGCTTTCCGATCGACATCATCTCCGGCGTCGAGGAGGCCCGCCTGATCTACCTCGGCGCGGCCCACGCGATGGCCCACGATGGCGAGGACCGGCTGGTGATCGACATCGGCGGGGGCTCGACCGAATGCATCATCGGCCGAAACTACGAGGCCGAACTGCTCGAATCGATCGGCGTGGGCTGCGTCTCGCTCACCCGGAAGTACTTCCCCGACGGCCGGGTCGACCGGGCGCGATTGCAGAAGGCGATCCTGCGGGCGCGCGCCGCCTTCGCCCCGATCGCGCTCGCGTACCGCGCGCGCGGCTGGCGCTACGCGGTGGGCACCTCGGGCACCGCGAAGTCGCTGGCGCAGATCGCCCAGGCCGAGTTCGGCGCCCCCGAGCTCACGCGCGAGGCGCTCGAGCAGATCGCCGCCGAGCTGATCCGGGTGGGCGATGCCGACCGGATCAAGCTGGAGGGCCTTCGTGCCGAACGCCGCCCGGTGCTGCCGGGCGGTCTGGCGGTGATGACCGCGGTCTTCGAAGAGCTCGAGATCGGGTCGATGCGCTATTGCGCGGGCGCGCTGCGCCAGGGGGTCCTGTACGACCTGCTCGGGCGCGACGCCGGGGCCGACATGCGCCGAGTCACCGTCGCGCGGATGATCGCCCGCTACGGGCTGCACCCGGAGCACGGCCAGCGCGTGGCCCGCACCGCCCAGGCGATGTTCACCCAGGCGGCCCGCGGGGTCGCCGAGCGGCTGGAGGCCGACCGCATGCTGCTGGGCTGGACGGCCGAGCTCGCCGAAGTGGGCATGTCGATCTCCCACGAGGACTACCACAAGCACTCCAGCTACATCCTGACGCACGCCGAGATGCCCGGCTTCACGCAGAGCGAGCAGGACCGGATGGCCAAGCTCGCGCTCGGCCAGGGCGGGGGCCTGCGCAAGATGCGCCAGGCCTTCGCGGAGACCGACGACTGGCTGATGCTGCTGTGCCTGCGGGTGTCCACCATCCTGCACCGGCGTCGCGACACCGAGGACGTGCCGTTGCCCGCGCTCTTCGCCAAGCGCAATCGTGTGCGGCTGGAGTTGCCGCGGGTCTGGGCCGAGCGTCACCCCTTGTCCGACGAGAGCCTGCGCGCGGAGGCCGCCACCTGGAACGAGGTCGGCCCGTTCGACGACGTCAGCTACGTCACCTTGTAGCGCGGCGCACGGGTGAACCGGTCCCGCCATGACCCGCGCCCTGATCGCCCTGGCCCGATGGATCCTGCTGCGACTGGGCCTGATCCGGGTCGGCACGCTGCCGGTCGCCGGCGAGCCCCTGCCGATCGACCGCGGCCGGCTGGTGTTCTACGCGCTGCACGTGCGTCAGCTCTCGGCGTTCATCGCACTGGACGAGGCCACCCGACAGCTCGGACTGCCCCGCGCCGCCGCCCCCGCGGCCGGCGAAGGGGTCCGTGAACCGCGGGCGTCGTTCTTCCTGACGCGCCGCGGGCAGCCGTCGCCGCTGCGACCGAGCCCCTACCGCTACTCACGACGGCTCGCCCGGTTGATCGCCGCGGTCCGCGCCCATCCCAGCCTGCAGGTGCAGATCGTGCCGGTCAGCGTGTTCTTCGGACGCGCGCCCGCCCAGCAGGATTCCCTGATCAAGGCGCTGTTCGCCGATGCCTGGGCGGCCCCCGGCCCGATCGGGCAGGCGGTGCGCCTGCTGGTGCACGGGCGACAGACACTCGTGAAGTTCGGCCACCCGATCGACGTCCGGTCGATGCTGCCCGATGCCACCGGCGACACCGGCGCCGGGCGCGACCTGCGGCGCGTCGCGCGCCTGCTGCGCGCCGAGTTCCGCCGCGAACGCGAGCTGGCGGTGGGGCCCAACCTGTCGCACCGCCACACCGTGGTCAACCAGATCGTCGAGAGCGCGGCCGGGCAGCGCGCGATCCGCGCGCAGGCCGAGCGCAGCGGCGAGAGCCTGCTGAAGGCGGAGCTGGCCGCGCGGCGCATCCTGGTTGAGATCGCCTCGGACTATTCGTACCCGTTCATCCGGGCCTACGACATCGCGCTGACCGCGTTCTGGAACAAGCTCTACGAGGGTGTGGCCGCGCACCGCTTCGAGACGATCGCCGATGTCGGGGCCGGCGCCGAGATCGTGTACCTGCCCTGCCACCGCAGCCACATCGACTACCTGCTGCTGTCCTACGTGATCTACCACCGAGGCCTGCTGCCGCCGCACGTGGCCGCGGGCGTGAACCTGAACCTGCCGGTGGTGGGTTCGCTGTTGCGGCGCGGCGGCGCGTTCTTCCTGCGCCGCAGCTTCAAGGGCGATCCACTGTACGGCGAGTTGTTCGCCGAGTACCTGCACACGATGCTGCAGCGGGGGTTTCCGATCGAGTACTTCGTCGAGGGCGGGCGCAGCCGCACCGGCCTGACGCTGCCCGCGAAGGCCGGCCTGCTCGCGATGACGGTCGACAGCTACCTTCGCGACAGCAGCCGGCCGGTGGTCTTCCTGCCGGTCTACATCGGCTACGAGCAGCTGATGGAGGCCGACAGCTACGCGGCCGAGCTGGCCGGCCGGCCGAAGCAGAAAGAGTCGCTCCCCGGGCTGCTGCGCGCGCTGCGCGGGCTGCGACGCCGGCGCTTCGGCAAGGTGCACGTCGCGATCGGCGAACCGATCCGACTGGCCGAGCTGCTCGACGCGCGCTGGCCCGAGTGGCGACGCCAGGCCGGCACCACGCAGGCCGACGGCCCGCGCCAGGCGGCGATCGGCGCGCTCGCCGAGCAGGTGGTGACCCGCATCAACGACGCCCTGGTGGTCAACCCGATCAACCTGTTCGCCACCGCGATGCTGGGGGCGCCGGCAGGCGCGATGGACGCCGCGCGCCTGGCCGAGCAGATCGAACTGCTGCGCGCGCTGCTGCTCGCGGTGCCGTACTCGCCGCTGCAGGTGGTCAGCGAGCTCGACGGCCCGGCGACGATCGACTACGCGGCCGCGCAAGGCCTGGCGCAACGGCAGCCCCACCCGCTGGGCGACATCGTCTCGGTGCCCGCCGCCCCCCTGCCGATGCTCACGTACTACCGCAACAACGTGATGCACGCGTTCGCCGAGGCCTCGCTGCTGGCCTGCGTGATCGTCCAGGCCGAGCGCATCGAGGAGTCGTCGCTGCTGCGGGCCTGTCTGGCGGTGCAGCCTTTCCTGCGCGCGGAACTCTTCCTGTCGAGCCCGCCCGACGCCTTGCCCGATCGCCTGTCCGCGCGGCTCGCCTTCCTGGCCGACCGCGGGCTGGTCACCCGGCACGACGGTGTCGTGATCGCGCCGTCCGCGGCGCAGCCCGCCTCGATCACGATGCACGGACTGGCGCGCGTGGTCCGGCTGCCGCTGCAACGAAGCATGATCGTGGCCAGCACGCTCGACCGCTTCGAGCCCGGCAGCCTGTCACGCGCCTCGCTCGAGGCCTGCGCGTGGATGATCGCGCAGCGCGTGGCACTGCTCGGTGCCGGCGAGCTGGCCCAGTTGCCGGATCGCCCGGCACTGCGCTCGATCGTCAGCAGCCTGGTCGAGCTCGGGCACGCGACGCAGGTGGACGACCGGCTGCGGCCCGCGGACTCGCTCGCCGAGGTCGCCCGCCACGCGACCCTCACCCTGCCGGCGGACGCCCGCCTGGCGATCTCGCACGCGGTGCAGCAGCCGCTGGCCGAGTTGCTCGCCGCCGCCGACGCGCCCGCCGGCGCGGCCGCTCAGGACAGCACGTCGAAGCGACGGCGGTAACGCGCGTTCAGCTCGTCGAGGTTCAGCAGCAGCGGGAAATCGACGCAGCCGAACTCGGCGTCGCGGTGAGGCTCCCCCAGCAGGCGGGCGCCGGCGCGAAGGTAGCCCTTCATCAACGGCGGGATGCGCGCCGGCTGGCCATCGGCCAGCGCCTCCACCGCGAGCCGATCGCGGGGCCAGACCCGCCAGGTCTCGTCGGCCAGGTGCGTGGCCGCCAGCGCCCGGTACAGGTTCGCCGCGCCGACCCCGCCGTCGTGCGCCGGCACGCTGGCGCAGCCGATCAGGTAACGGTGCCCGGTGCAGGCGAGCAGCGCGCTCAGGCCGCTCCAAAGAAGCAGGATGGCCGCGCCGGTGCGGTAGTCCGGATGCACGCAGGAGCGGCCGAGCTCGACCAGCTCGTCGCGCACCGGCGCCAGACGCGTCAACCAGAACTCGCGCTCGGTGTACAGGCATCCCAGCGAACGCGCCGCCTCGGGCATCAGCACCCGGTACGTGCCCACCACCTCGTCACGCTCGGTGTCGACCACGATCAGGTGTCGGCAGTGGGCGTCGAAGACGTCCCGGTCCAGGCCGTCGCGCGAGGCGGGATGCGTGCCCCACTCGCGAACGAACACCTGGTGACGCAGGCGCTGCGCGCGCTCGACATCGATCGGATCCAGCGCGACGCTCACCTTCAGGTGGCCTGCGCGCGCGATCACCTGCGGCAGGGTCGACAGGGGCCGGGAATCCAGTACGGCTGACATGGGCAATCCTCGTGGGAGCGGTGTTCGGACACCTTGCCCATCGCAGGTTTCGCCCGGTTGACGCCCGGATGGCACGGCGATGACGCCCAGGTGACGGCGCCGTGAACGCCCCGATCGCCTCCCCCGCCTACCCCCCGCCGGCATCGATCGTCCGAACAGCCGGGCGTCGCCGCGCCACATCGGGTTGACAAGGCCGGGGCGACTCGACGAAGATGCCGGGATGTTCTCGAGCCAGCCCACCCTCCTTCGCGCCAGCGCTTCCGCCGCCGGCCGGGCTTCGCTCGTTCTGCTACTGCTACTGCGCCGCTAGGCGCAGACAACTCTTTCCCCCATCACCGGTTCTGCTCTCGGCCTTCGAATGGCCGGGGCCGGACCACGTGTTTCATCCCCCTGAGCCCCCAAGGACGACGCCATGCACACCGACCATTCCGCCGCCAAGTACCGAGCCTACGCACCGGTATCCCTCCCCGACCGCACCTGGCCCGACAAGGTGATCACGAAGCCGCCGATCTGGTGCACCGTGGACCTTCGCGACGGCAACCAGGCGCTGATCGAGCCGATGGACAGCGAGCGCAAGATGGCGCTGTACAAGCAGTTGCTGAAGATCGGCTACAAGGAGATCGAGGTCGGTTTCCCGTCGGCCTCGCAGACCGACTACGACTTCGTGCGCAAGATCATCGACGAGAAGCTGATCCCCGATGACGTCACGCCGCAGGTGCTGGTGCAGGCACGCGAGGAACTGATCGAACGCACCTTCGAGTCGCTGGCGGGGGCCAAGCGCGCGATCGTGCACCTGTACAACTCGACGTCGACCGCGCAGCGCCGGGTGGTGTTCAACCTCGATCGTCAGGGCGTCAAGGACATCGCGGTGCAGGGGGCGAAGTGGATCAAGCAGTACGCCGCGAAGCACCCGAACACCGAGTGGATCTTCGAGTACTCGCCCGAGAGCTTCACCGGCACCGAACTCGACTACGCGGTCGAGGTCTGTGACGCGGTCGGCGACGTGTTCCAGCCGACGCCCGAGCGCAAGATGATCATCAACCTGCCGGCCACGGTGGAGCACAGCACGCCGAACGTCTACGCCGACATGATCGAGTGGATGCACCGGCACCTGAAGTACCGCGAGGCCATCATCCTGTCGGTGCACCCGCACAACGACCGCGGCTGCGCGGTCGCGGCCGCCGAGCTCGCGGTGATGGCCGGCGCCGACCGGGTCGAAGGCTGTCTGTTCGGCAATGGCGAGCGCACCGGCAACGTCTGCCTGGTCACGCTCGCGATGAACCTGTACACGCAGGGGATCGACCCGGGGGTGGACTTCTCCGACATCAACGAGACGATCCGCGTGTCGGAGTACGCCACGCAGCTGCCGGTGCACCCGCGCCATCCGTACGGCGGCGAGCTGGTGTTCACCGCGTTCTCCGGCTCGCACCAGGACGCGATCAAGAAGGGCCTCGCGGCCCGCAAGGTGGAGGGCGGCGCCTGGGACGTGCCCTACCTGCCGATCGACCCGTCGGACCTCGGCCGCACCTACGACGCGATCATCCGCGTGAACAGCCAGTCCGGCAAAGGCGGCGTGGCCTACCTGCTCGAGCGCGATCACGGCCTGTCCTTGCCGCGCCTGCTGCAGGTCGAGTTCAGCTCGGTGATCCAGGGCATCACCGATGCCACCGGCAAGGAAGTGAGCTCGGCTGACATCCGCAAGGCCTTCGATGCCACCTACCTCGACGGCAACGGTCCGCTGCAGTATGACGACCACGCCCTGAGCCACGTGCGCGGCAAGTCGGACGCCGAGCACATCGACGCCTCGCTGATCTACGACGGCCGGGCGCTGTCGGCCAGCGGCTCGGGCAACGGCCCGGTGGACGCGCTGATGCAGGCGCTCAAGCAGGCGCTGGCGATCGACGCGCAGGTGATGAGCTACTCGGAGCACTCGCTGTCGGTCGGCGAGGACTCCAAGGCCTGCGCCTACGTGCAGCTGAAATTCGGCTGGGACCAGAGCGCGTTCGGCGTGGGCATCCACGAGAACATCGTCACCGCGGCGCTCAAGGCGATCCTGTCGGCCGTGAACCGCGGCATCGCGCTGGGGATGATCAAGCCCGCTCCGCGCTTCGACGAGAAGAAGGTGGCGAACCTGCGCTGACGCCCGCTGCGGGCGACGGCCCCGGTCAGGGGCCGTCCGCCAGCCCGGGCCGCTCAGGCCGCGCGGGTCGCCTGCGCCGGCGCGCTGGCGACGTCCTCGTCGGGCAGGAACAGGATCGCGACGAACGAACAGGCCGCCACGCCGGCCAGCGCGATCAGCAGCGTCGTGAAGCCCGCGGCCTTCACCGAGGGGCCGAGCGTGGCCACCACCAGCGAACTCAGGCCCAGACCGACCGCCAGGCGCATGCCGGTGACGCGCGAACGCATCCGGTCGTCGATGTACTTGACGATGATCGAGTCGGTGAACGGGATCGCGCCGAACACGAACAGCATGTAGCCGACGGCCGCGAAGTACAGGGTCCAGCCGTGCGACTGCGAGGCCAGCAGCAGCAGCGGCACCTGCATGAACAGGATCGGCAGGTAGATCTTCTTCAGCGGATAGCGGTCGAGCAGCTTGCCCACGACGAGCTGCGCCAGCGAGGCCAGCGCGAAGATCGTGAACAGCATCACCCCCAGCGTCTGCGGACTCTCGACCACGCCGCGGAAGCGCTCGCGGATCAGCTCGCCGTTGCCGTTGGTGGTGGCGCTGAAAACGATGCTGCCGGTGACCGCGGTGACGGTCATCACCAGGAACACGCGCGCCATGACCGCCGGCGGCAGCGTCGTCAGCTTCGGCTTGCGCTGGGCCGGGGCCTCGTGCTCCTTGGGCGCGACGATCACGAACAGCACGGCCGACACCAGGCAGACCACCGCCGGCACGAGGTAGGCCACCTGCCAGCCGTAGGTCTCGGCCAGGTAGACGCTGCCGCCGGCGGCCACCGCGATGCCCAGGTTGCCGGCAACCCCGTTGACGCCGATCGTGAAGCCCGGCTTCTCGGCCTTCTGGACCAGCATCGGGATGCCCACCGGGTGGTAGATCGACGCGAACGCGCCCATCAGCGTCAACGCGACCCCGATCTGCCAGGGCGTCGAGCACAGCGCGATCACCAGGCACGAGACCCCCATGCCGGCGAAGAAGATGATCATCATGATCCGCCGACCCCACAGGTCACCGAGCCGACCGGCGAGGATGGACCCGGTGCCGAACATGAAGGTCGCGCCGAAGTTGTACGGCGTGAGCTCGGTCCACTGCGTGCCCCAGGCATTGGCGATCTGGAACCAGGTGTAGGCGAACACCGCCAGGATCCAGTGGTCCATCAGGTGGCCGACGTTGAGCAGGATCGCGGTGGGGCTGCTGTTCCTCATGTCTCGCTCCGGATGCGGGCGCGCAGCCCGTCAGTGGTTGTCGGGCCATCTTGCCCGTGGCCTGCCTGTCCTGCCTGCTTGAACTGGACTAGTATCGTCGCGATCCGGACATCGCGATTCCATTCCGATCATGACCCGAACCCCCGCCCGACGCCCCGCGCGGCGCAGCCCGACCAACCGCTCGACCGACCCGATCGACTTCCAGCGCGTGCCGCGCCCGGTGGCCGCGATGGCCAAGGACTTCGCCGACGGATTCCACATCGCACCGCACACGCACGAGCGCGCGCAACTGATCTTCGCGGCCCGCGGCGTGATGACCGTGAGCGCCGATTCGGGCAGCTGGGTGGTCCCGCCGCAGCGCGCCGTCTGGATGCCCGGCGGCGTGCGCCACGAGATCGTCATGTCGGGAGCGGTCTCGATGCGCACCCTCTACGTGCGCGCCGACGCCGCGGCGGCGCAGCCGCCCGTGGTGCGCGTGATCGCCGTGTCCGCGCTGCTGCGCGAGCTGATCCTGCGCGCCTGCGCCATGCCGGTGCTCTACGACGAGGCCAGCGCCGAAGGGCGTGTGATGGCCCTGCTGCTCGACGAGATCGCCGCCCTGCCCTCGGTGGCGCTCGACCTGAAGATGCCCGCCGATCCGCGCATCGAACGCATCTGCCAGGCGCTGCGGGCAGCGCCCGGCGACAGCCGAACACTCGACGACTGGGCGCGCGAGGCCGGCGTCTCCGGCCGCACACTGGCGCGCCTGTTCGTCAAGGAGACCGGCCTGAGCTTCTCCGACTGGCGCCAACAGGCGCGCCTGCTGGGCGCGCTGGCGCGGCTGGCCGCCGGACAGCCGATCACCCGGATCGCGGTCGACCTCGGCTACGACTCGCCCAGCGCGTTCACCGCGATGTTCCGCCGAGCGCTGGGCGCACCGCCGAGCCGGTATCTCGGCGGACGATAGCGGGACTGTCGCCCAGGCGCAGTGCGCCGGCGTTCAGGCACTGGCCGCGTCGAGTTCGGCCACCGCGCCCGCGTCCAGCGCCAGCCGCATGCCCGCGAGCAGATCGTTCAGTTGCTCGAGGCTGGTGGCGCTGGCGATCGGCGCGGTGATCGCCGGGCGGTCACGCAGCCAGGCGATCGCCACCGCGGTGGGCGTGGTCTTGTACCGGGCCGCCACCGAATCCAGCGCGGCCAGCACCTTCAGCCCGCGCTCGTTCAGGTAGGTGCTCACACGGGCACCGCGCGCCTTGCCCTTCGCGTCCTCCGGCTGGCGGTACTTGCCCGACAGGAAGCCGGAGGCCAGCGAGTAGTAGGGGATGACGCCAACCCCTTGCGCGACACACACCGCCTGCAGCTCGGCCTCGTAGCCGCTGCGGTCCATCAGGTTGTATCCCGGTTGCAGCGTCTCGTAGCGCGGCAAGCCCAGCCGCTGCGAGGTCTGCAGCGCCTCGGTCAGCCGGGCGGCGCTGTAGTTCGAGGCGCCGATCGCACGCACCTTGCCGGCCTTGACCAGGTCGGCGAAGGCACCGAGCGTGTCGGCCAGTGGCGTCTCGGCGTCGTCGGTGTGCGCCTGGTACAGGTCGATGCGCTCGATGCCCAGCCGCGACAACGAGGCCTCGACCGCGCGGCGCAGGTAGGCAGGTGCCAGACCCTTGTTGCCATTGCCCATGTCCATGCCCGCCTTGGTGGCGATCACCACCTTGTCGCGCTTGCCGCCGCGCGCGAGCCACCTTCCCAGGATGGTCTCGGACTCCCCGCCGGTGTGGCCAGGCACCCAGCGCGAATAGACGTCGGCGGTGTCGATCAGGTTGCCGCCCGCGTCGACGAACGCGTCGAGCAACTCGAACGAGCGCTTCTCGTCGGCGGTCCAGCCGAACACGTTGCCGCCGAAGGCCAGCGGCATCACCTTCAGGCCGCTGCGGCCGAGTTCACGCATCTGCATCGGGAGTCCTTTCGCGCCGCGTGGGCGGGGATGAGGCGACGCCAACGGGCGCCAGGTGGGGCGGCGCCGAAGCGCGCCGCGGGTCAACGGTCGAGGATCTGGCTCAGGAAGCGTCGCGAGCGCTCGTTGCGCGGGTTGCCGAAGAATTCGTCGGGCGTGTTCTCCTCGACGATCTCGCCCTGGTCCATGAAGATGACCCGGTCGGCCACCGCGCGCGCGAAGCCCATCTCGTGCGTCACGCACAGCATCGTCATGCCCTCGCGCGCGAGCATGATCATCGTGTCGAGCACCTCCTTGACCATCTCCGGATCCAGCGCGGAGGTGGGCTCGTCGAACAGCATGATCGACGGATTCATGCACAACGCGCGGGCGATCGCGACACGCTGCTGCTGACCGCCGGAGAGCTGCCCCGGGTACTTGCCCGCCTGGTCGCCGATGCGCACCCGCTCCAGGAACTGCCGCGCGGTCGCCTCGGCCTGCGCACGGGGCTGCTTGCGCACCCAGATCGGCGCGAGCGTGCAGTTGTCGAGCACGCTCAGGTGCGGGAACAGGTTGAAGTGCTGGAACACCATGCCGACGTTCGAGCGCACCGTGTCGATGTTCTTCAGGTCGTCGGTGAGCGCGACACCATCGACCTCGATCAGGCCCTTCTGGTGCACCTCGAGCCGGTTCAGGCACCGGATCAGCGTCGACTTGCCCGAGCCCGAGGGGCCGCAGATCACGATGCGCTCGCCCTTGGCCACCGTCAGGTGGATGTTCTTCAGCACATGGAAGTCGCCGAACCACTTGTCCAGCCCCTCGACACGGATCGCGGGGCGCGCGTCGGCGGCGGCGGGGGCGTTCGGGGCGGACATCGGCAGTCTCCGGCGGACTTCTCAGCGATGCGCGCCGCGCGCGAGCTCGCGCTCGAGCCGCTGGCTGTACAGGGACATCGCGTAGCAGAAGATCCAGTAGATCAGGATCGAGAACAGGAAGGCCTCGATGAAGTACTTCTTCCAGGCGAAATCGGTCTCGACCGACTTCTTCACCGCGTAGGCGAAGTCGTAGATCGCGATGATCACCACCAGCGAGGTGTCCTTGAACAGCGAGATGAAGCTGTTGACGATCGGCGGAATCGACACCCGCAGCGCCTGCGGCAGGATCACCAGCCCCATCATCTTCCAGTACGGCAGCCCCAGCGCCTCGGCGGCCTCGTACTGGCCCTTGGGCACCGCCTGCAGGCCGCCGCGCACCGCCTCGGCGAGGTACGCGGCCACGAACAGGATGATCGCCACCTGGGCGCGCAGCAGCTGGTCGATCCGCACGCCTTCGGGCAGGAACAGCGCGAACATCACCGAGGCCATGAACAGCACGGTGATCAGCGGCACGCCGCGCACCACCTCGATGTAGATCACCGACAGCGACCGCACGATCGGCATCGACGAGCGCCGCCCCAGCGCGAGCACGATGCCCAGCGGGAACGCGAATCCGATGCCGAAGATCGCCAGGATCAGCGTGACCGGCAACCCGCCCCACTGCTCGGTGCGCACCGGCTTCAGGCCCAGCCCGCCGCCCATCAGCCAGAAGGTGAGCGCGATGCCCACCGCCCAGATCAGCGCGAGCCACCAGTGCCACAGTCGACGCCAGGCCGACAGCACCAGCAGGCCGCACAGCACCCCGAGCGCGAGCGCCGCGCGCCATTGCTCCTCGAACGGGTAGGTGCCGAACAGCATGAAGCGGAACTTCTCCCAGACCACCGCCCAGCAGGCGCCGGTGCCGCGCACCGCGTCGCACGCCGCCAGCGGCTGGCGCCCCCACACCGCGTTGAAGAAGAGCCAGCCCAGCGCCTTGGGCAGCAGCCAGGCCAGCGCCGCGACGACCAGCAGCGTCAACACGGTGTTGCCCGGCGTCGAGAACAGGTTCGCGCGCAGCCACTGCGCGGCGCCGAGCTTCGGGCGGATCACCGCGCTCATCGCTCGACCAGGCGCACGCGCGCGTTGTACCAGTTCATGAACAGCGAGATCGCCAGGCTGATCGCCAGATAGACCGCCATCAGGATCGCGATCGCCTCGATCGCCTGGCCGGTCTGGTTCATCGTGGTGTTCGCCACCGCGACCAGGTCGGGATAGCCGATCGCCACCGCCAGCGACGAGTTCTTCGTGAGGTTCAGGTACTGGCTGGTCATCGGCGGGATGATCACGCGCAGCGCCTGGGGCAGGGTCACCAGGCGCAGGCGCTGGCCCGGCGACAGGCCGAGCGCCATCGCGGCCTCGCCCTGGCCCTTGTCCACCGCGAGGATGCCCGCGCGCACCACCTCCGCGATGAAGGCCGCCGTGTAAGTGGACAGGCCGATCAGCAGCGCCATGAACTCGGGCGAGACCACCTTGCCGCCCTGGAAGTCGAAGCCCTCGAGCACCGGCTTCTCGAGCGCGGTGGGCGCGCCGCCCACGAGCCAGGCCAACAGCGGCAGGCCGACCACCAGACCAAGCGCGACCAGGCCCACCGGCGACTGTCGGCCGGTGAGGCGCTGGCGCGCCGCGGCGAGCCGCGACCAACCGTACGCCAGGAGCACCGCGACCGGCAGTGCCCAGCCCACGGCGGTCCACGCGGCGTGTGGCGCCGGCCACGCGAACCGAAAGCCGCGTTGCGAGACGAAGAGCCAGTCGCCCACCGCGATCGCCTCGCGCACCGACGGCAGCAGCTCGGTGAACAGCCCGTACCAGACGAAGAGCTGCAGCAGCAGCGGGACGTTGCGCATCACCTCGACGTAGGCCGAGGCGAGCCTGGCGACCAGCCAGTTCGACGAGAGCCGCGCGATGCCCAGCACCGTGCCCAGCGCGGTGGCGAAGAACACGCCCAGCGCGGCCACCGTCAGTGTGTTGCCCAGGCCGACCAGGAAGGCGCGGCCGTAACTGTCGGAGGGCTCATACGCGATCACCTTCTCGGCGATCTCGAAGCCGGCCTCCTTCGCGAGGAACCCGAAGCCGACCTGGATGTTGCGGGTCGACAGGTTGTGCAGCGTGTTGCCGATCAGGTACCAGCCCAGGCCGACGACCGCCGCCAGCAACAGCGCCTGGTACAGCAGGCCGCGCGCGCGCTCGCTGCGGATCATGTCGGCGACGAAGGCCGGGAGCGCGTCGCGCGGGTGGCGGGGCGGATCAGCGCAGCGGCGGGGCGTACATCAGGCCGTCGTCACGCCACAGCGCATTCTGGCCGCGCTCGATGCCCAGCGGACCGATGTTGCGCTTGTACATCTCGGCGTAGTTGCCCACCGCCTTGATCGCGCGGACCAGCCAGTCGTTGTCCAGGCCCAGGCCCTTGCCGACGTCGCCGGAGGTGCCCACCAGGCGCTGGATCGGCGGATCCTTGCTCTCGCCCTTGAGCTTGTCGACGTTGGCCTGGTTGATGCCGTATTCCTCGGCCTCGAGCAGACCGAACAGCGTCCACTTCACGATCGTGAAGAACTCCCAGTCGCCACGGCGCAGCATCGGGCCCAGCGGCTCCTTGGAGATCGCGTCGGGCAGGATGACGTAGTCGTCCTTGTTCGGCGCCTTCAGACGGGTGGCCGCCAGGCCCGAGATGTCGGTGGTGTAGACGTCGCAGCGGCCCGCGAAGAAGGCCTGCTCGATCTGGTTCAACTCGGCGATCACCACCGGCTTGAACTGCATGCGCTTGACGCGGAAGTAATCGGTGAGGTTCAGCTCGGTGGTGGTGCCCGGCTGCACGCAGATCGTGGCGCCGTTCAGCTGCGAGGCCTTCGTGATCTTGCTGGCCTTCTTCACCATGAAGCCCTGGCCGTCGTAGAACAGCGTGCCGGCGAACACCGAGCCCAGGGACGAGTCGCGCGAGGACGTCCAGGTGGTGTTGCGCGAGAGCATGTCCACCTCGCCCGACTGCAGCGCGGTGAAGCGGTTCTGCGCATTGGTGGGCACGTACTGGACCTTGTTCGGGTCGCCGAGGATCGCGGCGGCCACCGCCCGGCAGAAGTCGGCGTCCAGACCGGTCCACTTGCCCTGGCTGTCGGGCGCGGAGAAGCCGAGCAGGCCGGTGTTCACGCCACAGCGCAACACGCCCTTCTGCTTGATCGTGTCCAGGGTCGGGCCGGCACTGGCCAGCGCCGGAACGAGGGCGGCCGCGGCGATCGCGACGCACTTGAGCCAAGGATGCATCATGGAGTTCTCCTGTCCGGGCGCGCTGACAGCGCCTCTGAAAATTCCGGCCGGCACGTGCAGGCCGTGACGGGTCTGGGGCGGGAGTCTACGGTTGATGACGCGCCGGTGACAAGTGAGCCGCCCTGAGCCCGCGCACCGAACAGGGGCGAGGCCCCGGGGCTCAGACCTGCTCGGGCAGGGTGACGCTGCGCAGCACGACCTGGCCGCGCCCCTCGCGCTCGCGCGAGCTCAGCCACCAGACCGACCCCTTCTTCACGCTCCAGTCGAGCTCGCTGCCCGCCAGCAGCAGGCTCGCGAGACGCCCGAGCATCGGCTGGTGACCGACCACGACCACGCAACCCCCGCTGCCCTCCAGGCCCTCCGGCCAGCCCACGGCCGCCAGGTAGTCGGTCACATCGACATCGGGCAACAGTCGCTGATCGAGGTGGTAGTCCGCGGTGAGCGCATCGGCGGTCTGCCGGGTGCGTCGGGCCGGACTGACCACGATCCGGTGGCGCGACGGCAGTTGCGGACCGAGCCAGCGGGCGATGCGCTCGGCCTGCCGGCGGCCGCGGGCGGTGAGCGCGCGTTCGAGGTCGGGCACGGTGTCGTCAGCCTCGGCGTGCCGCCACAGGAGGAGATTCATCGGGGTCACCGGTCGGGGCCCCCATCGTGCCGTGCCGACATGACGATGCCGTGTCAGCGCACGGGCGGATCGACCCGTCGCGGCGGCGTGGCCATCAGCCCTTCGTACTTGAGCATCAACTGCGCGCGCGTCTCGATGTGGTCGGGGTTGACCGGAATGCAGTCCACCGGACACACCTGGCGGCACTGCGGCTCGTCATGGTGACCGACGCATTCGGTGCATCGCGCCGGGTCGATCTGGTAGATCTCCGGCCCCATCGAAATGGCGTCGTTCGGGCACTCGGGCTCGCAGACGTCGCAATTGATGCACTCGTCGGTGATCATCAAGGCCATCGCCACGCCCCCGGATGGATCAGCCGGCCTTGCGGGCGGCGAGCTTCTCGGCCAGCCGACGACTGACGATCGGCGAGACGAACTGCTCGACATCGCCGCCCATCGTCGAGATCTCGCGCACCAGCGTGGCCGACACGTAGCGGTAGGCATCGCTGGGCGTGAGGAACACCGTCTCGAACTCGGGCATCAGCTTGCTGTTCATGCCGGCGAGCTGGAACTCGTAGTCGAAATCGGTGACGCCGCGCACACCACGCACCGCCACCTTCGCGTTCTGAGCGCGCATCAGGTTCACCAGCAGCCCGGAGAAGCGGATCACCCGCACGTTCGGATAGACCGCCAGCGCCTCGCGGGCGAGCGACTCGCGCTCGTCGGGCTCGAACAGCGGGCTCTTGCCCCGGCTGTCGGCCACCGCGACGACCACCTCGTCGAACAGGTCGGCCGAGCGGCGGACGATCTCCTCGTGGCCGCGGGTGAGGGGATCGAAGGTGCCGGCGTAGACGGCGACGATGTGCTTGCTCATGGGGACTCCTGGGCGCCAGGCGGCGTCGATTCGATTCGCAGCAGATGGTAATGCACCTGCCCGGCGCCAGCCTGGCGCACCAGCCGCGCACCGGAACCGAGCCAGGCCTGGCAGCGCGCCTCGGTGAGCGGCGATTCCGATTCGATGTAGACCCAGGCCGTGTCCGCGAGCAGCGGCGCAAGCCGCGGCACCACGGTCTCCAGACAACCCTGGTGAAAGGGCGGGTCGAGAAAGACCAGGTCGAGCCTCACGCGCTGCGCCGTCAGCCGGTCGAGCAGCGACAGCGCGTCGCCCCGGTGCAGCCGGACGGTGTCGGTCGCGCGCAGCCGTTCGATCAGTCCGGCCAGCGCGCGCTGCGCCCCGGGGTGGGTCTCGGCCATCCAGACCTCGCGCGCACCGCGCGAGGCCGCCTCCAGGCCGAGCGCGCCGGTGCCCGCGAAGAGGTCCGCGCACGCCACGCCGTCGAGATCCTGACCGAGCCAGTTGAACAGCGTCTCGCGCACCCGATCGGGCGTGGGGCGCAGGCCCGGGGCGTCGACCACCGGCAGCGGCGTGCGACGCCACTGTCCGCCGATGATCCGGACCCGCTGGGCGGGCTGGCCCCGCGTCACGGTGCCGGCTTGCCCTGGCCGACGACCACGGTGACCAGACGCTCGATCGGCAGGTGCCGCGCGAAGGCCGCGCGGATCTGCGCGAGGCTCACCGACTGGACCCGTTCGGTCCAGCGCTCGAGATAGTCCAGCGGCAGCCCGTACCACGCGATCGTGACGAGGTAGTCGAGGATCTTGCGGTTCGAGTCGATGCGCAGCGGAAAGCCCCCCACCAGGTTCGCCTTGGCCGCGGCGACCTCGGCCTCGGTGGGGCCGTCGCGCACGAAGGCCTCGAGCGTGTCGCGCACCACCTTCAACGCGGTGTCGGTCTGCTCACGCTGGGTCTGCAGGCCGATCACGAAGGGGCCGGGCTGCTGCTGCGGCATCGGGTAGGCGTAGACACCGTAGGCCAGGCCGCGCTTCTCGCGCACCTCGTGGTAGAGGCGGGACACGAAGCCGCCGCCGCCGAGCACGTAGTTGCCCACCAGCAGCGGGAACTGGTCGGGATCGCCCCAGGCGATCGCGTTGGTGCCGATCAGCAGGTGGCTCTGCGAGGCCGGGTGCTCGATGCGCCGCGTTGCGCCCGCGGGCTTGGTCACCGCGGGCAGGGGCGGCGCCGGCTCGCCCCGGGGCAGGCCCGCGGTGAGCTGCTCGGCGATCGCCTCGGCGCGCGCACGCTCGACATTGCCGATGATCGCGACCACCGCCCGTGACGCCGCGTAGTGGCGGCGATGGAACTCGCGCAGATCGGCGTCGGTGAGCGGCTGCACCGACGCGGGCGTGGCGTGGCGCCCGTAGGGATGCGACGGGTAGAGCAACTGGTCGAAAGCCCGCTGGGCCTGCGTCTCGGGCTTGGTCTGGGCCTCACGCAGCGCCTGAACGATGCGCTCGCGTTCGCGTGCGATCACCGGCGCGGGGAAGGTGGGCGTCGCGAGCGTGCGCTGCATGACCCGCAACGCGGCGTCGAGTTCCGCGGCGGAGGTGAGCGAGCGCAGCGCCACCACCGCGCGATCCTCGCTGACGGTGGTCCGGCGCTGGGCGCCGACGTCGGCCAGCGCGGCGGCGATCGCCTGCTCGTCCTCGCCCGGCACGCCGGCGTCCAATGCATCGACGGTGAGCGACGCCAGGCCGGACTTGCCCGGTGGGTCGCGGCGCGACCCCGCGTCGAGGGCGACCGCGATGTCCACCATCGGGATCGCCGGCGCGTGCACGAAGACCACCTTGGCGCCGCTGCGGGTGGTCCAGTGCTCGATCGGCAGCACCGCCCACGCCGGCGCCATCGCGCCGGCCAGCAGGAAGAAGAGGACGATGGCGCGCCACCGTCCGGTCACGCCCGTCGGTCGCATCACGGCTCGCTCGGTCATCGCAGGCTCCGGGACATCAGTGGCGCAGCCCGCCGGGCGCCGGACGCCGCGGCAGATCGCCCAGCGGTTGGGGCAACAGCGTGACCACGGTCAGCGTGTCGTCGCCGAAGTAACGCGAGGCCACCGCCTGGATCTGGGCCGAGGTGACCGCGCGGATCTTCTCGAGGATGCGCGCGGCGTCGCGCTGCGCGAAGCCGTTGATCTCGAGCTGGGCGGCCTCCATCGCCTGCGCGAACACCGAGTCGAGCTTGTAGGTCTCGGCGGCCACGTACTGCGTCTTCACCCGACGCAGCTCGTCCTCGGGCACCCCCTCCCGGGCGATCCGCGCGATCTCCTCGCGCATCGCCCGTTCGGTGTCCTGGGTCGACTTGCCGTCGGCCGGGATCGCCATCAGCAGGAAGAGCGCCGGACCGCGGGAGATCATCTCGTAACCGGCCGCCGCGGAGTTCGCGACGCGCTGCTCGCGGACCAGCCGCCGCGTGAAGCGGCCGGTATCGTCCAGCGCGAGGATCGCCGAGAGCACCTCGAGCGCGTAGACCTCGTCGTCCTTCTCGACGTCGCGCAGGGCCGGCGCGTGAAAGCCCATCAGCACCAGCGGGTTGTCGGCCGGCGCCTTCACCGACAGGCGACGTTCACCGCGCTGCGCGGGCTCGAGCTGCGGTTTGCGCACGGGCAGCGGGCGCGCCGGAATGCGGCCGTACGTCTCGCGAGCCAGCGCGAGCACCTCGGCCGGGGTGACGTCGCCGGCCACCACCAGCAGGGCGTTGTTCGGCGCGTACCAGCGCTCGTACCACTCGCGGGTGTCCTCGACCGTCATCGACTCGAGGTCATTCATCCAGCCCACGGTCGGGGCGCGGTACGGCGAGGCGACGAACGCCGCCGCATTGAGCTGCTCGAAGACCAGCGCCTGGGCCTGGTCCTCGGTGCGCCAGCGACGCTCCTCCATCACCACCTTGATCTCCTTGTCGAACTCCTCCTTGGACAGGACCAGGTTGGCCATGCGGTCGGCCTCCAGCGTCATCGCCTCGCGCAAGGCCGACTTGTGCAATTGCTGGAAGTAGCCCGTGTAGTCGCGCGACGTGAAGGCGTTCTCGCGGCCGCCGAGCTGCGCGATGCGCCGCGAGAACTCGCCCGGGCCGAAGCGCTTCGTGCCCTTGAACATCATGTGTTCGAGCACGTGCGCCACGCCGGTCTTGCCATTGACCTCGTCGATCGAGCCGGCGCGGTACCAGACCATGTGCGCCACCGTGGGCGCGCGGTGATCCTCCTTCACGAGGATCTTCATCCCGTTGTCGAGCTGGAATTCGGTGGTCTGGGCCGAGGCGACGCCAGCCAGCGCGAGGAGGATCGACAGGCACAGACCGAGCGCGAGGCGGCGGACCGGCGGGGATACGGCGAAGCGGAGCATGGAGGGCGGGCGACGGGGGGACAGGGGCCGGAAGGTTAGAATTGTGGCCGAAATCATGTTTGGCTTCCTTCGTCGCAAGAAAACACCCGCACCGGACACGTCGGCACCGGCCGCTGCGCCGATCGTCGCTGACGCCGCGGCGGGCACGCCACCGGCGGCGGTCCCCGCGCCCACGGCGCCCGAGCCGGCCGCGCCGGCTCCCGTGGCGCCCTCGGTCGCGGCATCGGCACCCGCCGCGCCCGCGCCGTCCGCGGACCGCTGGGTCGGCTCACCCGCGCCGGCCCTGACGCCCGCCGCTCCGCCCGCTCCGCCCGCCCCGCCCGCCGAGCCCCCCGCGCCGCCCGTGCGAACCGGCTGGATGGCCCGGCTCAAGCAGGGGCTCACCAAGACCCGCGACAACCTCGCGGGCCTGTTCGTCGGCGCACGCATCGACGAGGCGCTGTACGAAGAGCTCGAGACCGCCCTGCTGGTGAGCGATGCGGGTGTCGAGACCACCCGCCACCTGCTCGAGCAGCTCAAGCGGCGGGTGAAGGAGCAGCGCCTCACCGACGCGGCCCAGGTGCGCGAGGCACTGCGCGCGCTGATCGTCGAGACCCTGATGGCGCTGGAACGGCCGATCGACATCGACCGGGCCACGCCCCTGGTGGTGATGATCTCGGGGGTGAATGGGGCCGGCAAGACCACTTCCATCGGCAAGCTCGCCCATCACCTGCAGCGCGAGGGCAAGACCATCCTGCTGGCCGCGGGAGACACCTTCCGGGCCGCGGCCCGCGAACAGCTCGCCGAATGGGGGCTTCGCAACGGCGTGCAGGTGGTGTCGCAGCAGGGCGGCGACCCGGCCGCCGTCGCCTTCGATGCGGTCAGCGCCGGCAAGGCCCGCCAGACCGGCGTGGTGATCATCGACACCGCGGGTCGCCTGCCCACGCAGAACCACCTGATGGACGAGCTGCGCAAGATCCACCGGGTGCTGGGCAAGGCGATGGACGAGGCCCCGCACGAATCCCTGCTGGTTCTCGATGGCAACACCGGGCAGAACATGCTGGCCCAGGTGAAGGCCTTCGACGACGCCGTGCGCCTGACCGGCCTGGTGGTCACCAAGCTGGACGGCACCGCCAAGGGCGGCGCCCTGGTGGCACTGGCCCACACCCGCCGCGAGCGCCCGATCCCGGTCTACTTCATCGGCGTCGGCGAGGGCCTGGACGACTTGCAGGCCTTCTCGGCCAGCGAGTTCGCGAGCGCCTTGCTCGACTGAACCTGCCGGGCCCGCGCCGCTCCCGCGGGGCGAAGCGACAGCCTCCTAGCGCAGCTGCCCCACCGACCGTTCCCAGTGCCGACCGTCGAATTCGACGACCTCGGGCGACTCTCGTTCGAGGTCGAAGTCGTCGAGCACCCGCACGTTCACCGTGTACAGCTCGGGCGCGGCGCGTGGCCGGGTGTGGGTGTGGATGCCGCAGCGGGTGCAGAAATGATGTCGCGCGACACCGGTGCCGAAGGTGTAGGTGCCCAGGCAGGCGTCATCGCCCTGCCAGGTGAAGCGCTCGGGCGGCACCCGGTGGTGCAGGATGCCCTTCTTGGCGCACACCGAGCAGTTGCAGCGCGTGACGCGGTCGATCGTCGCCTCGATCGTGAAGCGGATCGCGCCGCAATGGCAGCTTCCCTGGTAACGCGGCATCGATCGCTCCGTCGAAGGGTTTCGCGGCTCAGCCGGCCCGCGCCGCGTCCGGCTGCCGCGAGGGCTGCGCCGCATCGAACGCCGGCAGCGCCATGCAGGCCTCGAAGACGCGCATCAGCGTCGGGTAGGGGGCAAGATCCACCTTGAAACGCTGCGCGTTGAACACCTGCGGCACCAGGCAGGTGTCGGCCATGCTGACGGTGTCGCCGTGGCAGAACCGACCGGTGGCGCCGTCCTGGAGCTGGCGCTCGAACGCGCCCAGCCCCTCCTCGCACCAGTGCCGGTACCAGGTGTCCACCGCCTCCTGGCTCTGGCCCATCGGCCCTTTCAGGTAGCCCAGCACGCGCAGGTTGTTGATCGGGTGGATCTCCGCGGCGATCAGCATCGACAGGGATCGCACCCGGGCACGACCCAGGGGATCGGCGGGCAGCAGCTTCGGTCCGGGCTGGGTCTCGTCCAGGTACTCGATGATCGCGAGTGACTGGTTCAGCCGATGGGTGCCGTCCACCAGCGTGGGCACGAGGGCCTGGGGATTGATCTGGCGGTACGCCTCGCTGTTTTGTTCCTGGGTGAGCAGCCAGACCACCGCCGGCTCCCAGGCCAGGCCCTTGTGGTTCAGCGCGATCCGCACCCGGAAGGCGGCGGAGCTGCGAAAGTAGGTATAGAGGCGCAACATGGCGTGCTTATCTTTCTTTATGAAAATCAGCGACTTGGGAGAATCTTCCACCGCGATTGGCGAGATCGTCGGCGGCTATCTTGCCGATCGTCAGGATCAATTGGCACTCACGACCGAGGAGTGCTAATCTGATTGTGTGCCGCAGCAAGCGGTGCTTCGAGAGAGGAAACCACGGATGTCCCCACGGAATTCGACTGCTCTGGTCCCCGCAGGCGCCCCCGGTGCCGTGCTGGCGCTGCCGGCTGTCGGGAACCTGGATGCCTACATTTCGGCCGTCAACCGGCTGCCGATGCTCTCGCCCGAGCGCGAGACCGAACTCGCCCGCCGCTTCCGCGACGATACCGATCTGGACGCCGCGCGGGAACTGGTGATGTCGCACCTGCGCCTGGTCGTGTCGGTGTCGCGCCAATACCTGGGCTACGGCCTGCCGCACGCCGACCTGATCCAGGAAGGCAACGTGGGCCTGATGAAGGCCGTCAAGCGTTTCGATCCGGAGCGCGGGGTGCGCCTGGTGTCCTTCGCGCTGCACTGGATCAAGGCCGAGATCCACGAATTCATCCTGAAGAACTGGCGCATGGTCAAGGTGGCCACCACCAAGGCCCAGCGCAAGCTCTTCTTCAACCTGCGCTCGCACCGCACCGACGCCCACACGCTCAGCGCCGAGGACGTCGAGACGATCGCCGCCAAGCTGAACGTGAAACCGTCCGAGGTCACCGAGATGGAAACCCGTCTCACCGGCCAGGACATGGCGCTCGAGCCGGTGGGCGAGGACAGCGAGGACGACTACGCCCCGATCGCCTATCTCGCGGCCAGCAACGCCGAGCCCACCCAGGTGCTCGAGCGGCGCGAGCACGACCGCCTGCAGGGCGAGGGCCTGGAGAAGGCGCTGGCCGCGCTCGACCCGCGCAGCCGCCGGATCATCGAGACGCGCTGGCTGCGCGACGAGTCCGAGGGCGGCACCCTGACGCTGCACGACCTGGCCGACGAGTTCGGCGTGTCCGCCGAGCGGATCCGCCAGATCGAGGTCAAGGCGATGCAGAAGATGCGCACCGCGCTGGCCGAGTACGCCTGAAAAAAGCTTGAAAGGTCGGCCAAGGCCGGCCGACTGAGCTTCAAGCTTGCGGGCTCGGGCGAGATGGGGGTGTCAGTCGGCGCCACCCGCCCCGGGTCGGCGAGCACCGGTCTGATCGCCTCGGCGATTGGTAGCGGCAGGAGCCCAAGGGCTCCGTTGGTTGGTTTGTTCTCTCCCTCCTCCTCTTGGCCGCCCTCGGACTCTGCCCAGGGCGGTTTTTTTCTGCCCACGCGCCGCACGCGGCCGGGGTCAGTTCGGTGCTGCCGAAGGGGTCACGTAGGGCGTGAGGTCGGCCACCGCGCGGCCGCGCACGATCGGCACGCACTCGGGCGGAAAGTCCTGCCGGAAGCGGGCGCCCTCCTCGCGGGCCTGAACGATGAACCGTTCCAGGTGGACCATCGCCCCGGTGTCGTAGTCGTGCAGCACCGTCAGCGCCCAGGGCAGTCCGCGGCACTGGGCCAGCGCGGTCTGCACCCATTGCTCGGGCTCGGCCCAGTCCCGCGGAATCGAGTTCCACAGCACGCAGGTGTACCCCCCCGCCAGCAGGTGGTCGCGGGCGGCCGCGCTCAGCAGGTGCGGGCCGAGCTGGCCCCCGCCACCGAAGGGCCGGAAGAAGCGGTCCGGGTGCGCGAGTTCGCCCAGGCATTCCTGCGTGCGTCCGATCTCCTGCGCCGGCACGTCCGGATCGCTCAGACGCCCCAGCGGCGTGGCGTGATGGAAGGTGTGGTTGCCGATCCAGTGGCCTTCGTCGGCCGCGCGCCGCACCAGGGCCTTCGTGTCCGGCGACTGCAGGTGCTTGCCCAGCACGAAGAAGGTGGCGCGGATGCCGTGGCGCGCCAGGACGTCGAGCACGTGCGGCGTGACCGCGGTGGTGGGACCGTTGTCGAAGCTGAGCGTGATGTCGCCCAGACGCCCGTTCGGGGCGCTCGCGGGTGCGCCGGGCGCGGGTTCGTTCGACGGGCGGTTCGGCGGCATCGGGCCCCCTGGGTGGAAACGACGGTGCCCGAGTGTAGGCCAGGATCGGACCGTGCGCGGCCGCACGCGCGGCGGCCGCGGACCGGGAGTGCTACCGTGGATCGTTCCCGACTTCCCGTCACGCACCATGACCGACCCCGCCGTGCCCGCGGGCTTCACCCCGCACTTTCGCCACAGCCCGCTCACCCGCCCGTGGGAGCCGCTGTACTCGAGGATCACCGATGACGCGGTGATCATGGGCCTGCACGTGCGCGAACCGCACTGCAACAGTCGCGGCTTCGTGCACGGCGGGCTGGTCAGCGCGCTGGCCGACAACGCGATGGGGCTGTCGGTGGGCCGCCACCTGCAGCCGGGCGGCATCGACGCGCGTGAGCGCCGCGCGGTGACGGTCAATCTCGCGATCGACTACCTGGGTTCCGGCCAGATCGGCCAATGGCTCGTGTTCGAGCCCCGGGTGCTGAAGGTGACCCGCACGCTCGCCTTCGTCGACTGCGTGGTGAGCGCCGACAGGAAGCCGATCGCACGCGGCAACGCGACGTTCCGGCTGGCGTGAGCCGATAGGTATCCGAGAGGCCGCACCCGGCGCCCGGAGCGCCGGGCGCGCATGAGTATCGACGAAATCCTTCGTTCGCAAGCAGGCGCCACGACACGCCGCTGATTGGATCGCCCGAGCCCCAGGGTCTCTCGGGGCTTGCTGGACACACCGACCCGCCGGAGCGTACAACCGGCATTCCCTTCACCGTGACCACCGGCCCGCGCCTTCAGAACCGGCTGGCACGACTTCACCCAAGGAGCATCGGATGACCCATCGCATGCGTTTTGGCATCTTCCTCGCGCCCTTCCACAAGCCGGGCATCAACCCCACGCTGGCGCTCGAGCAGGACCTGGAGTTGATCCAGTGGCTCGACCGCTGCGGCTACGACGAGGCCTGGCTGGGCGAGCACCACTCGGCCGGCACCGAGATCAGCGCCTCGCCCGAGATCATGATGGCGGTGGCCTCGCAGCGAACCCGGCACATCCGCCTGGGCAGCGGCGTGATCAGCGTCTCGTACCACAACCCGCTGTGGATCGCCGAGCGCATCGTGCAGCTCGACCACCTGACCCGCGGGCGCGTGATGCTGGGCGTGGGGCCGGGCTCGCTGCCCAGCGACGGCATCATGGTGGGCATCTCGCAGTCGCAGACCCGCACGCTGCTCGAGGAAGGGCTGGGCGTGATCATGAAGCTGCTCACCACCACCGAGCCGGTGAACTTCAAGAACGACCGCTGGGACCTTCGCGACGCGCGGCTGCACCTGCGCCCGTACTCGAACCCGCTGTTCGACATCGCGGTGCCCGCGGTCGCGTCGCCCACCGGCCCGAAGCTGGCCGGGATGCACGGCCTGGGGCTGTTGTCGATCGGCGCCACCACCGCCGCCGGCTTCGACGCGCTGGCGCTGCACTGGGACGTGATGGAGGCCCAGGCCCGGCACTACAAGACGACGGTCGATCGCAACAAGTGGCGCCTGGTGGGCCTGGTGCACTGCGCCGAGACGATGGACCAGGCGTACCGCGACGTCGAGTACGGCATCGAGCACTGGTTCGACTACTTCCAGGCGGTGGCCGCGTTCCCGCAGATGGCGGTGCCCGGCAACAACGTGAAGGAGATGATCTCCTTCGTGAACGATTCGGGCTTCGGCGCGATCGGCACGCCGGACATGGTCAACGCGCAGATCGACCGCCTGTGGAAGCAGTCCAATGGCGGCTTCGGCGCCTACCTGATGCTCGCCCACAACTGGGCCAACTTCGACGCCACCCGCAAGAGCTACGACCTGATCGCGCGCCACGTGTTCCCGCGCTGGCAGGGGCAATTCGACAGCACGATGCAGGCCTCGGCACGGGCGCGCGCCGCCCGGCCCGAACTGGCCGACGTGCACGCGAAGGCGGTGGAAGCCGCCACGCAGCGCTACGCCGAAGAGGCCGCCAAGCGCGCCGGCTGACCCGCCGCGGGTGGGTCGGCGCCTGACCGAAGCCGACCCACCCGGACCGATTGACCGCTGTCAGTGCGACTGACACCGGCAACGGGCACGATGTGGGCATGGTCGAACCCTCGCCCGCGGGCGTCCCCGCCCCCGACGCCCCACACCACCACAGCGCCGACACTGTCGCCCGCGCGCTCGCGGTCGATCCGGCCAGCGGCCTGAGCGCGGCCGAGGCCGCGACCCGGCGCGCGCGCCACGGCCCGAACCGGTTCGCCCAGGCCGTGCCCCGCGGCTGGTTCTCGCGCCTGCTCGAGCCCTTTCGCGACTTCATGATCGGGGTGCTGCTGGGCGCCGCGGTGCTCTCGAGCGTGATCGGCGATGTCGTCGACACGCTGACGATCCTGGTGATCATCGTGCTGAACGCGGCGATCTCGATCGTGCAGCAGTGGCGGGCCGACCGGGCGCTGGACGCCCTGCGCACGCTCGCCGCGCCGCAGGCGGTGGTGCGTCGCGAGGGTTCGGACCACCGGATCGATGCGGAACACCTCGTGCCGGGCGACGTGGTGCTGTTGGAGGCCGGCAACCTGGTGCCCGCCGATCTGCGCCTGCACGAGGTCGCCCAGTTGCGGGTGGATGAATCGGCGCTGACCGGCGAATCGGTGAGCAGCCTGAAGCACGCGCAGGCGCTCGAACACGGCGAGCACCCGCTCGGCGATCGCCTGAACATGGCCTTCAAGGGCACGCAGGTCACGCACGGGCGCGCCACCGGCCTGGTGGTGGCCACCGGCGAGGCCACCCAGATCGGCCAGGTCGCCCGGCTGCTGCGCGAGACCACCGACCGCAGCACCCCGCTGCAACTGCGCCTGGCCGCGTTCGGCAAACGGCTTTCGCTGGTGGTGCTGGCGATCTGCGCGCTGATCTTCGGGATCGGCGTGATGCGCGGCGAGCCGGTGCTGCTGATGGCGCTCACCGCGATCAGCCTGGCGGTCGCGGCGATTCCCGAGGCGCTGCCCGCGGTGGTCACGGTGCTGCTCGCGCTCGGCGCGCGACGGATGATCCGCGTCAACGCGCTGGTGCGTCGTCTGCCCGCGGTGGAGACCCTGGGATCGGTGACCACGATCTGCTCGGACAAGACCGGCACCCTCACCCAGAACCGGATGCAGGTGCGCGAGATCGACGCCCTGGGCGGCTCGACCGACACGCTGCTGCGCGCGGCCGCGTTGTGCAACGACGCGCGACCCGATGGCGATCGCTGGCTGGGCGACCCCACCGAGATCGCGCTGCTGCAGGCGGCCCAGGCGCAAGGCATCGATGTCGCCGCGCTGCACGCCGCGCGGCCGCGCCGCCAGGAGTGGCCCTTCGACTCGGACCGCAAGCGCATGAGCACCCGCCATGCAACGGACACCGGGTGGCGCGTCTGCGTCAAGGGGGCGCCGGAATCGGTCCTCGCGTGCTGCGCCGCGCAGCTCGGCGCGGACGGCCACGAGCGGGCGCTGGACATCGAGGCGCTGGGCTTGCGCATCGCCGCGATGGCGCGCCAAGGCATGCGCGTGCTGGCGGTGGCCCGACGCGACGGCCACGGCGACGTCGCCGACTGGCCCGCCGATCGCATCGAGCGCGACCTGGTGCTGCTCGGGCTGATCGGCATGATCGATCCGCCGCGCCCCGAGGCGCAGGCCGCGGTCCGGCAGTGCCACGAGGCCGGCATCCGCGTGGTGATGATCACCGGGGATCACCCGGAGACCGCGCTGGCGATCGCGCGCGAACTCGGCATCGCCGACGACACGACGCCGGGCGCGCTCAGCGGCGCGCAGCTCGCCCGCCTCGGCGACGCCGAGCTCGAGCGGGTCCTGCACGAGGCGACGGTGTTCGCCCGGGTGGATCCGGCGCAGAAGATCCGGATCGTGCGCGCGCTGCAGGCGCAGGGGCACTACGTCGCGATGACCGGTGACGGCGTGAACGACGCGCCGGCGCTGAAGGCCGCCGACATCGGCGTGGCGATGGGCCGCGACGGCACCGATGTCGCCCGCGAGGCGGCCAGCCTCGCCCTGCTCGACGACAACTTCGCGTCGATCGTGGCCGCGGTGCACGAGGGTCGGCGGATCTTCGACAACATCCGCAAGTTCATCCGCTACGCCCTCACCGGCAACTCCGGCGAGATCTGGCTGCTGCTGCTCGCCCCGCTGCTGGGACTGGCCACCCCGCTGCTGCCGATCCACATCCTGTGGGTGAACCTGGTCACCGACGGCCTGCCGGGCCTCGCGCTGGCCGCCGAGCCCGGCGAGCCCGGGCTGATGCGCCGCCCGCCCCGGCCACCCGGCGAAAGCGTGTTCGCCCAGGGTCTGTGGCAGCACACGCTGTGGGTGGGCCTGCTGATCGGCGGCCTGTGTCTGGCGCTGCAGGCCTGGGCCACGGTGCACCAGAACCCGGGCGGACAGACGATGGTCTTCACCGCGCTCACCTTCGCGCAGATGGCGCACGTGCTCGCGATCCGCTCGGAGTCGCAATCGCTGCTGCGGCTCGGCCTGCTCAGCAACCGGCCGCTGCTGGCCGCGGTCGCCGCGACGATCGCGCTGCAGTTGCTGGTGGTGTACACGCCGTGGCTGCAACCGGTGTTCCACACGCGGGCCCTGTCGGCGATCGAGCTGTCGTGGTGCGTGGGCGTCGCGCTGCTGGTCTGGCTGGCGGTGGAGGCCGAGAAGGCCTGGCGGGGACGGCGGGCTCGGTGAACGCTTGCGCACCGCGACGACGCCGACCTCGGGATCCGGGGTCGGGTTTTCGGAATCGGCGAGCGACCGGACGGACCCGCCCGAATGCGACGATCGGCCCGTTGCCTCGACACCAGGACACCACCCCCGCCCATGCCCCGAACCGCCATCCCCACCCGCGCGCTGGTGCTGCTCGCGATCCTCACGCTGGTCTGGGGCACGAACTGGCCGCTGTTCGCGTTCGCGGTGCGCGAGGTCTCGGTGCTCACCTTCCGCGGGGTGTCGGTCCCCGTGTGCGGCCTGGTGCTGCTGGCGGTGGCGCGGCTGCGCGGCCAGTCGCTCGCGATCCCGCGTCGGCACTGGCGAACGATCACCGTCGCGACGATGTTCTACCTGGTGCTCTGGAACGTCACCAGCACCTACTCGGCGATCCTGATCCCCTCGGGCCAATCGGCGGTGCTCGGCTACACGATGCCACTGTGGTCGGGCCTGATCTCGTGGGCGATCCTCGGCGAACGCCTGGGCACGCGGCTGCTGATCGCGCTGGCGCTCGGCGCCGCCTCGGTCACGCTGCTGATGATCCCCAGCTTCGAGGCGTATGCGAACGCGCCGCTGGGCCTCGTGCTCGGCCTGATCGCCGGCCTGGGCTGGGCGATCGGCACGCTGATCCTCAAGCGCGCGCAGGTCGACGTGCCCGCCACCGTGCTCACCGGCTGGCAGATGCTGATCACCGCGGTGCCGATCCTGCTGGGCGCGCTGGTGTTCGGCGACCGGCAGTGGTTCATGCCCTCCTGGCAGACGATCGCGGTGATCGCCTACATCACGCTGGTGCCGATGTGCATCGGCAATGTCTGCTGGTTCGCGATCGTCAGCCTGCTGCCGGCCAATGTGGCCGGCGTGTCGTCGATCATGGTGCCGATGGTGGCGATGGTGTCCGGCGCCTTCGTGCACGGCGAGCCGCTGGGCCCGATGCAGTGGGCCGCGATGGCCTGCTGTGCCGGCGCGCTGTCGCTGACGCTGCTGCGACCGGCGGGCGCCGCGCCGACGCCCGCACCCCGCATGGGATCATCACCGGCCGGCGACGATCCTCTCCCGACCCGCAAGGACCCTCCATGACCCCGAACGACTCGTCGGTGCTCCACCGTGTGATCCAGGTGACGCCGCCCATGGCCGTCAGCGGCCAGGGCATCACGCTGACGGACGCCAACGGCAAGGTGTACCTCGACGCCTCGGGCGGCGCGGCGGTGTCGTGCCTCGGGCACGGCCACCCGGACGTGCTCGCGGCGATGCACGCGCAGATCGACCGCCTCGCGTACGCGCACACCGGTTTCTTCACGACGCAGGTCGCCGAGGACCTCGCGGCGATGCTGATTCGCGGCGCGCCCGCGGGCATCGCGAAGGCCTTCTTCGTCAGCGGCGGCTCCGAGGCGATGGAGGCGGCGTTGAAGATGGCGCGGCAGTATTTCGTCGAGATCGGCCAGCCGTCGCGCACCCGCTTCATCGCCCGCCGCCAGAGCTATCACGGCAACACGCTGGGGGCGCTGGCGATCGGCGGCAACCAATGGCGCAGGGCCCCGTTCGCGCCGCTGCTGGTCGACGCGACGCACGTCTCACCGTGTTATCCGTACCGCGAGCAACAAGCGGGCGAGACCCCCGAGCAGTACGGCCTGCGCCTGGCCGACGAGCTCGACCGAACGATCCAGGCCTGCGGACCGGAGACGGTGATCGGATTCGTCGCGGAGACAGTGGGCGGCGCGACCGCCGGCGTACTGACCCCCGTGCCGGGCTACTTCCGGGCGGTGAAGGCGGTCTGCGACAAACACGGCGTGCTGCTGATCCTGGACGAGGTGATGTGCGGCATGGGCCGATGCGGCACGCTGCACGCCTGCGAACAGGAGGGCGTGGTGCCGGACCTGCTCGCGATCGCCAAGGGGCTCGGGGGCGGCTACCAGCCGGTCGGCGCGCTGCTCGCGCATGAACGCCTGGTGCGTGCGATGAGCGCGGGCAGCGGCTTCTTCCAGCACGGCCACACCTACCTCGGCCACGCGGTGGCCTGCGCGGCGGCGCTCGCGGTCCAGCAGGTGATCGAACGCGACGGGCTGCTCGCGCAGGTGCGCAGCCGGGGTGCCCACCTGGCCGCGCTGTGCGGCCAGGCCTTCGCCGACCACCCGCACGTGGGCGAGGTGCGCGGACGCGGCCTCTTCCATGGCATCGAGCTGGTGAAGGACCGCGGCACGAAGGCGCCGTTCGACCCCGCGCTGCGCCTGCACGCGCGGATCAAGGCCGAAGCGATGGCGCGCGGCCTGCTGGTCTACCCGATGGGCGGCACCGTCGATGGCCGCCAGGGCGACCACGTGGTGCTCGCGCCGCCCTTCATCGCCACCGAGGCCGAGCTCGCGACGATCGTCGAGCGCCTCGCGGCCTCGATCGACGCGGCGATCCGGTCCTGCTGACGCGGCCGGGGTGTCTCAGCCGCGCCAACGCGCGAGGTACACCTGCGCGAGCGCCGCGAGCACCTCGGGGCTGTCGCCCAGCACCGGCCAGCGCTCCAGCGTCAAGCCGGGGTGGTCGGCCTGCGCCTGCGCCAGCAGCACGGGCACCTCGCGCTTCAGGTGCCCGCCTTCGGCCCAGAAGAGCGGCGCGATCGCGACCCGGCGCGCGCCCGCCCCCGCGGCCTGCGCCAGCGCCTCGGGCAGATCGGGGCTCATGAACTCGAGAAAGGCCACCGCGACGCGCACCTCGGGCATCGCGGCGGCCAGCAGCGCGGCCAACGCGTCGACCGGCGCGCGCCACTCGGGGTCGCGCGCGCCGTGGGCGAAGAGCAGCAGCGTGTCGGCGGATGCGGTCATGATGAGGGTCCCGGCGCGGCCCGCGTCAGATCAGCTTCTCGTCGGGCGAGTGGATCTTGCCCAGCGGCTTGCTGCGCCCGGCGGACACCATCAGCGGCACCTCGGTCTGTCCGCCATCCCAGGTGGGGTCCTCGATGCTGTCGAACACCTGGCGCAGCTTCTGGCCCCAGCTCGAGTGCACCATCCGGAAGTACGGATTGGACTCGTCGATGCAGACGATCCGTTCGGTCTGGAATCGATCGGCCTCGTAGACGACCAGGTCCAGCGGCAGTCCCACCGAGAGATTCGACTTCAGGGTGGAGTCCATCGACACCAGCGCGCACTTCGCGGCCTCGTCCAGCGGGGTGTCCGGGGTGATCACCCGATCGAGCACCGGCTTGCCGTACTTCGACTCGCCGATCTGGAAGAACGGTGTCTCGGGCGTGGCCTCGATGAAGTTGCCCGCCGAGTACACCTGGTAGAGCCGCATGCCCTCGCCTTTGATCTGCCCGCCGAAGATCAGCGAGACGTTGAACTCCACCCCGGCGTTCTTCAGCGACGCGGCATCGCGCTCGTAGACCCGGCGCACCGCCGCGCCGAGCACCCGGGCGGCGTCGAACATGCTGCGGGCGTTCCAGATGGTGATCGGGTCGTGGTCCTGGTGCTCCTTCAACTGCTCCACCTGCAGGATCTCGCGCACCGACTGGGCGATCGACAGATTGCCGGCGCTCAGCAGCACCATGAAGCGGTCGCCGGGCCGCTCGTAGACGATCATCTTGCGAAAGATGCTGATCTGGTCCAGCCCGGCATTGGTCCGGGAATCGGACAGGAACACCAGGCCGGCATTCAGCTTGATCGCGACGCAGTAGGTCATGGCGGGATCCGTCCCGATGGACGGTCGATCGGACAAAGCCGGGATTATGCGCGACTCAAGTGAGCCGCGCCCGTGGCCGATATCACCGAGACGACCGACTTTTCGCGGTGGTGGCCCATGTGTCGATTCCTTGCCTACCGGGGCGACCCGATCTTCCTCGAGGAGCTGATCTGCCAGCCCCGGCACTCGCTGGTGCGCCAGTCGCTGCGCTCGGAGGAGGCCAAGACGGTGACCAACGGCGACGGCTTCGGCATCGGCTGGTACGGCGACCGGCCGAACCCGGCCGTCTACCGCGAGGTGATGCCGGCCTGGTCCGACGAGAACCTGCTCGCGCTGTGCGCGACGGTGCGCGCGAGGGTGTTCTTCGCCCACGTGCGGGCCGCGACCGGCACCGCGATCACCCGCGACAACTGCCACCCGTTCCGCCACGACAAGTACCTGTTCATGCACAACGGACAGATCGGCGGCTACCCGCGGCTGCGGCGCACGCTGGAGTCGCTGCTGCCCGACCACCTGTACGCGGCGCGCCGCGGCGCCACCGACTCGGAGCTGCTCTTCCTGTTGTCGATCGCGCGCATCGAGGCGGGCGAGGACCCGCAGGACGCGGTGCGGGGGGTGTTCGAGTCGACCGTCGATCGGATGCGCGAGGCCGGCATCGACGAGCCGCTTCGCTTCTCGGCCGCGCTCTCCGACGGCACCCGCCTCTACGCGTTCCGCTTGGCCAGCGACGGGCAGCCGCCCACGCTGTACCTGCGCAACGACGACAGCGGCACGGTGATCGCCTCCGAGCCGCTGGCCGACTGCGCCCGGCCCTGGCAGGCATTGCCGGTGGGAGCGGTGGTCCGGGTCACCGCCAGCGAGTGCCGCATCAGCACCACCGAGGCCCTGGCCGAGCCGGCTTGAGACCGGCACCGCGCCGGCCGACAGCCGTCGGGGCAGGCCTCGCGGCAGTCCCTTCGGGGACGCTGACGACGGCGGATCGGGTCAGCCGCCCAGCCACACGATGCAGGCCAGCCCGGACAGCAGGCTGAAACACGCCAGGGCCGGCCACAGCAGCCGCCGGTAGATCGCGCGCTCGGTTCCCGGTGCGCCGGCCAGGCTGATCGCGATCGACATCCGGACGGGCGAGAACAGCGTCATCGCGACACCGCAGACATGCTGCAAGGTGGCCACCGCCGCGACGTTCAGCCCCGCCTGCGCCGCCAGCGAGACCCACGATGACATGAACAGGCCATTGGCCGCGTTGCCACTGTTCGTGAGCAGGCCGAAGCCGCCGGCGACCAGCGGCGTCATCAGGACGGCCGCCCCTTGCAGCGTGTTCGCGATCGACTGGGCCATCGCACGGCCGATGCCCGAGGCGATCAGCATCTCGGCCATCGACGCAAAGCAGATGATCGTCAGCACCGGGGCCTTGCCGGTCTTCCAGGCCAGGCGACACTCGGCGGGCAATCCGCCGGCCTGCCCGCGCACCAGCGCCGTCAACACCCCGCCCGCCAGCAGCCAGGTGCCGGCGTGGAACACGGGCGAGAAGCTCGGCAGGTCGTCGAATGGCGCGAGGCGCATCACCCCACTCAACCAGACCTTCACCCCAGGCACCGCCCGCACGGCCACGAGCCCGGCGATCAGGACCACGTAGGGCAGGATGCGATGGACGGTCTCGCGCGCCTGCGCCCGCGTGGGTCGCGCATCGAGCCACCAGCGAAGCCCGATCACGCCACCGAACGACGCGAGCATCGCGACCTCCAGCCCGAGCGTCCAGGTGGCGACGCCGAGCGCCGCGAGGCTGGCCGCGGTCCAGGCCACCTCCCACCATCGCTCGGACGCGGGTGCCGCCAGGCCGGCCCGCTCGCAGGTGTGCCAGAAGAACGGCAGCCACACCACCATCAACACAGAGACCGCCACCAGCGCATGCAGGCCGATCACCTCGGCGGGCACCCGTGAGAAGGTGGCGGCCAGCAGCGTGCCGCTGCCCATCGCCCCCCAGGGGATCATCGTCTGACTGAGAAACGACAGGCAGCTCAGCTCGCGCACGGGCAGCGCCAGCGGGCGCAGCAACGACACCGTGCCGACCATGCCGACGCCGAAACCGGTCGCGGACTCGGCCAGCGGACCGACCAGGAAACACGCGACGAAGGCCTGGCGCCGCCGCTGCACCGCGGTGAGCACCGGGGGGGCGATCGTGTCGGGTGCCCCGGCACGCCAGCCCCGTGATCCGAACGACTGGGAACCGATCTGCCAGAACAGCAGTCCGCCCAGGATGTAGGGCGCGATCGTCGCCGCGATCCACGCGCCCCGCAGCAGCGCCCGCGCGAGTTCCTGGGCGCCGAACACCTCGGGGCCCGTCCACAGCGCGACCGGCACGGTGACCAGCAAGCCCAGTGCGGCCGACCCGATGGCGCCGAAGCGTCCGCTCGCCAACGCGAGCACCACGGTCAGGGCGGGCAACGCCCACGCGAGCGGGGCCAGGGTCTGGCCCATCTACCGTGCGCGTCGCGCGATGACCTCGGCCGCGCGCCGCGCATCGGCCGCGGCATGCGCCAGCCAACCACCGAAGCCGGCCCGCACCTGGCCGATCGCCCACAGACCGGGCACCGCCGTTTCCAGGTCGTCGTCGGTCAGCAGGCAGTGGTGTTCGTCACGCCGCACCTGCGGCGGCGCGATGTCGCTGTTGGGCTCGAGGCGGGGCAGGACGAACAGGCCACGGGCCGCCAGCCGCGTGGTCTTTCCGCCGGCATCGCGCCACTCCACCCCCGACAGGCCCTCCGCGTCACCCAGCACCCGCAGAATCTCGCACCCGGGATGCCAGTGGAGGCCCGGCTCGGCGCGGGCCCGCTCGAGCAAGCCGGGGCAAGCCGTCGGGGCCGCCTCGCGAAAGACCAGGTGCACCGCGGCGACGCCCTCCCGCGCGAGCAGCAGCGCCTCCTGGAGCGCCCAGTCGCCGGCGCCGGCGACGACGACCTCGGCACCGCTGAACAGGGGCGCATCGCAGTCCGCACACTGCGAGACGCCCCGGCCTTCGTGCTCGGCTTCCCCGGGGACACCGAGCTTCGCCAGGCGGGCACCACTGGCGATCACGACGAATCGGCTGGAGAACCCGCCGGCATCCGTCTGGACCTGGAAGCCCGACCCGTCAGGGTGGACGGCGGTCACCGTCGCGCGGATGCGGCGCACGCCCGCCTTGAGGTTCGCACTGGCCAACCCGGCCGCGTGATCCATCCCGGAGAGGCCCCGGGCTTCGTCGAAGCGCGCCAGCTCGTTGACGTTGACCACCAGGCCACCGACGAAGGCGGCCTCGATCGTGGCCACCGTCAACCCACGCGCGGCGCACTCGGCCGCGCAGGTCAGACCGGCGATGCCCTCGCCGACGATGATGAGATCGAACCCGGCCTGCATCGGCAATCCCCGGTGCGCCCCTTCAGGCCTCGCGCCGGGTGAGCAAGGCCGTCATCTGCGAGACGACCGATTCTGCCTTGCGCCGAAGCGCCTCGTCGCTGTTGTTGGCGATCGGGTGCTCGATCACCGCGAACGGATAGCCCGGCAGGCCGTTCAATTCCCCCATCAGTTCGGCACTTCGCACGAAGCGGTCGGTCATCACCCCGACGGCGGGGATTCCGAGCCGTTCGGCCTCGATCGCGTCATGCAAACTGCACGACGAGCACGAGCCTCAGTCACCGGTGGCCGAGACGATCGCATCGGCGCTGGCGATGCTGGCGAGCATCGCGGGCGGCACGGGCTTGCTGGCATCGGGCTTGCGCACCCGCAGGAACTCGCGCACGCCATGGCGCTCACGCAGGATGTCCGCGACGTGATCGAACAGCCGCTCGGTGCCGATCTTCGCGTTGTCGATCATGCCGACGATGGCGCCCTCCAGCGAGGGCAGCGGGGGCGCCAAACGCAAGGCTTCGCCTTCGGCCGACAGGCGCGGATCCAGGACTCGAATGGTCATGCAGTCTCCTTCCGGTGGAACGATCAGGCCACGGCTTTCGTGACCGCCAACGACTTCTTCCCGTACCAGGGCGGCGCGATCGCGCCGAATCCGCCCGCCGGCCCGCCCGCCGCGATCACCAGCAGGTCGTCCGGGGTGCGAAGCGCGCGATAGACCTGCTCCTCGTTCTTGCGCCCGGCGATCGCGCCCTTGCCCACGTCGCGCCACTGCCGGCGCAGCACCTGGCATCGCTCGAACAGGTACTCGCGAATCGTCTGCTTCGTCCAACCGGCGGCGTTGAACACATCGCGGTGCTGCTTGGCGACGATCATCGCGTAGTTGCCCTCCCAGATCGAGTAGCCGAGCATGTTGCTGCGCACCGCCGCCGCGTAGGTGTCGCAGATCTCCTTCGGATCGTGGGTCCATTCGTTCATGACCTGGATCGGCGACTGGACCGACATCACCGTGACCGCGGAGACTCCCGGGGCGATGCCGCGCTCCTGCGCGAGCGGAAGCCATCGGCTGTCCTCCTCGTCCTCGGCCACGCAGAAGGTGAACTTGCCGGGGTGTCCCAGCGTGGAACGGTCGAGTTGCCCCGGAATGCCACCCAGGACGTTGAGCAGGATCAGCCGGATCGTCCGGCCGATCGTCGCATTGGCCCGGCTCGCGTTGGCGAGCGCATTGTGGGTGGCGTTCATGCCGATCTGCCCGCGGATCGGCCCGTTGACCACCAGCATGGGCGCCGAACCACCCGTGCTGCAGGTCGATCCGTGCAGGCCGAACGGGGGCTCGCACATCGCCTCGACCGCCGCCCGGACGATCGGCATGTACTCGGGCAGGCAGCCTGCCATCACGGCGGCGATCGCCACCTTCTCCGCCGGGATGCGGCGCCGGCGGACCGGCTCGGTGCCGATCGTGTGATCCGGCGCCAGGCCGACGGCCGCCAGGAACCGAAGCACCGCCTGCTCGGTCGGCGCGACGATCGGCAGGCCATCGGTCCAGCCGTTTCGCTGGAACATCTCGTTGACCGCCTCGGCGTCCTGCGCCTCGAGCACGGCACTGTTCAGGCCGGTGTCGTTCATCGCTGATTCCTCCCTGGGCGATCGGATGCGAGGGCGGCGCCCGTCACTCCACCTTGATGCCGGCGCTGTGGATGATCTCGCGCGACTTCTGGATGTCGGCGCGGATCAGCGCGGCGAATTCGTCGGCCGAGACCGGGCCGGGCTCCAGGCCCTGACCGGCGAGGGCGGCGCGCGTGTCCGGGCGCTGCAGGATCTTGTTGATGTCGGCGTTCAGTCGCGCCACCACCGGCGGGGGCAGGCCCGCCGGACCCATCACGCCGTAGTAGGTGACGGTGGCGAAGTCCTTCCAGCCGAGTTCGGCCACCGTGGGCACGTCGGGCAACGCCGGGTTGCGCCTGGCCGAGGTGACCGCGAGCGCGCGCACCTTGCCGCCGGCCAGCAGCGACGCGGCCGACGAGATCGACGAGCCGACCACCGCGACGTGGCCGCCCACCAGGTCGGCGATCGCCGGCGTGGAGCCCTTGTACGGAATGTGCCGCATCTTGAAGCCGGCCGCCGCCTGAAGGCGCTCCAGTGCCATGTGCGCCGAACCGCCGGTGCCGGAGCTGCCGTAGGTGACGGTGTCGGGCGCGGCCTTCGCCGCCGCGATCAGTTCGCCGAAGGTCTTGTGCGGCGAGTTCGCCGCGACGATCAGCACCATCGGGGTGGTGGCCACCAGCGCCACCGGCGTGAGGTCCTTCACCGGGTCGTAGGCCACCTTCATCAGCAGCGGGATCAGCGAGACGTTGTCGGTCTGCGCGATCACCAGCTCATGGCCGGTGGGCGCCGCCTTGGCCGCCTCGGCCAGACCCAGCGCGGTGCCCGCGCCCGGCCGGTTCACCGGCAGCAGCGTCCAGCCGTTCTGCTCGGCGAGTTTCGTGCTGATCAGCCGGCCGATGAAGTCGGTGCCCCCGCCCGGCGTGGACGGGATGATCATCCGGATCGGCTGGCTCGGAAACGATTGGGCGCCGGCCGCCGGCGCGAGCGCGGTGAGCAGGACGGCGAGGCAGAGGCGGATCAGCATCGGTGGTCTCCGGAATCGGAATGAATGAGGGGGCGGCGCCGGTGCGCCGCGTGACGGGGTGCGGTCAGGCCGTGTCCGCGGGGGCGCCATCGGCGGGGGCGGCCACCACCCCGGTGGCGAGCAGCGATTCGATTCGGTCGGGCGCGACACCGAGCGACGCCAGCACCGCGCGCGTGTGCGCGCCCGCCGGCGGAGGATCCCAGCGCTTGCCGGGCTTGCGCCCGTCGAACTCGACCGGCAACGCCGCGCCCGAGAAGCGCTCGCCGCCGGGCAGCGTGGCGTCGACCAGTGCGCCGCCAGCGCGCAGGTGCGGGTCCTCGAGCAACTGGTGCGGCTCGCGGATCTGCCCGAACGACAGGCCCTTGGCCTCGAGCGCCGCGCACAGCTCGGCCGTCTTCCAGGGCTTGAGTGCCGCGGCCACCGCGGGCACCACCCAGTCGCGCGCCGCCTCGCGCTGCACCGAGGTGCGCAGGCGCTCGTCATCGGCGAAGGGCGGCGGCAGGAAGTCACGCGCGAACACCCGCCACTGCTGGTCGCTCACCACCGCGACGAAGACACGGCCATCCGCGGTCTCGAAGATGTCGTACACGCCCCAGGGCGGCTTGCGCGTCTTGCCCACGGGAATCGCGGGCGTGCCGCTCAGCTGATACTGCGCGATGAACTGGGCGACCAGCAGCAGGTCGGTCTCGAACAGGCCCGCGCGCACGTGCCGGCCGCGGCCGGTGCGGTGCCGATCGTTCAACGCGGCCAGCGCGCCCACCACCCCGAAGGTGCCGCCCAGGATGTCGTTGGCCGAGGGCGCGACACGCCGCGGCGTGGTGCCGTCGCCGTTGATGTAGGCCATGCCCCCCATCATCTGCACCACCTCGTCCAGCGCGGTGCGCGCCTGATAAGGCCCCGACAGGAAGCCCTTGAGCGACACATAGATCAGGCGCGGGTTCGAGGGGCTCAGGCTGGCGTAGTCCAGGCCATACGGCTTGAGGCCGTCGTCGCGGAAGTTCTCGAGCAGGAAGTCGGCGCGCGCGGCGAGATCCCGCACCAGGGCCTGGCCGTCGGCCGATTTCAGGTCGACCGCGAGGCTCTCCTTGTTGCGGTTGAACACCGGGAAGTAGCCGATGCCCGAGCCCTTGAGCCGGCGGGTGTTGTCGCCCTCGAGCGGTTCGATCTTGATCACTCTGGCGCCGAGGTCGGCGAGAATCAGGCCCGCCGAGGGGCCCATGATCATGTGCGAGAGCTCGATCACTGTCAGGCCGCGCAGCGGCAGCTCGTCGGCATCCAGGGTGGGGGCGGCGGAGGTCATCGGCGGGGCGCGGGCTGGGGGTCGATCGTCGAGTGTACTCGACCGATTCCGCCGGGCCGCGGCGCGCGCTGCCAAGGGCGCCGTCCTCGGAACGCCGAGGCTCGCGCCCGCCCGGATCGGGCGCCGGGATGCCTGCCTCGCGCGCCGCAGGTTCGGGGCCGTGTGCCGGTGGCGCGGGGCCCGGCCCCGTTCGACGCTCAGGCCCGCGCGGCCGCGACGCTTTCGCCCGACGCGCCGGCCTGCCCCGCCAGGGCCCGCGCCTGCGCGATCGACTCGCCGATCACCAGCACCGCGGGGCTGCGCACCGCCTCGCGCACGATCGCCTCGCCCAGCGTGCCGAGGTCGGCGACGATCACCCGCTCGTCCGGCAGGCTCGCGCGCTCCACGATCGCCACCGGCAGTCGCGCCGGGCGCCCCGCCTCGAGCAATGCGCGGGCGATCGACCCGGCGTTCCCGAGTCCCATGTAGACCACCAGGGTCAACCCGCTGGCGGCCAGCGCGGCCCAGTCGACCGAGGGCCCGCCGGGCTTCGGGTGTCCGGTGACGAAGGCGACCCCACGCGCGTGCGCCCGATCGGTCAGCGGCGCGCCCAGCGTCGCGGCGGCCGCGCTCGCGGTGGTGACGCCTGGCACCACCGACACTGGCACGCCCGCGCGGGCACAGGCCTCGAGCTCCTCGGCCGCGCGCCCGAACACCGACGGGTCGCCGCCCTTCAATCGCACCACGCGACGGCCGTGTCGCGCCTCGCGCAGCATCAGGCGCACGATGAATGCCTGCGGCGTCGAGCGGCAACCGGCCCGCTTGCCGACCCGGATCACGCGTGCCGCGGGCGAGGCGTGCGCGAGCAGCGCCGGATTGGCGAGATCATCGAGCAGGATCACCTGCGCCTGGGCCAGCACCCGGACCGCCTTCAGCGTGACGAGTTCGGGATCGCCCGGGCCGGCGCCCACCAGCCAGACCTCGCCACGCGAGGCGCGCGTGTCGCCTCGCCCGGCCGTCCGGTGCCCGGGGGTGGCGGGCGCGTCAGGCATGAGGCTCTCCTGTCGGGTCGAACTGCGCGATCGCGAGGTCCACGAGTTGCGCGGTCAGGTGGGGCAACGCCCGCCCGCTGGTGATCAGGCGATCGCTCCAGCGCGCGGTGGCCCGCGCATCCGCCGCGGCATCGAGGTCGACCGCGGGGTCCGGGCTCTCGCGCGGCGTCAGCACCTGCTCGCGCACGCCCGATGGCGACACGACATGGACCGTGCGCGCGGTGTGCGGGTACAGGGCGGGCTCGCCATCGATGCCGCGAAACACCAGCGCGCGGCTGCGCCCGTCGGCCAGCAGCGTGGTCGCGCGGGGCACGTACTCGGCGTGGGTCACCGGGACGAGCAGCAGCGGCTCGCGGCCCTGAGGCGACTCGCCCGGCGAGAGCAGCTTGCACACGGTGTGTCCGCTGTTGCGCACACCGAGCTCGGCACGACGCGCGAGCAGGCGCGACAGCGCGGGACACCAGACATCGAGCGGCAGGAAGACGAGGCGCTCGCTCGCGAGCGCGGCATCGGCCTGCGCCATCGATTCGGCCAGCGGCAGACCCGCCGCCGCGACCACTTCGGCGGTGGCCAGGCGCCCCGGATCGCGACGCACGCCGTGCATCAGCACCGCGAAGCCGGTGGCACGCAGCGCGAGCGCGGTGAGCAAGGTCAGGTTCGCCAACCGACGCGCGCCGTTGTAGCACGGCAGCACCACGAGCGGCCGATCGACCGGCGCGAGCGCGGCCGCGCGGGCGTGCGCGGCCCGGCGCAACGCGTCCAGCTCCACCACCGACTCGCCCTTGAAGCGATAGGCGACGAGCACCGCCCCGACCACGGCCTCGGGCAGGCGATCGTCGAGCAGCGCCGACCACAGGCCCAGCGCCGCGGATTCGTCCAGCGCACGTGCCCCGTGCGTGCCCCGCGCGATCTCGCGCAACCAGGCGCGCACCTGCTCAGGCGCGGGCACGGGCGCGTCGCCACCGGATCGCGCGGGCGTGTTCATGGCACCGCCACGCCTTCACCGGCCGCGAGCCGCGCCTTGTCGCGCAGCTGCGCCACGCAGGCGCCGCATCCGGTGCCGCACCGCAAGGCCGACTGCACCGTGGCCAGGCGCTGTCGCGCATCGCCACCGGCCGCCGCCAGGGCCGCATCGATCGCCCGCTCGCCGACGCCGTGGCAGACACAGACGATGCGATCCGCGGGCCGCAGGTCGCCGCTGGGCGGCGCCGGCGCGAGCAGGACCCGCGACATCGCGCCCACCGGCGCGCCCTCGAGCAGCAGGCCCTCGAGCCAGGGCGCCGCGACCGGTGGCTGAGGGGCCGTCGGCGCGACCGGGCCCGCCAGCCGCATCGCAGCCAGCCGCCCGTCCTCCAGGCGCAACCGCCGCCCCTGGCCGGTGCCACGGTCGTCGTAGGCCATCGTGCGCGCGTCGTGCAGCCCGAGCAGCGCATCGAAGCGCGCCAGCCAGGCCGCCTGGGGCGCTTGGAGGGCGAAGGCCCGCAGCTTGAGCACCGGGTGCGCGCCCGCGGTCGGCACCGCCCAGGCGAGCGCCAGACCGTCGCAGGCCTCGAGCCATTCGCGTCGCGCCGATTCGAGCCGATCGAGCGGCAGGCGCGCCCAGGCCACCAGTTGCCATCGCACCGGCAAGGCCTCGACACGCACCGCGGCGTGCTTGAGTTCGGGCTGGCGGGAGATGGGATCCAGGGCCGGGATGCTCACCGCGTTCACGCCGGTGTCGTCACCGCCGCGCACGAAGGCGCCCCCCCAGTGCATCGGCAGGAAGGCGTGTCCCGAGCGCAGATCGGGGCTCGCGGTGACCAGCGCGGCGAAGTCGCCACGGCGCGAGCGGACGCGCACCGGCGCACCGTCGACCAAGCCCCGGCGCGCGAGGTCATCCGGGTGCATCGCGAGCCACGGCGCATCGGCCCGGGCAAAGAGCGCCGGGACGCGGCCGCTGCGGCTCATGCCATGCCACTGGTCGGGCAGGCGGCCGGTGGTCAAGGCGATCGGAAAGCGGGGATCGGCCGCTTCGGCGGGCGCACGCCAGCCCGCCTCGGGAAATCGCGCCCGGCCATCGGCGGTCGCGAAGACCGCGTCGGTGTACAGGCGCGGGGTCGCGCCGCCGGCGTCGGCCGCGAACGGCCACTGCTGGGGCCCGTGCGCCTCGAGCATCGCCCAGCTCAACCCGCCGATGTCGAGGTCGCGCCCGATCGTGAAGCGCTGGTGCTCGCGCCAGACCGCCTGCGCATCGTCGAACCGGAAGCCGGATTCCCGACCCGGGTGCAGCCGCGCCGCGAGGCGACGGCCGGCGTCGGCGAGGATCTCCCAGTCGGCACGCGCCAGCCCTGGCGCCGGCAGCAGCGCGCGCACGCGACTGATCCGGCGTTCGGAGTTGGTGACCGTGCCATCCTTCTCGCCCCAGGTGGTGGCGGGCAGCACCACGTGCGCGTGGCCGATCGTCTCGCCGTGATCGTAGGCGTCCTGCACCACGACGAATTCGGCGCGCCGCAGCGCCTCACGCACCCGCGTGGCATCGGGCAGGGACTGCGCGGGGTTCGTGCAGACGATCCAGACCGCGCGCACCCGGCCCTCGTGCAGGGCCTCGAACAGTTCCACCGCGGTGAGCCCCGGCGTCGCGGGCATCGCGTCCACCTGCCACAGGCGCGCCACCTCGGCGCGGTCCTCGGCGCTGGCCGGGTCGCGGTGCCCGGGCAGGAGCGTGGCCAGCGCCCCCACCTCGCGCCCGCCCATCGCGTTCGGCTGCCCGGTGAGCGAGAACGGCGCGGCCCCGGGGCGGCCGATCTGGCCGGTGGCCAGGTGCAGCGCGATCAGCGCCGCGTTCTTGTCGGTGCCGCTGCTCGACTGGTTCAGTCCCTGGCAGTACAGCGAGAGCACCGCCCCCGCCTGCGCCCACCAGCGCGCCGCGGTCACGATCGCCGCCTCGGGAACGCCGCACACGCGCGCGGCGGCCCGGGGGCTCATCTCCCGGACCCGGGCGCGCAACGCGTCGAAACCGGTGGTGTGGGCGGCGATGTAGGCCTCGTCGACCCGGCGTTCCCAGATCAGCCAGTGCAGCATCGCGTGAAACAGCGCGACATCGGTGCCCGGCAGGATCGGCAGGTGCAGGTCGGCCGCCCGCGCGGTGACGGTGGCACGCGGATCGACCACGACCATCCGCTGGTCCGGGCGCGCCCGGCGCGCGTCCTCGATGCGTCGCATCACGATCGGGTGCGCGTCGGCGGTGTTCGAGCCGGCGATGAACAGCAGGTCGGCCGCCTCGATGTCGTCGTAGCAGGCGGGCACCGCGTCGGCGCCGAGCGTGCGCTTGTAGCCGGTGACGGCCGAGCTCATGCACAGGCGCGAGTTGGTGTCGATGTTGTTGGTGCCCACCGCGACCCGCGCCAGCTTGTTCAGCAGGTGGTAGTCCTCGGTGAGCAACTGGCCCGAGCCATAGAACGCGACCGCATCCGGCCCGTGCTCGCGCACGATCGCGGCGAAGCGCTCCACCACATGGGCCATCGCCTCGTCCCAGCCCGCGGGCTGCCAGGCCTCGTCGCGGGAGCGCCGCAGCCGCGGCGCGAGCACTCGCCCGCCCGCGCGCGTCACCTGCGCGAGCGTGCTGCCCTTGGTGCACAGCCGCCCCCGATTGGCCGGGTGCCCGGGATCGCCGCGCACCGACAGCACACGCGCGCCGTCGGTGGTCGCGATCACGCCGCAGCCCACGCCGCAGTAGGGACAGGTGGTGCGCACTTCGGTGGACATCCGTGGTCTCCTGACCCGCTCAGCCCGCGACCTGGATGAACACCTGGCCCGATTCGATCCGCACCGGGTAGGTGGTCACGCAGCCCTCGTCGGGCGCCTCGGCGCAACCGTCGGCCAGTCCGATCGTCCAGTTGTGCAGCGGGCAGGCGACCCGATCGCCGAACACGATGCCCTGCGACAGCGGGCCGCCCTTGTGCGGGCAGCGGTCGGCCACCGCGAACACCCGGTCGTCGGCGGTCCGGAACACCGCGATCGGTTCGGGGCCGTCGAGCCAGCGTCGCGCCCCCAGCCGGGGCAGTTCGTCGACGCGGCACACGGGCCGCCACAGGGATTGACGCGCGTTCATGCCGTGACCTCCACCGCGATCGGGATGTACTGCCGGTGATCGACGCGGGCCCGCTCGGGCTCGTGCCAGGGATCGGGCTCGCCCTCCAGCGAGAACTGCAGCCGCTCCCAGAGCGCCCGGCGCGAGGCCTCGTCCTCGAGCACACGCCGCTTCACATGGTCGATGCCCACCCGCGCGAGGTAGTGCACCGTGCGCTCGAGGTACCAGCCCTCCTCGCGATAGAGCTGCAGGAAGGCGCCGGCGTACTCCAGCACCTGCGCGGCGTCGGGCACCTTCACCAGGAACTGCGCGACCTCGGTCTTGATGCCGCCATTGCCCCCGATGTAGAGCTCCCAGCCCGAGTCCACCCCGATCACGCCGACATCCTTGATGCCGGATTCCGCGCAGTTGCGCGGACACCCCGACACCGCGAGCTTGACCTTGTGCGGCGCGTACATCCGCCACAGCGCGCGCTCCAGGTCCTTGCCCATCCGCGTCGAATCCTGCGTGCCGAAGCGGCACCACTCCGATCCGACGCAGGTCTTCACGGTGCGCAGCGCCTTCGCGTACGCGTGGCCCGAGGGCATGTCCAGGTCGCGCCAGACCGCGGGCAGGTCCTCCTTGCGCACGCCCAGCAGGTCGATGCGCTGCCCGCCGGTGACCTTCACCGTGGGCACCCGGTACTTGTCGACGACGTCGGCGATCCGGCGCAGCTCGGCGGCGGTGGTCTCGCCGCCCCACATCCGCGGCACCACCGAGTAGGTGCCGTCCTTCTGGATGTTCGCGTGCGCGCGTTCGTTGATGAAGCGCGATTGGGGGTCGTCCACCGCCTCGCGCGGCCAGGTGCTGATCAGGTAGTAGTTGACCGCCGGGCGGCAGGTGGCGCAGCCGTCGGGACGCCGCCAGTTCAGGTAGTCGAACACCGCGGGGATGCTCAGCAGGTGCTGCTCGCGGATCGCCTTGCGCACCACCTCGTGCGAATGGTCGGTGCAGCCGCAGACCGGCTTGCTCGTCTTCGGTTCGGCGCTGTAGGCGCCGCCCAGCGTGCTGGCGAGCAGCTGCTCGACCAGGCCGGTGCACGAGCCGCAGGAGCTCGACGCCTTCGTGTGCTTGCGCACGTCGTCCAGCGTGAACAGGCCCTTGGTCTTGATCGCCGAGACGATCGTGCCCTTGCACACGCCGTTGCAGCCGCAGACCTCCGCGGTGTCGGGCATCGCGGCCGCCTTGTCCTGGCCCTGGTGGCCGCTGTCGCCGAGGCTGGACTCGCCGAACATCAGGTGGTCGCGGATGTCGGCGATGTCGCGTCCCTCGCGCAGCAGCTTGAAGTACCAGGCGCCATCGACCGTGTCGCCGTACAGCACGCTGCCCACCAGCCGGCCCTCGCGGATCACCAGCCGCTTGTAGACCCCGCCGACCGGGTCCGACAACGTGATCTCCTCGGTGTCCTCGCCGCCGTTGAAGTCACCGGCCGAGAAGAGATCCACGCCCGTCACCTTCAGCTTCGTGGACGTCACCGAGCCCTGGTAGCGGCCGATGCCCTGGCCCGCCAGGTGGTTCGCGCAGACCTTGGCCATCTCGAACAATGGCGCGACCAGGCCGTACACCGTGCCCCGGTGGTTGACGCACTCGCCGACCGCATAGACGCGCGGATCGAAGGTCTGCAGCGTGTCGCTGACCACCACGCCGCGATCGCAGTGCAGGCCGCTGGCCTGCGCCAGGCCGGTGTTCGGCCGGATCCCCACCGCCATCACCACGAGTTGCGCGGGCAGTTCCTCGCCGCCCTTCAGCCGCACCGTGCCGACCCGCCCGTCGGCGCCCGCGAGCAGCGCCTCGGTCTGCGCACCGAGCCGAAAGCCGATGCCACGCGACGCGAGCTCGGCCTGCAGCAGGCCCGCCGCGGTGCGGTCGAGCTGGCGCTCCATCAGCCAGTCCATCAGGTGCACGACCGTGACCGACATGCCGCGCGCGCGCAGGCCGTTGGCGGCCTCCAACCCGAGCAGTCCGCCGCCGATCACCACCGCGTCGGTGTGGCGGGCGGCCGCCTCGATCATCGCGTCGGTGTCGGCGATGTCGCGATACGCGATCACGCCGGGCAGCTCGCGTCCCGGGACCGGCAGCACGAACGCGTTCGAGCCGGTGGCCAGCAGCAGCCGGTCGTAGCCCGCCACGGTGCCGTCGTCGGCGTGGACCTCGCGCCGCAGCCGATCGATCCGGGTGACGGTCTTGCCCGCATGCAACACGATCCCGTGCTCGCGGTACCAGTCCCAGTCGTTCAGCACGATCTGCTCGAAGCGCTGCTCGCCGGCCAGCACCGGCGAGAGCAGGATGCGGTTGTAGTTCGGTCGGGGCTCGGCGCCGAACACCGTGATCTGGTAGCGGTCCGGATCGAGCTTGAGCAGCTCCTCGACCGTGCGGATGCCGGCCATGCCATTGCCGATCACCACGAGCCGCTGACGCGGCGCGGGCGACCCGCCCGACGCGGCGCCCGGCGAGATGTCGGTGGCCGGGCTCATGCCGCCTTCCTTTCCTTGCGGTACAGGAACTCGAGGATCGCGCGGCGCAGGTGGTGGTACTCGGCGTCCTCGGCGAGCTGCACCCGGTCGCGCGGGCGCGGCAGCGCGATCGACAGGATCTCGCCGATCGTCGCGGCCGGGCCATTGGTCATCATCACGATGCGATCGGACAGCAGCACCGCCTCGTCGACGTCGTGCGTCACCATCACCACCGTGCTGCCGGTCTGCGCGATGATCCGCAGCAGTTCGTCCTGCAGGTGCGCGCGGGTCAGCGCGTCCAGCGCGCCGAAGGGTTCGTCCATCAGCAGCACCTTCGGCTCCATCGCGAGCGCGCGCGCGATGCCCACCCGCTGCTTCATGCCCCCGGAGATCTCGTGCGGACGCTTCTCGGCGGCGGCGGCCAGGCCCACCATCTGCAGCGCGGCCATCGAGCGGGCCTTCAGCTGCGCGCGCGACTCGGCGTGGCCGAACACGCGCTCCACCGCGAGGTGGATGTTGTCCAGGCAGGTCATCCACGGCAGCAGCGAGTGGTTCTGGAACACCACCGCGCGGTCGGGCCCCGGCCCCTTGATCTCGCGATTGCCCAGCAGCAGGTGCCCCGAGGTGGGATCGGTCAGGCCCGCGATCAGGTTCAACAGCGTCGACTTGCCGCAGCCGGAGTGGCCGATCAGGCTGACGAACTCGCCCTTGGCCACAGTGAGGTCGATGTCACGCAACGCGACGAAGTTGCCGTTGCGGGTCTCGAACACCATGCCGGCGCCGTCGACCACCAGGTAGTTGGCCTCGTAGGCCTGCCGCGCCGCACCCTCGACGGGCACGGCCTGGATCTCGCCGATTCGATTCATCGTGCGCCTCACTCGTAGGAAAATCGGCGGGCCAGCCACATCAGGCCCAGTTCGAGCAGCAGGCCGACCGCGCCGATCACCAGGATCGCGATCAGGATGTTCTCGACCTTCAGGTTGTTCCACTCGTCCCAGACCCAGAAGCCGATGCCCACGCCCCCGGTCAGCATCTCGGCGGCCACGATCACCAGCCAGGCCACGCCGATCGACAAGCGCACGCCGGTCATCAGGTAGGGCAGCACCGCCGGGAACAGGATCTTCGTGAAGATCTTCCACTCGGACAGATTCAGCACCCGCGCGACGTTCATGTAGTCGGCCGGCACCCGCTGCACGCCGACCGCGGTGTTGATGATCATCGGCCACACCGACGAGATGAAGATCGTCCAGATCGCGGCCGCATGCGCGCCCTTGAACACCAGCAGCCCGATCGGCAGCCAGGCCAGCGGCGAGACCGGACGCAGCAGCGCGATCACCGGCGCGCTCATCTTGTCGAGCACGCCGAAGCGCCCGATCGCGAAGCCGGCCGGAATGCCCACCAGCGCGGCCAGGCCGAAGCCCAGGCCCACCCGGCCAAGCGAGTTCATCAGCTTGATGCCGATGCCCTGGTCGTTCGGGCCGTTCTGCGCGAACGGGTCGGCGAACACCTGCAGCGCCGCCTTCCAGGTGGCGGCCGGACCCGGGATGGTCTGCCCGCCCTTGGAGATCGCCTCCCAGATCAGCACCAGCACCAGCAGCCCGAACACCGGCGCGAGCACCGCGATCAGTTTCTCGTTGCGGGCCCGGCGACGCACCGCGGGGGAGATCGTGACGCTGGGCGCGACAGGGATCGCACGGGCCGTGCCGGCCTCGGACACGGACGTGTCGCGCTCGGTGCCCGGCGCCGCACGCGAGGCAACGGGAGTCGGGGCGGCCGGGGCGCCGCCCGGCGCGGAAATGGTGACGGATGCGCTCATCGGGGTTCTCCGGTGGGACTCGGCGCTCACGCGACCTTGACCTTGAACGAGCCGGCGTACTGCTTCGGGTTGCTGCCGTCCCAGACCACGCCGTCGATCAACGTCGACTTGCGCATCTCGGACTTCGGCAGGCTCACCTTCGCCTGCGCGGCCGCGTCCTTGTAGATCGCGATCTGGTTCACCTGGCGGGCCACCGCGAGGTAGTCGGGGTCCTCCTTGAGCAGGCCCCAGCGACGGTGCTGCGTCAGGAACCACATGCCGTCGGACAGGTACGGGTAGTTCACCGCGCCGTCGTTGAAGAACTTCATGTGGTTGGCGTCGTCCCAGGTCTTGCCCAGGCCGTTCTGGTAGCGCCCCAGGATCCGGTCGATGATCACATCGCGCGAGGTGTTCACGTAGGCCTGCTGCGAGATCGTGTCGGCCATCTTGTTCTTGTTGGACAGGCCCGCGTCGATCCACTTGCTGGCCTCCAGGATCGCCGCCACGACCGCCCTGCAGGTGTTGGGGTTCTGCTTGACGAATTCCTGGCGCGTGCCCAGCGTCTTTTCCGGATGGTCGCGCCAGATGTCTTGCGACGTCACCGCCGTCACGCCGATGCCGTCCGCAATCGCCCGATGGTTCCAGGGTTCGCCCACACAGAAGCCATCCATGTTCCCTACGCGCATGTTCGCGACCATCTGGGGAGGCGGCACCGTGATGATCTTGGCGTCCTTCATCGGATTGATGCCCGCGCTGGCCAGCCAGTAGTACAGCCACATCGCGTGCGTGCCGGTCGGGAAGGTCTGCGCGAAGGTGTACTCGCGCTTCTCTGCGGCCATCAACTTGCCCAGCGAGGCGCCATCCACGGCGCCCTTGTCGGCAAGCTTCTTCGACAGCGAGATTGCCTGGCCGTTGTTGTTCAAACTCATCAGCACCGCCATGTCCTTCTTCGTGCCGCCCACGCCCATCTGCACGCCGTAGACGAGGCCGTAGAGCACGTGCGCGAAGTCGAGTTCGCCGTTGACGAGCTTGTCGCGCACCGAGGCCCACGAGGCCTCCTTGGTCGGCACGATCTTCACGCCGTACTTCTTGTCGATCTCGAGCACCGAGGCCATCACCACCGAGGCGCAGTCGGTCAGCGGGATGAAGCCGATCTTCACCTCCTTCTTCTCGGGCGCGTCCGAGCCCGCGGCCCAGGCCACCGCCTGCAGCGACGGGGGCACGACACCACCGAGCCCGCCCGCGGTGACCGCTGCCGACGCGACGCTCAGGAAGCGCCGACGCGGCAGGTTGTCGGCACCGCCCGTGGCCGCCGTCGCGACGCTGCCGAGCGCCGAGCGCACGCCCGAGGGATCGTTCGCCACCACCGGCGACGCGTCGCCCAGGACTCGTTGAAGGACTCGATTCGCAACCATGCTCGCCTCGCCAAAAAAAAATGGCGCTCACGAACCTCTCCGCCGGATGGGCGGAAGTTCGCGAACGCCTTTGTTCAGTGCGCCCGACCGCCGTTGGCCAGACACACCCGTGGGATCCAGGAACCGATCGGTGGTTCCTGCCAGTTGCAACGCACAATCCGTGCCAGGCGAATTCGCCTGAGAACAGGGCACGATTTCCGCTCGGAACCCGTCGATGCCTGGGAAGCGGGCGTCCCGAGCCCGACCCCGACGCCCCATCGCGGTCATGTTGCACCGCAGCGGTGCAAACCCTTCCCGAGCGGGCGTCAGCCCTCGAGCAATCCTTCGATCGCGATCACCTGCTCGGCCACCTCACGCAGCTTCAGGTTGCGATCCATCGCCATGCGTCGCAGGCGACGGTAGGCCTCGTCCTCGCCGCAGCCCGCGCGCTTCATCAACAGCCCCTTCGCGCGTTCGATCAGCTTGCGCTCGGCCAGGCGGTCGCGCGCCTCGCGCAGTTCGGCCCGCAGTCGCTGGTCCTCGTCGAAGCGGGCCCGGGCCAGGTCCAGCACCGTGTCGACCTGCGCGACGGGCAGGCCGCGCACCACGTAGGCGGAGATGCCCGAGGCCATCGCCTTGCGCATCAGTTCGGGCGAGGTGTCCGAGGTCACGAGCACGATCGGCCGCGGCGAGCGCTCGGTCACCACACAGACCTGCTCCATCGTGTCACGCGTGGGGGACTCCGCCGCGAGCAGCACCAGGTCCGGGCTCAGGTCGTGGACACGGTCCGCGAGGTGCCGCGCCGACCGCTCGACGGCGAGCACGGTGTGCCCGGCCTGCGTCAACGCCTCGACCAGCGGAGACAGGCGCGCATCGGACTCGTCGAACAGCAGGATCCTCATCGCGATGACCTGAACAGGGGCAACCGCACGCCACGCCTTGGGGCGCGCCGTGTTCCTGCCGCAGGGACGTGCAAGACGCGTGCCATCGGATCCGACAGGTGCGCTACAGTGGCGCGCCCATGTCTGCGACCACGTCCGCACCGTCCGCCCCCTCACCCGCCACCGGCCCGGCCGTGGCCGCCCTGCTCTTCAACGCCTTCGTCTGGGGCGTCTCCTGGCTGCCCTTCCGGTGGCTGAGCGAGCGCGGCTTACACAGCCTCTGGGCCACCGCGGCGATCTACGGCGTCGCCTGGCTGCTGATCGTCGCGCGAGCCCCGCGCACCGCGGTGGGCGCGCTGGCCCAACCCCCGCTGCTGATGCTGGGCCTGGCGGCCGGGGTGACGAACGCCTGTTTCAACTGGGGGGTGGCCACCGGCGAGGTCGTCCGCGTGGTGCTGCTCTTCTATCTGATGCCGATCTGGGCGGTGCTGCTGGCGCGCCTGCTGCTGGGCGAGCCGCTGCGATGGCGATCGCTGCTGCTGGTGGGGCTGGCGATCGGTGGGGCGGCCATCGTGCTCTGGCAGCCCGGCATGGGCCTTCCCTGGCCCGCGTCACGCGCCGACTGGCTCGGGGTGATCGGGGGCATGGGCTTCGCGCTCACCAACGTGCTGCTGCGCCGACAGGCGGGCGACAGCGCGATCGGTCGTGCCTCGGTGATGTTCGCCGGCGGCACGGTGCTGCCGGCCTCGCTCGCGCTGCTGATGGCGGCGATCGGTTGGGACGTCGCCGCGCCGGACCTGGCCCGCTCGGCGCTGGCCGGTCTGGGCGTGATCGCCCTGATGTTCGTGCTGGCCAACCTCGCGCTGCAATACGGGGCGGCCCGCCTGCCCACCCGCGTGACGGCGGTGGTGATGCTCAGCGAGGTGGTGTTCGCGGCGGTCTCGGCGGTGATGCTGGGCGGCGAGGCGCTGACGCTTCGGATGCTGGTGGGCGCCGCGTTGATCCTCGGCGCGAGCCTGCTGTCGGCGCTCGGACCGCGCTGAGACGACGCGGGCGCCGGTTCTCGCCGCGTCGGATCAGGCCGTCGGTTCGAGCGGCGTGTCGCCGCGCTCGGCCAGGCGCTGCGGCTGATACCCCGCCTGGGCCATGTGCGAGGCGAGCATCGTGTCCATCGTGCTCGCGTGGTGCTCGAACCACGGGCCGAGTTCGCGCGCCAGCACCTCGATCAGCTGCGCCTCGCCGGCCTGCGCGCGACGACGCACCTCCCGCATCAGCTCGAGCACCTGCCTGTGCTCGCCGGTGTGGCACGGTGGCCCCCAACCCGACTCGACCATCCACAGGTCTTCCTGCGCGAAGTGCGCGTCGGTGTGTTCGATCAGGCGATCCAGCGCCTCGGGCGCCCCGCCGGCATCGGCCTGGACCAGCGCCGCCAGCAGGTCGATGAACTCCCGGTGGGTGTCGTCCATCGCGTCCACACCCAGCCCGAATCGGTCCTCCCACTGCAGCACGGCCATCGAACGCTCTCCGAAATCCTTGAAAGGGTCGACCGGATCGTTCGCGCGTCGCGCCTCACCGGTCGAATCGGCCGACAGTGTAGTCGGCAGCGTCGCCGCCGTCGTTGATCTAGCGCAACGGCGCTCAGGCGCCCGCGAGCAGGCGGTCGATGTCGGCGGCAATCGGGGCGGGGCCCTGCCCGTGCTTGACGAACAGGCGCAACCGGCCCTTCGGATCGAACACGTAGCTGCCCGCGGTGTGGTCCATCGTGTAGGCGCCCGGGGTCTTGCCGGGCACCTTCTGGTAGAACACCTTGAATTCCTTCGCGACCGCCGCGGTCGACTGGGCGTCACCGTAGAGTCCGAGGAAACGGGGATCGAAGGCCGGCACGTAGTTCGACAGCAGCGTCGCGGTGTCGCGCTCCGGATCGATCGTCACGAACAGCACCTGGACCCGGTCGGCCTTGGGGCCGAGTTGCTTCATCACCTCGGCCATCTCGGACATCGTGGTCGGGCAGACATCGGGACACTGCGTGAACCCGAAGAAGATCACGACGACCTTGCCCTGGAAATCGGCCAGCGTGCGCGGCTTGCCGTGGTGATCGGTCAGCGAGAACTGGCGCCCGAACTCCGCACCGGTGACGTCGGTGTTCGCGAACCCCGGCTTGCCTCGATCGCACCCCGCCAGCACCAGTGCCGACAGGCCGGCCACCAGCCAGACCCGACGCCCCGTGGGCCCGGGAACGATCGGGGAGGTCATCCGCGGGCCCTCACAGGTAGTGGTCGATCAGCAGCGCACCGAACAGCGCCGCGAGATAGAAGATCGAGTAGCCGAAGGTGCGACGCGACAGCGCATCGGAGTAGTCGCGCCAGAGCCACCACGCATACATCAGGAACACCAGCCCCAGCAGCAGCGCGCACACCAGGTAGAACAGCCCGCTCATGCCGATCACGAAGGGCAGCAGCGAGGTGGCCAGCAGCAGCACCGTGTACAGCAGGATGTTCAGCCGCGTGAACTCCGGGCCGTGGGTGACCGGCAGCATCGGCAGGCCCGACTGCCGGTAGTCCTCCACCCGGTACAGCGCGAGCGCCCAGAAGTGCGGGGGGGTCCAGACGAAGATGATCAGGAACAGCACCAGCGCGCCCGCGCCGACGTCGTTGGCCGCCGCGGCCCAGCCCAGCACCGGCGGCATCGCGCCCGAGGCGCCACCGATCACGATGTTCTGCGGCGTCGCCGGCTTGAGCAGCACGGTGTAGACGACCGCGTAGCCGACGAAGGTGGCCAGCGTGAGCCACATCGTCAGCGGATTGACGAAGGCGTACAGCATCCAGGCGCCCAGACCGCCGAGCACGCCGGCGAAGGCCAGCGTGCCGCTGGCGCTGACCTCGCCGCGCGCCAGGGGGCGGGCACGGGTGCGCGCCATGCGCGCGTCGATGCCGCGCTCGATCAGGCAGTTGAACGCGAATCCGGCGGCGGCCAGCAGCGAGATGCCGAGCACGCCGAACACGAGCACCCGCCACGGCACCATGCCCTCGGAGGCGAGCAGCATGCCGATCAGCGCGCAGAACGCCGCGAGCATCACGATGCGCGGCTTGGTCAGCGCGAGGTAATCGTGCGCGAGGCGTCGGAAATCCGTCGGAGTGGTCTGTTGTGCGTGCATCCGGGGACGGGCGTGGGTGTCGGTGGGCGGCGGGTCAGATGCGCCATCGGGCCTGACGGGCGCGGAAGTTTAGCACCAGCACCAGCGCCAGCAGGACGGCAGCGCCTCCATTGTGAGCCACCGCGACCGCCAGCGGGAGGCTGAACCACACATTCGACAGACCGAGCAGCCATTGCAGCGCGAGCATCGCGAGCAGACCGACGCCCAGGCCCTGGACACCCGCGGTCCGAAGTGTGCGCCAGCCCACCCAGCCAACCACCGCCAGCACGGCCACGGCGCCCAGTCGGTGGGTCAGGTGGATCGCGGTGAGCGCCTGCATCGGCAGATTCTCGCCGCCGCTGGTCTTGCCCAGCTCCCGGAAGAAGTGGAACCCGTCGGGAAAGTTGGCGGGCGGCCACCATTGGCCCTGGCAGGTGGGGAAGTCGGTGCAGGCGAGCGCCGCGTAGTTGGTGCTGACCCAGCCGCCCAGGAAGATCTGCCCCACCACGAGGACCGCCGCGAGCGTGGCCGGTCGCACCAGCGCGGCCACCGGCTCGGCGTCCACATAGCGGGTGGGCGGCGCCTGGCGCAGCCACAACCACAACAACAGGCTGAAGGTGAGCATCCCGCCCATCAGGTGGCCGGTGACGATGGCGGGCTTGAGCAGCAGCGTCACCGTCCACTTGCCGAAGAGCCCCTGCAGGATCACGACGCCCAGCAAGCCCCAGGCCAGCAGCGGCGACTGGCGCAGCGCCGCGCGATGCCGCTGCGAGTACACCGCGACGAACAGGATCAGCGCCCCCAGGAAGGTGGCGATGTACCGATGGATCATCTCGCGCCATGCCTTGCCCACCGACACCGGCCCGTGCTCGCCCCCCTGCTGCTGCACGGCCTGCGCGATGTGCGCGCCCGCCTGCGTGGGCGTCAGGTGCCCATAGCAGCCCGGCCAGTCGGGGCAGCCGAGCCCGGCATCGGTCAGCCGAACCCAGGCGCCCAGCATGATCAGACCGAGCGTGAGCACCACCGCGAAGCCGAGGATCCGACGAAGCCGGCGACGAATCGCTTCGTCGCCGGAGGGTGAATTCAGCGAGATGGACAACGCGCTCATCGGTGGGTGGCAGGCGGGAGTCGTTCGGGTGGAAACGGGCGTGGCGACCGGGCTCAGCCGATGCGCGAGGCCTTCAGCAGGCGGCCGATGTCGCGCTTCATCTTGTTCGCATCGCCGTCGGCCGGGAAGCGCATCATCAGGTTGCCCAGCGGGTCGATCACGTAGATGCCCGCGTCGATCGCACCGCCGGCGGGGGTCTCCAAGGCGCCCAGCGCCGACCGCGGCGCCCGACCGACCACCAGGCCATCGTGGCTCGTGGACAGCTCGGCCGACAAGCGGGAATCGTCGGTGAGGACCAGCGCCCGCTCGATCCGGTCCCGATCCCGTCCGGTCGTCAGTCGCAACTGGCGGATCAGGTACAGGCGGTTGGCGCAGGCCGCCTCGCAGCCCGATTGCCCCACGACGAGGAGCACCCACTTGCCGCGGAAACGCTCGAGCGAGACGGGCGATGCCGCGTCGGACTGGAACGGCAGGTCGGTGACCGCGCGCTGGGGCACGATCAGCTCCCCGTAGTTGGTGCGGCCCTCGGGTCGGATCACGTAGTAGGTGAAGTACGAGGCGATCACCGGGGCGGCGCACACCGCCAGGATGCCCAGCAGCTTCAGGCGCGAGAACCGGGGGCGCGAAGCGCGAGGTGCCGACCCTCCGGCCTGGCCGGTGGTGGGAGCGGAGGTGTGTGACGCGGAGGTATCGGTGGACATCATCGAATCAGTGAGGACGGTCGCCACGCCGCAGGCCGAGCGCGAGCACGACGATGACCACGGCGCTGGCCAAGGCCATGGCGAGCCACTGGACCGCGTAGCCGCGGTGCTTGTCGACATCGCCGGCGACGCTGCGCCATTCGCGCACCAGCCCGTCGTCGACGGCGGTGCCGGCCGACTGCCGCACCACGAAGGCCTGCAATCGAACACCGGCCCAGGCTTCGTAGCGGGCGGCATCGAAGTTCTGCCAGAGCCGATCGCCGGGGCCCGGCGGCGACGAGGCCTTCAATTCGAGGGCACGACCGAGGTCTGGTTCGACGGTGCCGGACACGCGCACCGGGCCGTCGGGGGTCCGGATCTCGGGCAGGCGGGTGCGTTCGCGCGGATTGGCCGCCACCCAGCCACGAAGCACCATCACCTGCCACTCGCTGCCCGGAATTGTAACCGGCGTCATCACGTGGAAGCCGGCAACACCTCGGTGCGTGCGGTTGTCGATGAAGATCGTCTTCTCGGGCTGGAATCGCCCCTCGAGAACCACGCTGTGCCCGGCCAGGGCCGCGGCGTCCAGGCGATCCCGCCCGATCGACACCGCCGCGCGCGGATCGGCCCGGTCGAGCAGGGCCTGGCGCTGGGCCTTCTCCTCGCCCCGCAGCCACTGCCAACGGGCCAGGGACAAGGTCAGTGCGCACACCAGGGTCATCGCGACGATCGCCAGCAGGCGGGATCGTCGTCCCCATCGGGAAGGGCTAGAATCCGTGGCCATGAAGTGGTTGGTCATCATCGCCTTCACGCTGATCATCGGCAGCCTCGCCTCGGCGATGGTCTACCTGATCCGCGATCGGGGCCGCACGCGCAACGTCGTCCGCGCACTCGGTTTCCGGGTCGGGTTCTCGGTGCTGTTGTTCCTGTTCATCCTGTTCGCCCACTCGATGGGCTGGATCCAGAGTACCGGCATTCCGATCCGCGGCGGCGGCTGAGCGCCGCGACTTCCAGCCCGCCCCGCCACCACTCCCCCGCATGAAAAAGGGCTGCCGGATGGGCAGCCCCGAGACGCGTCGAGAGTGCGGGCGGGCACCAGGCCCGCCAGGGCTCGTCAGAGCCAGTACACCACCACGTACAGGCCCAGCCAGACCACGTCGACGAAGTGCCAGTACCAGGCGGCCGCTTCGAACGCGAAGTGGTGATCGGCGGTGAAGTGGCCCTTCAGGATGCGGATCAGCACCACCAGCAGCATGATCGCGCCGACGCACACGTGGAAACCGTGGAAGCCGGTGAGCATGAAGAAGGTGGAGCCGAAGATGCCCGAGGACAGCTTCAGGTTCAGGTCCTTGTAGGCGTGCGCGTACTCGAAGGCCTGCAGCGCCAGGAAGATGGCGCCCAGCACGACGGTCAACAGCAGCCAGAACTTCAGCGCGCCGCGGTGGTTGTCCTTCAGCGCGTGATGCGCGATGGTCAGCGTCACGCCCGAGGCCAGCAGCAGCGCCGTGTTGATCGTGGGAATCGGCCACGGCCCGATGGTCTGGAAGGCCTCGACGATGCCGCCCGGTCCGAGGTTGGGCCACGCCGCGGTGAAGCCCGGCCAGAGCACCGACTTGTGATCGAGATCGCCGAGCCAGGGCATCGTGATCACGCGGGCGTAGAACAGCGCACCGAAGAACGCGCTGAAGAACATCACCTCGGAGAAGATGAACCAGCCCATGCTCCAGCGGAACGACACGTCGACCCGCTCGTTGTACAGGCCACCTTCGGATTCGCGCGACACGACACCGAACCAGCCGAACATCATGTAGATCAGGATCGCGAAACCCAGCGCGAACAGATAGGGGCCGAACGCCGCCCCGTTGAACCAGCTGGCGGCCCCGCTGCCGAGGCACAGCAGTGCGACCGAACCGACCGCCGGCCATCCGGAGGGGCTCGGCACGAAGTAGTAAGGCGCCGAACCGTGCGCGGTGGAACTCATGTCTGATCTCCCTCTTGGTATCTCTCGAAGCGAATGGTTGTCTTGTCGGGTGAGTGCACCGGCCGTGAACGAGCAGGCTCGCACACGACGCGACGACGGATCGTGTCGCGGTTCATCGGATCACCATCCGGACCACGAACAGCAAGGTCAGGACGAACACCACCGCCAGCACGACCCCGGCGATGATCACGTGCAGCGGGTTCAGCCGGGTGACATCGGCCTGGTGGGCGCGGCTGCCGCGCACACCGAAGAAGGACGCGCCCACCGCCTTGATGGTCTGGCCGAACGAGGCCTTGCGGTCGATCGCCTGGCGCAGGTTCTCGGACATCAGCCACGCTCCCCGTTGGCCCGCGGACTGACCGGCTCGGCGCCCGCCGAGGCCGGGCCCGCCACCTCGAAGAAGGTGTAGGACAGAGTGATGGTGTCCACTTCGGCGGGCAGCTTCGGGTCGACCACGAACACCACCGGGAACTCCCGGGTCTGCATCGGGCCCAGGGTCTGCTGCTTGAAGCAGAAGCACTCGAGCTTGCGGAAGTAGGGGGCGGCGGTCTGCGGCGCGTAGCTCGGGATGGCCTGGCCGGCGGTGGGGCGCGGCTGCGTGCTGACGAGTTCGTAGACCACGGTCACGAGTTCGCCCGGATGCACGCTGACCGAGGACACCTTCGGCTTGAAGTGCCATGCCCCCCGGCTGTTCGCGTCGAACTCGACGGTGACCTTGCGCGAGGTGTCGACCTGGGTGTTGCGCGCGAAGTCCTTGGCGTCGTCGTCGCGCTGCGTGATCAGTCCGACCCCGGTCGCCTCGCAGATGGCCCGGTAGATGGGGACCATCGCATAGCCGAAGCCGAACATCGCCAGTGCGATGACCAGCAGCTTGCCGGACAACTGCCAGTTGGACGTGGAGACGCTCACGAGCCGAACAGCATCCGTTTGACGACGATCCCGGCGAAGAAGACGGCCGCCACCGACAGCAGGATCAGCGCGGTGCGCAGGTTCTGGCGTCGGTCGGGGCCGTGCATCGTGAGCTCGGGGCGGGTGTGGCGGGCGATGCCGGGATCACTTCACCGTGGGCGGGGTCTCGAACGAGTGGTACGGCGCCGGGCTGGGCAGCGTCCACTCGAGACCCTCGGCACCTTCCCAGGGTTTGTCCGCCGCCTTCGCGCCACCCTTGATGCACTTGATGATCACCGCGAGGAAGATCAGCTGGGTGAGGCCGAAGCCGAACGCCGACACCGTGGCGAACGCGTTGAAGTCGGCGAACTGCATCGGGTAGTCGGCGTAGCGACGCGGCATGCCGGCCAGGCCGAGGAAGTGCATCGGGAAGAAGGTGAGGTTGAAGAAGATCAGCGTCAGCCAGAAGTGGATCTTGCCGAGCTTCTCGTCGTACATGTGGCCCGTCCACTTCGGCAGCCAGTAATAGGTGCCGGCGAACAACGCGAACAGCGAGCCCGCGACCATCGTGTAGTGGAAGTGCGCGACCACGTAGTAGGTGTCGTGCAGCTGGATGTCCAGCGGCGCCATCGACAGCACGATGCCGGTGAGGCCGCCCATCGTGAACACGAAGATGAAGCCGACCGCGAACAGCATCGGGGTCTCGAAGGTCATCGAGCCACGCCACATCGTGGCCAGCCAGTTGAACACCTTCACGCCGGTGGGCACCGCGATCAGCATCGTCGCGTACATGAAGAACAGCTGCCCGGTGACCGGCATGCCGGTCGTGTACATGTGGTGGGCCCAGACGATGAACGACAGGATCGCGATCGACGAGGTGGCGTAGACCATCGAGCTGTAGCCGAACAGCTTCTTGCGCGAGAAGGTGGGGATGATCTCGCTGACGATGCCGAACGCGGGCAGGATCAGGATGTAGACCTCGGGGTGGCCGAAGAACCAGAAGATGTGCTGGTACATCACCGGATCGCCGCCGCCGGCCGCGTTGAAGAAGCTCGTGCCGAAGTGCCGGTCGGTGAGCAGCATCGTGATCGCGCCGGCGAGCACCGGCATCACGGCGATCAGCAGGTAGGCGGTGATCAGCCAGGTCCAGACGAACAGCGGCATCTTCATCAGCGTCATGCCGGGCGCGCGCATGTTCAGGATCGTGGTGACGATGTTGATCGAGCCCATGATCGAGCTGGCACCCAGGATGTGCAGCGCGAAGATGCCCAGGTCCATGCCCGGGCCCATCTGGACCGACAGCGGCGCGTAGACCGTCCAACCCGCGGCGGGCGCACCGCCGGGCACGAAGTAGGACACCACCAGCAGGATCGCGGCGGGCGGCAGCAGCCAGAAGCTGAAGTTGTTCATCCGCGCGAAGGCCATGTCCGAGGCGCCGATCATCAGCGGGATCTGCCAGTTCGCGAAGCCGACGAACGCGGGCATGATCGCGCCGAACACCATCACCAGGCCGTGCATCGTGGTCAGCGAGTTGAAGAACTCGGGCTGGACCAGCTGCAGACCCGGCTGGAACAGCTCGGCACGCAGCAGCAGCGCGTTCAGGCCGCCGACGATGAACATCGCGAACGAGAACCACAGGTACATCGTGCCGATGTCCTTGTGGTTGGTCGCGAACAGCCACCGACGCCAGCCGTGCGGGTGGGCGTGGTCGTGATCGTGATCGTGGTGATCGAGTACGGCACTCATTGATCGGCTCCTGACGAAACTTCTGTGTTCGGGTTGGCGCGCTGCGACTTCGGAGCGGGCACTCGATTATTTGCCACGGGCAGCCAGCACTTCCTTGGGCTGCACGACGTTGTCTTCCGCCTTGTTGCCCCAGGCGTTGCGGGTGTAGGTCAGCACGGCCGCGAGCTCGGTGTCGGAGAGCTGCTTGAACGAGGCCATCGCGGTACCGGGCTTGCCCTTGAGCAGGATCTCGATCTGGCCGTCCTGCGGACCGAGCACCAGCTTCGAGCCTTCCAGCGCCGGGAACGCGCCGGGCACGCCCTTGCCGGTGGCCTGGTGGCACGCGACGCAGTTGGCGGCGTAGACCTTCTCACCGCGCGCCTGCAGGTCGGGCACCGTCCATTCCTTGTTCGGGTCGTCCTGCTTGGCGAGCATTTCCTTCTTCTTGCCCTCGGCCCACTTCTTGTAGTCCTCCTCGGACTTGACCTCGACCACGATCGGCATGAACGCGTGGTCCTTGCCGCAGAGCTCGGCGCACTGGCCACGGAACGTGCCGGTCTTCTCGGCGCGGAACCAGGTGTCGCGCACGAAGCCGGGGATCGCGTCCTGCTTGACGCCGAAGGCCGGCACCATCCAGGCGTGGATCACGTCGTTCGCGGTGGTGATGATCCGGATCTTCTTGCCGACCGGCACGACCAGCGGGTTGTCGACCTCCATCAGGTAGGTGACGTTCTTCTCGCGCTTGGCCTTGGCATCGGGGTAGTTCTTGTCCTCGATCTGCTCGCGCGGGGTCGCCAGCGTGGACAACAGGCTGATGCCCTCGCCTTCACCCTTCAGATAGTCGTAGCCCCATTTCCACTGGTAGCCGGTGGCCTTGATCGTGAGATCGGGATTCGAGGTGTCCTTCTGGGCGACCACGTCGTCGGTGGCGACGATGCCCATCACCACGACGATGATGAAGGGCACGACCGTCCAGGCGATCTCGACCGCGGTGCTCTCATGGAAGTCGGCGGGCTTGTACCCCTTCGACTTCCGGTGCGCCCAGATCGAATAGAACATCACCGAGAAGACGGCGACGAAGATCACGACGCACAGCCACATCAGGAAGGTGTGGATTCCATGCTGGTCGCGCGCGATCGCGGTGACGCCCTCGGTCACGTTGAGCTGGTTGACCCTCGGACCGCCCGGCATGTCGGAGACCGCCAGCGCCAAGCCCACCCAGCCGCTCAATGCCGCCGCGACCACTCCCCGCCCGATGTTCTTGATCATGCTCTCACCAATGAGTCGTGCCATGTCGTGTTCTGATCCTGTTTGCTAATCCCGCCAACCGGACAACGAGGCGCGCAATTCGCGCGCCAGCTCCCTGCGCCCGTCATCCGGGACGAAACGCCCGACGGACATCTCCCGGCCCCCCGCCACCAGCCGGATCAGTTCCCGGCGGGCGCCGCGGTATTCCACCCTCACCCAGGCGGGCTGGCACTCGATGCGATCCAGCTCGCCCCCATGCAACCGTTCGACCATCAGGCGCCCACCGGTGACGACGATGCGCTCGTAGTCGCCGGCGTGACGCGCGTGCATCACGAAGGCCACGGCCAGCGCCGCGACCTCGAGGCCCGCGAACGGCAGGACCAGCCACGCGCCCATCACGGTGAAAGCCACCGCGATCGCCAACGACACAAAGACGGCGACCCCGAAGCAGCCGGCGAGCTGGCGTGGTGTCAGCGCGCAGTTGCGACGCAGCAGCCACTGCTGGCATTGCGGTTCGGCTACGTGGATCCACCGGTACGGCATGGGGTCGAACGACGTTCGGCGCGAACCGGACCATCCGATTCGTTGACAAATCGCAACGCCGAATTATACGGATCGCTCGAATGTCCGCCAAATTCGGCCCGGCGGCGCACGCCATTACCGACACCGGAACATCGGGCTCACGACGCGGGCGGACGCGTCTTCGGCACGAAGCGCAACGGCGCCAGACCGGCGGGCAGACGCTTCGGCGACGGGCACCACGCGTGGCCCTGGATGATTTCGAGGCGCACCGGGATCAGGCCATCGACGCCGCGCCGCGACTCGAGTTCGCGCAGCCACGCGGTGTGGCGCGCGCGTGACATCAACCCCCGAGACCGACCGAACTGCGGATTGCCCCCGAGCAGGGCGCGCATCTCGTCGATCAGGTCGCGCGGATCGCGATACCCGAGCGTGATGGTCTCGGCATCCATCACGGGTTCGGCGAAGCCCGCGTGCACCAGGGCATCCCCGATGTCGTGCATGTCGGGAAACGAGACGAGGCCGCTGCCCGGTGGCAGCCAGTCGCGAAGCGTGTCGACCCCCAGCGCCGAGAGCATCAGCAGCCCGCCGGGACGGACCACGCGCTGCCACTCGTCGATCACCCGCAGCGGATCGACGAAGCCATGCCAGGCGAGATTCGACCAGACGAGATCGACCCGATCCGGGGCGATCGGCAACCGATGCGCATCGGCCGCGATCAGGTCCGGCACCGGGTTTGCGGCATCGGGCTCACGACCCAGCCAGCGTCGCAGCAGGCCCGCGCCCCAGCGCGCCGCCGACGCGACCGGCATGCCGTGGCGCAAGGCGTCGGCGCACAGATCGATCCCCAGGTAGCGGGCACCCGGGTACACGCCGGCCAGCGCCCGATGCGCGGCCGCGCGGCCACAGCCCACGTCCAGGATCACCGACGGCTGCGCACGGATCAGCGACAGGCGCTCGATCATCCGACGCTCGACCTCCCGGGCGACGAAGTCGCGCTCGGTCGCGACGCGCGCACGACGCGCCGCCTGCAGGCGCACGGACTTCGGATCTAGGTCGGACGGCCGGAGCATGGGCGCGCAGTATAGGCTCGGCCGCCCTATCCTCCGGGGATGTCCCCGAGCGCACCCCGAAGCCCGAGCGCACCGAGCGCGGCGCTGCAATCGGTGCTCGCGCGGATCGTCGATGCCACGCTCGATCCCTGGCTGCCGCGGGCCTGTGCGCTGTGCGATCTACCGCTGCACGCCGCCGGCGCGGGGCTGTGCCGGCATTGCCGCCTGTCGCTGCCGGGTCGTGACGCCCGGCGCTGCCCGCGCTGCGGGCTCCGATCCTGCTCCGACGGCACGGCGGCGTCCGGTTGCCCGGCCTGCGCCTCACTCGTCCCCGCGTTCGACGCGGCGCTCGTGCTTGCCGACTACGCCCCGCCGCTGGACCGACTGATCACCGCGCTCAAGTTCGGCCGACAGATCGGCCTGGCCCGGGCGCTCGGCCGGGAGCTCGCCCGGCGCTGGCCCACCCTCGGCCGAGACCACCCCGGCCTGCCGCCGGTGGACTTCCTCGTCCCGGTGCCGCTGGCGCCCGATCGCTGGCGCGAACGCGGCTTCAATCAGGCCGCCGAGATCGCCCGCGCGATCGGGGCCCAGGCCGGACCGCCCGTTCGCCCGCTGCTGGCGCGAGCGCGCGCCACCGCCGCGCAATCGAGCCTGCCGCGCAGCGCGCGGCTCGCCAACCTGGCCGACGCCTTCGCGGTGTCCGGTGCGCTCGCCGCGACACGCCACGTCGCCATCGTCGACGACGTGATGACCAGCGGGGCCACGATGCAGGCCTGCGCGCACGCGTTGCGGCGAGCCGGCGTGGCCACGGTCAGCGTGGTGGTGGCGGCCCGCACCCCCTGACGCGTCGCCGGACCCTCTATCCTGTCGGGCGTCGCCGACCCCCCGATGCCCACCGTGCTGCACGTCGTCCTCGTTCACCCGCAGATTCCGCCGAACACCGGCAACGTGATCCGGCTGTGCGCCAACACCGGCGCGACGCTGCACCTCGTCGAGCCGCTCGGCTTTCCGATCGACCACGCGAAGATGCGCCGCGCCGGCCTGGACTATCACGAGTTCGCCGACCTCCGGGTGCACCCGGACTGGGCCAGCCTGCGCTGCGCCGCGACCGACGCCCGGATGTTCACGCTGACGACCGCCGGCCACCGGCGGCCCGATCAGGTGGCGTTCGCGCGCGGCGACTGGCTGGTGTTCGGCAGCGAGACCGATGGCCTGCCCGCGCCGATCCTCGAACAATTCCCAGAGGCGCAGCGCCTGCGGCTGCCGATGCGCCCGGGCAATCGCAGCCTGAACCTGTCCAACGCGGTGGCGGTGACGGTCTTCGAGGCCTGGCGGCAGTTCGGGTTCGACGGGATGGCGCCGCAATAGCGGCGTATCGGGCACGCGCCGCGCGCCGGTCGGGTCAGTCGGTGGCGACCGCCTCGAGCGTGGCCTCGATGGTGTCGGCGCATCGCAGCAGCGCGGCGTCCTCGGGCTTCAGGAATCCGTGCTCGACCATCACGCGGCAGGCCGCGAGCAGGGCGTCCCAGTAGCCCGACGGATTGAACAGCACGATCGGCTTGCGGTGATAGCCGATCTGCGCCAGCGTCAGCACCTCGAAGAGCTCGTCCAGGGTGCCCAGGCCGCCGGGCAGCGTGATGAACGCGTCGGCGAGCTCGATCATCCGCGTCTTGCGCTCGGCCATGTCGGCGACCACCTCCAGGCGCGTGACCCCTTCGTGGGCGAGCTCGCGCGTGCGCAGGCGCTCGGGAATCACGCCGATCACCTCGCCGCCCGCGACGAGCGCACCCTGGGCCACCGCACCCATCAGCCCCACCTTGCCGCCGCCGTAGACCAGGCCCCAGCCTCGCCGCGCCAGCCCCTCGCCGACGGCCTGCGCCTGGGCGACCCATTGGGGACCGAGACCGGCGCGCGCGCCGCAGAACACGGCCACCCGGCGCGGCGGCGTCATCGGGGAAGTCGGCACCGGGGCACCCTCACTCGCGCTTGGGCTCGCGCGCCAGCAGCGAGAGCACCGCCTCGCGCGCGCTGGTGTGCCCGGCAAGCACCGTCTGGACGGCGGTGGCGATCGGGACGTCGACCCCGGCCAGCCGCGCCTGCCGGACGACCGCCTCGGTGCAGGGCACGCCCTCGGCGACATGACCGAGCTCGGCGACGACGTCGGCCAACGCACGCCCCTGCGCGAGTGCCAGCCCCACCCGCCGGTTGCGCGACAGATCGCCGGTGCAGGTGAGCACGAGGTCGCCCAGGCCGGTGAGGCCCATGAACGTCTCGGCCCGCGCGCCGATCGCGGTGCCGAAGCGGGCGATCTCGGCCAGCCCGCGGGTGATCAGCGCCGCCCGGGCATTGTGTCCGAGCGAGAGCCCGTCGCAGATGCCCGCGGCGATCGCCATCACGTTCTTCAAGGCGCCGCCAACCTCCACGCCGGTGGGGTCGTCGCTGCGATAGATGCGGGCCGACCCGTGATGCAGCGCGCCCACGACGCGATCGGCGAGCGTGTCGTCGTCGGCGCCCACGGTGAGCGCCACCGGCAGGCCCGCGGCCACTTCCTGCGCGAAACTGGGCCCCGACACGGGCGCCCCCGGCACCGGCACCGCGAGCGAGGCGGCCACCTGATGCGGCAACAGGCCGGTCTCGCGCTCCAGGCCCTTGCACAGCCAGACCACCGGCGTCGCCGAGCCCCGCCAGGCGGGGTGGGGGCCGATGGCCTCGAGCGTGGGACGCAATCCGGCGACCGCGGTGCCGATCACGAGCAATCCCCCATCCGCGCTCTCGCCGGGCGCGGATGCGCGCAACCAGACCAGGGCCGCCCCGAGATCGGCGCCCACCGTGATCGATGGGGCGAGCAACGCCTCGGGCAGATAGCGACGGTTGCGGCGCTCGCTCGCCAGGGCCTGCGCGTCTTCCTCGCGGCGACACAGCAGGTGGACCGGGTGGCGGCGCGCCGCGTGGACCGCCACCGCGGTTCCCCACGCACCCGCACCGATCACGAGGACCCTCATCGCGGCCAGGCCCCGCCGGCCACTGCCGCCGCCGGGTTCACAGACCCCAGACCTCCGCGGCGCGGACCCAGCCGGCGGTGCCGTCCCGGTGCTTCACGCGCGCCCAGCCCGACACCAGCGTGGGATCGAGCAGTTCGAGCACGACGCCGCGCTCGGCGACGAACAGCACCTCCGCACCTTCCTGCCCCGCCGCGCGCACCGTGGCGCTGCCACGCGCCACGACCGTGCGGGCATTCGAGAGCTGGGAGCGCTCGATCCAGGCGGCATCGCCCGAAACATCACGGACCTTCACCCACTGGTTGACCACGGACAGCACCTCGACCGGCATCTGCCGCGGCGCCACCCAGACCTTGCGCGCCTGCAGCGACGGGGCGTCGTACAGGACGGTGCCGGTCGCCGCGACGGACCGGAACTCCGCCGCCACGGCCGGCCACGCCGCCGCGAGCCCGACCGATGCGAGGAGGACCGCCGCCCAGCGCGCCAGGCGGCGCGGACGTGCCGGGAACATCGCCGGGGCTGCCACGGCCGAAACGGCGCTCAGCGCGCGCCGTTGGGGACGTAGATGCTCGGCGAGGCCGACTGCTGCTCGGCGAGCTGCTGCAGGCGCTGCTGGTAGAGCGCCTCGAAGTTGATCTCGGAGAGGTGGATCGGCGGGAAGCCGGCACGCTGCACCACGTCGGCGACGTTGGCCCGCAGGTAGGGGTAGACGATGTTCGGGCAGACGACGTTCAGGATCAGCGGCAATTGGTCGTCGGGCACGTTGCGGATCTCGAAGATGCCCGCTTCCTTCGCCTCGACCAGGAAAGCGACCTTCTCGCCCACCTTGGTGGTGACGGTGACCGTGACGGTGGTCTCGTAGATGCCCTCGACGATCGCCTGGGCGGCGACATCGAGCTGGATCTCGACCGCCGGTGCGGCGGTCTCGAGGAAGATCTGGGGGGCGTTGGGAATCTCGAGCGACAGATCCTTCAGGTACAGGCGCTGGATGCCGAAGACGGGATCGGTGCTCTGCTGGGCGGACATGGGGGTTCCTTCGGAGGGAGAAACGGCCAGCGGGCGCGGAGGCCCGCTGTGGGGAAGACCGGCGTCAGCGTCCCAGCAGCGGCATCAGTCCGCCGGCCCGATCGAGCGCGGCCAGATCGTCGAAACCGCCGACGTGGGTTTCGCCGATGTAGATCTGGGGCACGGTGCGCCGGCCGGTCTTGGCGATCATCTCGTCGCGACGCGACTCGTCGAGGTCGATGCGGATCTTGTCGATCGTCTCGACGCCCCGTTGCTTGAGCAGTTGCTCGGCACGGACGCAATACGGGCAGACCGCCGTGCTGTACATGGTGACCTTGGGGTTCATCGCGCGCTCCCTGCCGGCACGGCCGGCTACTTGACCACCGGCAAGCCGGCCTGCTTCCAGGCCTGCAGACCGCCAGCGAGATTGAAGACCTGATCGCGGCCGGCCTTGCGCAACACGCCGGCCGCCCCGGTGGACCGGGCGCCGGTGGCGCAGCAGACGATCACCGGCTTGTCGGCCGGCAGCTCCGACATCCGCCCGGAGAGCTCGCCCAGCGGGATGTGCCGGGCGTTGGGCAGGTGGCCGGCGGCGAATTCGGCGTTCTCGCGGATGTCGAGCACGATGGCGTGCGCGTCGTTGATCAGACGGGTGGCCGCCAGGGTGTCCAGCGATGGGCCGGCCGTGCGTCGCTGGATCATGGGCCACAACAGCATCGCCCCCGAGGCGAAAGCGATGACGATCAGGACGATGTTTTCCGTGATGAACTTCACGAGCGCGAAAACCTTCTCGAAACCGGGCTGGCGCAGCCGCGCAACCCGTCATTGCCAGGACGCCCCCGGCGACGGTAAAACCCTGGAGTATAAGGCAAGGCTCGCGCGGCCGAGCGGCGCCCCTTCGGCCCCGGTGCCCGGCGACCACCCCGGCCCTGAGACGATCCGCCCACCGATTCCTGACACCCTGACCAGACTTCGACATGCCTCACACACTCGTCCTGCTGCGCCACGGCGAAAGCCAGTGGAACCTCGAGAACCGCTTCACCGGATGGACCGACGTCGACCTCACGCCCCAGGGCCGCGAGGAGGCCCGACGGGCCGGCGCCCTGCTCAAGGCCGAAGGCTTCGACTTCGACATCGCCTACACCTCCGTGCTGCGTCGGGCCATCCGCACGCTGTGGGGTGTGCTCGACGAGATGGACCGGATGTGGCTGCCCGTGGTGCACTCCTGGCGCCTGAACGAGCGCCACTACGGTGCGCTGCAGGGCCTGAACAAGGCCGAGACCGCCGCCCAGTACGGCGACGCTCAGGTGCTGGTCTGGCGCCGTGCGTACGCGATCGCGCCGGATCCGCTGCCCGCGGGCGATCCGCGCGGCGCCGAATCCGATCCCCGCTACGCGGGCATCGACCCCGCGCTGATCCCGCGCACCGAGTGCCTGAAAGACACCGTGGCCCGGGTCATGCCCTACTGGAACGAGACCATCGCCCCGTCGATCCGGGCCGGCAAGCGCGTGGTGATCGCCGCCCACGGCAACTCGCTGCGGGCGCTGATCAAGTCCCTCGACGGCGTGTCCGATGACGACATCGTCAATCTGAACATCCCCACCGCCCGGCCCCTGGTCTACGAGCTGGACGACGCCCTGCGGCCGATCCGGCACTACTACCTGGGCGACCAGGCCGAGATCCAGGCGGCGATGGCCGCGGTGGCGGCCCAGGGCAAGGCGAAGACCTGACCTGGCCTCGCGGGCGGCGCCCCAGTCGTCCGCAGGCCGTTGCGCTCTGACCAGCGGTGCGCCGCGCCGCTGCCGCCGACGCGGATGCCGGGTTTATACTGGCTGGTCCATCCCCATGTTCCCTTGAAATGCCCTGGCCGCGGCCGCGACCCAGGGGCGGGAACATCACCCGGGACTCGAGGCAGGCGGAATCCATGCATGGCAAAGTGAAGCAACTCGGGCTGCTGTCGGTGGGCGCCGTCGCCGGCGTCCTGATCAGCATCGGCATCTCGGCGGTCGCGCAGCGCGACGCCCGCCCCCCGTTGCCGCTGGAGGAGCTGCGACAGTTCTCCGACGTGTTCGGGGCGATCAAGTCGAACTACGTCGAGCCCGTCGAGGACAAGAAGCTGATCACCGAGGCGATCAGCGGCATGCTGTCCGGCCTGGATCCGCACTCGCAGTACCTGGACGCCGAGGCGTTCAAGGAGCTGCAGGTCGGCACCCAGGGCGAGTTCGGCGGCCTGGGCATCGAGGTTGGCACCGAGGACGGCTTCGTCAAGGTGGTGTCCCCGATCGAGGACACCCCCGCCTCCAAGGCCGGCATCAAGGCCGGCGACCTGATCGTCAAGATCGACGAGAAACCCACCAAGGGCATGCCGCTGAACGACGCGGTGAAGCTGATGCGGGGCAAGCCCAAGACCACGGTCACGCTGACGCTCGCCCGCAAGGGCGAGAGCCGGCCCATCGTGGTGCAGCTCGTGCGCGACGTGATCCGGGTGCAGTCGGTGAAGTCCAAGGTGATCGAGCCGGGCTACGGCTACATCCGGCTCACGCAGTTCCAGGAGCACACGGTCGACAACATGGCCAAGGCGATCGAGGCCATGTACAAGCAGCAGGGTCCGCTCAAGGGCCTGGTGCTCGACCTGCGCAACGACCCCGGCGGCCTGCTGCACGGCGCGATCGGCGTGTCGGCCGCGTTCCTGCCGCCGCGCACGCTGGTCACCAGCACCGACGGCCGCAACGAGGACGCCAAGCGCAAGTACCTCGCCACGCCGGAGGACTACCTGCGGGGAAGCCGCGACGACGTCGTCTCGCGCCTGCCGGCGGCCGTCAAGACGGTGCCGATGGTGGTGCTGGTCAATGGCGGTTCGGCCTCGGCCTCGGAGATCGTCGCGGGCGCCCTGCAGGACCACAAGCGCGCGGTCGTGCTGGGCACCCAGACCTTCGGCAAGGGCTCGGTGCAGTCGATCCTGCCCCTCACGAACAACACCGCGATCAAGCTCACCACCGCGCGCTACTACACGCCCAGCGGCCGCTCGATCCAGGCCAAGGGCATCGCGCCCGATTTCCTGGTCGAGGAAACCCCCGAGGGCGACCTCAACCAGTTCCGCGTCCGCGAGGCCGACCTCAGCCGCCATCTGTCCAACGACAAGGAATCCGAGTCCAAGCCGAACGTGCCCCGGCCCTCCGAGGCCGCGGTGGATCCGAAGTTGCGCGACCGCAAGCCGATCGAGTTCGGCTCGGCCGATGACCACCAGCTCGCCCAGGCGATGAACCACCTGAAGGGCAAGCCGGTCCAGATCGCCAAGCCCAAGGAAGACCCGGTGGGCGCCGGCGCCGACGCGAAGAAGTAGGCGGCGACGCCACCCTGCGCCCGGAGCCGGCGGCGGTGAACGACGCTCAGCTGCTTCGCTACAGCCGGCACATCCTGCTCGAGGAGATCGGAGTCGAGGCCCAGGAGCGGCTGCTGGCGGCCACCGCCCTGGTCGTCGGGGCCGGTGGCCTGGGCTCGCCGGCGGCGATGTACCTGGCCAGCGCCGGCGTCGGGCGGGTGATCCTGGCCGACGGCGACACGGTCGACCTCACCAATCTGCAGCGCCAGATCCTGCACCGACACGACGCGCTCGGCCGGGCCAAGGCCGAGTCCGGCCGCGACACCCTGCTCGCGCTCAATCCGGAGGTCGACGTCGTCGCGCTCACCGAACGGCTGTCCGGCGACGCGCTCGAGCACTGGGTGTCGCGAAGCACCGTCGTGCTCGACTGCTGCGACAACTTCGAGACCCGGCATGCGGTGAACGCGGCCTGCGTGCGTCACCGGGTGCCGCTGGTGTCCGGCGCCGCGATCCGTTTCGATGGCCAGCTCTCGGTCTACGACACGCGGCGCGCCGACTCCCCGTGCTACGCCTGCCTCTTTCCGCCCACCGACGCGGTCGAGGAGGTGCGTTGCGCCACGATGGGCGTGTTCGCGCCGCTGACGGGCATCATCGGCACCTGGCAGGCGGCCGAGGCGCTGAAGATCGCGGGCGGCTTCGGCGACCCGATGGTGGGCCGGCTGATGCTCTTCGACGGGCGCTCGTCGTCGGTCAACGAGATCCGCCTGCCGCGGCACCCCGGCTGCCCGGTCTGCGCGGCGCTGCGCGCCGACTGACCCGCGCCGACTGACCCGCGCTGGCGTTCAGCGCCGCTGCACCAGCCGCTCGAGTTCCGCCGCCTCCATCTTCTCGCGCAGGTTCGCGCCCGCGGCGCCGAAACCGACCACGATGCCGTGGATCGTCAGCCCCAGGCCCCAGCCCAGCAGCGGAAACACCGAGAAGCCATGGCGGCGCAGCGCCAGCGCGTCCAGCAGCACCAGCCCGGTGTTGACGATCACGAACACCACGAGATGGATCAGGAAGCCGAGCTTGGCGGCGGCCCGACGGCGGGCCAGCCGGCGCTGGGTCTCGGTGGGGCCATGGGGGTTCGTCGTGAGCGAGAGGTCCGAGGTCATGGTGGGCTCCGTGTGAAGTGGGCGCGTGGATCGCGTCACACGAAGACTAGGCCCGCGCGAACCCGTCGCATCGGCCGTGCGACCGGGCGCCCGAATGGCGCCGCGAACCGTCGGCGCCACGGCGCGAATGGCGGCGCCCGCCCGCGGCCTCAGGCCGGCGGATGGCGTTCGACCCAGCGCGTCGCCAGGTCGTAGGCGTGCGCGATCTGCAGCACGCGCAGGTCGTGACCCGGCGCCGCGAAGAGCTGCATGCCCATCGGCGCGCCGCGCGCACCGAAGCCCACCGGCACGCTGATCGACGGCGCGCCGGCCAGCGTCGGGCCGATCACCACCTCCATCCACCGGTGGTAGGTGTCCATCGGACGGCCCGCGATCTCGCGCGGCCAGTGCGTCTGCGCGTCGAACGGGAACACCTGCGCGGTGGGCAGCGCCAGGATGTCGTAGCGCTGGAAGAGCCCCAGCAGGTGCCGGTGCCAGGCGGTGCGCTCCTTCGATGCCCGATAGACATCCAGCGCGCTGGCGGTCTTCCCGCGCTCGACCTCCCACACCGCCTCGGGCTTGAGCTGGGCCCGCCGGGCCGGGTCGGCGTAGTCGTCCCAGCGGCCGCCGGCGACCACGCAGCTGCGCAGCGTCAGCCACATCTCCCAGAGCCGCTGCGGATCGAAGCCCAGGCGCGCGCCATCGTCGACCTCGCAGCCCAGCGACCCCAGGGCCGCCAGCGCGCCGCGGCACAGATCGAGGATGCCGGCTTCCATCGGCAGACGCCCTTCGAGATCGCCGAGCCAGCCGATCCGCCAGCCCCGCACCGAGGTCTCGAGCGGGGTCGCGAACACCGACGGATCGTCGCTGCGCGACAACGGCGAGCGCGGGTCGTGGCCCGCCTGGGTCGCCAGCAGCCGGGCGAGGTCGGGAACGCTGCGGCCCATCGGCCCTTCGACGCCGAGCTGCTCGATGAAGGACTCCGGCACCGGGTACTTCGGCACCCGACCCGCGGAGGGCCGCAGACCGAACACGTTGCAGAACGCCGCCGGGTTGCGCAGCGAGCCGCCCATGTCGCTGCCGTCGGCCACCGGCAGCAGCCGGGCCGCGAGTGCCGCCGCCGCGCCGCCACTGGAGCCCCCCGCGCACAGCGAGGTGTCGTACGGATTGCGCGTGACGCCGTGCACCGGGTTGTAGCTCTGCGAGCCCAGCCCGAACTCGGGCGTGTTGGTCTTGCCGATCACGATCGCACCGGCCTTGCGCACCCGCTCGACGATGATCGCGTCCTGGGGGGGCCGGAAATCGCGGTACAGCGGCGAGCCGAACGTGGTGGGCAGGTCGCGGGTCGCGGCGAGGTCCTTGATCGCCTGAGGCATGCCGTGCATCCAGCCCAGCCACTGCCCGCGCGCGGCCAGCGCGTCCATCGCACGCGCCTCGTCGAGCAGCACCTCGGCGGGCTTCAGGTTGACGATCGCGTTGACCGTCGGGTTCACCGCGGCGATCCGCGCGAGGTAGGCCTGCATCACCTCCAGGCAAGAGACCTGGCGGGTATGGATGGCCTCGGACAGGGCGAGCGCCCCGAGGCGGGTGATGTCGTCACTCATCGTCGACACGTCCATCGGAAGGACCGCCGCGCGAATGCCGGCGCCCGCCGGCGGGCGTCACGGCCCGATGGCGTGCAGCATAGAAGAAGCGCGGGGGTGCCGGGAACCCGGGGGTCCGGTATCCGGTCAGTCGATCAGCGGGTGGATCTGCTGCTCGAAGAGCTCGGTGGGCGGGCGGCGAAAGCCGCTCTTGGCGTATCGCAGCCAGCGGCCCAGCACGAACGCGAGCACGATGCCGGCGCGGGCCGCCGCATCGGTGTCCGCGGGCAGCCGCCCCTGCGCCACGGCCAACCGGAAGCTCTGCTTGATCGACGCCTCGATGCGATCGATCAGCTGATTGATGCGTTCCTGCAGACGATCGTCCTCGGTGACCAGCGCGTCGCCGATCAGCACGCGGGTCATGCCGGGATTCTTCTCGGCGAAGCCCAGCAGCATCGCGACCATCGCGCGCAACTGGCGCAGGCCGTCGTCGTCGTGACTGGCGATCTGGTTGATCAGGCCGAACACCGTGGACTCGATGAACTCGATCAAGCCCTCGAACATCTGCGCCTTGCTGGCGAAGTGCCGGTACAGCGCGGCCTCCGACACCTGCAGCCGCCCGGCCAAGGCCGCGGTGGTGACCCGGTCGCCCGCGGGCTCCTGCAGCATCACCGCCAGCGTCTGCAGGATCTGCAGGCGACGCTCGCCCGGTTTCGGGCGGACCGTGCGGGCTGACGGAGTGACGACCTGGCTCATCGAGGACCGTGGGAAAAGCGGTGGGAAAGGCGGCCTAACAGTGAAATCGATTGTAGCCGAACCCCTATCACGCGCCCCCGTCCGGCGTGCAGACGGTTGTCCTGGCCCCCTGGCCGGTCGGTCAGACCGGTGATCAGCACCGTGCGCATGCCCAGCGCGCGGGCCGACGCGAGGTTCGCGACGGAGTCCTCGACCAGCGTGCAGCGCGCCGGCGGCACGCGCAGACGCGCGGCGATCATCCGCAGCATCCGCCGCGACGGCTTGGGCCGCCAGTGCCCGGCGAAGCGCATGTCCTCGATCGTCACCACGCCGTCGAGCAGC
>WBZM01000257.1_pt1 | contig 84479 bp, 92 predicted proteins | sample 5204271 | NCBI WGS metagenome assembly WBZM01 (sample SAMN12344346, study PRJNA552823) | activated sludge metagenome | biome: Activated sludge suspended growth; feature: Nitrification reactor; material: Wastewater; isolation source: activated sludge from nitrification reactor of wastewater...
CTCCTCCCCCTCCCCACCCCCGCCGCCACCGCCCTCCTCCAGCCCGACACCGCCCGCACCCTCCCCGCCGGCCAGTGGGAGCTGGGCGTCTTCGGCCCGCTCCGCTGGGGCGCCACCGACCGAGTCACCCTCTCCACCCACCCGCTCCTCGCGACCGTGGCGCCGCAGCTCGACGCCACCGTCGGCTGGGCGGACCTCGCCGGCCTCGAGATCGCCAGCCAGCACGGCCTCCTCTACCCCACCCCCGCCATGCGCCTCCTCTCGCGGGAGGGGACCGGCGGGATCGTCCCGCACGACGTCACCTACCCGCACATCCTGGCCACCTCGCACCACCTGCTGCTCTCCCGGGCGCTGGAGCGGCACCTCCTCACGCTGCGCGCCGGCGGCCGCCTGGCGTGGAACCTCACCCGCTTCGACGGGCCGCGCTTCTGGAGCCAGGTGGAGTGGCACCTCATCTGGCCGCGGGCCGCCGCCTGGTTCACCGGCTGGAGCCTGGACGGCGGCCTGGCCGCCGAGGGGCCGCTCTGGCGCACCCTCGGCTACCGGCTGGAGCTCGACGGCTTCCTCATGCCCGGCCTGAAGGGCGACCGCGCCGCCGAGTGGGCGATCATCGGGACCTGGCGGGCCCGCCCCGGGTTCGAGCTGCGCGGCGGGGCGAAGTGGTCCTGGTGCGCCTTCCCCTACGGGAACCGGCTCTCGGTGCCGCTCCCGCTCCTCGACGCGCGCTGGAGCTGGTGACTCAGGCCGGCCCGAGGCCGCAGGCGAGGCGGATGGCCTTGCGCAGCCCGGGGAAGCGCGGCGTTTCCGCCGCCGCCTCGGCCGGCACGAACCGGGCCTCGTCGTGCTCGTCGGAGAGGCGCGGCCGGAAGCCGGGCGGGAGGCGGGCCACGAAGGCCTCCTCCTCGCAGAGCCGCAGCTGGCCCGGGGCGCGCCCCAGCACCGCGGGGTCCACCCCGAAGCCGTGGCGGTAGCCGAGGGGCGCCACCTCCACGTCGGCGCCGGTCTCCTCGTGCAGCTCCCGCCGCGCCGCCGCGAGGGGCGTCTCGCCCGGCTCGATCCGGCCCGTCACCGGCTGCCAGAAGCCGCCGCGCGCCGGGGTGCGCCTGAGCAGCAGCACCTGCCCGTCCTCGGCCACCGGCACCACCGAGACGGTGCGCAGCTGGGGCCAGTGGAAGGCCGGGGCGCGGTCCAGCGCGGCGGCGAGGTGCCAGGCCAGGGCCTCCTCGGCGTCGCCGACGTCGGGCATGGGCCGGCCGCGCGCCGCCAGCTCCGCTTGCAGGCTGGTGACGCCCAGGCGCGGGTCGGCGATGCCGCAGGGGACGATGGCCTGGAAGTGGCCCAGGTCGGGCGCCAGGTTGAAGGCCAGGCCGTGGCTGGTGATCCAGCGCGAGAGGTGGACGCCCACCGCGCCGATCTTGCGGTGGCCCACCCAGGCGCCGCGGTGCTCCTCGTGGCGCCCGGCCTCCACGCCGTGGTCGGCGCAGAGCCGGATCATGGCCTCCTCGAGGGCGTGGACGTAGCGGCGCACGTCGGGCCGGCCGTTCAGGTCGAGGACCGGGTAGGCCACGATCTGGCCGGGGCCGTGGTAGGTGACGTCGCCGCCGCGGTCGGTCTCGTGGAGCTCGAAGCCCTGCTTCCGGAGCCAGGCCGGGGCCGCCAGGATGTTGGCCCGCTCGGCGCCGCGCCCCAGCGTGAGCACCGGGGGGTGCTCCACGATGAAGAGGTGGTCGGTCTCCGGCGGGTTGCCGGCGCGCACCGCCTCGCCGGCCAGGCGCATCAGCGCCAGGCCGTCCTCGTACTCGACGCGGCCGAGCCGCCAGACGCGCAGCGACCGGATGCTCACGGGCTAGGCCTTGACGGCGTCCTTCCTGGGCCGCTCCGGGCGGTTGAGGGCGTGGATGGCCTCGCCGAGCGCCGCCTTGCAGGCCTCCATGAAGGCCTCGGAGAGCGTCGGGTGGGCGTGGACGGTGAGGGCCACGTCCTCCAGGTAGGCCCCCATCTCCAGCGCCAGCGCCGCCTCGGCGATCAGGTCGGAGGCCTCGGGGCCGCAGATGGTCACGCCCAGCAGCAGCTTGGAGGCCTTGTCGCCCACCACCTTCACGAACCCCTCGGTGTGGTCCATGGCGATGGCCCGCCCCAGCGCGGCGAAGGCGAACTTGCCGGTGATGGGCTCGTAGCCGGCCTTCCGCGCCCCCTCCTCGGAGAGGCCGACGGCCGAGACCTCGGGGTCGCAGAAGATGGCGCCCGGCATGGCCACCCAGTCGCGCGCCGACTTGTGGCCGGCGATCACCTCGGCGGCGATCTCGCCCTCCTTCGACGCCTTGTGGGCCAGCAACGGGCCGCCGGAGATGTCGCCGATGGCGAAGATGGAGGGGACGTTGGTGCGGTACTGGGCGTCCACCTCGACGAAGCCCTTGGGGCCGACCTTCACGCCGGCTGCCTCCAGCCCCAGCCCCTCCACGGTGGGGCGCATGCCCACCGCCACCAGGATCTTGTCGCACTCGACGGCGAGGGGCTTCCCGTCCACCTCGGCGCTCACCACCAGGGCGCCACCCTTCCTCTCGTACCCCTTGGCCTTGGCCCCCACGTGCACGGTGGCGCCGCGCTGGCGCAGCCCCTTCTGCACCAGGCGGACCGCCTCGGGGTCGATGCCGGTGAGGATCTGCGGCAGGGCCTCCAGGAAGGTCACCTGCGACCCGAGCTTGGCGTACACCGTGCCGAGCTCCAGCCCGATGATGCCGCCGCCGATGACCACCAGCCGCTTCGGCACCTCGGGGAGGTCCACCGCCTCGCGGGCGCTCCAGACGTCCTTGCCGTCGAAGGCGAAGCCCGGGATCTCGATGCTCTTCGCGCCGGTGGCCAGGATGAAGGCCGGCGCCTCCAGGCGCAGCGGCTCGGCGCCGCCGGAGACCTCGATGGAGGTGGGGCCGGTGAAGCGGGCCGTGCCCTTCACCACCTCGACGCCGTTCCCCTTCTCCAGCTGGCCGACGCCGCCGACCAGCTTCTTCACCACCCCGTTCTTGAACTCGCGGAGCTTGGCCACGTCCACCCGCGGCGACTCCGCCAGGATGCCCCGCTCGGCGGCGCCGCGGACGTCCTCCACCAGGTTGGCGGCGGCGATGAGCGCCTTGGACGGGATGCAGCCCCAGTTGAGGCAGACGCCACCCAGCGATTCCTTCTCCACCAGGCCGACCTTCTTGCCGAGCTGGGCGAGGCGGATGGCGGCGACGTAGCCGCCGGGACCGGCTCCGATGACGACGGCGTCGAAGGTCTTGGTGGCCATGCGGTCTCCTGGGTGAAGGGCCGAGGGGCGGGACAATAGTGTCCGGGCCGGGGGGCCACAAGCGCCAGGTGAGGGCGGGCCGGCGGCCGCCTGCTCAGGCCCCGGGGCGGCGGCTGGTGTCCTTCTTGCGGCGGCGCTTCAGCTCCCGCTCGTCCAGGTGCGGCGGCGTGGCCGGGTGCTCGCCGGTGAGCCGCTGCACCACCGCCCCCGCGGCCGCCAGGCCGAAGGCGGCGGTGACGAAGGCGATGGAGCCGTAGCACTTGGGCTCGCGCCGCCGGGGCCCCTCCATCCGGGCCCGCGTCCCCGGCACGCCGGCCTCGTCCCCCGGCAGGTCGAGGGTGGGGCGCGGCGGCTCCACCGACCAGACGGCCAGCACCCCGGTCGGCGCCAGGGCCGAGAGGCCGAACCGCTTGCGCAGGTACTTGCGCACGTCCTTGGCCAGCTGGTCGGTGTGCGACTCGCAGAGGTCGGTCACCTGGATGGCCGTCGGGTCGAGGCGCCGGGCGGCGCCGAGGGCGGTGACGACCGGGACGCCGAGGGCGCGGCAGCGATCGATGACGTGGAGCTTGGCCACCACGGTGTCCATGGCGTCCACCACGAAGTCCACGCCGGCCGCCGGCACCAGGCGCGCCGCGGTGGCCTCGTCGTAGCGGACCGGCTCGGCCGCCAGCGCCGAGGCCGGCACGATGCGCCCCAGCCGCTCGGCCATCACCTCGGCCTTCCAGCGCCCCACCTCGCCGTCGAGGGCGTGGAGCTGCCGGTTGAGGTTGGTCTCGTCGATGCGCTCGCCGTCCACCAGCGTGAGGCGGCCCACGCCGGCGCGGGCCAGCGCCTCGGCGGCGTAGGAGCCGACGCCGCCCAGGCCCAGCACCACCACGTGGGCGCGGGCCAGCCGCTCGACGGCCGGGACCCCGAGGAGGCGGGCGTTGCGGTCGAGGCGGGGCGGGACGGGGCGCGGCGGCGGCGTCATGCGAGGGGCGCCCTCCTAGGCCGGCGGCGGCGGCAGCCGGAAGAGCCGGCGGGCGTTGGCGGTGGTGAGGGCGTCCACCTCGGCCGGCGTCCGGCCCAGGGCCGCCGCCAGGGCGTCGCGCACCTCGCAGAGGAAGGCCGGCTCGCAGCGGCCGCGGTGCGGGCGCGGGGTCTGGTCGGGGGCGTCGGTCTCGAGGAGCAGCCGCTCCGGCGGCACGGCGCGGGCGGCCAGCAGCGGCTTCCGGGCCTTCTCGTAGGTGACCGGGCCGGCGAAGGCGATGTGGAGGTCGAGCCGGGCGAAGGGCGGCACCTGCTCGGCCGAGCCGGAGAAGCTGTGGAGCGCGCCGCCCGCCGGGAGGCCGTCGCGCGAGAGGACCTCGAGGAGCCGGTCGCCGGCGCGGAGCATGTGGAGCGAGACCGGGAGGCCGTGCTTCCGCGCCAGGGAGAGCTGCCCCTCCAGCACGCGCACCTGCCGGTCCATGGGCGCGCCGAGCGCCACGCTGCCACCGTCGAGGCCGCACTCTCCCACGCAGACGGGCCGCCCCGACACCGGGCCGGCCATGGCCCGGTCGAGCGCCGCCTCCAGGTCGGCCAGCATCCGGTCGTCCTCCCGCGGGTCGACCTCCGGGAGGAGCTGCGGGTGGATGCCCAGGCCGGCGTGGAGGCCGGGCGCCTCCGCCACCAGCGCGAGGAGCGCGGCCCAGCGGGCCGGCCCCACCGCCGGCACCACCACGTCGGTCACCCCGGCGGCGCGGGCCCGCGCCAGCACCTCGGCCCGGTCGGCGTCGAAGGCCGGCGCGTCGAGGTGGCAATGGGTGTCGATCACGGGAGGGGACGTACCACCGCCGGCCGGCTCAGACCATCTGGATGACGAGCCGGCCCGGGTCCTCGAGGTACTTGATGACCTCGTAGCAGAAGGCCGCCGCCTCGTGGCCGTCCACCACCCGGTGGTCGCTGGTGATGGAGACGTGCATCACGTCGCGCACCACCACCTGGCCGTCGCGCACCACCGGCGTGGGCCGGATGCGGTGGAGGCCGAGGATGCCCACCTCCGGGAAGTTGAGCACCGGCGTGGCGAAGAGGCCGCCCAGCGCCCCCAGGCTGGTGATGGTGAAGGTCGAGTTCCCCTGGTCCTCGGGCCTGGCGCGGCCGGCCTTGGCGTCCTCGGAGAGGCGGGCGATCTCGCGGGCCAGGTCGAGGAGCGAGCGCCCGTCGGCGCCGCGGATCACCGGCACCAGCAGCCCCTGGTCGGTGGCCGAGGCGAGCCCGATGTCGTAGCGGCGGCGCAGCACCACCTCGCCGGCCGCCTCGTCGAGGGCAGCGTTGAGCTTGGGGAAGGCCTTCAGGGCCGCCACCACCGCCTTCACCACGAAGGGCAGGTAGGTGAGCTTGACCCCCTCGGCGCGGGCCGCCTCGGCCATCCGCTCGCGGGTGGCCTTGAGCTCGGTGGCGTCGCACTGCTCCACGAAGGTGAAGTGGGCGGCGGTGCGCTTGGAGAGGGCCATCCGCTCGGCGATGCGCTTGCGGACGCCGCGGAAGGGGATGCGCTCGTCGCCGTCGGTGCGGGGAATGGCGACCGGGGCCGGGCCGGGGGCACGGGCGGTGGCCGGAGGCGCGCCCTGGGAGGCGGCCAGGTCGGCGCGGGTGATGCGGCCGCCGGGGCCGGTGGGGCGCACCGTGGCGAGGTCGATGGCGAGCTGGCGGGCCAGGGCGCGGACGGCGGGGGTGGCGAGGGGTTTCGCGGTCGGGCTGGGGATGGGGCTCGGGCGCGGGCTCGGGCTCGGGCTCGGGCTCGGGCTCGGGCTGGGGCTCGAGGTCGGGGTCGAGGTCGGGGTCGAGGTCGCGGTCGAGGTCGCGGTCGAGGTCGGGGTCGAGGTCGGGGTCGGGGTCGAGGGGGCCGCGGCGCCCATGTCGAGGTCGAGCTCCACCAGCGGCGCGTGGACCTTGGCGACCTCCCCCTCCTTCCAGAACCGCCGCACCACCCTGCCCCGCTTCGGCGACGGGATCACCACCGTGGCCTTGTCGGTCATCACCTCGACGAGCGGCTGGTCCTCGCCCACCACGTCGCCCTCGGCGACGAACCACTTCTGGACCTCGGCCTCCACCACCCCCTCGCCGATGTCGGGCAGCTCGAGCTGGTAGGACATGGCGCGACCCCGGGGCTAGTAGGTGACGGTGGCGCGGAGGGCCTGGAGGATGCGCGGCGCCCGCGGCAGGTACTCGTTCTCGAGGGTGTAGGGGAACGGGGTGTCGAAGCCGGTGACGCGGGCCACCGGCGCCTCCAGCGAGGTGAAGCAGTGCTGCTGGATGAGGGCGGCGAGCTCGGCGCCGAAGCCGCACGTCCGCGGCGCCTCGTGGACCACCACCGCCCGGCCGGTCTTCCGCACCGAGGCCACGATGGTGTCGAGGTCGAGGGGCTGGAGCGAGCGGAGGTCGAGCACCTCGCAGTCGATCCCCTCGGCCGCCGCCTCGCGCGCCGCCTGGTCGGCCTCGTGCCACATGGCGCCCCAGGCCAGCAGCGTCACCTGCGTCCCCGCCCGCGTCACCGCCGCCTGGCCGAGCGGCACCAGGTGCTCCCCCTCCGGCACCTCGCCCCTGGCGGCGCGGTAGACGCGCTTCGGCTCGAAGAAGAGCACCGGGTCGGGGTCGCGGATGGAGGCGAGCAGCAGCCCCTTGGCGTCGGCCGGGTTGGAGGGGCAGACCACCTTGAGGCCGGGGGTGTGGGCGAAGAGCGCCTCCGGGGACTGGGAGTGGTAGTGGCCGCCCTTGATGCCGCCGCCGTAGGGCGTGCGGATGGTGATGGGGCACGGGTACTGGCCGCCCGAGCGGTAGCGGAACTTGGCCACCTCGTTCACGATCTGGTCGAAGGCCGGGAAGATGAAGTCGGCGAACTGGATCTCCGGCACCGGGCGCAGGCCGTAGAGCGCCATGCCGACCGCGGTGCCGATGATGCCGCCCTCGGCGAGGGGCGTGTCCACCACCCGCTCGGCGCCGAACTCCTGCTGCAGGCCGGCGGTGGCGCGGAAGACGCCGCCGAACTTCCCCACGTCCTCGCCCAGCACCACCACCGCGGGGTCGCGGCGCATCTCCAGCCGGAGGGCGTCGTTGACCGCCTGGATGACGTTCATCACCGGCATGGCGGCTCAGGGGTCCACGTGGCGCGGGTTGGCCACGCGGGGGTCGGCGGCCACCGCGGCCCGGAGCTCGTCGAGCTGGTCCCGCTGCGACCGCAGCGGCTCGGCGTAGACGTCCTCGAAGAGGGTCTCCAGCGGCGGCTTCTGCGGCAGCGCCTCGGCGCGCTTCAGGGCCGCCAGGATCTCCTCCCGGGCCGCCTCGCGCAGCGCCCCGTCGGCGGCGGGGGCCAGCAGGCCGCGGCGGGCCAGCAGCCGCTGGACCCGCAGCAGGGGGTCGCGGCGCTTCCAGGGCTCCACCTGCTCGGCGGTGCGGTAGGCGCGCGGGTCGTCGGAGGTGGAGTGGCCCTCCATGCGGTAGGTGACGCACTCGATGAGCGTGGGCCCCTCGCCGGCCACCGCCCGGGCCCGGGCCCGGCGGGTGGCGTTCCAGACCGCGACGAGATCGTTGCCGTCCACCCGCTCGCCGCGCATGCCGTAGCCGATGGCCTTCTGGGCGATGGTCTCCGAGGCAGTCTGCTTCTCCCGCGGCACGCTGATGGCCCAGCCGTTGTTGCGGCAGACGAAGATCACCGGCAGCCGCTCCACCGCGGCGAAGTTGAGGCCGGTGTGGAAGTCGTGGGCGCTGGTGGAGCCGTCGCCGAAGTAGCTGAGCGGCACCATGTCGGCCTTCCTGATGCGGGCCGCCCAGGCCGCCCCCACCGCCTGCGTCATGCCGGTGGCGATGGGGGAGCTGATGGAGACGAAGTGGCCCGGCGCCCAGCTCTCGTGGCAGGGCATCTGCCGCCCCTTCACGGCGTCCCCGGCATTGCCGAAGAGGCCGCACATGAAGGTGTCGAGGGGCAGGCCGCGCAGCAGGGCGGCGCCGTGCTCGCGGTAGCTGGGGAAGATCCAGTCCTGCGGCGCCAGGGCGGCGGCCGACCCGAAGACGGTGGCCTCCTCGCCGATGGAGCCGATGTAGAAGCCGATGCGCCCCTGCCGCTGCAGGGTGATCATGCGCTCGTCGAGCTGCCGCCCCAGCACCATCCAGCGGTAGAGGGCCAGGAGCTCGGCGTCGGGGATGACCAGCTCGGCCTCGTCGGCCACCTCCCCCTGCTCGTCCACCACCCGGTAGAGCGGGAACTCCTCCAGGAAGCGCCCCGGCGCCCACTCGCGGTCGGTGCCGCGCTGGCGGCGGCGGGGGGGGACCTCGAGGCGCTGGGCGCGGGGCATTGGGGGGCTCCTCCCCGGTCAGGCGCCGGCCCGCCGCGCGGCCAGCTCGCCGCGCAGGAAGAGCTCGCCGGCCCGGTAGGACGACCGGACCAGCGGCCCGCTCGCCACGTAGCGGAAGCCCAGGGCGAGGCCGCGCTCGCGCCAGGCGTCGAAGCGCTCCGGCGTGACGAACTCGACGACCGGCAGGTGCCAGGCGCTGGGGCGCAGGTACTGGCCCAGCGTGAGGATCTCGACGCCGTGGGCCCGCAGGTCGGCCAGGGCCTCCTCCACCTCGGCGTCGCTCTCGCCGAGGCCGAGCATGATGGAGGACTTGGTGACCACCCCCGGGAACTCGCGCTTCATGCGCTGCAGCACGTCGAGGGTCTGCTGGTAGGAGGCCCGGGCGTCGCGCACCACCGGCGTGAGGCGCCGCACCGTCTCCAGGTTGTTGGCGAAGACGTCGGGGGCGGCGCGGCCCACCGTGCGGACCGCCTCGGCGTCCCCCTGGAAGTCGGGCGTGAGCACCTCCACCAGCAGGCCGGGGACCGCCTTGAGCCGCCGGATGGCGTCGGCGAAGTGGGCCGCCCCGCCGTCGGGCAGGTCGTCGCGATCGACGCTGGTGACCACGATGTAGTCCAGGCCCAGGTTGGCCACCGCCTCGGCCAGGTGGCGCGGCTCGTCGGGATCGAGGGGCGGCGGCCGGGCCGCCGTCTTCACCTGGCAGAAGCGGCACCCGCGCGTGCAGGTGTCGCCCATCAGCATGACGGTGGCGGTGCCGCCGCTCCAGCACTCGCCGACGTTGGGGCAGTGGGCCTCGGCGCAGACGGTGTGGAGCTGGAGGCGCTGCAGCGTCTCCTTCACCGTGGCGTAGCGCTCCCCCCCGCCCACCGGCACCCGCAGCCAGCGCGGCTTCGGCGCGCCCAGCGGCACCCCCTCCTGCCGGAACGCGGCGGCGATCTCCCGCCGCGAGGTGGGCGGGGCGTCCGGGGCGAGGACGGGGAGGTGGGGGCGCGTGGTGTCGGACATGGTGGGGTCGGAGGGCTGGCCGCGAGATATCCGCGCCGGACGAGCGGGTCAAGGCTCGGTGGGCCGGTGCTATACTCCCCCGCCTGCGAGCGCCCCTGGCGGGGCGCGAAGGGGGCCGCGCACCGCATGTCCGAGTCCACCGCCGAGGCCGCGCACGAGGCGACGCCCATCCTCGTGGTCGACGACGACGACGCAGTGCGTGATGTCATCGGCGTCCTGCTCCGCGAGGAGGGCTACCAGCCCACCCTGGTGAACGGCGCGGAGGCCGGGCTGGCGGCCGCCAAGCGGGAGGAGTACCCGCTGGTCATCTCCGACATGAAGATGCCGGGGAAGGACGGCGCCTGGCTGCTGGAGCAGCTGCGCCAGTCGCGCCCCGACACGGCGGTCATCATGCTCACCGCCTTCGGCGACACCGAGGCGGCGGTGGAGTGCCTGCGCAAGGGGGCGAGCGACTACCTGCTCAAGCCGCCCAAGGTCACCGACCTGGTGCGGGCCATCGAGCGGGCGCTGGCCAAGCGGCGGCTGGAGCTGGCGCGCCAGCGCTACCGGCGCAGCCTGGAGAAGCGGGTGCGCGACCGCACCGCCGAGCTGCAGCAGGCGCTGCAGGACCTCGAGACCAACTACTCCACCACCCTCTGGGCGCTGGTGGCGGCCCTCGACGCCCGCGAGCACGAGGTCTCCAACCACTCGCAGCGGGTGGTGCGCTACACGCTGGCCATCTCCCGGCGGCTCGGCGTGCTGGAGCGCGACCTCCCCGAGATCGGCCGCGGGGCGCTGCTCCACGACATCGGCAAGATCGGCATCCCCGACGCCATCCTCCTCAAGCCGGGCAAGCTCACCGACGAGGAGTGGGTGGAGATGAAGCGCCACCCGCAGATCGGCTTCGAGATCCTCAAGGCCATCCCGTTCCTGGGCGGCCCGGCCGACATCGTGCTGGCCCACCAGGAGCGCTTCGACGGGCGCGGCTACCCGCGCGGCCTGGCCGGCGAGGCCATCCCCCTGGGGGCCCGCATCTTCGCCATCGCCGACACCTTCGACGCCATGACCTCCGACCGGCCCTACCGGAAGAAGACCACCGTGGAGGCGGCGCGGGCCGAGGTGGCCCGGTGCAGCGGGACGCAGTTCGACCCGCGCTGCGCCGACGCCTTCCTGGCCATCCCGGCGGTGGAGCTGGAGGACCTGGCCCGCCCCACCGCCGACCAGCCCATCTGAACGGGGGCTGCGCCCCCGCCCCGACCGGCAAAGCCGGCTCGGGGCCCCACCCCTGCTGCGCGGGGCCCTGCGCGGCTGTCGCCCTGCGGGCTCGGCCGCGCGTCCCGCGGGGAGGGACTGCGTCCCTCCCCAGCCTGCGGCTGGGGCCCCTCCCTCTAGTGCGCCGGCGCCCCGGCGCCGCGCCGGGCCTCCAGCAGCCGGCCCAGCTTGCCGAGCTCCATCTCCCAGCCGGCCACGGCGCGGCCGGTCCAGAGCTCGTCGTGCATCGGGTCGAGGGCCAGCACGAGGCGCACGCCGCCGGCCACCGGCTGGAGCTCCACCACCGAGGCCACCTCGTAGGGCTCGACGCCGGGGATGAAGTCGGTCGAGTGGCGCCAGGCCAGGCGCACCCGGGGGACCACCTCGCCGTAGGTGAGGTGGCACTCCTGCGCCACCGGCATCCCCTCCCGTTTCATGAAGGCGATGGTCTCCGGCGCCGAGGCGATCATGGCGTACCGGAGGAGGCCGCCCGGGCGCAGGTCGATGGACCGCACCTCGACGCGGAAGCCCTCCGGCCCCCACCAGGCCTCGATGCCGTCCTTGGTGGTCCAGAGGTCCCAGACCTCCTGGGTGGTGGCCTGCCAGGTCCGCTCCAGCGTGATGCGCTTCCGGGGGGTGGTCATGGTTCGCCGTCCTTTCGCCGTCCTGCCTTCTGGCGCCGCTCCAGCGCGGCGCCCATCCGGTCGAGCCTCCCCTCCCAGAGGGACCGGTAGCGCGAGAGCCAGGCCTCGAGATCGCGGAAGGGGTCGGGGCGCAGCGAGTAGAGGCGCCAGGGGCCGTCGGCGCGGACCTGGACGAAGCCGGCCTCGGCGAGGATGCGCAGGTGGCGCGACACGCCCGACTGGTGGATGCCGGCCTCGGCCACCAGGTCGGCCACCGATCGCTCGCCCTGCCCCAGCGCCTCGACGAGGCGGCGGCGGGTGGGATCGGCCAGGGCCAGGAAGGCGTCTTCATGCGCCATGATGCATATGCATATGCGCGCATGTCCCGACCGGCAAGGCCCCGCCCGGCCCCCGGTAGCGGATTCGACGCCCGGCCAGCCCCGTGGTGGCCAGGAGCCGATCCTGCGTGCGATGCTCGGCCCCCATGGAGGCCGCCCTGGATCCGCCCGACCAGCCAGGCACCGGCCCAGCGGCCTGGAGGCCGCTCGCCGCCGCGCTCCTCCTGGCCGCCGCCCACGCGGGCCTGGCGCTCGACGCCGCCGCCCGCCTCTCCGGCACCTTCGACGAGCCCTGCTACGCCCCGGCCGGCTACGCCCGGCTGGTGGACGGCGACACCACCCTCAACCGGGAGCATCCCCCCGCCGGGCGCCTCCTCCTCGGCGCCACCTGGCTCGGGGCGGGGCTCCCCGAGCCGGCCGCGGTGCCGGGCTACGCCGAGCGCCACCCCTGGGCCTTCGGCGGCGCCCTCCTCTACGGCCAGGCGTCGGCCGCGCCGGCGCTCCTGCTGCGGGCGCGCGCCGCGGTGGCCCTCCTCTCCGGCCTGGTGGTCCTGCTGGTCTTCGCCGCCGGGCGGCGATGGTTCGGCGCCTGGGCGGGGGTGGCCGGGGCGGCGCTCTACGCCCTCGACCCGCTGGTCGTGTCCCACGCGTCGCTGGCCACACTCGACGTCCCGGTGACCGCCGCCCTCTTCGCCGCCGCGACGCTCGGCGCCGCCGCCCTCGACCGCCCGCGCCTGCGGCTGGTCGCGGCGGCCGGCCTGGCCACCGGCCTGGCCGTCGCCACCAAGGGGACCGGCCTGGTGGCGTTGCCGGCGCTGGCGCTCGGCTGGGCCAGCCCCTGGCTCGGCGTGCCCCGACCGGCGCCCCGCGACCTGGCCCGCCGCGCCGCGGCCCTCCTCGGCATCCTGGCGGTCGGCGCGGCCGCGGCCTGGCTCGCCTGCCTCCCGGACGGCCCGGGGGCCATCCTCGAGGCGGTGCGGCTGCAGCGCGCCCACGCACTGGAAGGCCACCCGTCCTGGCTGCTGGGCGCGGGCTCGTGGCAGTGCAGCCCCGCCTACTTCCCGATGGCGGCCCTGGTGAAGGCCCCGCTCCCGTCGCTGGTCGCCGCTGCCGCCGGTGCCGCGGCGGCGGCGTGGACCTGGCGCCGGCACCCGGCCCGCGCCCTGGTGCTCCTGGGGACGCCCGCCCTGCTCCTCGCCGGCGCCATGGTGACGGGCGTCTGCAACGGCCTGCGGCAGCTCCTCCCCGCCGCCCCCTTCCTGGCGGTGCTGGGCGGCGGCGCCCTGGCGCTGGTGGCGCGCCGCTGGCGGCGGCACGGGGGCGTGGCGATCGCCGCCGCGGCGCTGGCCTGGCTGGGGCTGGCGGTGGCCCGCGTCCACCCGCACGAGCTCGCCTACGCCAACGAGGTGGCGGGCGGGCCCGAGCGGACCTGGACCCGGCTCTCCGACTCCAACGTGGACTGGGGCCAGGCCCTGCCCGCCCTGGCCGAGGCGCTCCGCCAGCGGCCGGTCCGGCGGCTCTGGCTGGAGTACTTCGGCACCGCCTACCCGCCGGCCTACGGCGTCGACCGGTACCGGCGCGTGCGGGACGCCGTCGCGGTGGCCACCATGCCCCTGCCGGAGCCGCGGCTGGACGGCCCGGACCCGGCCGGACGCGAGCTGCTGGCGGTCTCGGCGACCAGCCTGGTGGACCTGTACACGCCGGCCCCAGGGCTCCACGCCTGGCTGCGCGGGCGGACCCCGGTGGCCTTCCCCGGCCACGCCATCGCCCTCTACGACATCACCGGCGACGCGGCCGCCCACCGGGCGCTGGCGGAGCTGGCCGCGGGGCTGGGGGACTTCCTCAGCGCCGCCGAGGCGGCGGCGCGGGCCGAGGCGCTGGAGCACGGCGCGCCGTGACCGATTGAATCCGGCCACGCGCCGGGGGTATGACGCCGTGGTGCCCCAGCCGCCCCCGCCCCCCGCCGCCCCCGGCCTCGTCGACGCCCAGGGGCGCGTCATCACCTACCTGCGCCTCTCGCTGACCGACCGCTGCAACTTCCGCTGCAGCTACTGCGCGCCGCTGGGGCTGGAGCAGCAGGAGGATCCCCTCACCCGCGCCGAGGTGGCCCGCCTGGTGGCCATCTTCGCCGGGCTCGGGGTGCGCCGGGTGCGGCTCACCGGCGGCGAGCCGACGCTGCGCCGCGACCTGGTGGACATCGTCGCCGACGTGGGGGCCACGCCGGGCATCGAGGAGATCGCCCTCACCACCAACGGCCAGGCGCTGGCCGAGCTGGCGGCGCCGCTGCGCCGCGCCGGCGTCACCCGCGTCAACGTCTCCCTCGACACCCTCGACGCCGAGCGGCTCAAGGCCATCTCCGGCCGGGCCGCCTCGCTGGACCGGATCCTGGCCGGCATCCAGGCCGCCCGCGCCGCCGGCTTCGCCTCGGTGAAGATCAACGCGGTGGTGGCCCGCAAGGCCAACGAGGCGGAGCTGGGCGAGCTGGTGCGCTTCGGCTGGCGCGCCGGCGCCACGGTGCGCTTCATCGAGCTGATGCCCTTCGGCGACGGCGAGCCGGTGCCCATCGCCGAGGTGAAGCGGCTCCTCGGCGAGCAGGGGATCCGCCTCGAGCCGGACGCCACCCGGGGCTGGGGGCCGGCCTACCACATGCGCGGCCACGCGGTGGACGGGGGCCGCGAGGTCACCGGCCTGGTGGGCTTCATCGGCGCCATGACCGAGAACTTCTGCGACGGCTGCAACCGGGTGCGGGTGGCGGCCGACGGCTCGCTGCGCGCTTGCCTGGGCGGGCGGGCCCGCCTCTCGCTCAAGGCGCTGCTGCGCGACGGCACCTCCGACGAGGCCATCGCCGCGTCCATCCGCGAGGCGCTGGCGCTCAAGGCGGCGCGCCACGAGATGACCCGCGACGCGGGCCAACTCGTGTCGATGATCGGGACCGGCGGGTAGCCGGGCTGAGCCAGGGAGGGGCCCCAGCCGCAGGCTGGGGAGGGACGGAGTCCCTCCCCGGCGGATAGCCGGCCGAGCGCGTCGGCGCGACAGCCGGCTCGGCTCCGCCGCAGCAGGGTGGGGCCCCAGACGGCTTCGCCGCCAGGGGCGGGGCGCAGCCCCGTACAGATGGAAGCGGCCCGAGGCCGACGTCAGGCGGCCTCAGGCCGCGGCTTCACGTTGGCGCGGATCCACTCGACCGTCGTCTGCGTCGAGGTCCCCGGCAGGAAGAGCTCGGCCACGCCCTTCGACTTGAGCTTGGGCACGTCGTCCTGCGGGATGATGCCGCCGCCGAAGACCGTGATGTCCTCGGCCTTCTGCGTCTTGAGGAGCTCGATGACCGCCGGGAAGATGGTCATGTGGGCGCCGGAGAGGATCGACAGGCCGACGGCGTCGACGTCCTCCTGGATGGCGGCCGCCACGATCATCTCGGGCGTCTGGTGGAGGCCGGTGTAGACGACCTCCATGCCGGCGTCGCGCAGGGCGCGGGCGATGATCTTGGCGCCGCGGTCGTGGCCGTCGAGGCCGGGCTTGGCGACGAGGATGCGGAGCGGGCGGTTCGCGGTGCTCATGGCTTCTCCAGCAAGGCGATGAGGTCCGGCGCTGCGTGGTCCAGGGCGCCGTGCTGCGGGGGCGCGGTGCTCGTGATCGCTCGGAGTCGGAGCCCGACGCGAGGTGCGAGGGACTCCCACTCGGATGGACTGTAGTACCTCAACTCGGCCGTCCCTTCCAGCACCTGCCCTTCCGGGCGGACCAGCCGTCGACTGCACCGGTCCACTCCGGCCCGGGCGTCCCAGGTCGAGACCTCGGTGAGCAGGCCGCCGCCGGGCAGGTCGCGGCGGGCCTCCGCGGGGTCGCCGTCAGCCAGGGCCAGGGGGTTGCCGTGGTGGACCAGGAGGCGGCCGCCCGGGCGGACCACCCGCGCCGCCTCGGCCAGGGCAGCCTCGTTGGCGGCGTCGTCGAACATGAAGAGGGAGGCGTACCAGCTGTAGAGGGCGTCGAAGGAGGCGGTGCGGAAGGGGAGCTGGCGGAGGTCGGCGCGGAGGAAGAGGGGGCTCGGGCTCGGGCTCGGGCTGGGGCTCGGGCTCGGGCTCGGGCTGGGGCTCGGGCTCGGGCTCGGGCTCGGGCTGGGGCTGGGGCTGGGGCTGGGGGTCGGGGTCGGGGTCGGGGTCGGGGTCGGGGTCGAGGTCGGGGTCGAGGTCGGGGTCGAGGTCAACCCCGGCGAGCCTCCTCCCCTCTCCCCCGCAGGGGGAGAGGGACAGGGTGAGGGGGCCGAGGACGCCGCGATCCGGAGGTACTCGCGGCTTCGCTCCACCCCGACCACCCGCCCCACCCGCCCCGCCATCGGCCAGGCGTGCCGCCCGTGGCCGCAGGCGAGGTCGAGCACGCGGTGACGGGGCCCGAGCCCGAGCAGCCCGGCGATGACCTCCGCCTCCAGCGCCGAGAGCCGCGGACCGAGGAGGTCGCGGACGCCCTCCAGGTAGAGGGCGCCGTAATAGCCGTCGCTCCAGTGGGCCACCTAGAAGCGGCCGTCCTCGCGGTAGGTCCCGTGGACGCGCCGGAGCGCGTCGGAGATCTCGCCGAGCGTGCAGTAGGCCTTCACCGCCTCGATGATGGGGGGCATGACGTTGCGCCCCTCCTTGGCCGCCTGCTCCACGCCGGCGATCCCGGCGGCGGCCTTCCTGGCGTCGCGCTGGGCGCGCACCACCTTGACCCGCTCGATCTGGACCGCCTGCACCTGCTCGTCCACCTTGAGCGTCGGGATGGGCGGCTCCTCGGCCACCTGGAAGGCGTTGACGCCCACCACGGTGCGCTCGCCGGTCTCGATCTCGCGCTGCCAGCGGAAGGCGCTCTCCCCCAGCTCGCGCTGCGGGTAGCCCTCCTTCACCGCCTCCAGCATGCCGCCGTAGCGGTCGATCTTCTCGATGATCTCCCGGGCCCGCTTCTCCATCTCGTCGGTCAGGTACTCGACGTAGTGGCTGCCGGCCAGGGGGTCCACCACCCGGTCGGCGCCGGTCTCGAAGGCGATGATCTGCTGCGTCCGCAGCGCGATGGTGGCCGCCTCCTCGGTGGGGAGGGCGTAGGTCTCGTCGAGGGAGTTGGTGTGGAGCGACTGGGTGCCGCCCAGCACCGCCGCGAAGGCCTGCAGCGCGGTGCGGGTCACGTTGTTGACGGGCTGCTGCGCCGTCAGCGACACCCCGGCGGTCTGGGCGTGGGTCCGCAGCAGCAGCGACTCGGTCTTCTTCGCCCCGAAGCGGTCGCGCATCAGGCGCGCCCAGAGCCGGCGGGCGGCGCGGAACTTGGCCACCTCCTCGAAGAAGTCGTTGTGGACGTCCCAGAAGAAGCTCAGGCGCGGGGCGAACTCGTCCACCGGGATGCCGCGCTCCACCGTCTCCTTCACGTACTCCAGGCCGTCGGCGATGGTGAAGGCCAGCTCCTGCACCGCCGTCGCCCCGGCCTCGCGGATGTGGTAGCCGCTGATGGAGACCGGGTTCCAGCGCGGCATCTCGCGGGCGCAGAACTCGATGACGTCGCAGTTGATGCGCACCGCCGGGCCGGGCGGGATCATCCACTCCTTCTGCGCGATGTACTCCTTCAGCATGTCGTTCTGCAGCGTGCCCCCGAGCTTCGCCCGCGGGATGCCCTTGGCCTCGGCCGCCGCCACGTACATGGCCAGCGCGATGGACGCGGTGGCGTTGATGGTCATGGAGGTGGTGACGTCGCCGAGCGGGATCCCGTCGAAGAGGATCTCCATGTCGCGCAGCGAGGAGACGCTGACGCCCTCCTTGCCCACCTCGCCCCGGCTCATGGGGTGGTCGGCGTCGTAGCCCATCAGCGCCGGCATGTCGAAGGCGGTGGAGAGGCCGTGCATGCCGTGCTCGAGGAGGTACTTGAAGCGCCGGTTGGTGTCCTCCGGCGAGCCGAAGCCGGCGAACTGGCGCATGGTCCAGAGCCGGCCGCGGTACATGGTCGGCTGCGGGCCGCGGGTGAAGGGGAAGCGGCCCGGCACGCCCACGTTCTCCCGGTCGTCGGCGTCGGGGCGCGTGGCCGCGTCCACCAGGTCCGGGATGGGGATGCCGGAGTCGGTGGTGAACCGCTCCTTCCGCCGCGGCAGCCTCTTCAGGGCCTGCGCCAGCTCCTCGGCCGTCCACTGCTCGCGATCCGCCAGGACCTTCGCCAGCTCTTCACGGGACCAGGGCATGCCGGATCCCTAGCGGACCCGGGCGCAAAGGGGAAGCCGCGGGCGGGGCCTCCGGCGGGGCGCGCCGCTCTTCGTGGACCGCACGGGACGATGAGCGCGGCGGGCGCGGGCGATTCCGCCCGACGCACGGCGTCGCGCCTTGGCGCTCCCCGGGCCCCGTGCCAGAGTCCGCCGGCATGGAGGGAGGCGCCACCGCCGGGGCGGACCAGGGCCGCGGGGCGGGCGGCGGCGCCCGGGCGCGCCTCCCGGCGGCGCTGGCGGCGCTGCTGGCGCTGGCCCACGCCGCCCTGGCCCTCGACGCCGCGAGCCGGCTCTCGGCGACCTACGACGAGCCCTACTACGCCACCGCCGGCTACGCGCGGCTCACCGCCGGCGCGACCGCCCTCAACCCGGAGCACCCGCCCGCCGGGAAACTGCTCCTCGGCGCCGCCTGGCTCGGGGCCGACCTCCCCGACGCCCGGGGCGTCCGCGGCTTCGCCGCCGGCGACCAGTGGGTCTTCGGCCCGCACCTCCTCTTCGGCCAGCCGGAGCGGGCCGAGGCGCTCCTCCTGCGGGCCCGCGCCGCGGTGGCGATCCTCTCGGGGCTGGTGGTGCTGCTGGTCTTCGCGGCCGGCCGCCGCTGGTTCGGGGCCTGGGCCGGCCTGCTGGGGGCGGCGCTCTACGCCCTCGACCCGCTGGTGGTGGCCAACGCCAGCCTCGCGACCCTGGACCTCCCCGTCACCGCCGCCCTCTTCGCCGCGGTGCTGCTCTCGGCGCGCGCCCTGGCGGCGCCGCGCCCCGCCCGGCTGCTGGCCGCCGGCGCCGCCGCCGGCCTGGCCCTCGCCACCAAGGGGACCGGGCTGGCCGTCCTGCCGGCGCTGGCCCCGCTCTGGGCCGCCCCGTGGCTCGGCCCGGCCCCGGCCGACCGCGATGGCTGGCGCCTCCGGACGCTGGCGCTGGCCGCGCTCCTGGCCGTCGCGGCCCTGGCCGCCGCCCTGGCCTGCCTCCCCGAGGGACCGGGCGCTATCCTGCGGGCCCTGGCGCTCCAGCGCGGCCACGCCGCCGGCGGGCACCTCTCCTGGCTCCTCGGCGAGCGGCAGCTCCACTGCAGCCCGGCCTTCTTCCCGCTGGCTGCCCTGATCAAGGCGCCCCTCCCCACCCTGGCCGCCACCGCCCTGGGCCTCGGGCTCGCGGCCTGGTCCGCCCGGCGCGCGCCGGAGCGCGCCGTCGCCCTGCTCCTCCCGCCCGCCATCCTGCTCGGCGCCGCGGTGGCCGGCGGCATCTGCAACGGCCTGCGCCAGCTCCTCCCGGCCGCCCCCTTCCTGGCGGTGGCGGCCGGCGGGGGGCTGGCCTGGCTGGTGGAGCGGCTCCCGGCGCGGCGCGCCGGGGCGCTGCTGGCCGGCGCCGCGGTGGCCTGGGTGGCGGCCGGCACGCTCCGCGTCCACCCGCACGAGCTCACCTGGTCGAACGAGCTGGCGGGTGGCCCGACGCGCACCTGGGAGCGGCTCTCCGACGCCAACGTGGACTGGGGCCAGGCGCTGCCGGCGCTGGCGGAGGAACTGCGCCGCCGGCCGGTGCGCCGGCTCTGGCTGGACTACTTCGGCACCGCCTTCCCGCCGGCCCACGGCGCGGCGCGCTACCGCCGCGTGCGCGACGCGCGCTTCCTCGCCTCCTATGCGCTGGCCGAGCCGCGCCTCGACGGCCCGGAGCCTGGCGGGCAGGAGCTGCTGGCGGTCTCGGCCACCAGCCTGGTGGACCTCTACGCCGCCAGCGGCGACCTGCACGCCTGGCTGCGCGCCCGGACGCCGGTGGCCTTCCCGGGGAACGCCATCTTCCTCTACGACCTGACCGGCGACGCCCCGGGCCACCGGGCCCTGGCGACCATGGCGGCGCGCGCCGGCGATCAACTCACCGCGGCGGAGGCCTCGGCGCGGGCCGAGGCGCTGGAGCGTGGAGCGCGCTGAGCCGGGCGCCGACGCCTCAGGGGAAGTCGACGCGGACCTCGGCGGCCATGGGCCGGCCCGGCGCCTCGATGCGCAGCGCCCCCGGCCGGCGCGCCAGCAGGCAGGCGCGGAGGCCGGGCGAGGCACCGTCGCCCGCGATCACGCTGCGAACCTGCTCCCGGCCGGCGGCGTCGAAGGCCAGGTGGACCTGGTAGGTGGCGGGCCCGGCGAGGTCGGCCACCTCCTCTCGGCAGGAGGTCAGGGCCTCGCCGCGGAGGGTGGCCACCTCGGCGGCCGCCTGGCGATCGACGGCGGCGCGGAGCGCCGGGGCGACCGGGCCGGCCGGATCCGGGCGCTGCGCCAGCGTGATCTGGATTGGCGCCGGCGGCGCCCCTCCGGCTGGCGCCGCCACCGGGGCGGCGATCGGGGCCGGCGCCGGCGCGACGGGCCCGGCCGCGGCGGGCGGTGCCGCCGTCGCCGGGCCGCCGCGCTCCAGGAACAGGAGCGCGCCCAGGGCGGCCGCCGAGAGGGCCAGGATGGCCCAGGCCCCGGCGGCCGCTCGCCTCGCACGCACCCCGCTCACGGTCAGTTGAGGACCTGGATCCACCCCGCCACGTCGTGGAGCAGGGGCGCCGGACCACCGGAGTGGTAGCCGCACAGGCCCACCTGGTAGAGGCCACTCGGCAGCGAGGAGGCGGGGATGAGCACCATCAGCGCGGCGGCGGTCTCGGACTCCTGCACCATCGCGTTCGGCTGGGGGCCGGCCCAGTTGGTGCCCACCAGCGTGGCCGCGCCCGGTGCGCCGGCGCGCTTGAAGCAGACCGAGAGGTGGACGTGCTGGTCGAACAGGTAGGTGTCGAGCGAGGCCGACACGTTGAGCAGGACCGACTGGCTGCCGTTGACGAGCACCATGGAGGCGGTGAGCTGACCCCAGCTCGGCTCGGTCCAGAGGATGCTCACCGTGTCGCCGGTGGCCACGGTGACCGGCACGCTGCCCCACGACGGACCGGCCGGACCGGTGGGGCCGGTCGGGCCCGTCATGCCGGTCATGCCCTGGACGCCCTGGAGCCCCTGCAGTCCCTGCGGACCGGTGGGGCCCGTCATGCCCGTGAGCCCCTGAAGCCCCTGCTCGCCCTGCGGACCGGTCGGGCCCGTCATGCCGGTGAGCCCCTGGAGACCCTGGAGACCCTGGATACCCTGCGGGCCCTGCGGGCCGACGTCGCCCTCGTCACCCTTGGCCGCGATGAGCTGCCAGGCGGGCGCGGACGGCGGCAGGCCCGGCGCCGGGACGTCCACGGCCACCCAGGAGTCGCCGAGGTAGGAGACGCCGTCGGAGACCGCGTACTGCATGAGGTCGCTCCAGGCGCCCGCCCAGGTGATGCCGCGCTCGCCCTGGACGCCCTGGATGCCCTGCGGGCCCTGCTCTCCCTGCGGGCCGGTGGCGCCGGTCAGGCCGATGGCGCCCGGGATGCCCTGCTCGCCCTGCGGGCCGGTGAAGCCCTGCGGGCCGATGGGCCCCTGGAGGCCCTGCTCGCCCTGCGGACCGGTGGCGCCCGTGAGGCCGATGGGGCCCTGCACGCCCTGAATGCCCTGGAGCCCCTGCGGGCCGACGTCACCCTGCTCGCCCTTGGCCGCCACGAGCTGCCAGGCCGGTGCGGCCGGCGGCAGGCCGGGCAGCGGAACGTCCACGGCCACCCAGGAGGCGCCCTGGTAGGAGACGCCGTCCGAGACGGCGTACGCGAGGAGGTCGCTCCAGGCGCCCGCCCAGGTGATGCCGCGCTCGCCCTGCGGGCCGGTCTGGCCGGTGAGGCCCTGGATGCCCTGGATTCCCTGGTCGCCCTGCGGACCTGTCGGCCCCGTCATGCCCGTCATGCCGGTGAGCCCCTGGAGGCCCTGCAGCCCCTGGAGCCCCTGCTCGCCCTGAAGGCCCTGCGGGCCCGTCGGCCCGGTCATTCCGGTCATGCCGGTCATGCCCGTGAGCCCCTGCAGGCCCTGGAGGCCCTGGATGCCCTGTTCGCCCTGCGCACCCTGCGGACCGGTCGGCCCCGTCATGCCGGTCATGCCGGTGAGTCCCTGCAGGCCCTGGAGACCCTGGATGCCCTGAGCGCCCTGCGGGCCGGTCGGGCCCGTCATGCCAGTCATGCCGGTGAGCCCCTGCAGGCCCTGGAGACCCTGGATGCCCTGGTCGCCCTGCGGACCGGTCGGGCCCGTCATCCCCGTCATTCCGGTCATGCCGGTGAGCCCCTGGAGGCCCTGGAGGCCCTGATCGCCCTGGGCGCCCTTGTCGGCGACCAGCTGCCAGCCCGGCGCAGCCGGCGCCTCGCCGACCACGGGCGACTGGACGGCCACCCACGACGCGCCCTGGTGCGAGACGGCGTCGGAGACCTGGTACTGGGTCTCGGCGCTCCAGGTCCCGACCCAGTTCACCCCGGGTGCGCCCTGTGGCCCGACCGGCCCGGTGGTGCCGGTCATGCCGGTGAAGCCCTGGACTCCCTGGATCCCCTGGACGCCCTGGGGACCCTGCTCACCCTGGGGGCCCTGCGGGCCGGTGGGCCCCTGGATGCCTTGGATGCCCTGGAGCCCCTGCGGCCCGGTCGGCCCGACCGGCCCCGGCAGCTGCGTGTTGAGCAGCTTGTCCTCGCAGCCGACCAGCAGCAGCGCAGCGATGGCGACTCCGGCGATCCGCATGTCCCCTCCCCCTCGAGCTGGCCTCGCCCCCGGTCCGGCCCCTCGGCGCGGGCGCGACCCTCGCGCGCCCGCCGCTGGAGCCGGCCAGGACGGGCCGGTGGAGCGAGGACTTCGAGCAACCACCGTGCCGCCGGCGGTGGCGCCGACGCGCGGTCCGGGGCGACGCGGCGGTGTCGGATCGAACAGGTGTTTCGCGGCGGTCCGCCGGGCCCGGATCGCGGCGTCTCCTGGGATGCCGGGGCCTCGCGGGTCGGGCCGCACCTTGCGACGGACCCGCCGCTCAGCGTGAAGCGGGCGCCGGTGCGTCCAGGCGCGCGGCCAGCGCCCGCGCCTCGGCCAGCGCCGGATCGAGACGGAGCGCGCGGGTCGCCTCGACCCGCGCCTCCTCCCGCCGGCCGAGGTGCGCCAGGACGCGGGCGCGCAGCAGGGGCGGCCGCGGGTCGTTGGGCCCCAGCTCCGCGGCGCGCGCGAGCGAGGCCAGCGCGCCGTCCAGGTCGCCGAGGTCGATGCGGAGCGCCCCCTCGAAGAGGCGCGGGCCGGGCTCGGCGGGCGCCAGCGCGGCGGCGCGCTGGAAGGCGCCGAGCGCCTCGCCCGGCCGTCCGAGCCGGGCCAGGGCGAGACCGAGGTTCAGGTGGGCCCGCCAGTAGCCGGGCCCCTCCGTCAGCGCGACGCGGGCGCGCTCCAGGGCCTTCTCCGGCTCGCCCCGGGACAGCCAGGCCACCGCCAGGTTGTTGTTGATGGTGACGTCCCGGGGGGCGAAGCGCAGCTCCGCCTCGTTGAAGGTGACCGGATCCCGCCACTCGGCGTTGCGGGCCAGCGTCCTGGCGACGAGGAGCGCCAGCACCGCGGCCGCCGCCGCCGGCACCAGCCGGGCCCGCGCCGGCCAGGCGCCGCCAGCCCGCGCCGCCGCCTCGGCCAGCGCCGCCGGCCCCTGCCCGGCCCAGACGCAGAGGCCGACCGAGGCGAGGTAGAGGAACCGCTCGGCCATGAGCACGCCCACCGGCACCACGTTGAGCACCGGCGCCAGCGCCACGAAGGCCCAGAGCAGGCCGAGGGCCCGGAGCGGCGCGGTCCGAAGCGAGGCCAGGCCGGCCAGCGCCACGCCGCCCCAGGCGGCGGTGGCCAGCAGCGGGGCCCACCCGAGCCGCTCCGTGAAGGGGATGCGGGCGGCGTAGCCGAAGTCGGACATGAGGTCGACCGGCCAGGCGAGCAACCTCAAGTATTCCGCCACGGCGCGCGTCATGGTGAGGAAGACCACCGCGGGCGGCCGCCCCTCGAACCAGCGGGCGCCCACCGGGACCTCGGCCTGGCCCGGCCGGAGGAGCAGGTAGGGCAGGAGCCCGAGGCCGAGCGCCAGGGCCACGCCCAGCGCGGCCAGGAGCGATCGCCGGCCCGCCGGCGTGGCGGGCCACGGCCGCGCGTCGAGCCCGGCCGCCGCGGGCAGCGCCACGGCCACCAGGGCGAAGAGGCCGGGCACCACCGCCGCCGTCTCCTTGGCGAGCATCCCCAGGGCGAGGAGCGCCACCGCGACCGGCAGCCGCCACCGGGCCTCGCGCCAGCCGAGGGCCAGGCCGAGCGCCGAGAGGCCGAGGGCGGCGGCGAGCAGGTCGGCCCGGCCCACCAGCGGCGCCACCGCCTCCACGTGGACGGGGTGGAGGGCGAAGAGCAGCCCCGCCCCGAGGGCGCCGGACCGGGCCCGCGCCGGGGCCGCGGCCAGGAGCAGGCGGCGCGCCAGGGCCACCACCAGGAGCGTGCAGGCCACGTGGATCGCCACGTTGACGGCGTGGAACCCGCGCACGTCCGGCCCGCCCAGCGCGTAGTTCAGCGCGTGGGTGAGGAGCGCCAGCGGCCGGTAGGGGCCGGCCACCGTGAGGCCGCCCGAGAAGCGGGCCTCCTCGCGGAACATCCGGGCCACGTCGAAGGTGCGGACCAGCGGGTGCTCGATGGCGGCCCAGGTGTCGTCGAGGTTGGGCTCGTTCCAGAGCGTGTTGGCGAAGGCCGCCGCCGCGGCCAGGCCGGCCACCAGGAACGGGTGGGCCAGCGGCCAGGCGGCCAGGCGCGCCCAGCGCCCGGGCGGCGGCGCCCCACGCGGCTCCGGTGGCGCGGTCCCTCCCATCGGCCTCCACTCATGCCCGACGGCCGGTGAGGGCGCAACGGGGCCCGGCGGACCCCGAAAAAGGAGAAGGCCGCCTCGGTGGAGGCGGCCTTCAGGAGTGGTGACGGGTGGAGTCGAACCACCGACCTAGGGATTATGAGACCCTCGCTCTAGCCGGCTGAGCTACGTCACCGATCTCGTCCGCGGCCCTTCGGCCGCAAGGACGCGGGTTTATAGGGCCCCCGGCGGGAGCCGTCAAGCGCGGGGCGCGGGCCCCTGGCCGGCGGCCCGGCCGGCCCCGGCCCCCGGCGCCCCGTCCCCGGCGGCGGCGTACTCGTCCTCCTCCGCCTCCAGGGCCTGGCCGGCGTCCCCGGCGCCGGCCGAGAGCTTGGCCAGCTGCACGTGGCGCGAGAAGAGGAAGAGGATGCCGAGCGCCACCTGCATGCCGATCTGCGCGGCCCAGAGCACGTTGGCGTAGGCCACGCCGGCGGTGTCCGCCAGCCCCCGCGGCACGAAGAGCGAGAGCCCCAGCACCACGGCGCCCTGGAAGGTGCCGACCATCCCCGGGCCGGCCGGGATCATCACCCCCACCACCAGCACGCCGAGGACCGTGTAGGCGTCCACCAGCCCGAGCTCGATGCCGAAGGCCCGGGCCAGGAGCTGCATGCCCCAGCCGTTGAGCGCCCAGTAGCCGGCGGTCAGCAGGAAGAAGAGCCCCACCTTGCGCTTCGAGGGGACCAGGCGCAGGCCGTGGATGAAGGCGTCCATCATGGCCGAGGCTCGCGCCGCCAGCCGCGGCGAGACCGGCCCGAGGAGCCGGGCGGTGAGCCGCACCGCCAGCGCCCGGTTGACGTAGGCCACCACCAGGAAGGCCAGCAGGCCGGCGAAGGCGCCCGAGACGCCCCACCCGGCCAGCCGGATGAAGCGCAGGCCGGGCGTCCCCTCGGGCACGCCGAGCAGCGTCAGGATGAGCAGGAGGCCGGTGAAGAGCCCGTCGGCCACCCGCTCCACCACCACGCTGGAGAGCGCCGCCGACACCCGGAGGCGGGGACGGTCGGCGATGAGGTAGGGGCGCGCGAACTCGCCGAGCCGGAAGGGGAGCACCACCAGCGCCAGGAAGCCCACCGCCGAGACGGCGTTGAGCCGGGCGAAGGGGACCTTGGCCACCGGCTCGAGCAGGATGCCCCAGCGCACCGTGCGCACCAGGTGGATGGCCAGCAGCACCACCAGGTACGGGGGCAGGTAGCGATAGTCGCCGGCGTGGGCCGCGGCCCAGATGGCGCCGAGGTCCTTGCCGCGCAGCGTGAGCCAGAGGGCCGCGGCCGAGATCGCCAGGCCCGCCAGGATCTGGAGCGCCCGCTTCACGGCAGCTCGTCGCCCGCCAGGATGTGGCGGGGGTTCCGGTCCAGCAGCGTGTCGAAGCCGGCCCGGCCGGCCCGCTTCTCCAGCGTCTCCAGCGCCTCGGGGACCCACTCCTCGGCCCCCTCGGCGTGGTGCAGGTCGGTGGCCGCCACCGCGTAGAGCCCCTCGCCGAGGAAGCGCTCCGCCAGCTTGCGGCTCCCCTTGCCGTAGAGGCCGATGAGGGCCGCCACGTTGAGCTGGAGCGCCCCGCCGAGCCGCACCACCTCCTCGGCGCGCCCGGGGTTCTCGAACTCCAGGCAGCGCTCCGGGTGGGCGAAGAGGGGCGAGACGCCGAGCCGGCGCAGCTTGAAGACCAGGTCGGGCAGGCGCGGCACCGGCGTGCGGAAGGGCAGCTCCACCAGGGCCCAGCGCTGCGTCTCGCCGATGCCGCGGCGCCGGTCGCCGCCGGCCCGCTCCAGGAAGGCCTCGTCGAGCCGGTTCTCGGCGTTGCGGTGGACGGCCAGCTTCACGGCGGCCTGGGCCAGCTCGGCGGTCAGCTCGGCGCGGCGGGCGTCGCAGAGGGCCGGGTCGCCCGACGGGTGGCCGTCGCTGGCGTGGGGGCTGGGGGCCACGTCGGTGAAGCCGAGGGAGGCGAGCAGGCGGGCCCCCTGGACGGCCTCGGCCGCCGTCTCGACGCCGTCGTCGACGGCCCACAGCAGGTGACAGTGGAGATCGACGAGGCCCATGCGAGGCGCGGCCTCATACCACACGGGACCGGACGGGGACAGGGGGGCCTCGGGCTCCGGCCCGGGCGAACGGGCTACGGCACGGGGTGGCGGGCCGGCTCGCCCCGCGCCACCCGCTCCACCTCGTCCACCACCATGGCGGCCATGGCGCTCCGCGTCTCGCGGGTGCCGGAGCCGAGGTGGGGGGTGAGGACCGTGTTCTCGAGGGCGAGGTAGGCCGCCGGGACATGCGGCTCGTCGCGGAAGACGTCCAGCCCGGCCGCGGAGAGGCGGCCGTCGCGGAGCGCCTCGGCGAGGGCCGCGTCGTCCACCACCGGCCCCCGGGCCGTGTTGACCAGGATGGCCCCCGGCTTCATGAGGGCGATCCGCTCGCGCGAGACCAGGTTCTCGGTCGCCGGGGTCAGGGGCACCGTGAGGGCCACCGCGTCGGAGGTGCGGAGCAGGTCCTCGAGGGGGAGGCGGCGGGCGCCCGGGAAGGCCACCTCCCGCGGGCCGGTGTAGGCGATGGAGAGGCCCAGGGCCACCGCCCGGCGCGCCACCGCCTGGCCGATGCGGCCGAAGCCCACCACGCCGAGCTGCTTGCCGTCGAGGCCGGTGCCGAGCAGGAAGGCCGGGTCCACCGAGGTCCAGCCGCCGGCGCGGATGACCCGGTCGCCCTCGGCCACCCGGCGGGCGCAGGCCAGCAGCAGCGCCACGGTGTGCTCGGCGGTGGCCTCGGTGAGGACGCCCGGCGTGTTGGTCACCAGGAGGCCGCGGCGCCGGCAGGCGTCGAGGTCGAGGTGGTTCACGCCCACGCCGTAGGAGGCGAGGTGGCGCAGCCGCGGGAGGCCGTCGAGGAGCGCGGCGTCCACCCGGTCGATGTAGCTGGTCACCAGCACCTCGGCCCCGGCCGCCTCGGCCAGCAGCTGCGGGCGCGGCGCCGGGGCGGGCGCCCCGCCGCGCACCTCGAAGCGCGCCGCCAGCCGGTCGAAGTGGCCGCCCGGCAGCGCCCGCACCAGGTAGAGCACCGGCTTCGCCATGGCTCAGCCCTCCTCGGGCAGGTCGTCCTCGGGGCGCGAGGGGCCGGCGGCGCCGTCGCCGGCGCGATCCCCCGGGATGCGGTACTCGCCCCCCAGCCACTTGCCGAGGTCGAGGAGGCGGCAGCGCTCGGAGCAGAAGGGGAAGGCCCGGTTCTGCGCCCGGGGCGCCACCGGCTTCCCGCAGATGTGGCAGGCCGCGGCCATCCCCTACCCTCCCGGACAGCTGGCCGGCAGCAGCGGCTCGACCGCCCGCGCCAGCTCGCGCTGCGTCACCGGCCCCTCGAAGACCTCCCGGACCGCCCCCTCGGCGTCCACCAGGAAGGTGTTGGGGTAGCCCCGCACGCCCCAGGGGGCCAGCGCCTCGGCGCGGCGGTCCACCAGCACCGGGAAGGGCAGCCGCGCGGCGGTGGCCTGCACCTCGTCGAGGGGCGACTCCTCCGCCACGCCGAGCAGCGCCACGCAGCGGCCGTGGAGCGCCTCCCATGCGGCGGCCAGCTCCGGCAGCTCCTGGCGGCAGGGGCCGCACCAGGTGGCCCAGAAGTTCACCAGCACCACCCGGCCGCGCAGCGCGGCGAGGTCCACCGGCGTGCCGGCGGTGTCCTCGAGCCGGAGCGGCGGCGCCGGGCGCCCCGGGCCGGGCGGCCGGGCGGAGCGCTGCACCAGCACCTGGGCCACCACCACGGCCACCAGGCCCACCAGCAGGAGCTTGGTCCAGGACCGCATCGCGCCCGCTACTTGTTGCTGCTGGAGCTGCTGTTGCTGAAGGTGGCCAGGGCGCTCCCGGCGCCGAGGCCGAAGAGGGTCTTCAGGTCGTCGTCGGTGAAGTAGAGGCCGCCGCCGAAGAAGACGTCGTTGCCGATGGTGAACTTGGGGCCGCCCGGGTAGCGGCCGCTGCGCCACTGGTTGAGGAAGTCGTCGGCGCCCGCGGTCAGGTAGAAGTGCTGCAGGAACTGGTAGTTGATCCAGACCTTGGCGCGCGGGAAGACGTTCTGGTACGGGCGCGAGAACTGGTAGATGGAGACCGAGAGCTGCAGGGCGTCGTCGAAGAAGTGCAGGTCCGAGCCCACGCCCCCCGAGCTCTCGATGACCCCGATGCGGAAGGTGGCCGGGCCGTACCGCTTGGCCATCTGCAGCGTGAAGGTGAGCTTCTCCTCGTGCAGGGTCCGGGTCGAGACGGTGGTGGTGTCCACGCCGGTGAGCGGGTCGCGGGTGGTGACGGTCTCGGTGGTGACGGTGTCCACGCCGCGCGGGTCGGAGACCACCTCCACCAGGTAGTACTTGTCCGGCCGCGGCAGCAGCTTCGCGCCGAAGTAGGTCTTGGCGCCGGTCTGGTTGAGGAGCCACTCGGAGCGGAGCTGCACCTCCACCTTGAGCCGGTCGAGCTTCTCGACGTACTCGGAGGCCGCCTCCACCGCCGAGCCGAGCTGGCGGCCCATGCGCTCGTCCACCAGCAGCCGGCTGGCGACGCTCTTCCCCTCCTGCAGCTTGGCGAGGAGCTCGTCGAGGCGGGCCAGGTTGGAGTTGAGCTTGTCCACCGCCTGCTTCACGCCGCGGCCGTCCGCGCCGGCCGCGCCGCCGGCCGAGGCCACCGCGCCGCCCGGGCCGGCCCCGGCACCGCCGGTGCCGCCGGCGCCACCGGCCCCGGCCTGGCCCGCCGCGCCGCTGACGCCGTCGAGGATGCCGCGCACCGTGACCACCGTGGTCTTCAGCTCCGCCGTCAGGCCGTCGATGTTCTGGATGATCTGGCGCACCCGCGCCTTCTCGCCCTGCGTCACCTCCCGCACGTCGTGCGTGATGACGTCCACGTTGGCGAGGATGCTGGAGAGCCGCCCCTCGTTGGCCGCCACGGTGGCGTCGAGCCGCCGGGTGAGCTGGGAGAGGTTCTCGATGATCTCGCGCATCGAGCCCTTGGGACCGCCCACCGTCTTGGCCAGGTCGCCGGTCACCAGCGAGACGTCGGCGGCGATCTTGGCCAGCGAGTCGATGAGCTGCTGGACGCTGGTGGCCTCGCGCACGCAGGTGATGGCGCGCTGGTCCGGGGGCTGGGCCGAGAGCAGCGGGGCCGACTCCGAGCCGGGGCTCACCTCCAGGTGGGCGTCCGGGAGGAGCGCCGAGGGGAAGGACTTGGTGAGGCAGGCGTCGGTCCGGAGATCGATGCCGTTCTTGATGCGCAGCGTGAGGAGCGCCCGGGCGCCCTGCAGCTCGATCTTGGCCACCTCGCCGACCTGGATGCCGGCGATCTGGACGCGGCTCTTCCAGGCCAGGCCGGTGGCGTCGGTGAAGCTGGCGCGGACGGTGTAGCTCTCGTCCTCGGCGTAGCCGCCCTTCTTGAGGAAGGTGAAGGCCACCAGGAAGGCCACGCCGGCCACGGCCACCAGCGCGCCGACCGCCAGGGACTTGTTGAGGAGGGGCTTGTTCACGGGCGTCCGTTCACTGCTTGGCGAACCACATGGAGAGGAAGTGCTGCACGTACGGGTCCTTGGAGGCCCGCACCTCGGCGGGGGTGCCCTCGGCGGCGAGGTGCCCATCGTAGAGCACCGCCAGCCGGTCGGCCACCCGGAAGGCGGACGCGATGTCGTGGCTGATGACGATGGAGGTGACGCCCAGCCGCTGCTTGGCGGCGGTGATCATGGAGTCCACGTAGTCGGTGGTGATGGGGTCGAGGCCGGTGGTCGGCTCGTCGTAGAGCACCACCGCCGGGTCGGAGACCAGCGCCCGGGCCAGGCCGACGCGCTTGCGCATGCCGCCGGAGAGCTCCGACGGGTAGCGCCCCAGCACCTCCTCGCCCAGGTCCACCACCTTGAGCTTCTCCACGACCTTGGCGCGCACCGCCTCGCGGGCCAGGCCGCGCCGCTTCTCCACGATGGGGAAGGCCACGTTCTCCTCGACCGTCATGGAGTCGAAGAGGGCCGCCCCCTGGAAGACCATGCCGAAGTGCTGGCGCGCCTCGGTGAGCGCCTTGCCGGTGAGGGACGAGATCTCGGTCCCGTCCACCGTGACGCTCCCCTGGTCCGGCTTGAAGAGGCCGATGACGTGCTTGAGGAGCACGGTCTTCCCCGAGCCGGAGCCGCCCAGCACCACGTAGGTCTGCCCCCGCGGCACGGTGAGGGTGATGCCCTTGAGGACGTGGTTGGGCCCGAAGGACTTCCAGAGGTCGCGCACCTCGATCACGGCTAGACCCCCACCGTGAGGACCGTCATGGCGTAGTCCAGGACCAGCACCGCGATGGAGGAGGCCACCACCGCGCGGGTGGTCCCCTCCCCCACGCCCTTGGCGCCGCCCCAGGCCGAGTAGCCGCGCCAGGTGGTGATGAGGGCCACCACCAGGCCGAAGACCACCGACTTGTACATCCCGTGCCAGATGTCGCCCGGATCGACGAACCCCCGCATGTGCTCGATGTACGGCCCCTGGGGGATGCCGGCCACGCCGATGGCCATGACCCAGGAGCCGGCGGCCCCCAGGCCGATGAAGAGCATGGTGAGGGCCGGGAACATCAGCACCGAGGCCAGCATCCGCGGCACCACCAGGTACTGGATGGGCGAGACGGCCATCGACTCCATGGCGTCGATCTGCTCGGTGACCCGCATGGTGCCGAGCTCGGTGGCGATGGCGCTGCCGGCGCGGCCGGTCACCATCAGGCCGGTGAAGACCGGCGCCAGCTCGCGGGCCAGCGAGAAGAGCACCGAGCCGCCGACGTACCCCTCGGCGGCGAACTGCTTGAGGGCGAAGTTCATCTGCAGCGCCATCACCATGCCGGTGAAGGTGCCGGTGACGCCCACGATGAAGACCGAGCCGGCGCCGATGAAGGCCATCTGCGCCAGCACCAGCTCGAGCCGGAAGGGCGGCCGCACGGCCCAGGCGAGGGACTCGACGAAGAAGAAGAGCATCTGCCCGAAGTCTTCCAGGGCAGCCTTGAGCCGGGACATGAGGGGGCCATCATGGCACGGTTCCGCCCGGCGCGCCCGGCCCGGGCGTGGCCCGGCGCCCCGCCGGCGCGGCTTTCCTGTATGCTGCGCCGCCATGATCAAGGTCGGCGGTGAGGTGGATTCCTTCTGCAGCAAGTGCGAGCTCACGCTGGCGCACACGGTGATCGCCATGATGGGTGGACGCCCCGTCAAGGTGGAGTGCAACACCTGCCACGGCGTCCACAAGTTCCGTGGCCCCCCCGCCGGCGCCGCGCCCCAGTCGGCCTCGGTGGCCATGCGCAAGGCGGCCCGGCCGGCCCGCGAGAAGAAGGTCGAGATCGCCTTCGAGGACGTGCTCGCCACCAAGAAGGGCGCGCCGGTCCCCTACTCGCCCAAGCGCACCTTCGCGGTGGACGAGGTGGTCGACCACCCCACCTTCGGCCGCGGCTACGTCACCGCCGTGCGCGTCGACAAGGTGGAGATCGCCTTCCGCAGCGACGTGAAGGTGCTGATCCACGCCCGGCCGTGAGCCGCCCCGCCGTGCGCCGGCCCCTCGCCCTCGCTGCCCTGCTGGCCCTGGCGGCCTGCTCCAGGGGGCCCGCCACGCCGCCCGGCGGCGCCACCGGGCCCACCGGCGGCGCGGCCGCGGCCTCCGGGCCGGCCGGGGTCGCCACGCCCGCCCCGGCCGCCCCCGCCGACGCCGGCGGCTCCTGGCTGGTGGCCGCCAGCATCCTGCGGCGGGAGCCCTCCGACGCGCCCCGGGTCCCCGGCCCCGGCGGCAAGCCGGTGGCCAACTACGTCGCCACGCTGATGCGCGGCGAGCGGGTCGCCGTCGGCGAGTCGAAGGGCGAGTGGGTGGCGGTCCGCACCAGCGGCGACGAGCCGGGCTGGCTCAGGCGGTCCTCCCTCCTCGACGCCGAGGGGGCCGCCATCGCCACGCTCCTCGTGCCGGCCGACGTCTTCGACCGGCCGGATCTCCTGGCCGCCAACCCGCGGCGCAAGCTCGACCCCGGCGCGCTCCTGCTGGTGGTGCGCCAGCGGGCCCCCTTCGCCGAGGTGAACGCCGGCGCCGGGCCGGTGGCCTGGGTCCTCTCGGATCGGCTGGTGACCGAGGAGCAGGCCATCTCGGCCGCCAAGCTGGTGGAGAAGGCGCGCTGGCTCAAGCGCAACGGCAAGGAGGACGAGGCGAAGCAGATCCTCGAGCTGGGCCGCTCCGCCTTCGCCGGCTCGCCGCTCCTCGACGTGCTGGCGGTGGAGCTGGGGCTGGCCCCGGCGGCGCCCGCCGGGCCCGCGGGCCCGGGCGGCCTCCCGCCCGGCGCGGAGCCGGCGCCCGCCGCCGCGCCCGTCAGCCCCGCAGGAGGCGCAGGCACGCCTCCAGGTCCGGCGGGGCCGGGCACGCCACGCTGAGCGTCCCGCCGGCCGGGTGCGGCACCACCAGGCGCGCCGCGTGGAGCGGCGTGCGCGCCAGCACCTCGCGCCCGGCGCCGTCGCGGAGCGGCTCGGTGCCCCCGTAGTCCGGGTCGAAGCAGAGCGGGTGGCCGGCGGCGCGGAGGTGGACCCGGATCTGGTGCGTCCGGCCGGTCTCGGGGCGGGCCTCCACCAGCGCCAGCGCCGGCCGGCCGGGGGCGGCCGGGAAGGCCTCCAGCCGGCGGAAGCGGGTGCGGGCCTCCTTGGCGCGGGTGTCGCCCGGCGGGGCCGGCTTCATGCGCCCCTTGCGCGCCGGCACCAGCGCCACCTCGCAGGTCCAGGCCTCCGGGGGCAGCCCGGCCACCAGCGCCAGGTAGGTCTTGTCCGCCTGGCCGGCCTCGAAGGCCAGGTTGAGCGCCCGGTGGGCCTCGGCGGTGCGGGCGAAGAGCAGCACGCCGCTGGTGCCCCGGTCGAGCCGGTGGACCACCCAGAGCGGCCCGTGGCGCGCCGTGAGCGCCTCGCGCAGGCTCGGCTCGGCGGCGCGGCCCGGCAGGTCCCGCCCCGGGATGACCAGCCAGCCCGGCGGCTTGGCCACGGCGAGCACCGCCGCGTCCTCGTGGAGCACCTCCACCGCCATGGCGCCGCTACATCACCGAGCGGGCCGCCACCACCCGCACCGGGCCGAAGGGGGCGAGCTGGGGCCGCAGGGCCTTGGCCGGCCCCACCGCCACCACCACCCGCCGCTCGCCGGGGAGGTGGCGCGCCACCGCCAGGCAGGCGGCGGCGTCCACCGCGCCGATGCGCTCGCGGAACCCCGACACCTCGTCGGCCGGCAGGCCGTAGAGCTCCACCTCGGCGAGCTTCTCGGCCCACGCCTCGTGGGTCTCCAGCGAGAGCGGGTAGAGGCCACCCAGGTAGCCGCGCACGCGCGCCAGCTCCTCCTCGGTGGGGCCGGAGGCCCGGAAGGCGGCCAGCTGGTCGAGGGCCACCTGCACCAGCTGGCCCGCCGTCTCCACCTTGGTGAAGGAGGCGACGAAGAAGAGGCCGCCCACCCGGCCCGAGGCGAAGCGGGCCCGCACCCCGTAGGAGAGCCCGCGCTCCACCCGGATGGCCTCCATGAGGCGCGAGGTGAAGCCGCCGCCCAGCACCGCCCCGGTGACCACGCCGGCGGCGTACTCGGCGCTGCCCCGCGGGTAGCCGGGCGCGGCGATGCGCACCTGCGCCTGCGTCAGGTCGGGCTGGTCCACCAGCAGCACCGAGGGGCTGGCCACGCCGGCCGGCGGCGCGATCTCGACGTCGCCCCCCGCGCCGCCCTTCCAGCCGGCGAAGCGGCGGCGGACCAGCGCCAGCACCGCGTCGGGGTCCACCGGCCCGACGATCACCAGCGTGGCGCGGGCCGGGCGCCAGTGGCGGGCGTGGAACTCCACCAGGTCGCGGCGGCGGATGGCGGCAAGGTGCCGGGTGCGCCCCTCCGACGGGTGGCCGTAAGGGTGGCTGCCGTAGGCCGCGCCCAGCGTGGCCCGGTCGGCCACCACCCCGGGCTCGTCGAGATCGTGGGCCAGCGCCGCCAGCTCGCGCTGGCGCAGCCGCTCCACCTCGCGGGCCGGGAAGGCCGGGGCCGAGGCCACGTCGGCGATGACGTCGAGCACCCGGGAGAGCGCCTCCACCGGGGCCGAGAGCCCCACCGAGGCGGCGTCCTCGTCGACCCCCGCCCCCAGCTCCGCGCCCAGGGCCTCCACCTCGGCGTCGATGCGGGCGCCGGTGCGCCGCCGCGTGCCGCGCCGGGCCGCCATGGCCACCAGGTGGGCCAGGCCGGAGCGGCCCGCGGGATCGAGGGCCGAGCCGGCGCGCACCACCAGGCGCACCGCGGCCAGGGGCACGCCGGGCCGGCGCGCCACCAGCACCGACAGGCCGGAGGGGAGCCGCTCGCGCCGCACCGCCGGCTGGGCGATGGGCTTCACGTGGCCGCCCCCGGCACCAGCGTCACCACCGAGCGCCGCGAGGGCGCCAGGTACTGGCGCACCACCCGCTTCACGTCGGCGGCCCGCACCGCCGCGTAGTGCTCCAGCGATCGGCCGGCCTCGCGCCAGTCGCCCAGCAGGGCCTCGGCCTGGGCCAGGGCGTGGGCCTGGCCGTGGTGGGTGCCCAGCTCGTGGAGCACCGCCGAGCGGAGGAGGGCCCGGGCCCGCCGCAGCTCCTCGGCGCTGGGGCCGCTGGTGGCCAGGCGATCGATCTCGGCGAGCAGCACCTGCTCGGCGCGCGCCGTGGCCACGCCGGGGGAGAGCTCCAGGAAGACCATGAAGACGCCCGGATCGATGCGCCAGCCCCAGGAGGCGCTGGCCGAGACCGCCAGGGAGAGGCCGTGCACCAGCTTCTTGCGGAGCCGGGAGGCCTCGCCCACCGCCAGGCAGACCTGGGCGAGGTCGAGCGCGGTGGCGTCCGGGCTGCGCGCCGGGGGGCCGCGCCAGCCCACCAGCAGGGCCGGGGCCTGGGCCGGGAAGCGCACCTCGGCGCGCCGCTCGCCGCGCTGCTCCGGCTCGCCGCCGGCCACCGGGGCCATCGCCGGGCCGGCCGGGATGTCGCCGTAGGCCCGCTCCAGCAGCGCCAGCGTCTCGTCGGGATCGAGATCCCCGGCCGCGTAGATGGCCGCGTTGCCCGGCGCGTAGCAGGTGCGGAAGTAGGCCTCGCAGTCGGCGCGGCTGATGCGCTCGATGTCGGCCATCCAGCCGATGACCGGCCACCGGTAGGGGTGGGCCATGAAGACCAGCGACTCCAGCTGCTCCTCCAGCAGGCCGAAGATGGAGTTGTCGGTGCGGAGCCGCCGCTCCTCCTTCACCACCTCGCGCTCCTGCTCCAGCGCCGCGTCGTCGATGCGCAGGGCGCGCATCCGGTCCGACTCCAGGTCGACCACCACCGGCAGGGCCTCGGCGGCGAAGTCCTCGTAGTAGACCGTCACGTCGTTGGACGTGTACGCGTTGGAGTGGCCGCCGCGCGCCTCCAGGACGCGGTCGAACTCCTTGGGGCCGTACTTGGCGGCCCCGTTGAACATCATGTGCTCGAAGAGGTGGCTGATGCCGGTGATGCCCGGCCGCTCGTTGCGCGAGCCGACCTGGAAGAGCGTGGTGTAGCAGACGGTCGGCGAGCTCCGCTCGGGCAGGACCCGCAGCCGCAGCCCGTTCCCCAGGGTGTGCGTCCGGACGGCCTCGAGGTCGATGACGCGGGCGTCACGGCTCAGGGGGGCTGGCATTCGCGCGGACCTTACCTGCCGGCGGCGAACGGTCAATGCAGGCTCACGGTCCGGCCCCGATGGGGTGCGTGGCTCGTGGCCTTTGACCTGGGTCCCGTCGGGATACAGAATCACCGTAGGGCGGGGGGCCCTACCTGAGGAAGTATCGTGTAGTCAGAACACCCTACAGGACGCCAGGCGGCGCCCTGCCGGGCCGGCTCACATCGCCGGACTCATCAGGTATCGCACCAAGGGAATCTTCGAATGCCCAGCAAGCCGAAGCCGCACAAGGACCCGAAGCGGGAGGAGCTGCGCCGACTTGGCGAGCGGATCCGCGAGCAGCGCCGCCACCGCGGGCTGACGCAGGAGGCGCTCGCCGAGACGCTGGAGCTCTCGGTGGCCTACGTCTCGCTCATCGAGCGGGGCGGGCGGAACCCGCCGTACACCACGGTGGTCGCCATCGCCAAGGCGCTCTCCGTACCGGCGGCGCGCCTCGTCGTCGACGAGTAGCGGCGGTCGGATCTCTCCGCGTAGACCCGGCACCTCGGCCGGCGTGACAGGTCGGGCGCCCGGCGCGGTGACCCGCGGCCGCGTCCGCCGATCAGTCGAGGGGGCGGCTGCAGGAGGCGCAGCGGCCGGCCTTGCGCCGCAGCGGGAGGCCACAGCCCGGGCAGCGGACCACCGCGGGTGGCCGCGGCTCGCGGGCGGTGCGGCCGTCTCCCTTGGGGGCCCGCCCCGCCTCCAGCCGGGCCAGGCGCGCCTCCAGGGCGTCGAGGCGGCGCGCCAGGGCGGCAGTGGTCGGCGGGCGCTGGGTGGCTCGAGGGGGCACGGTGGGGCGAGCCTAGACCGCGGCGGGCCGGACGCAACTTTCCGTGGGCGCCGTCGACGCCGGCGGCCGGCGCGTGCTATTCGCCCCGCCCATGGCCAGTGCCGACGCCCCCGGCGGCCCCGCCGCCGCCCCCGACGACGTCGACGGCCCGGAGATCGAGGCCATCCTGGCCGCCCCGGTGGCCGGCCGGCGCGAGGTGCCGCCGGAGCGGCAGGTCTTCGTCAACCGCAACCTGCGCATGGACCGGATCGAGGCCATCGGCTTCGACATGGACTACACGCTGGCCATCTACCAGCTCCGCGAGCTGGAGGAGCTGGCCTTCGCCATGACGGTGGAGCGGCTGGTGGCGCACCACGGCTACCCGGCCTCGCTCCGCGGCGTGCGCTACGACCCGGGCTTCGTCATCCGCGGCCTGGTGGTGGACACCGAGCAGGGCAACCTCTTCAAGATGGACCGGCACAACCACGTGGGGCGCGGCTACCACGGGCGGCGCCCCATCCCCGACGAGGCGCTGCGGCGGCTCTACCGGGAGGAGAAGATCCACCTCTCCTCGGCCCGCTTCGCCTGGATCGACACCCTCTTCGCCCTGCCCGAGGCCTGCCTCTTCGCCGAGGTCATCGAGCTGGTGGAGCGGGGAGGCGGCGCGGTGGACTACCGGCAGCTCCACGCCGACGTCCGCGAGGCCATCGACACCGTCCACCGCGACGGCAGCCTCAAGGCGGTGGTGATGGCCGACCTGCCCCGCTTCCTGGTGCGGGACCCGGAGCTGGGACCGGCGCTCCACAAGCTCCGCTCCGGCGGCAAGAAGCTCTTCGTCCTCACCAACTCGCTGGCCGACTACACCGACGCGGTGATGCGCCACGTCCTCGACGGCCAGCTCCCCGAGTACCCGAGCTGGCGCAACTACTTCGACGCGGTGGTCACCGGGGCCGCCAAGCCGGCCTTCTTCTCGGAGCGGCGGCCGCTGCTGGCCCTCGGGCCGGACGGCCAGCCGGCCGGGGAGGCGGCGGCGCTGGAGCGCGGGCGCACCTACCAGGGCGGCGACCTCTCGCGGCTGGAGGAGCTCCTCGGCATCGGCGGCGAGCGGGTGCTCTACGTGGGCGACCACATCTACGGCGACATCCTGCGCTCGCGAAAGAGCTCGCTGTGGCGCACCTGCCTGGTGGTGGAGGAGCTGGAGCGCGAGCTGGGCTGGCTGGCGCAGAACCGCGAGCCCCTGGCCGAGCTGTCGCGCCTGGAGGCGCGGCGGGTGCGCCTGGAGGACGCGGTGGCCTCCCACCGCACCGCCCTCAACCAGGCGGAGCGGCGGCTGGACCGCGAGGAGGGCGCCGGCCGGGCGCCGCTGGAGGCGGAGCGGCTGCGCCTCAAGGCCGAGCTGGACCTGCTGCGGCGGGCCGTGCGCGGCGCCCAGGCGCGCATCGACGCCCTCTCCCGGTCGCTGGAGGCGGGCGTCAACGCCGCCTGGGGCTTCACCTTCAAGGAGGGGAACGAGAACTCCCGCTTCGGCGAGCAGGTGGAGGACTACGCCTGCCTCTACACCAGCCGGGTTTCCAACTTCGGCTTCATCTCGCCGGTGGAGCGCTTCCGCTCGCCGCGCGCCGCCATGCCCCACGAGCGGGCCACGGTGGTGCTGGACCGCTGGGGCGAGGAGCACGCCCCGGCCGCCGCCGCCGCCCGGCCGTCCAAGACCTCGCGCTGACCGTGCGGGCGCGGCAGAATCGCGCCATGGTCCACGATCCGCGCCAGGCCTACACCGGCCCGCAGCTGCCCCTCGCCACCGCCCTGGCCCACTCGCCGCGCCTGGTGATGCGCCAGCAGCGCCAGGTGATGGAGCTCTTCACCGGCCTCTCGCAGCGGAACCGCTACGCGGTGTACGCCGAGGACGGCTCCTTCGTGGCCGGCTTCGCCGAGCACGGCGAGGGGGCCGGATCGCTGGCGGCCCGCTGGTTCCTGCAGGCGCGGCGGCCCTTCACCATGGGGCTCTACCCCTCCGAGCACCCCTCCCGGCCCGTGCTCGCCCTCCACCGCCCCTGGCGCTGGTGGCTCTCCCGCCTGGAGGTGCGCGACGCCGCCACCGGCCGCCTCCTCGGCGCGGCCCAGCAGCGCTTCTCCCTGCTGCGCAAGCGCATGGACCTCGAGGGGGCCGACGGCCGGGTGCTGGCCCGCCTCACCGGGCCGCTGCTGCGACCCTGGACCGTGCTGGTGGAGCAGGGGCCCGAGGCGGCCCCCCGCGAGGTCGGGCGCATCGAGAAGAAGTGGTCCGGCTTCATGCGCGAGGCCTTCACCGACGCCGACGACTTCCGCGTCACGCTCCCCGCCGGCGATCTCACCTTGCGGACGCTGGTGCTGGCGGCCGCGGTGCTGGTGGACTTCCTCTGGTTCGAGCAGCGGCGCTGACGCGCGGTCCGAGGTCGCGGCGCTTGACGCCACCCGGTCCGTCCCGTACACCCGCCCGTGGCAGGGCGTCCTAGGCTGGTGCCGGGCCCGGTCTTCAAAACCGGTGGATGGTGCTGAGAGGCGCTGTTGGGGGGTTCGATTCCCCTGCCCTGCCGTTTCCTGCCCCCGCCGCCGCGGCGCTCCCCACTGTCGCTGGAGGCAGTGACCGCGCCCGCGCGGGGCCGCCGCCGGAACCGGCTCATGAAGCGGCGCCCGAACGTGTGCTCGGCATGGAGCCGGTTGTGGGCGGCGCAGGCCAGGCGCAGGTTCTCCGGCGTCGGCGGCCCGCCGAGCGCCGCGGCCTCGAGGTGATCCACCTCGACGCGCCACCGGCTGCCGCAGCGGTGGCCGTCGGGGCCGACCCAGGCACACCTTCCCTCGTCGCGCTGCCACACTTGCCGGCGCACCTCGGCGGGGACGTGCTCGCGGCGGGTGCGGGTCTGGCTTCCTGCGGCGGCGGCGGGCGGCGTGGCCGCCGCGGTCCGCTTGCGGGAGGGCGAGACGGCGCCTTTGCGCTTGCCGTGCTTCTCGATGGCGCAGCGGACGGCCTCGCGGAGGACGGCGGTGAGGTCGCCGCGCGGGTGCTTGTGGGAGAGGAGCTCGGCGAGGCGATCCAGGTCGCGCTTGAGGCCGGCGTCGAGGGTGACGCGGAGGGACCAGGTGTCGGCGGCGACGGGGTGGATGGTGGGGCGGCTCGGGGTCGGGCTCGGGGTCGGGCTCGGGGTCGGGCTGGGGCTCGAGGTCGGGGTCGAGGTCGAGGTCGAGGTCGGGGTCGAGGTCGAGGTCGAGACGGCCTCCGGTGGCGCCGCCACTCGCCGCACGCCGTCCCTGGGCGCGCTGCGCGGCCGGATCGAGACGACCATCAGCTCCACCTCGGCCTTCGTCTTGAACGCGGCCCGCTCGACCAGCTCGCCGGCGTTCTCCTCGGTCAGCACCGGGTCGAGCAGGCCGAGGGTGGAGAGGCAGAGGCGGCCGTCGCGGAGGGGCACCGCGAGCCCGGGCAGGCGGCGCAGCGCCTTCATGGCCCGGATGCGCCGCGCCGCGGCGCCCTCGCGCAGGTGGAGCACCTGGAGGCAGTAGGTCCAGAGGGAGCCGTAGCCCGCCACCAGCCAGGCCTCCCGGCGATCGAACTCATCGAGATGGAGCAGGAACTCGACCTGGACGGCCCGCTCGTCGCTGGCCAGCTCGGCGAGGCGGCGGGTGAGCGTGGCGGCGTCGAGCTGCGCGGGAGCGGTGGCGGGCATGGCGTGCATCTCCGGTGATGATCTCCATTGGTAGCACGTGATTCCCGGGCCTCCGGGAAGGCCCCTGGCCGCCCCGCACGCGGGTCTTCTCGGGTGGGGTGCCGCGCCCGGCCACGCTCACGCTGGCGCGCGCCTGGAGGCGCCATGCGCGCGCACAGGGGGCATCCTCACAGCCGTCAGCGCGCCGAGGCCGATTCGCGCGCAGAATGCGTCAAGAAGAGACTTCACTCCCAGTTGGGTCGATGCTGCTGCGCGCCTCCGAGCCTCACGCGCGACCGCAGCACTGGGCACCCCTGGCGGGTGAAATCACTGCCGCTGGCGACAGTGGACCCCGCCCGCCCCGCTCCTGCCCCGCGCCCCTCGCGCCCCCCGTGAACCGATCGCGCGGCGCCGCTGCCCGAGCACGGGCCCGATTCCAGCACGACGCCCACCGAACGCCGCCGCCCCACCTCGGCCCCGACCGCCGAACCAGCCCCCTCCTTCACCGCCGCTTCTCCGAGCGAAGAGAGGATTCCTCCTACCTCTCATCCACCACCACCACGCCCCCCTTCACCCTCCCCCACCGCACGTTCGCCGGCGTCACCGCCTCGTGATCATCCGAGGACCACGGGCTGAAGTACTCCCCCGTCGCCCCCTGGTACGTCCCCTCCAGGCTCTCCAGCGCCGCCCGCAGCTTCACCCCGCCGGTCCCCTTCGCCTGGACGAGGGCCCGGGCCAGCAGCTTCACCGCGTCGTAGGCCTGCGCCGCCGCCGGGGCGAGATCGACATGGGCCACCTGGTAGCGCCGCCGGTAGGCGGCCAGGAAGGCCTGCTGCGCGGGGGCGGGGGCAGCGGCCTCGAGGAAGGTCTGGGGCATGATGGCCCCGTCGCCGGCCGGGCCGGCCCCGGCGAGGAAGACCGGGTTGGCCAGGTTCCAGGTGCCGATGAGGTCCACCTTCCACCCGAGCGCCCCCACCGCGCGCGCCGCCGCGGCCGCCTCGGCCCCCAGGGCGTAGAGGAAGATCACGTCGGCCCCCGCCTCCTTCGCCGCCTTCACCGGCGCCGAGAGGTCGGTGGCGCCCACCGGGAAGGTGCCCACCGAGACGGCCTTGGCGCCGCGCGCCGCCAGCAGCGCCTCCAGCCGGGCCAGCCCCTGGGCCCCGTAGGGCGAGGCGTCGGCCAGGATGGCCGGGCGCGTGCGCCCCCGGCCGGCGAAGGCCTCGGTCACCATCATCTTGGCCTGCACCGCGTCCGACGCCGCCAGGCGGAAGGTGAAGTTGAGCGGCCCCCCGGCGAAGAGCTCGTTCACCTGGCTGCCGGTGGCGCTCGGGCCGATGACCGGGGTCTTGAGGTTCCTGGCCACCGGGTTGATGGCGTTGGCCACGCCGGTGTTGCCGGGGCCGATCAGGGCCACCGCCCCCTCCCGCTCCACCAGGGCGCGGGCCGCCTCGGCCCCCTGCTCCGGCCTGGCCTGGTCGTCGGCCTCGACCAGCCGCAGGGGCCGGCCCAGCACGCCGCCGGCGGCGTTGACCTCCTCCACCGCCAGCCGGGCGCCGTTGCGGAGCGAGGCGCCGAGGGCGGCCGAGCCGCCGGTGAGGGGTCCGACGAAGCCGACGGTCAGCGGGGCGCCCCCGGGCGCCGCGAGGGCCAGGGCAGCGAGGAGGGCGGTGGGGAGCATGGCGGGCGTCCTTGCGGGGTGATGGCACCCTGCCGCCGGCGCCACCGTGAGTCAAGGCGCGGGGCGCCGCAGAACGTCGGCGCACAAACGAAGGGCGCCGCCATCCCACGGCGGCGCCCCGAATCCCACCCGTCGCGCGCTACTCGACCTTGAAGCCGATGCGCACGGTCACCTGGAACTCGTGGACCTTGCCGTCCTTGATGGCGCCGCGCTGCTCCACCACCTCGAACCAGCTGGTGTGGCGCAGGGACTTGGAGGCCTCGGCCACGGCGGCCTTGGTGGCCTCGGCGAAGCTGGTCTTGGAGGTGCCGACGATCTCGATCTTCTTGTAGACGGCCATGCTGGTGTCCTCTCCCTCGGGCCGCGCCGCACCGCGCGCTCGATCCCGGGCGTGTTGGGTGACCTGACCGTCCGTCTCTATCGCGACGGCGCCCCGCCCGGCTCGACCCTTGCGGGGCGCCGGACCGGGAGTCGTGGTGGGGCGGCGGGCCGGGGGCCGGCCGGGTTACTTCCCGGCCAGGTAGGTGTAGCCGCGCATCACGCCGTCGTAGAAGTCGGCCAGCGAGACGCCGTCCTTGGGGCGGATGGCGCCGTCCTTGATGCGCTGGTCGAGGGCGCCCTTCACCCGGCGGCACAGGTCCGAGGGCTCGTACTGCACCCGCGACAGCACCTTCTCGATGGTGTCGCCCGGGATGAACTCCTCGATGTAGAAGTCCTCGGGGTCCTCGTCGTCGGTGAAGACGTGGATCTCGTTCACCCGGCCGAAGAGGTTGTGCATGTCCGCCAGGATGTCCTGGTAGGCGCCGGTCAGGAACATGCCGAGGTAGTACGGCTCGCCGGGCCGGAGGGCGTGGAGCGAGAGCGTCTCGTCGACGCCGTCCCCCTCGATGAAGCGGTCGATCTTGCCGTCGGAGTCGCAGGTCACGTCCACGATGGTGCAGTCGCGGGTGGGCGCCTCCTGCATGCGGTGCAGCGGGACGATCGGGAAGAGCTGGTCGAAGGCCCAGTGGTCCGGGGCGCTCTGGAAGAGCGAGAAGTTGGCCAGGTACTGGTCGGCGATCTTGTCGCCCAGGTCCTTGGTCTCCCGGGGGAGCCGCTTCTTGCCGCGGTTGAGGTCGGCGATGCCGCGGGCCAGCTTCCAGAAGAGCGACTCCACCACGGCGCGCTCCTCCAGGCCGAGGATGCCCAGCTTGAACATCTGCAGGGCCTCCTCCTTCTTGGCGGCGGCGTCGTGGTAGGCCTCGGCGCGGTTGCGCGGCGTCATCGAGGCCACGATCTCCCGCATCTCGCGCACCACCTTCGGCTCGTTGGCCTGGGGCTGCGAGGCGGCGGCGATCTCCTCGGCCGAGCCGATCTCGATGTGGCCGAAGACGTTCATGATGATGCAGGAGTGGTGGGCGGCGATGGCCCGGCCCGACTCCGAGACGATGTGCGGCTCCGGCACGCCCTCGTTCCCGCAGACCCGCTGCAGGTTGTAGACCAGGTCGTCGGCGTACTCCTCCAGGGAGTAGTTCATCGAGGAGGAGAAGCCCGGCGACCGGGTGCCCACGTAGTCCACGCCCAGGCCGCCGCCCACGTCGAAGTACTCGATGGGCAGCCCCATCTTGTGGAGCTTGGCGTAGACCCGCGCCCCCTCGTTGACGGCGTCCTTGATGGTGCGGATCTCGGTGAGCTGGGAGCCGGCGTGGAAGTGGAGCAGCTTGGCGCAGTGCTCCTTGCCGGCCTCCTTGAGGATGCGCACCGCGTTGATCAGCTCGGGGATGGTCAGGCCGAACTTGGCGAAGTCGCCGGAGGAGCCCTCCCACTTGCCGGTGCCCCGGGTGGTGAGCTTGGAGCGCAGGCCGATCATGGGCTCGACCTGCATCTCCTCGGCGACCTTGAGGAGCGCCGGCAGCTCGGAGAGCTTCTCGATGACCACGATGACCTTGCGCCCCAGCTTGCGGCCCAGCAGGGCCAGGCGCAGGAAGTCCTCGTCCTTGTAGCCGTTGCAGATGGTGAGCGCCTCGGGGTCGGTGTTCATGCCGAGGACGATGAGCAGCTCGCCCTTGGAGCCCGCCTCCAGGCCGTAGTGGTAGGGCAGGCCGGCGTCGACGATCTCGTCGACCACCTCCCGCATCTGGTTCACCTTGGTCGGGTAGACGCCGAAGTAGCGGCCGCCGTAGTTCTGGTCGGCGATCGACTTCTTGAAGGCCTCGTTGAGCTGCTTGACCCTCGCACGCAGCACGTCCTGGAAGCGGACGACACAGGGGAAGCCGATCTTGCGCTCGATGATGTCCTCGACCACGTCCATCATGTCGATGACGGGGCCGGGCTGCCCGTGCGGGTGCACCACCACGTGCCCCTTCTCGTTCACCGAGAAGTACCCGGCTCCCCAGCCGGCGATGTTGTAGTACTGCGTGGCGCGCTCGATGGACCAGTCGGAGGGGGCCATCGCCGTGGTGGCGTCGCTGCGGGGCTCGGGCAGGATCATCTCGGCTCCGCTCATTACAGGAGAGCGACGGAAAAATGAAGAGCGCCGGACACCGATCTTCGCCGCCCGCCGCGCCGCCCCCCGGCCGCCTGGCCGCCCTCCGCGCCGTCTTCGGCGAGGTGCCCGGCACGCTGCGGCTGGTCTGGTCGGCCGATCGGGCGGGCGCCCTGGCCATCCTGGCCCTCACCGGGGTGGCGGCGCTCCTGCCGGCCGGCATCGCCTGGGTGGGCAAGCTCATCGTGGACGGGGTGGTGGCCTCGGCGAGCGGGGCCGACCCGGGGGCGCGGGAGCGGGTGCTCTGGCTGGTGGCGCTGGAGCTGGGGCTGATGGCCGCCATGCTGGCGGTGGGGCGCCTGGCCGGCTACCGGCGGGAGCTGCTGCGCGCCGCCCTGGGCAACCTGGTCAACGAGCGCATCCTGGAGAAGGCGCTGACGCTGGAGCTGCGCCACTTCGAGGACTCCGAGGTCTACGACAAGATGCAGAACGCCCGGCGGGAGGCCTCGAGCCGGCCGCTCTCCCTCGCCATGCAGCTGGTGGCCATCGGGCAGAACACCGTCACCCTGGCGGCCCTCTCGGGCCTGCTGTGGCGCCTCTCGCCGGTCTCGGTGCTGGTGGTGGTGGCCGCCTCCATCCCGGCCTTCCTGGCCGAGGCGCGCCTGGCCGGCGAGTCCTTCCGGCTCTACACCTGGCGCGCCCCCGAGGGGCGGCGGCTCAACTACCTGGAGTGGATCCTGACGCGCGACGTGCACGTCAAGGAGGTGAAGCTCTTCGGCCTGGGGCCCCTGGTCCTCTCGCGCTACCGGGCCCTCTTCAGCCGCTTCTTCGCCGAGGACCGGGCGCTGGCCCGGCGCCGGCTGCTGGCCGGCCTGGCCTTCGGGGTGGTCTCGCTGCTGGCCTTCTACGGCATGTACGCCCTGATGGCCGGCCGGGCCGCGCAGGCGGCCATCACCCTCGGCGACCTGACCCTCTACATCACCGTCTTCCGCCAGGGGCAGGGGGCGGTGCAGGCGGTGCTGGCGGCGGTGGGGGGCATGTACGAGGACGCCCTCTTCATGACCAACCTCTTCGCCTTCCTGGCCATCCCGGCCGGCGGGGAGGCGCCGCGGGTCCTGCCGCCCCGCACGGTGGCGCGCGGCCGGGCGCAGCGCATCGAGCTCGACCGGGTCTCCTTCCGCTACCCGGGGCGCGAGGGATGGGCCCTGCGCGACCTCTCGCTCACGCTGGAGCCGGGGGAGAAGCTGGGGCTGGTGGGCGAGAACGGCGCCGGCAAGTCCACCATCGTGAAGCTGCTCCTGCGGCTCCACGACCCCACCGAGGGGGCCATCCGCTGGGGCGGCGTGGACCTGCGCGACCTCGACCCGGCCGACCTGCGCGCCCGCATCGGCGCGGTCTTCCAGGACTTCGTCCGCTACCAGTTCTCGGCCGCCGAGAACGTCGGCCTGGGCGAGCCGGCGCACCTCGACGACCGCGGGCGCATCGCCGGCGCGGTGGAGCGGGCCGGCGCCGGCGGCGTCATCGCCGGGCTCCCCCAGGGCTACGACACCGTGCTGGGCGGCTGGTTCGAGCGCGGGCACGAGCTCTCGGCCGGCCAGTGGCAGAAGCTGGCGGTGGCCCGGGCCTTCATGCGCAGCGACGCCGAGCTCCTGATCCTGGACGAGCCGACCGCCTCCATCGACGCCGAGGCCGAGCACGAGCTCTTCGAGCGCTTCCGCCAGCTCTCCGCCGAGCGGACCGCCCTGGTCATCTCCCACCGCTTCTCCACGGTGCGCCTGGCCGACCGGATCGCGGTGCTCCACGGCGGGCGGCTGGTGGAGCTCGGCTCCCACCGGGAGCTCCTCGACCTGGACGGCCGCTACGCCCACCTCTTCCGCCTGCAGGCGCAGGGGTACCTGGACTGATGCGCGGCGTGGAGCAGGTGCCCTGGCTCTACGACCTCGGCCTCTGGCTGGCCGAGCGGGGCGCCTTCGGCCCGTGGCGCCGCTGGCTCCCCGGCGGCGCCGAGGGGCGCACCCTCGACCTCGGCACCGGGACCGGCCGCAACCTGCCCTGGCTGCCGGCCGGCGCCGCCGCGGTGGCGGTCGATCCCCACCCGCAGAACCTGGCCGCCGCCCGGCGGCGGGCCCCCGGCGTGGCGCTGGTGCGGGCCCGCGCCGAGGCCCTGCCCTTCCGGGAGGGCGCCTTCGACACCGTGCTCTCGGGGATGGTCCTCTGCTCGGTGGACGATCCGGCCGGCAGCCTGGCCGAGGTGCGGCGGGTGCTCCGGCCCGGCGGCGCCTTCCGGCTCATCGAGCACGTGCGGTCGAGCGGGGCGCTGGCCGGCTGGTGGCAGGACCTGGTGCAGCCGGCCTGGACCTGGGCCGCGGGCGGCTGCCGGCCCAACCGCCGCACCGAGGCGGCGGTGGCGGCGGCCGGCTTCGAGGTGGAGCCGGGCACGCGGCGCGAGCGCGGCACCTGGCGGCGGCTGGTGGCGCGGGCGCCGGGCGGGGCCGGCCCGCGGGCGCCCTGAACGCGGCGCGGCGCGCCGGGGGAGCCGGTCGCGCCGCGGGGGAGGTGGCCCCGCCGCTGGCGGAGCCGCCGCGAAGGCGTGGATCAGTGGGCCAGGCGTGCGGCCTTGGCGACGCCGGCCTCGATGAGGACCTCGGAGAACCACTCCGAGACGGCGCGCTGGCCGTACTCCAGCTCCATCCGGAAGAGCGCGTTCACCTCGTCGGCGGTGAACCGCTTGGCGACCCAGCGGTCGAAGAGGGGCGCCAGCGGCTCCGTCGGCAGGCCGATCACCGAGGGCGGCGGATCGGCCTTCATCAGGCTGACGAACTTCTTGCGAACCTGCAGCATGGTCTCGTCGTACATGGCCCCGACCTCCGAGTGCGGGTATTGCACGCACCGGGCCGATCCCGCCCCGAGGCGGAACGGTCGGTTACCGAGGTCGGGGGAGTGCCTCCACGGCCCTCCGGGTCGCGACTGACCCCTTCCGGCCGCCCGCCCACGCCCCAAGAATTCGGGACGTTGGCGGGTCAACGGCGCGTTAGGTGTCCACGAGAGGCGATGCTCCGACCGTCCGGCATCTGGGTGATGACAGCGCTGCTCGTCGGGTCTCCGGCCGCCATGGCACAGGGGGAACCGACCGGGACGGCCGCGGGATCGGCCACGCCCGAGATCACCCCGCCGCCCCCCTCCCCCTCACCCCGGCCCTCTCCCCCTGCGGGGCAGAGGGAGGATTCCTCCCCGGGTTCGAGCCCGAGCCCGACCTCAACCTCGACCCCGACCTCGACCTCGACCCCGGCCCCGAGCCCCGGCCCGAGCCCCAGCCCCGGCCCGAGCCCGACCGAAACCCCGACCCCAACCCCGACCCCCAGCCCTCCCCCGCCCGACCCCAACCGCGACCTCGCCGACGAGCGCGAGCTCACCTGGCTCGACACCAGCCACGCCGCCCTCTCCCAGCGCCTCTTCTGGCCCGTAGACCGCTTCGACCGCTTCTTCTCCGACGAGCGCGAGTCCGACACCCCCCGCCCGGCCTCCTTCATCCGCTGGCGCAACGACCTCAAGCTGGACCAGCACGGCGCGCTCACCTACGGCACCACGCTGCGCGCCGACCTGCGCTTCCCCAACCTCTCGCGCCGGCTGGAGGACCTGCGCCTCACCCTCTCCGGCGACACCCGCGACGCCGTGGACCCCACGGCGCCCGGCGAGACGCCGCTGCCGTCCAACTCCAGCGGCCGCCTCAGCGCCGGCCTGCGCTACGACCTCTACCACCGGGACCGGACCACCCTCGACGTCTCGGGCGGCCTGCTGGTCCGCTGGCCGGTGGGGCTCTTCTCCCGCCTGCGCCTGCGCCACGTCGAGCCGGTGGACGGGCTGTTCCAGGTGCGCACCGCCTCGGCGGGCTTCTGGCAGACCGACACCGGCTGGGGCGCCCGGCAGGACGTGGACCTGGAGCGCACCTTCGGGCCGGACTGGCTGCTGCGCCTCGCCGACAACGCCACCCTCACCGAGAAGAGCCGCGGCCTGGAGTGGCTCAGCGAGCTCTCGCTGACGCACACCTTCGGCGAGGGGGCGGCGGCGGCGCTGATCGGCTCGGCGGCCGGCGCCAGCGACGCCGGCTGGGTGGTGGAGCGGTGGCGCACCGCCGCCCGCGTCCGCCACGACGCCTTCCGCCACTGGATCTTCGTGGAGGTGGAGCCCGAGATCACCTGGACCCGGCCGGTCGGCGGCGGCCGCATCCGCGTGCTGGCCCTCATCTTCCGGCTCGAGGTGCAATTCGACGAGGCGGCGCGGCGCGGGCCGTGAGATTGCCCCCGCCGCGCCTTCATGCGACCTTCTGGGCCGGCACGGCGCCGGAGGGACGACATGGGCAACCGATTCCGCATCGCGATCAACACCGGGGGCGGCGACGCCCCGGGGCTCAACGCGGTGATCTACGCGGTGACCATGGCGGCCCACGGGCGCGGCTGGGAGGTCCACGGCATCCAGCAGGGCTACGCCGGCCTCTACGACACCAGCAAGATCGTGCCGCTCACGCCCGACAAGGTGGCCGGCATCGTCAGCCGCGGCGGCACCATCCTCGGCACCACCAACAAGGGCGACCCCTTCCGCCGCCCCTACCCCCGCTCCGACGGCACCATCGAGTACCGCGACGACTCGACCAAGCTGGTCGAGAACTTCAAGCGGCTGGGCTTCGACGTGATGGTGGCCCTGGGCGGCGACGGCTCGCTCTCGCTGGCCCACAAGCTCTCGCAGAAGGGCATGGACTTCATCGGCGTGCCCAAGACCATCGACAACGACCTGGTCTCCACCCAGACCTTCGGCTTCGACACCGCCGTCAGCACCGCCACCGAGTGCATCGACAAGCTCCACTCCACCGCGGCGGCCCACGAGCGCGTCATGGTGGTGGAGGTGATGGGGCGCTACGCCGGCTGGATCGCCCTCCACAGCGGCGTGGCCGGCGACGCCGACGTGATCCTCATCCCCGAGATCCCCTTCGACATGGAGAAGGTCTGCCGGCGGCTCGGCGAGAACGAGATCGGCGGCAAGCGCTACGGCATCGTGGTGGTGGCCGAGGGGGCCAAGGTGGACGGCGGCTTCGTCACCAAGGCCAACGAGGACGTGGGGCGCTCCGAGGTGATGCTGGGCGGCGTGGCCGACTGGGTCGCCAAGGAGATCCACCGGCGCACCGGCAAGGAGACCCGCTCGCTGGTGCTGGGCCACCTGCAGCGCGGCGGCTCCCCCACCACCTGGGACCGGCTCCTCTCGCTCCGCTTCGGCGCCGCCGCGGTCCGCTTCATCGCCGAGGGGAAGCGCAACGTCATGGTGGCCTGGCAGCCGCCGGACATGAAGGCCGTCCCGCTGGCCGACGTCATCGGCCGCACCAAGACGGTCCCCACCGACTCGGACACCATCCAGACCTGCCGGGACCTGGGCATCTCCTTCGGGGACTGAGCCGGCTGCACCCTCCGTCTGGCCCCGGCGGCGGGCCGGCGCTAGCATCACCCCATGCGCCCCGCCGCCGCGGCCGCCGGCCTCCTCGCCCTCACCACCGGGCTGGCGGCCTCCGGCTGCGCCACCGCCGGGGCCTTCACCTGCCCGGCCCGCGGCGGGCCGCCCTGGCGCGACGTGGCCGGCGCCCACTTCGTGCTCCGCACCGACCTGCCGGCCGACGACGCCCGCGCCCTGCTGCGCCGCCTGGAGCAGGTGCGCGCCGCGGTGGGGTCGGTGCTCTTCGAGGCGGTCCCGGAGGAGGGGCCGGGGGTGGAGGTGGTGGCCTTCCGCTCCCGCGAGGTCTTCCAGGCCTTCGCCCCGGCCCACGTGGACGCCTACTACCTGCGCTCGGCCGGCGGCCCGCCGCGCATGGTGGTGGGCGGCGACCTCTCGGCCCTCCAGCTGGCCATGCTGGCCCACGAGCTGACGCACCACTTCCTGGCCGGCGTCTTCCAGCGCCAGCCGCGCTGGCTGGCCGAGGGGCTGGCCACGCAGATGGAGACCCTCTCCCTCGCCGAGGGCGGCGACACGGTGGTGGTCGGGCGGCCGCCGCCCGGCCGGCTGGCCCGGCTGCAGCGCGACGGCGGCGCCCACCAGGTGCCGGTGGCCGACCTCTTCCGCTGGGAGGGGGGCGGCGAGCGGGCCCTCGACTGCTACGCCACCAGCTGGCTGCTGGTGCACTTCCTGGCCTACCGCCACCCCGGCCCCTTCGCGGAGCTGCAGCGCCGCCTGGCCCGGGGCGAGGCGCCCGAGGCGGCCTGGCGCGCCGCCCTGCCGGCCTGGGACCCGGCCGATCCCGAGGCCCTCCGGGCCCTCGACGCCCTCCTCCACGCCTACGCCGCCGCGCCCCTCGACCAGGGCCCGCGCGAGGTGCGCGGCGGCTGGGACGGCGCCATGGCCAGCCGCCCCATCCCGCCCGCCGAGGTCCACGCCATCCGGCTCTCGCTCTGGACGCAGGGCCCGCCCCGCCCGCTCTCGGCGCTGCGGGCCGAGGTGCTGGAGGTGCTGGCGGAGGTCCCGGACCATCCGCTGGCGCTCCACCAGCTGGCCAGCCTGGACCGCGCCGACCCCCTCCCCATGGCCCGGCGCGCCGTGGCCCGCCACCCCGGCGACCCGCGCGCCTGGACCTTCCTCGCCATGGCGCTCACCGCCCCCGAGGCCGGCGCCGAGCGCGAGGCGGCCTACCGCCAGGCCTCCGACCTGGCCCCCGGCAACGCCGCCGCCATGCACAACCTGGCGGTGGAGCTGCTGGCCCAGGGGCGGAGCGGCGAGGCCCTCCCCGTGGCCCGCCGCGCCGCCGGCCTGGCCCCCTGGAGCCCGCCCATCCTCGACGGCTACGCCGCCGTCCTGGCCGACCTGGGGCGCTGCGCCGAGGCCATCCCGGTACAGCAGCGGGCGCTGGACGTGCTGCCGGAGCGGGGCGGCGAGGAGGCGCGGGTGGCGCTGGCGAGGCGGCTGGACGGGTACCGGGCGGCGTGCGCCAAGGCGGGGCCGACGGCGACCTCGACTCCGACTCCGACTCCGACCCCGACCTCGACCTCGACCTCGACTCCGAGCCCCATTCCGAGCCCGAGCCCGAGCCCGAGCCCTAGCCCCTAGCCCGAGCCCTAGCCCCTAGCCCGAGCCCCTAGCCCCAGCCCGAGCCCCTACCCCGGAAACGCCGCCCGAAGCACCGCCAGCGCCGCCTCGAGGTCCCTCGGGATCGGCGCCTCGAACCGCAGCCGCTTACCGGTCCGCGGGTGGGCGAAGCCGAGGCGCCAGGCGTGCAGCGCCTGCCTCCCCACCGCCTCGGCGGCCCGCCGCACCGGATCGCCCTCGGGCAGCCGCGCCTCGCGCCGCGCCCCGCCGTAGACCGCGTCGGCCAGCAGCGGCCAGCCTGCCTCGGCGAGGTGGACGCGGATCTGGTGCGTCCGGCCGGTCTCCAGCGCCACCTCCAGCAGCGCCGCCCGGTCGCCGAAGCGCTCGCGCACGGCGAAGCCGGTGACGGCGCGGCGACCGGTGCGCACGCGGGTGGTGTAGCGGGTCCGGTCGGCCGGGTGGCGCCCGTAGAGCGTGTCGAGCCGCCCCTCTGCCGGCGGCGCGCCGTGGCAGAGGGCCAGGTAGGTCTTCTCCACCTCCCGGTCCTTGAAGGCCGCCTGGAGCTTGAGGAGGGCCCTCTCGCGCCTGGCCACCACCAGGCAGCCGGAGGTGTCCTTGTCCAGGCGGTGGACGAGCCCCACCCGGTCGTCGACCGCCTCCGCCTCACCCAGCCGGTGCAGCAGGGCGTTGACCACCGTGCCGGCCGGCGTGCCCCGGGCCGGGTGGACCACCATGCCGGCCGCCTTGTCGAGGACCAGCAGGTCGGCGTCCTCGTGGAGCACCGAGAGCGGCAGGTCCTGGGCGACGAGGCCGGAGGGCTCGGGGGGCGGCAGCGCCACCTCCACCTGCTCGCCGCCGCGGAGCTTGAGCGAGGGCTTGGGCGCCCGGCCGTCCACCAGCACGTGGCCGCCCTCGATGAGCTTCTGGGCCCGCGCCCGCGTCAGGTCGGGCCAGAGGCGCGGCACGGCGACGTCGAGCCGGCAGCCGGCCAGGTCGGCGGGGGCGGGGGCGGCGCGCCGCTCCGGCGCGGGGGCGGCGGGGGCTACCAGATTCTCGACCGGACGCGGGCCTTCGACTTCAGGATCACGTCCACGATGGCCCGGTCGAAGAAGTTGGTCTTGGCGAAGAGGGCCGGCGCGACGCGCGACTTGTAGTGCTCGCGCCCCTCCGCCAGCTCCTCCTTGAGGGCGTCGAAGAAGGTGTCCTGCTCGATGCTCTTGACGATCTTCTCCTCGTTGTAGAGGGAGATGTCGGAGCAGATCGCCCGCGCGAGCCGCATCGCCTGCTCGGGAGCCTCGATGAGCGCCATGGACGGGGATGGTACGGGAGGGGCGCCCCCCGGTCAACGAACCGTCACCCGCCCGGGGGGCCGTCCGGCTACTTCTTGGGCGCCGCGGCCAGCGCGGCCGCCATCCGCTCCAGGTAGGAGCGGGCCACCTTCTGCCCGTCGAGGCGCAGCTCGCGGGAGAGGGTCATGAGGATGCCGCGGAGGTAGACCGGCGCCGGGAGCGCGCCGAACCGGTCCCCCTCGATGTTCTCGAGGTGGTGGCGCGTCACCTTGGTCCGCTCGGAGATCTGCGGCACGGTGAGGCCGCGCGACTCGCGGACCTGGCGGAGCATCTCGCCGGTCCAGGCCGCCCCCTCGGGCACCAGCAGCTCCCTGGGCGCCGGCAGCTCGTGCTTGAGCGGGATGGGCGGCGCGGCGACAACCGCCGGGGTGGCCACCGGGGTCGCCACCGGGGCCGGCGCGGGCGACGGGGCCAGCGGGGCGGTGCCGGGCGACGGCGGGACCGGGGGCGGCTCGGCCGCGGCGGGCGCGGCGGCCTCGGCGGGGGGCGCCGGGGGCGCGGCCGGCGCGGGCTCGGCGGCCGGGGGCTCCGCCGCGGGCGGCGCGGCCGGGCGCGGCGGCACGCCGGGGATGGTCCCGGGCGGTGGCGTGGCGATGGGCGTGGCCAGCACGATGGGGATCTGCAGCTGGGCCGTGGTCGGCGGCGCCGGCGCGGTGCTGGAGGTCACCGCCGCCTCCGGCACCGGCGTGGCCACCGGGGCGGCCGGCGGCGGCCAGTGGGTGACGGCGCCCTGCACCGGGAGCTCGGGCGGCGCCGGGGCGGGCGCGGCGGCGCTGCCCCGGGGGCGCACCCCGATCCGCTCGTCGTAGCGGGAGCGCGCGTCCGGATCGAGGAGCACCTGCTTGGCCTCGTCGATGCGGTTGTTGAGGAGGGTGGCCTCGTCCGGCGACATGAGCGTGTAGGTGGCCAGGGAGCCGGGGCCGTAGATGGCCCGGGCCCGCTCCACCGCCCGCTCGATCTCCTCGGGCGGCGCCTCGACCGAGACCTCCAGGATCTCGTACAGGGTCTGGTCGGAGAGCCGCTTCACGGGGGGGCCGGGCGCTCGGACCCGTCCATGTCGAGGAGCCGCGCGGCGATGGCCTGGAAGGCCCGGCCGGCGGGCACCTCCGGGCGGGCCACCAGCAGCGGGCGGCGCAGCCGCACGGCGCGCCACATCTCCTCGTCGTGCTCGATGGCGCCCAGGTAGTCCATCTCCAGGCCGAAGTACTTGCGCCAGGCCGCCACCACCGCGGCCCCGATCTCGGCGTCCTGCGCCGTGCGCGCCTGGTTCACCACCAGCCGCGGCCGGAAGAGGGCCAGCTGCCGGGCCAGGTTGGCGCCCGCCTCGGGGTCGCGCTCCGCCACCGTGGCCACCAGGTCCACCGGGCTCTTGAAGCTGGCCCCGTCCATCACCTGGCGCAGCAGCGCCTCGTAGCCGTAGACCTGGGCCACGTTGCGCATGCGCCGCCAGAAGGCCGCCTTGACGAAGCGGTAGGCGTTCTCCACCGCGGTCGGCTCGGGCACCAGCACCAGCACGCCGTGGTCGGAGACCAGGAAGAAGTCGAGGGTGTTGGTGTGCGTGCCGGCGCCCAGGTCGAGGATGGCGTAGTCCACGTCCATGGCCTGGATGTGGCGCAGGAGGCGCATCTTCTGGGCGTGCTTGGGGGTGGCGGCCTCCAGGTGGTCCAGCGCGCCGGAGAGCAGCGACAGGTTCTCCACGCCGGTGGGCGTGAGCACGTCCTCGATCTTGTCGACCTTGCGGTCGATGAAGTCGGAGAGCGTCTGGCGCGGCGGCTCCAGGCCGAGGGTGGTGTGCAGGTTGGCGCCGCCCAGGTCGGCGTCCACCAGCACCACCCGCTTGCCGGCCCGGGCCAGCGCGATCCCGAGGTTGGAGGAGATGAGGCTCTTGCCGATGCCCCCCTTGCCCCCGCCCACCGAGAGGATGCGCTTGGCGCGCGCCGCCGGCTTCTTGGCGCGCGACGCGGAGCGGGCCGGCTTGGCCGGCTCCTCCACCACCTGCACGAGCTTCAGGATCGGGGCGTCACCCATCGGGTCGGAATCCTACGCCGGACCCGGGGTTCAGTCCAAAAGCTCGACATTCCAGTAGGCTGCGTCGGCCACGGTCAGGAACGGGCGCCACTCGGCGTGCAGCGCCCGGCGCGCCGCGCTCCGCACCAGCGGGGTCCAGCGGGGCCGGCCCGGCGGGCGCAGGAGCTTCATGCCCGCCTCCTCCGGCGTGCGGCCGCCCTTGCGCAGGTTGCAGGCGATGCAGGAGCAGACCACGTTCTCCCAGGAGGTGGCCCCGCCGCGGGAGCGGGGCACCACGTGGTCGAGGTTGAGCTCGACCCTCCGGAAGCGCCGCCCGCAGTACTGGCAGGTGTCGTCGTCGCGGGCGTAGATGTTGAACCGCGAGAAGCGCACCCGCGACCGCGGCAGGTGCTCGTAGGCCAGCAGCACGATGACCCGCGGGATGCGGATGCGCCCGGAGACGGTGCCCACCGCGTCCTGCCCGGCCGCCGCCCCCAGCGCCGCCCAGCTCTCGAAGTCGAAGAGGCGGAACTGCTCGTCGAGGGCCCGCGCCGCCCCGTGGTAGAGCAGCGTGAAGGCGCGGCGGACCGTGGTCACGTGGACCGGCCGGTAGACGCGGTTGAGGACCAGGACGCCGCCGTCGAGCATCCCTTCAGTATAACGCCCGGGTCCCCCCGGCGCCGCCCCGCCCGGCCGCTCGGTCCTACCCCTCGTGCCGCCCGGGCGCGCCGTCCCGGGCGGCCGACTGGCCGGCCGAGAGGAGCCGGTAGGCGGCGTAGGAGCGGAGCACCCGCTTCACGTAGCCGCGGGTCTCGTCGTAGGGGATCTCCTCCACCAGCTCGTCGAGCTCCAGCCCCTTCCCGGCCGAGCGCCAGCGCCCCACCGCCGCCGCGCCGGCGTTGTAGGCGGCCAGCGCCAGGGGCGCCGAGCCGTCGTAGCTCTTGAGCAGCTCGCCGAGGTAGGCCGCGCCGATGCGGATGGAGGTGGCCGGCTGCATCAGGGCCGCCCGGTCCGGCTTCGGCAGCCGGAGCTGGCGGGCCACGCCCTGGGCGGTGGGCAGCATGAGCTGCGTCAGCCCCACCGCGCCGGCCGCCGAGACCGCCTCGGGGTCGAGGGCGCTCTCCTCGCGCATGAGGGCCTGCAGCAGCTCGGCCGGCACGCCGGCCGGCGGCGCGTGCTGGCGCACCAGCGCGGCGTGGGCCGGCGGGTAGGCCACCTCCCAGACCCGGCGGCCCGGGCCGTCGGGCGGGCGGCGCAGCGTGCCCCGCGCCTCCAGCCGGAGCAGGTTGTGGGCGGCGCGGTGGTCGCCGGCCCGGTCGAGCAGCTCGGCCACCAGCAGGACGGGGCCGATCCGGGCCTCCCCGGCGCCGAGCGGCGCGCGGTCCACCGCCGCCAGCTCCTCGGCGGCGGCGCGCGGCAGGCCGGCGCGCAGCAGCGCCACCCCGGCGCGGAAGTGGCGGTCCTCGAGGAGCGGGCCGGGGGGCGGCTCGGCCGGGAACGCGGCGGGCCGCGCGGCCGGGCCGGGCAGCGCCACGCCGGCCTCGCCGGCCAGCCGGGCCCGGGAGAGGAGCGCGTAGTAGTCGGCCGGGGCGGCCTCCACCAGGTCCCGCCAGATGGCGCGGGCCGCCTGCGCCCCGGCCTCGCCGCGGCCGGCCAGCAGGCGGGCCCGCCAGTAGGCGGCGCGGGAATGCTCGTAGGCGTCGACGTCGCGGGCCTCCTCCTCGATGGCCAGGAAGGCGGCGATGGCCGCCTCGACGTCGCCGGCCTTGCGGGAGAGCCAGGCCAGCCGGAAGCGCGCCTCGTCGCGCTGGTCGCCGGCCGGGTGGTCCCGCACCAGCGCCTCCAGCGTGGCGCGCGCCTCGGCCGGCCGGCCGGCCCGGGCCAGCAGCTCGGCCGCCGACGACAGGGCGTCGTCGGCGAGCGAGCTCTCGGGGTGCTCGCGGGCGAAGCGCCGGTAGAGGGCGATGGCCTCCTCGCGCAGCCCCTGGGCCGAGACGGCGGTGGCGAGCACGTAGGCCGCGCGGGTGCGCACGGCCGGGTCGGCGCAGCGGCCGGCCACCGGCCGGAGCACCTCGGCGGAGCGGGCGTTCTGGCGATCGCGGCGCAGCGCCCGCCCGAGGGCGGCGCGGGCGCGGCAGGCGAAGGGCTCGCCGGCGGCGGCCTGGGGGGCGGCGGCCACCACCGGCTCGAGGAGCCGGATGGCGTCCCCGTTGCGGTTGCGCTCCACCAGCCCCTCGGCGCGGCGCACCACCTCCTCGGGCGGCGGCGCCTGGCCGGCCTCGCCGGGGAGCGCCTTCAGGGCCGCCAGGCAGGCCGGCGCCTCGGCGGCCAGCGGCTGGCCGGCCCAGCAGTCGAGGAGCAGGCGGCGGGCCGCGGCCGGGTCGGGCGGCGCGGCGCGCAGCCGGAGCTGGGCGGCGAGCAGGAGGGCCGGGGCGGCCTCGGCGGCCTCGGCCCCGCCGGTGAGGGGGGCGAGCGCGGCCAGGGCCTCGGCGTCGGCGCCGGCTGCGGCGAGCGCCCTCCCCCGCCCCAGCGCCGCGCCGCGGCCCAGGAGGGAGGACGGCGGGACCTCGGCGAAGGCCTCGGCGGCCGCCCGGTGCTGGCCGGCGGCGGCGAGGAGCCGGCCGCGGGCGGCGGCCACCCGGTCGGCCAGGTCGGGGAGCTTCGAAGCCAGCGCGTCGAGCGCCTTCAGCGCCCCGGCGCCGTCGCCCTGCGCCTCCAGCGCCAGCGCCCGGAGGTAGCGGGCCTCCGGCCGGCTGGCGGCGCCCAGGGCGGCCAGGGCCTCGGTCGGCTTCCCGGCCTCCAGGAGCGCGCCGGCGCCGCCGGCGGCCCCGGAGAGGGCCGGGGTGAGGTCCAGGGCGGCCGGGCTCACGGGGGCGGCGGCGGGCGGGGCGGCGGAGGCGGGGGCGGCCGCGCCCAGGGCGAGCGCGAGGAGCAGGGGCGTCACCCCACCGAGGGTGCGCCGGGGGCGCCCCCGGGTCAAGTCGTCGGCCGGCGGGCGCGAACTCCCCGGGACGAGGTAGGATTCCGCCTGCGTGGACATCCGCACCCAGGCCGCCCTGCTCGCCGCCATCGTCACCCTGGCGCTCTCCGTGGCGGCGCTGCTCCGCGACAACCGCACCCGTGTCTTCACGCTGTTCGCCCTCTTCTCGCTGGACCTCTTCCTCTTCTCCCTGGCGACCTTCCTCTTGCGCTGGCCCGAGGCGGCCTTCGGCGAGACCTCCTGGGAGCGGCTGGCGGTGGGGGCCGGGGCGCTGGTCCCCTCCTCCGGCCTGGCCTTCTTCCTGGAGTTCCTCGGCGTGGCCCGCCGGCCGGCCCGGCGCGCCCGCAACGCCATGCTGGCCGGCTCGCTGGGCGGCCTGGCGGTGGCCATCTCGCCCCTGGTCGAGGTGAAGCTGGCCAAGCTGGCGGTGGCCGCCTACGTCCTCTTCGGCCTGGCGGTGGTGCTCTCGGTCCTCTGGAACCGCATGCGCGCCGCCGCGGTGCGGGTCGAGCGGGCCCGCCTGCGCTACCTCTTCACCGGCGCGCTGGTCGGGATGGTGCTCTCGGCCCTCGACATGCTGCCGCGCCTCGGGCTGCCCTACGCCGCGGAGGGGCTCGGCTCCATCACCATCACCATCTTCATGTTCTTCCTCTCGCAGACGCTGCAGCGCCACCGGCTGCTCGACCTGCACGAGTTCCTCGGGAAGATCGTGGTGGTGACCGCCCTCGGCCTGGTGCTGGTGGTGGTCTACGGCGGCCTGGTCTCCTGGGTGGGCGACCGGCGCGAGCTCTTCTACTTCAACACCGTGGTGGCCTCCTTCGTGATCCTCTCGCTCTTCGAGCCGCTGCGCGCGCGGGTCGAGGAGTGGGTGGTGGCCACCCTCTTCCACGAGCGCTACGAGCTGGTGCACCGGCTGGAGCGGCTGCGCGACCGCTGCGCCACGGTCATCGACCCGGCCGAGCTGGCGGTGGTGGTGCTGGACGGGCTGGTGGAGACCCGCCGCACCACCCACGCCTCGCTCTGGCTCCTGTCCGAGGAGCGGCCCGGCTACCGGCCGGTGGACTTCCGCGGGCCGGCGCCGGCGCGCTTCCTCGAGCCGGGCGAGGCGCGGGCGCTGCTGGCGGTCACGGCCAGCGGCCAGAAGGCGGTGCTGCTGGAGAACCTGGACCGGCGCATGGGCGAGCTGCGCCGCCTGCTGCCCCCCACCCCCGACGCCCCCGAGGCCCGCGCCCGCGGCGGCGCCGGCCCGGTGGAGGCGGAGCTGAAGCGGCTGGGCGACGCCCGGGCCGTCATGGCCTCGATGAAGGCCGGCATCTGCATGCCGCTGGCGGCCGGCGACCGGGCGGTGGGCTTCCTGGCCTGCTGGGACGAGCGGGTGCCGGAGGCCTTCGCCTCCGACGAGATCGCGGCCCTCCTCGAGGTGGCCGAGCGCTGCGCCCTCACCATCGAGAACTCCAAGCTCTACCAGCAGATGAAGGAGCGCGACCGCCTGGCGGCCATCGGCGAGATGTCGGCCGGCCTGGCCCACGAGATCCGCAACCCGCTGGCGGCCATCAAGGGGGCCATCCAGTACCTCGACCCCCAGCGGCTCCCCGAGGAGGACCGGGAGTTCCTGGAGATCATGATCGAGGAGGTCAACCGCCTCAACGGCGTGGTGACCCAGTTCCTCGACTACTCGCGCCCGCTGCGCTCCTCGCTCGCGCCGGCCGACGTCAACGAGGTCCTCTCCCGCACCTTCAAGCTGCTGGCCCCCTCGGTGCCGCCCGGCATCGAGCTCGCCCTGGAGCTGGCCCCGGGCCTGCCCCGCGCCAACTGCGACGCCGAGCAGCTCAAGCAGGTCTTCATCAACCTGGCCCAGAACGCCTTCCAGGCCATGCCCGGCGGCGGGCGGCTCTCGGTCTCCACCGCGGTCAACCGCGACGACCTGGCCTACTGGCGCGAGGGGGCGCGCCGGCCCGACGTGGTGGAGATCCGCTTCCGCGACGCCGGCCCGGGCATCCCCGACGACGCCCGCGAGCGCATCTTCGTCCCCTTCTTCACCACCAAGGAGAAGGGCACCGGCCTGGGGCTGGCCATCTGCCAGCGCATCGTCAAGGCGCACCAGGGCAGCATCGTGGTGCGCTCGCCGCCCGGCGGCGGGGCCGAGTTCACCATCTCGCTCCCCGGCCTCCGCGAGGAGCGGCTCGACCCGGTCGCGGCCCGGGAGGACCCGGAGCGCCAGAAGGCCCGGGAGCGGCGCCGGGCCCGGGCCGAGGCCCGGCTGCGGAAGCGGAAGCGCCGGGCCTGAGGCCGGCGCCCCGGGCGCGCACGGCGGGCCCGATCCGTGCTATCGGTCTCCCCCGTGGCGCACGTCCTCATCGTCGACGACGAGATGAACATCCGCCGCGTCCTCGCGGCCATGCTGAAGCGCGACGGCTACGAGGTCACCACCGCCGCCGACGGCGAGCAGGCGCTGGCGGTGCTGCAGAAGACCCCGGTCCACGTGGTGGTCACCGACATGGTCATGCCCCGGGTCGGGGGCATGGAGCTCCTCAAGCGCGTCGGGGCCGACTACCCGGACGTGCCGGTGATCCTCATCACCGCCCACGGCACCGTGGACAGCGCCGTCACCGCCCTCAAGGCGGGCGCCTTCGACTACATCACCAAGCCCTTCGAGCAGGACGAGCTGCGCAAGGTCATCGCCAAGGCGGCCCGGGCCCACGACCTGGAGCGGCAGAACGTCCACGAGGGGGCGGTGGAGGCCGACCGCCCGCCGATGGTGGGCGAGGCGCCCGCCATGCGGGCCATCTACGACATGGTGGCCCGGGTGGCCGACTCGCCCTCCACCGTGCTCATCACCGGCGAGAGCGGCACCGGCAAGGAGCTGGTGGCCAAGGCGCTGCACCGCGGCTCGGCGCGGCGCGACAAGCCGCTCATCAAGGTCAACTGCGCCGCCATCCCCAAGGACCTGGTGGAGTCGGAGCTCTTCGGCTACGAGCGCGGCGCCTTCACCGGCGCGGTGGGCGCCAAGCCGGGCCGCTTCGAGCTGGCCGACGGCGGCACCCTCTTCCTCGACGAGATCGGCGAGATCCCGGTCGAGATCCAGGTGAAGCTGCTGCGCGCCCTGCAGGAGTCGGAGTTCGAGCGGGTGGGCGGCATCAAGACCCTGCGGGTGGACGTGCGGCTCATCGCCGCCACCAACCGGGATCTCAAGGCCCTCATCGCCGAGGGGAAGTTCCGCGAGGATCTCTTCTACCGGCTGGCGGTGGTGCCCATCGCCCTCCCGCCGCTGCGCGACCGCCGCGAGGACATCCCGCTGCTGGTGCGCCACTTCATCGAGAAGTACGACCGGCGCCTGGGCAAGAAGGTGGAGGGCATCGAGCCCGAGGCCCTGCAGCTGCTGATGGGCTACGCCTGGCCCGGCAACATCCGCGAGCTGGAGAACCTCATGGAGCGGTCGGTGCTCTTCGCCGACGGCCCGCTCATCGAGGCCTCGGCGCTGCCGGACTCGCTCCGCGAGAAGGGGGGCGCCGTCCCGGTGCCCATCGCCGCGGTGGGACCGCTCGGCGCCATCGCCGCGCCCAGCGGCGCCTCGATGAAGGAGATCGTGCGCCAGGCCCAGGCGGAGCTGGAGCGCGAGCTGATCACGCGGGCGCTGGAGGAGACCGGGGGCAACGTCACCCGGGCCGCCAAGCGGCTGCAGATCAGCCGCAAGTCGCTGCAGGTGAAGATGAAGGAGCTGGGCCTGCGCGACACCGAGGGCGGCGCCGGCGAGGAGTGAGCGGCGCCCCCGGGTGGGCGCCGCGCGGGGCCGGTGTGGGCGCGGGTGCGCCCTGCCGGGCGTTCCTTGACCACCCCCATGGCCGCTGTTAGCGTCGAACGACCCCCTCGCGAGGAGCATCCATGGGCCGCGCCCTCGGCGTCGTCACCGCCATCTCCCTGGCCTGCGTGGCCCTGCCCGCCGGCGCCGCCGAGCTGACGCGCGTCGCCTCCAGCGGGGACCCCGACAACCCCTTCGACCTCGACCTCTCGGTGCGCTGGGACCGCGTGCAGAAGCGCGGGCGCGTCACCCGCGAGCAGGTGGTGGACCAGGGCGCCGGCCTCCCGGCCCAGACGGTGAACCGCACCGAGCTCCGCCTCAACGACCTCTCCAACGTGCTGGTGGGGCGCGTGGCGGTCGGGCTCTACCGCGACGTGGAGCTGCACGTGGAGGTGCCCTACGTCCTCGGGCGCGAGGGGACCTGGCGCTTCGGCCTCCTCCCCGACGGCACGCCGGCCGCCAACGGCAGCACCATCACCGGCAACCAGCTCAACCCCGACGGCACCGCCTGCACCGGCAGCTGCGAGCTCTTCGCCGTCGGGCCCGACGGCACCACCCTCTACCAGGGCGGCGCGGTGGGCGACGTCACCGCCGGCCTGGCCTGGGGCATCTTCAACGACCGGCGCGACGACACCAAGCCGACCTGGGTGGTGGGCTTCGACGCCACCCTCCCCTCGGCCAAGCGCTACGACCCGGCCGCCGGCCGCAACTCGGTCTGGCTCACGCCCTACGTCCTGCCCACCTCGGTGGGGCCGGTGGGGCAGAAGATCTGGAAGTTCGACGCCTGGACGGCGCTCTCGAAGCGCATGGGGCGCGCCGAGCCCTACTTCCGCGCCCACGTGACCGCCATGCGGAAGTCGAGCGGCACCTACTCCAACTGCGAGCACGTCGCCGAGGCCCGCGACGCCGGCCAGGCCAGCGACCTGGCGGTGGCCAACTGCGCCCTGCCCCAGTGGCAGGACGCCGCCGGCGCGCGGCTCCCCTGGGAGGCCGGCCTGGCCTTCGGCGCGGAGCTGGTGCCCTACGAGGACGCGCCGGCGGGCCAGAAGGTGGCCTTCGACCTCCGCGTCACCGCCGACTACACCTCCTCGGCGCGCTGGTTCAACGAGCTGACCGACGCCACCGGCAAGCTCCACCGGACCGACCCGTACCTCTCGGTCACCGGCACGCTGGGGCTGGTCTTCAAGGCCTCCGACACCGTCTCGCTGCGCGGCTCGGCCTCGCTGGGCACCACCACCGCCCACTTCCTCACCGGCGAGGCGCCCGGCGCGCCGGGCACGGCGGACCAGAACCCGAACTTCGACTGGCGCTACGACGCCCCGGGCCGGCGCTTCCGCGTCGACGAGCAGACCACCTTCGCCCTCCAGGTCACCGGCCTCCTCCAGTTCTAGGAGGTCCGCCCCTTCACCCGCTCCAGCGCGTCGTAGACGTCGGCGCGCTTCAGGCCGCGCGCCCTGGCCACCGCCTTGGCCAGCTCGGTCGGCCGCTCGCCGGCCGCCAGCCGCCGGGCCAGCTCGGCCTCCAGCGGCTCGGCCGCCTCGGCCTCGGCCAGCGCCGCCTGCGCCACCGCCGCCGGGTCGGCGCCGGCCACGGCGATGGTCACCTCGCCGCGCACCTCGCCCTGGAAGCGGGCCGCCAGCTCGACGAGCCGCCCGCGCGCCACCTCCTCGTGGAGCTTGGTCAGCTCCCGCCCCACCGCGGCCGGGCGGTCGCCCAGCGCCTCGGCCAGGTCGAGGAGCGTCTCGGCGGTCCGGTTGCCCGCCTCGTAGAGCACCAGCGTGGCCGGCAGGCGCGCCAGGAGCGCCAGCTGCTCGGCCCGCCCGCCCCCCTTGCGCGGCAGGAAGCCGGTGAAGAAGAAGCGGTCGGCCGGGAGGCCGGAGGCCGAGAGGAGCGCCAGCGCCGCCGAGGCACCCGGGATGGGCACCACCCGCGCCCCGGCGGCCCAGGCCGCCTCCACCAGCGCCGCGCCGGGGTCCGAGACGCCGGGCGTGCCGGCGTCGGTGCAGAGGGCCACCGCCTGGCCGGCCGCGAGGCGCGAGAGCACCGCCTCCACCCGCCCCCGCTCGTCGAAGGCCGGCAGCGAGAGGAGCGGCGGCGGCGCGGCGCCCAGGTGGGCGTAGAGCCGGGCGGTGCGGCGGGTGTCCTCGGCCGCCACCGCGTCCACCGTCCGCAGCACCTCGGCAGCCCGCGGCGAGAGATCGCCCAGGTTCCCGATGGGCGTGGCGACGACGTAGAGGGTCCCGGTGGCCATGGCGCCGCGCAGCATACCCGCTGACGGCGGCGCCGGCCCGCGCTAGTACCGGGGCAGCCCCTGGGCGTCGAAGGCGTCGCGCACCAGCTCGAAGCGCGGCTCGCCCTCCGAGAGCACCACCGCCACCACGTCGAAGCGCAGGGCGCTGTCGAGCCTCCCGTTCCGCCAGGCCCAGTCGGTGGCGGCGGCCACCACCCGGCGCGCCTTGGCGGGCGAGACCGTCTCCAGCGGCGAGCCCTGGGCCTCGCCGGTGCGGCTGCGCACCTCCACGAAGCAGGTCACCTCGCCCTCGCGGCAGATGAGGTCCACCTCCCCGCGGCGGGTGGCGTGGTTGCGCGCCAGCACCTGGTAGCCCTGGGCCACCAGCCAGGCCTCGGCCAGCGCCTCGGCGGCGCGGCCGGCCTCGCGGCGCCCCCCGGGGGCCTCGGGCGGGGGGGCGCTCACGCCTGGTGGTCCGCCGCCTCGCGGAAGGCGGGATCGGCCGTGCCGTGGACCACCTGGCCGGCCTTGGCGGCCTGCTTGAGCAGGCGGCCGATGGTCCGCCGGGTGCCGTCGGAGAGGCCGCCGAAGGCGTCCTCCACCAGGGCGGTGGCCTTGGCCGCGGCCAGCGCCTGCTCCAGCAGGGCCAGCTTGAGGGCCACCCAGATCAGGTCGCGGTCGGGGGGCGGGAGCGACAGCGCCGGCGAGGGGCGGCCGCCCAGCGTCACCTGCACGTTGCCGCGGTCGTCGGCCGAGACGCCGGAGAGCCGGTTGAGGGTGAGCGCCGCCAGGGCCTGGGAGGCCTTGGTGGCGGCGCCCCGGGCCACCGCGGCGGCGCTCCCGCCCAGCTCGGCGGCGGCCCGCTCCAGCAGGCCGCGCAGCGGGTCACCGGGCGGGCCGGCCACCGCCCGCACCGGCGGCGGCGCCACCGGCGAGGCGGGCTCGGCCGCGGCGGGCGCGGCGGCGGCCGGGGCCGCCTCGGCCTCGGCGCGGACCTTGTCCAGCTCCATCTCGATGGTGCGCACGTCGCGGACGAAGCCGCCGGCCTCGCCGGCGAGGCGCGCCTCCACCGCCTTGAGCTCCTCCTCCACCTTCCCGCGCTCGGCCAGGGCGTCGGTGGTCTGGGCGTCGCCCTGCCACTCGGCGAGCCGCTGGCGCCACTCCGCCAGCGCGGCGTCGGCCTCGGCCAGCCGCCCCAGCGCCTCCCTGAGCTCCTTCTGGTCCTTGAGGGAGAGCGCCTGCGCCGCCGCGGACACCTCGGCGGTGTCGCGGGCGTGCTGGTCGAGCACCTTCTGCTCCCAGTCGTCGACCACCTTGCGGCGCCGCCCCTGGCGCTCGAAGGCCTCCAGCCCGCCGATCCAGCGGTGGGCCACCAGCCCGGCCCAGGCGAAGGCCGGCAGGTCGAGGAGCGCCAGGTAGCGCAGCTGCGAGCCGGCGGCCGCGCCCACCAGGCCGAGGGCCAGGAAGAGCCCGCCGGCGCCCACCCCGGCCCAGAGCGTGGGGTCGCGCCAGAGCGGCGCCGGGGCCCCGCGCGCGTCGGCCTCGTCGAGGCCGGCCCGCTCGGCCGCCACCCGCGCCAGCGCCTCGTCGCGCCGGGCCCGGGCCTTGTCCGCCGCCGCCAGCCTGGCGGCCGGGTCGCCCAGGCTCGCGGCCACCGCCGCCACCGGCTCCAGCGCGGCCCGCTCGGCCTCGGCGGCGGCCAGCCCGTCCTGCACCCGCTGGCCGCTCTTGAGCGCCTCCTCCAGCTTGAAGAGCCGGGCCTGCAGGCCGTCGAGCTGGTACTGCAGCTTCTCGGCGGCCTCGGCCCGCTGCAGCTCGGCGGTGAGCTCGCCGACGCGCTTCCTGGCCTGCTCGGGGGTGAGGGCCGCGCGCGGCGGCGCCAGGGAGGCGGCCAGCGCGCCGCCCCCGCCCGAGAGCGCCCCGCCGCCGGCCTTCGACGGCAGCTCGGCGGCGGCGACGGTGAGGAGCGCGGCCAGGCGGCCCGGCGCCGGCACGCCCACCGGGGTGCGCAGGAAGGCGGCGATCTCGGCCAGGTCCTGCGAGACCAGGGCGAAGGCGCGCTTCTCGGGGTCGAAGCGGTGGAGCTGGGCGCCGGCGGCGAAGTCGCGCACCAGGCGGTAGGTGACGCGGTCGTGGCCGACCAGCGTCAGGCCGGCGCGGGGCGCGCCCGTGCCCGGGCCGGCGGCGCGCGGCAGGCTCTCGCCGTCGCGGGGATCGGGGAGGAGCAGCGCCTCGAGGAGCCGGCGCAGCGCGCCGCCCTCGGCGGCCACCACGTTGTAGCCCGGACGCAACGCGGCGCGGCCCCCGGCGGGAGCCACGCCACGCACGCCCTGGGCGGCGAACTCGAGGAGCAGCACGGCTGGCGATGGTAGCGCCACCGCGCCCGTCCGTGAAGGACAGAACGCGGCAGCACCGGCCGATCGCCGGAAACCGGCCTACGCCTGCGCAGGCGCCGCGGGCTTGGCGGACTCGCCCGGGCCCTCGTCCAGCGTGAGGCGGGCGGCCTTGCCCTGCAGGTCGCGCAGGTAGAAGAGGCGGGAGCGGCGGACCTCGCCGTGGCCCGTCACCTCGATCTTGTCGATGCGGGGGCTGTGGGTCGGGAAGATGCGCTCCACGCCCACGCCGTAGCTCACCTTGCGGACGGTGAAGCTGGCGCGCACGCCGCCCTGGCGGCGGGCGATGACCGTGCCCTCGAAGATCTGGATGCGCTCCTTGTCGCCCTCCTTGATCTTGGTGTGGACGCGGACGTTGTCGCCGGCCCGGAGGTCCGGGACGTCGTTCCGCTGGTACTTCGCCTCGATCTCGGCAATCGCCTTGCGCAGCATGGCCTGTCCTTCTCCCTTGGAACTGCCCTTCTTACAACTCGTCGTCGCCGGCGTCGAGGAGGTCCTGATCCGCCTCCGTCAGCCGGAGCCTCCCGAAGAGGTCCGGCCGCCGCTCCCGGGTGACGCGCAGCGCCTCGCGCCGCCGCCACCGCTCGATCCGCCGGTGGTCCCCCGACAGGAGGATCTCCGGCACCTGCATGCCCCGGAACACCGGGGGCCGGGTGTAGTGGGGGTGCTCCAGCACCCCGTCCTCACCCGAGAAGCTCTCGCTGCCGGCGGAGGCCTCGTTGCCGAGCACCCCCGGGACCAGGCGGGCCGCCGCGTCCACGACGCAGAGGGCCGCCAGCTCGCCGCCCGTCAGCACGAAGTCCCCGACCGACACCTCCAGGTCCACTTCCTTCAGCACCCGCTCGTCGACGCCCTCGTACCGCCCGCACACCAGCACCAGCCTGCCCTGCGCCGCCAGCTCCCGCGCCAGCCCCTGCGTCAGCGGGGCGCCGCGCGGGCTCATCAGCACCACCCGCGCCCCCGGCAGCCTGGCCCGCGCCGCCTCGATGGCGGCGGTGAGCGGCTCGGGCTTCATCACCATGCCCGCCCCGCCACCGTAGGGGGCGTCGTCGCAGGTCCGGTGCCGCCCCTCGGCGTGCTCCCGGATGTCGACGACGCGGACCGCGACGTGGCCGGCCTCCTGCGCCTTCCCGAGGATGCTCTCCCCCAGGTACCCCGAGCAGGCCCGGGGGAACAGCGTCAGGATCTCGACCTCCAGTGCGGCCACGTCACCCTCGTTCCGTCTCGTCTCCTTCCGCCTTCCCGCCCAGCAGCCCCTCGGGCGGGTCCACCACGATCCGGCGGGCCTCCAGGTCGACCTCGACGTAGGGGGCGAGGGGGATGAGGCTCTCGCCCCGCTCGCCCGTCACCACCAGCACGTCCACGCCGCCCGTCTCGTAGAGGCCGGTCACCGTCCCGACCGCCTCGCCCGCCACCGTCACCACCGGCAGGCCCTCGAGGTCGGCCCAGTAGTGGCTCCCCTCGCCTGCGTCGCCCAGCTCGTCCCGCTCCGCCAGCACTTCGGCGCCGACCCGCTGCTCGGCGGCGGTCCGGTCGGAGAGGCCCTCCAGCCGGATGGCCCAGACGCGCCCCTGGGGGCGCGCCTCCAGCACCTTCCGGTCCTCGTCGCCGCCGGCCCGCCGGAGCACCACCCGGGAGACCAGCGCCAGGCCGCCATCCGAGCCGGCCACCCCGAGGAACCCCTTGAGCCCGACGGCCTTGACGACCTTGCCGACGCGGACGAGGGCCACGGGTCAGTCGAGGATGTCGAGCACGGCGCGGCGCCCCTGCCGGCGGGCGGCCGCGTCGAGCACGGTGCGGAAGGCCTTGGCGGTGCGGCCGCCCCGTCCGATGACCCGTCCCAGGTCGTCGGGGGCCACCGTGAGCTCGAAGACCGTCGAGCGATCGCGCTCGATGGCCTCCACCGTCACGGCGGCCTTGTCGTCGACGAGCTCGCGGGCGAGCCAGAGGACGAGGTCGCGCACCAGCTAGGCCTTCTTCTCCGCGGCGGGCTTGGCGATCTTGGCCCGCTTCAGGAGCATGGCCACCGTCTGGGACGGCACGGCGCCGTTGGCCAGCCAGTGCTGCACCCGCTCGGCCTTGAGCTGCAGGACCTCGGGCTTCTTGGTGGGATCGTAGATGCCCACGTCCTCGATGTACTTGCCGTCGCGGGGCTTGCGCGAGTCGGTCGCCACCACGTGGTAGAAGGGCGCCTTGTGCGTGCCGGCCCGCGAGAGCCGAAGAACCACTGCCATGTGAACCGCCTCCTCGAGGGGCGCCGCGGGGGCGCCCTCGGTGGGGGCCGCGCTACTCCGCGGCCTTCTCAGCCTTCTTGGTCTTGGCCTTGGGGGCCTTCTCGGCCTTGGCCTCGGTCTCGGACTCGCCCTGGGCCTTCTGGCTCGGGCGCTCCACCAGCTCGATGACCGCCATCTCGGCGTTGTCACCGGCCCGGCGCCCCACCCGCACGATGCGGGTGTAGCCGCCCGGCCGCGACTTGAACTGCTCGGCGACGGGGCCGAAGAGCTTCACCAGCACCTCGACGTCGCGGATGTCGCGGTTGACGAGGCGGCGGGCGTGCGGCGTGCCGCGCTTGGCCGCGGTGATCACCTTGTCGGCGATCCGCTTCAGCTCCTTGGCCTTCTGGACCGTCGTCTCGATCCGCTCGTGGCGGATGAGGGAGGTCACCATGTTCCTGAACATGGCCGTGCGGTGCTCGGTGGTGCGGTCGAGCCGGCGGCCCGCGATGCGGTGCTTCATCGGTTGGTCCCTTTCGGTCCTTCGGGAGCGCTAGACCTTCGGCGCCACGGGAGCCGCCTTCGGCGGCCAGTTCTCCAGCTTCATGCCCAGGGAGAGGCCCATCTCGGCCAGGATCTCCTTGATCTCCTTGAGCGACTTGCGGCCGAAGTTCTTGGTCTTCAGCATCTCGGCCTCGGTCTTCTGCACCAGGTCGCCGATGGTCTTGATGTTGGCGTTCTGGAGGCAGTTGGCGCTGCGGACCGAGAGCTCCAGCTCGTCCACCGAGCGGAAGAGGTTCTCGTTGAGCTTGGTCTCCTCCACCGGCTTCACCTCCTCGACGGGCTCCTCGGTCTCGTCGAAGTTGATGAAGATGGAGAGCTGCTCCTTGACGATCTTGGCGGCGTAGGCCACCGCGTCGGCCGGGGCCACCGAGCCGTCGGTCCAGACCTCGAGGGTCAGCTTGTCGTAGTCGGTCTGCTGGCCCACGCGCGCGTTGGTGACCTGGTAGTTCACCTTGCGGATGGGCGAGAAGAGCGCGTCGATGGGGATGGTCCCGATGGGCGAGCCCGGGATCTTGTTCTTGTCGGCCGGGACGTAGCCGCGGCCGCGGCGGGCGGTCATCTCGGCGCGCACCCGGCCGCCCTCGGAGATGGTGAGGACGTGGTGGCCCGGGTTGAGGACCTCCACCTGGCCGTCGGCGATGATGTCGCCGGCCTTGATCTCCTTGGGACCGTCCGCCTCGATGCGGATGGTCTTGACCTCGTTGGTGTGGATCTGGAGCAGGACTTCCTTGAGGTTGAGGATGATGTCGGTGACGTCCTCGGCGACCTCGGGGATGGTCATGAACTCGTGCTCCACCCCCTCGACCTTGACCGAGGTGATGGCGGCGCCCTGCAGGCTCGAGAGGAGCACGCGGCGCAGCGAGTTGCCGAGCGTGATGCCGAAGCCGCGCTCCAGCGGCTCGGCCACGAACTTGCCGTAGGTGTTGGTGAGGCTCTCCTGGTCGACCTGGAGCCCGCGGGGCTTGATCAGGTCGCGCCAGTTCTTGGTGGTGATCGCGTCGGACGCCATGGGCTGTCTCCTGGCCGCCGCCCCCTCCCCTGCACCGCCCAGCCTGGCGGTGCCGGGGCGCCGTGGGGCGCGCGGCATCTGACGACGCGGGCCCGGCAAGCCGGGCCCGGGTCGGGGTGGGATGCGGTGCGGCTACTTCGAGTAGAGCTCGACGATGAGCTGCTCCTGGATGGGCATGGTGATGTCCTCGCGGGAGGGCGAGGTCTTCACGGTGCCCTTGAACGCGGCCTTGTCCAGGTCCAGCCAGGCCGGCACGCCGCGGCGGTCCACCGCCTCGACGGCCTCGCCGATGCGGGCCACCTTCTTCGAGCGCTCCTTCAGCTCGACGACGTCGCCGACGCGGCACAGGTAGCTGGCGATGTTGACCTTGCGGCCGTTCACCTTGAAGTGGCCGTGGCGGACCAGCTGGCGCGCCTCGTTCCGGGTGTCGGCGAAGCCCAGGCGGAAGACCACGTTGTCGAGCCGGAGCTCGAGGGTCTGCAGCAGGTTCTCGCCGGTCTTGCCCTTCTTGGCGGCGGCGTTGGCGTAGGCGTGGCGGAAGCCGGCCTCGAGGAGGCCGTACATCCGCTTCACCTTCTGCTTCTCACGCAGCTGGACGCCGTACTCCGAGAACTTCACGCGACCCTGGCCGTGCTGGCCAGGCGGGTACGGGCGGCGCTCGATGGCGCACTTGTCCGTGTAGCAGCGGTCGCCCTTCAGGTACATCTTCAGGTTTTCGCGGCGGCAGAGCCGGCAGACGCTTTCGCAGTAACGAGCCACGGTGTTCTCCTGATCAGACGCGACGGCGCTTGGGCGGCCGGCAGCCGTTGTGCGGGATCGGGGTGATGTCCCGGATGAGCGAGATCTTGAGGCCGGCGGCGGCCAGCGCGCGGAGCGCCGACTCACGGCCCGCGCCCGGGCCCTTCACGACCACCGAGACCGACTTGAGGCCGTGCTCCATGGCCTTGGCGGCGGCGTCGCCCGCCGCGACCTGGGCGGCGAACGGCGTCGACTTGCGGGAGCCCTTGAAGCCGCGGGCGCCGGCGCTCGACCAGGAGATGACGTTGCCGACCTGGTCGCAGATGGTGATCTGCGTGTTGTTGAACGTCGCCGCGATGTGGACGATGCCGCTGGCGATGTTCTTCTTGACCCGCTTCTTCCCCTTCTTCGGGGTGACGGGCGAGGCGGTGATGGGCTCGATGCCGCCCAGGTTCGGCACGGAGGGAGCGCTGCTCTCCTCGGCCTTGGGCGCGGCCGCCTCGGGCTTCTTGGCGGGCTTCTCGGTGTTCTGCTTCTCGTCGGCCACTCGTCGTTCTCCGGTTGGTGGTGGCGGTTACTTGGGCGAGGGGGCCGCGGCCGGGGCCTTGCGGACCAGGCCCTTCTTCGGGCCCTTGCGGGTGCGCGCGTTGGTGTGGGTGCGCTGGCCGCGGACCGGCAGGCCCTTGCGGTGGCGCAGGCCGCGGTAGCAGCCCAGGTCCATCAGCCGCTTGATGTTCATCGAGATCTCGCGGCGGAGGTCGCCCTCCACCTTGAGCGTCTGCTCGATGGCCTCGCGGATGCGGCGGACCTCGTCGTCGGTGAGGTCCTTGGTGCGGGTGACCACGTCCACCTTGGCGCGCTCGCAGAGGAGCTTCGCGGTGGTGCGGCCGATTCCGTAGATGTACTGCAGGCTGACCTCGATCCGCTTCTCGCGGGGAAGGTCGACGCCGGCGATGCGAGCCATTCGTCTACTCTCCAGTCTCGCGCCGGGCTAGCCCTGGCGCTGCTTGTGACGGGGGTTGGCCGGGCAGATGATCCGCACGGTGCCCTTGCGCTTGATGACCTTGCACTTGTCGCAAATCTTCTTGACCGACGCGCGGACCTTCATGACCGACGCCTCCCTAACCTGCTTGAAACATGACGAAAAGCCCCGCCGAAGCATCCGGCGGGACCGGCGGCGGGAGCCGACGACACTCCCGGAGTGAAGCAAGCCGCCCGAAAAGTCTCCGGGTTTTCCCGGATCAGCCGCCCTGCACCCGCGGCTTTGCGGAGGGGGCCCTATAGCACACGGTATTTTCCGGTGCAAGCACCGCAGGATTCTGCGACACCCGACCGCCCTACACGCCTCCACCTACGCGCTGCGTCATCCCCTGCCCGGGGGGCAGGGACAGGATCTCCGGGCCGTGCTCGGTCACGGCCACGGTGTGCTCGAAGTGGGCCGACAGGCGGCCGTCCTGCGTCACGGCGGTCCAGCCGTCCTCGAGGGTCTCCACGCGGAAGCCGCCCGCGTTGACCATGGGCTCGAGCGCCAGGACCATCCCCGGCCGCAGGCGGGCGCCCGTGCCGGGCGTCCCGAAGTTGGGGATCTGGGGCGGCTCGTGGAGCCGGCGCCCGATGCCGTGCCACACGAAGTCGCGCACCACCGAGAAGCCGCGCGCCTCCACGAAGGCCTGCACCGCGGCGCCGATGTCGCCCACCTTCTGGTCGGGGCGGGCGGTGGCCACCGCCTGCGCCAGGGCCCCCTCGGTCACCTCGATGAGCCGGCGGGCCTCCTCGGTGACCGCGCCCACGGGCACGGTGATGGCCGAGTCGCCGTAGAAGCCGTTGAGCACCACGCCGAAGTCGAGGCCGACGATGTCGCCCTCGGCCAGCGCCCGGTGGGGCGACGGGATGCCGTGCACCACCTCGTCGTTGACCGAGATGCAGACCGAGGCCGGGTAGCCGTGGTAGCCGAGGAAGGCCGGCTCGGCCCCGCGGCGGCGGCAGGAGGCCTCCGCCAGCGCGTCCAGCTCGCCCGTGGTGATCCCGGGGACCGCCGCGGCGCGGAGCTCCTGCAGCACGTCGTGGACCACCAGGCAGGCCTCGCGGATGCGGGCGAGGTCGTCGCGAGACTTGAGGGCGATGCGCTCGCGCGACAGGGCGTCCATGGCGATGCGATGGGGCTCAGCGGCCCAGCAGCTTCAGCGTGGCCGCCAGGATGGCGTCCGGGGCGCCCAGGCCGTCCACCTCGGCCACCAGGCCGCGGGCCTGGTAGAAGGCCTTGAGGGGGGCCGTCTTGGCCGCGTACTCCTGCATGCGGGTGCGGACGTTCTCCGGCTTGTCGTCCTCGCGGAGGACCAGCGCGGCCCCGTCCTTGTCGCAGGCGCCCGCCGCCTTCGGCGGGCTGGCGGTCACGTGGTACACGGCGCCGCACTTCGGGCAGCTGCGGCGGCCGCCGATGCGGTCCACCAGCGCGGCCTCGGAGACCTCGTAGGAGATCACCTTCGAGACGGTGCGGCCGAGCTTCCGGAGCACGCCGTCGAGGAACTCGGCCTGCGGCACCGTGCGCGGGTAGCCGTCGAGGAGGCAGCCGCCGGCCACGTCGGGCCGGGCGAGCCGCTCGTCCACCATGGCGTTGGTGATGTCGTCGGTGACCAGGCCTCCGGCGTCCATGATGGCCTTGACCTTCAGGCCGATCTCGGTGCCCCGCGCCTTGTGGTCGCGGAACATGTCGCCGGTGGAGATGTGGGGGATGCCGAGCTTCGAGGCCAGGAGCTTGGCCTGCGTGCCCTTCCCGGCGCCGGGGGGGCCAAACAGGATCAGGTTCACGGTGTCACCTCGGGTTGGCGTGGGGGCGGCCGCGGGGCCGCCCCGGCATCATGCCCCGACGGGCTGGCCCGACGCCACCCGGCGGCCGCGGATGCGGGGGCCGCGGGGGCCGGTGAAGCCCTCGTAGTGGCGGGTGATGAGGTGCCCCTCGATCTGCTGCACCGTGTCGAGCGCCACGCCCACCACGATCAGCAGCGAGGTGCCGCCGAAGTAGAAGGTGACGTTGAACTCGTTGGTGATGATGGTCGGCAGCACGCAGATGGCAGCCAGGTACATGGCGCCGCCGAAGGTGATGCGGGAGAGGACGTGGTCGATGTAGTCGGCCGTCTTCTTGCCGGGGCGGATGCCCGGGATGTAGCCGCCGTTCTTCTTGAGGTTGTCGGCCACGTCCACCGGGTTGAAGGTCACCGCGGTGTAGAAGTAGGCGAAGAAGACGATGAGCAGGACGTACAGCACGTTGTACGTCCAGGTGCCCGGGTTGAGGGCCGACTGCAGGGCGCCCAGGGCCGGGAACCAGCCGGCCAGGGTGGCCGGGAAGAGCAGCAGCGAGCTGGCGAAGATGGGCGGGATGACGCCCGAGGTGTTGACCTTGAGCGGCAGGTGGGTCGACTGGCCGCCGTACTGGCGCTGCCCGACCACCCGCTTGGCGTACTGGATGGGGATGCGGCGCTGGCCGCGCTCCACGAAGACGATCAGCCCGACCACCACCACCATCACCGCCACCAGCACCAGCAGGCCGGCCTCGCTCATCTGCGAGCCCGGGGCCTGGTAGGCCTTGAAGGTCTGGTAGGCGGCGCTGGGGGCGCGGGCCACGATGCCGGCGAAGATGATGAGCGAGATGCCGTTGCCGATGCCGCGCTCGGTGATCTGCTCGCCCATCCACATGATGAAGGCCGTGCCGGCGGCCAGCGAGATCATGGTGAGGAGGCGGAAGCCCCAGCCCGGCTGGACCACCACCGGGATGCCCTGCTGCGTGCGCAGGGACTCCAGGTAGGTGGCGATGCCGTACCCCTGCACCGCCGAGAGGACGATGGTGAGGTAGCGGGTGTACTGGGTGATCTTGCGGCGCCCCAGCTCCCCCTCCTTCTGCAGCTTCTCCAGGGCCGGGATGACCACCGTGAGGAGCTGCAGGATGATGGAGGCCGACACGTACGGCATGATGCCGAGCGCGAAGATGGAGAGCTGCTCCAGGGCGCCGCCGGAGAAGAAGTTGAGGAGCCCGAGGAGGCTGCCCTGGCGGACGAACTCGCCCATGGCCACGCGGTCCACCCCGGGCGTGGTGACGAAGATGCCGAGCCGGTAGACGGCCAGCATGCCCAGGGAGAAGAGGAGCCGCTTGCGCAGCTCGGGGACGCGGAAGATGTTCGTCAGACCGCTCGCCATGCGGGTGCCTCTCGGGGTGAAGCGGGCTACGCCTTGGCCGCCGCGGCCTTCTTCGCCGCCTTGGCCTTCTGGTACATGGTCACCGGGGCCGGGACGAGCTCCACGGTGCCGCCGGCCTTCTCGACGATGGCGCGGGCGCCAGCGGTGATCCGGTCGACCTTGAGGGTCACCTTGCTGGTGAGCTCCCCGTTGCCGATGACCACCACGCCGTCGAACTGGCCGCGGAAGAGGCCGGCCGCCTTGAGGGCGGCGGCGTCCAGCGTGCCGGTGAGCCCCTCGAGGGCCGAGACCTGGACCTCGGCGAGCTCCCGCCGGTGGATGTTCTTGAAGCCGAACTTCGGGAGGCGGCGCTGGAGCGGCATCTGGCCGCCCTCGAACCCCTCGAAGCGCATGTTGCCGGAGCGGGCCTTCTGGCCCTTGCCGCCGCGGCCGGCGGTCTTGCCGAGGCCGGAGGCCTGGCCGCGGCCGACGCGCTTGCGGACCTTGGTGGCGCCCTTGGGCACCTTGAGCGAATTGAGCGACATGGAAGGCTCTCCTTCTAGCACGGGGCCGGCGCCGCTACGAGCGGGCGGCCGCCTTCTTGGCCTTGCGGCCGGCGGGGGCCGGGGCGTCGACGCGCTCCCAGGTCACCAGATATCCCACCTTCTGGATCATCCCCATGGTCTGGGGCGTGTCGGGCAGGAGCTTCACCGAGTTGGTCTTCTTGAGGCCGAGCCCGGCCACCGTGACGCGGTGGTCCGCCGGGCAGCCGGCGAGACCCTTCACGAGCTTCACCTTGATGGCAGCCATGTTCGCTCCTAGCCCTGGATCTCGGCGAGGGTCTTGCCGCGGCGCTTGGCGGTGTCCTCGGCCGAGCGCAGCCGCTTCAGGCCGGCCACCGTCGCCTTGATGACGTTGTGCGGGTTGCGGGAGCCCTGGCACTTGGTGAGCACGTTGCGGATCCCGGCCGACTCGAGGACGGCGCGGACGGCGCCGCCGGCGATGACGCCGGTGCCCTCCCCGGCCGGCTTCAGCAGCACCCAGCCAGCGCCGAAGTGACCGAGCACCTCGTGCGGGATGGTGGTGCCGACCAGGGGCACCTTGAAGAGGTTCTTCTTGGCCTGGTCGCCACCCTTGCGGATGGCCTCGGGGACCTCGTTGGCCTTGCCGAGGCCGACGCCCACGTGGCCCTGGCCGTCGCCCACGACGACCAGCGCCGAGAAGCTGAAGCGCCGGCCGCCCTTGACCACCTTGGCGACGCGGTTGATGTGGACGACGCGGTCGTTGAGCTCGAGCTCGTTCGCGTTGATCGGAGCAGCCATTCGTTCTCGTCCTTGTCTGGCGGGCGCCTAGAACTGCAGCCCGGCCTCGCGCGCAGCGGCGGCCACCGCCTCGACGCGGCCGTGGTAGTCGAAGCCGTTCCGGTCGAACACGACCGCGGTGATCCCCTGGGCCTGGGCGGCCTTGGCGAGCGCGGCGCCGACCTTCTTGGCGGCGGCGGTCTTGTCGTCCTCACCCAGCTCGGCCTTGACGGCCTTGGAGGTGGTGGACACCGAGACCAGCGTCTTGCCCGCCACGTCGTCGACGAGCTGGGCGTACATGTGCTTGAGGCTCTTGTACACCGTGAGGCGCGGGCGAGCGGCGGTGCCCGAGACCTTCCGGCGGATGCGAGCCTTGCGCTTCTCGCGCGAGGTGACCTTCTGAGCCATGGCGTTGCTCCGTGCGGCGGCGCCGACCCGGCCGCCGCATGAGTGGGGTTGCGGCGCGCCTTACGCGGCGCCGGTCTTGCCTTCCTTGCGGCGGATGGTCTCCTCCGCGTACTTGATGCCCTTGCCCTTGTACGGCTCGGGCGGGCGGAGGGCGCGGATCTTCGCGGCGGTGAGGCCGAGGAGGTGCTTGTCGACGCCCTTGATGGTGATCTTGGTCTGCTTGGGGTCGACCTCGGCGGTCACGCCCTCCGGCAGCTTGAAGACCACCGGGTGGGAGAAGCCCAGGGTGAAGTTGATGTCCTTCCCCTTGAGCTCGGCCTTGAAGCCGACGCCGGAGATCTCCAGCGTCCGCTCGTAGCCCTTGGTGACGCCGTCGAGGGCGTTGCGGACCAGGGTGCGGGTCAGGCCGTGCAGGCCCTTGGCCAGGCGGGACTCGTCCGGCCGGGTGACCTTGACCTCGTTGCCGGCCACCTCGACCTTCACCGCCGGGTTGAAGGGGAAGGACATCTTGCCCTTCGGCCCCTCGATCTTGACGGTGGTGCCGGAGACGGCGACCTTGACCTTCTCGGGAATCTTGACGGGCAGCTTGCCGATGCGGGACATGTCGGCTCCCTTACCAGACGGTGCAGATCAGCTCGCCGCCGACCTTCTGCTTGCGGGCCTCGCGGTCCACCATCACGCCCTTGCTGGTGGACAGGATGGCGATGCCGAGGCCGTTGAGGATGCGGGGGATGTCGGTGTTGGGCACGTAGCGACGCAGGCCGGGCTTGGAGACCCGCTTGATGTCGCTGATGGCCGGCTCGCGATCGGGCCCGTACTTGAGCACGATGGTGAGCGCGCCCTGGACCCCGTCGTCGTGGCGGACGAAGTCCTGGATGAAGCCCTCGGCCTTGAGGACCTCGGCGAGCCGGACCTTGAGGCCCGAAGCCGGAACCAACACCTTCTCATGACGTGCCGACGAGGCGTTGCGGATGCGCGTCAGCATGTCGCCAATGGGATCGGTAAAGCTCATCGCTTCAATCTCCCTTACCAGCTCGACTTGATGACGCCGGTGATCTCGCCCTGCAGCGCGCGCTTGCGGAAGCAGATGCGGCACATCTGGAACTTGCGGAGGAAGGCACGGGGCCGACCGCAGACCGGGCAGCGGTTGTACTGGCGCACCTTGAACTTCAGCTTGCGCTTGGCCTGCGCCATCTTGGAAAGCTTCGCCATGGAGTCTCCTGTCCCTTGGCCTTAGGTGCGGAACGGCATGCCGAGGTGCTTGAGGAGGGTGCGGCCCTCCTCGTCGTTGCGCGCCGTCGTCACGACCGTGATGTTGAGCCCCTTGATCTTCTCGACCTTGTCGTAGTTGATCTCGGGGAAGATGATCTGCTCGCGGACGCCGAGGGTGTAGTTGCCCTTGCCGTCGAAGGCCTTGGGCGACACGCCCTTGAAGTCACGCACGCGGGGCAGCGCGATCGAGACCAGGCGGTCGAGGAACTCGTACATCCGGTCGCCGCGCAGGGTCACCATCACGCCGATGCTCTGGCCCTGGCGCAGCTTGAAGTTGGCGATCGACTTGCGCGACTTGGTGATCACCGGCTTCTGGCCGGCGATGGCGGTGAGCTGCTCCAGCGACGCGTCGATGATCTTGCCGTTGTTGATCGCCTCGCCGAGGCCCATGTTCACCACGATCTTCTCGAGGCGGGGGGCCTGCATCGGGTTGGTGAACCCGAGCTCCTTCATGATGGCGGGGCGGAGCTCCTTGTCGAACCGCTCCCTCAGTCGGGCTGCCATGTCGTCTTCTCCTTGCCTTCGGCCGGCGCCGTCAGGATGCCGGGCGATGCGGGGGGTGCGCTACTTGGCCGCCTGGCGCTTCGCCAGCCGGGCCTTCTCCTTGGCCCCGAGCTCCCGGGGCGCCTTCTCGACGCGGACGGCCTTCTCGCCGGCCAGCACCATGACGTTGGAGATGGCGATGGTGCCGGCCATCTCGATGATGCCGCCCTCGGGGGTGGCCTGGGTGCGGCCCTTCTTGACGTGCCGCTTCACCGTCATGAGCTTCTCGACGCGGACCCGGCCCTGCTCGCGCAGGACCTCGAGGACCTTGCCGGACTTCCCCTTCTCCTTGCCGGCGATGACCTTGACGGTGTCGCCCTTGCGGATGACGGGCATGGCTAGAGGACCTCCGGGGCCAGCGAGATGATCTTCATGAACTTGCGGGCGCGGAGCTCGCGGGCGACCGGCCCGAAGATGCGGGTGCCGACCGGCTCCAGGTCCTTGTTGATGAGGACGGCGCTGTTGCCGTCGAAGCGGATGTAGCTGCCGTCGGGGCGCTTCACCTCGCGGGCGGTGCGGACGATGACGGCGCGAGCCACCTCGCCCTTCTTCACCTTGGCCTGCGGGATGGCCTCCTTGACGGAGACCACGATGACGTCACCGAGGGAGGCGTACTTGCGCTTGGTGCCGCCGAGCACCTTGATGCACATGACCTTCTTGGCGCCCGAGTTGTCGGCGACGTCGAGGATGGTGGTGGTCTGGATCATGGCTTAGACCTCCGACGCCTTCTCGATGACCTCGACGATGCGCCAGCGCTTGTCCTTGGACATCGGGCGGGTCTCGACCATGCGGACCTTGTCACCCGGCTGGCACTCCTGCTTCTCGTCGTGGGCCTTGTACTTCTCGGCCCGGGCGATGATCTTGCCGTACTTGCTGTCGGCGACGCGCCGCTCGACCTTGACGACCACGGTCTTGGTCATCTTGTTCGAGACGACGACGCCGACGCGGGACTTGCGGTTGCCGCGCTCCATGTCCGTCACTCCTTCGCCTTCGAGGCCTTGGCCTCGAGGTCCTTGGCGCGCGCCACGGTGAGGCAGCGGGCCACCTCGCGGCGGGTCTTGGTGAGCTCGGCGGTGGAGTCGAGCACGCCGGTCGACGCCTTGTTCCTGAGCTCGAAGATGGTCTGCTTCAGCTCCGCAGCGCGGGCCAGCAGCTCCTCCTTCTTCAGCTCGCGCAGCTCCTTCACGGTCGCCATGTCGTCTCCTAGAGGGTCGCGCCGCGCTTGACGATCTTGGTCGCCACCGGGAGCTTGTGGGCCGCCAGGTGGAACGCCTTCTTGGCGGTGGCGTCGTCGCAGCCCTCCATCTCGTAGAGGATGCGACCCGGCTTGATGACGGCGACGTAGTACTCCACGTTGCCCTTGCCGGTGCCCATTCGGGTCTCGGCCGCCTTCTTCGTGATGGGCTTGTCCGGGAAGACCCGGATCCAGAGCTTGCCACCGCGCTTCACGTAGCGGGTGATGGCCACGCGGGCGGCCTCGATCTGGCGGGCCGTCAGGTAGCCGCACTCGGTGGCCTGCAGGCCGTACTCGCCCTGGTTCAGGTCCGAGCCGCGGTAGGCCTTGCCCCGCATGCGGCCCTTCATCATCTTGCGGTACTTGGTACGGGCGGGCTGAAGCATGTCCGTCTCCTGTCCTGGTGGCCCGGCCTAGGCGCGGTCGGCCCGCGGCGCGGCGGCCCGGGGAGCGCGGTTGGCGGCCGACTGCGGCAGCACCTCGCCCTTCATGATCCAGACCTTGCAGCCGATCTTGCCGTAGGTGGTCTTGGCCTCGGCGAAGCCGTAGTCGATCTCGGCGCGGAGGGTGTGCAGGGGCACGCGGCCCTCGCGGTACCACTCGTAGCGGGCCATCTCGGCCCCGCCGAGGCGGCCGGCGCAGGCGACGCGGATGCCCTTGGCGCCGAACTTGAGGGAGGTCTGCACGGCCTTCTTCATGGCGCGGCGGAAGGCGATGCGGCGCTCCAGCTGGGTGGCGATGTTCTCGGCCACCAGCTGCGCGTCGGTCTCGGCCTTCCGGACCTCGACCACGTTCAGGTAGACCTCGTTGGCCGTGAGGGCCTGGAGGTCCTTCTTGATGGTCTCGATGCCCGCGCCGCGCTTGCCGATCACGATGCCGGGGCGCGCGGTGTGGACGTTGATCTTGACCTTGTTGGCCGCCCGCTCGATCTCGATGCGGGAGATGCCGGCCTGGCCGAGCTTCTCCTTCACGAACTCACGGAGCTTGATGTCCTCGTGCAGCCACTTCGCGTAGTTCCGCTCCTCGTACCACTTGGAGTCCCAGGACCGGATGACCCCGAGGCGGAACCCGATGGGATGGACTTTCTGACCCACGTTCGTCTCCTTGGCCTTAGCGGCCGACGGTCCCGAGCTCCACGTACACGTGGCTCGTCTTCTTCTCGATGCGGAAGGCCCGGCCCATGGCGCGCGGCATGAAGCGGCGCATCTTGGGGCCCTGGTCCACGGTCAGCGTCTTGATGACCAGGGCGTCCACGTCCACCTTGCCGCCCTTGTTCTCGGCGTTGGCGACGGCCGAGCGGAGCAGCTTGGCGAGCGGCTTGGCGGCCGCCTGCGGGCGGTACTTGAGGAACGCCAGGGCCTCGCCCACCGGCAGGCCGCGCACGGTGTCGGCGACGAGCCGAACCTTGCGGGGCGCCAGGCGGAGGAAGCGCAGGTGCGCGTGCGGGCCGGCGGCGGGGGCCGCCGGGCGGTTGGCGCGGGAGCGCGGGGTGGGCGGCTTGCGCTTGACCCGCGGCGCGGGCTTCTTGGTCTCGGTCTCGGCCATGTCGGTCGCTCCTTACTTCTTGGGCGGCGGAGCCGGGGTCGCCGCCGCGGCCTTCTTCTCGGCCGAGTGGCCCGAGAAGGTCCGGGTGGGGGCGAACTCGCCCAGCTTGTGGCCGACCATGTTCTCGGTCACGAAGACCGGCACGAACTTCTTGCCGTTGTGCACGGCGAAGGTGTGCCCGACGAAGTCCGGCAGGATGGTGCTCCGCCGCGACCAGGTCTTGATGACCGACTTCTTGTTGGTCTTGTTCGCCTCCTCGACCTTCTTGCCGAGGTGCTTGTCGACGAACGGACCCTTCTTGATCGAACGAGCCATGTGTCGCTGGTCCCTTCTCGCGCGCTACTGCGGGGTGTTGCGAACGCCCGGCTTGCGCCGCGAGACGATGAGCTTGTCGGTGCGGCGGTTGTTGCGCGTCTTCTGGCCCTTGGTCTTCTTGCCCCAGGGCGAGACCGGGTGCGGGTTACCCTGGCCGGACTTGCCCTCGCCGCCGCCGTGCGGGTGGTCGACCGGGTTCATGGCGAGGCCGCGGACGGTCGGGCGGATGCCCATCCAGCGGCTCTTGCCCGCCTTGCCGACGCGGACGGTGGAGCTCTCCACGTTGGAGACCTGGCCGATGGTGGCCTTGCAGTCGAGGAGCACCATCCGGACCTCGCCGGACGGCATGCGGATCTGGGCGTAGTCGCCCTCCTTCGCCATCAGCTGGCCGAAGGAGCCGGCGGACCGGATCATCTTGGAGCCGGAGCCCGGCTGGGCCTCGACGTTGTGGATGACGGTGCCGAGCGGGATGCCCTTGACCGGCAGGGCGTTGCCCGGGCGGATGTCGGCGGACGGGCCCGAGGTCAGCACGTCGCCCACCGCCACGCCCACCGGGGCGAGGATGTAGCGCTTCTCGCCGTCCTTGTAGGTGAGCAGCGCCAGGCGGGCGGTGCGGTTCGGGTCGTACTCGATGGCCGTGACCTTGGCCGGCACGCCGTCCTTGTCACGCCGCCAGTCGATGATGCGGTAGCGGCGCTTGTGGCCGCCGCCGATGTGGCGGGTGGTGATGTGGCCGTGGTTGTTGCGGCCACCCGTCTTCTTGACGGTCTTGGTGAGCTTCTTCTCGGGCTTCGCCTTGGTCACCTCGGCGAAGTCGGCCACCGACATGTGCCGGCGGGCGGAGCTGGTCGGCTTGTAGAACTTGAGGCCCATGGTCTCTCCCGATTAGGCCGAGGTCCCCTCGAAGAGGGCGATGGTCTCGCCGTCCTTGAGGGTCACGAAAGCCTTCTTCCAGTTGGGCCGCCGGCCCATGCTGCGGCCGACCCGCTTGTTCTTGCCACGCGCCACCGCGGTGCGGACCGCCACCACGTGCACGTTGAACAGCTTCTCGACGGCCTGCTTCACCTGGATCTTGGTGGCGTCGCGGTGCACCTCGAAGGCGAACGCGTGGCTCGCCTCGCGGTTGCGCTCCGACTTCTCGGTGACGAGCGGACGCTTGACGACGTCCTGCAGCGTGATGCTCATGACAGGGCCTCCTCGAGCTTCTTGGCCGTCGCCGCGGTCAGGACCAGGGCGTCGTGCTTGAGGATGTCGTAGACGTTCAGCCCCTCCACCGGGAGGAAGTCCGAGCCGTCCAGGTTGCGGACCGAGCGGGCCAGGGCGACGTTCTGGCCGTCGTCCACCACCAGCGCCTTCTTCACGCCGAGCTTGGCCAGCACCTTGGCGGCGGCCGCGGTCTTGGCGGCGGCCGGGGCCCACTTCTCCACGATGACCAGCTTCTGGTCCTTGCCGCGGAGGGCGAGGGCGGAGCGGAGCGCCGCCTTGCGCACCTTCTTGGGCACGTCGTAGGCGTAGTCGCGGGGCTTGGGCCCCATCGCCTTGCCGCCGCCGACCCACTGGCTGGCGCGGGTCGAGCCCTGGCGGGCGCGGCCGGTCCCCTTCTGCTTGAACGGCTTCTTGCCGCCGCCGGAGACGAGGGAGCGGTTCTTCACCGCGTGGGTGCCCGAGCGGTCGGAGGCGAGCTTCGCCTTGACCACCTCGTAGAAGAGGTGCTCGTTCACCTCGCCGGCGAAGACGGCGTCGGCGAGGTCCAGCTCGCCCACCTTCTTCTTCTCGAGGTCGTAGACGTCGAACTTGGCCATGGTGCCCTCTACTTGATCTCGACGTCGACGCCGGCCGAGAGATCCAGCTTCATCAGCGCGTCGAGGGTCTGGGGCGTGGGCTCCAGGATGTCGAGCAGGCGCTTGTGGGTCCGGATCTCGAACTGCTCGCGCGACTTCTTGTCGACGTGCGGGCTGCGGAGAACGGTGAACTTGTTGATCCGCGTGGGGAGCGGGATGGGGCCGGCCACCTTCGCGCCGGTCCGCCGTGCCGTCTCCACGATCTCGCCTGCCGACTGGTCGAGCAGCTTGTAGTCGTAGGCCTTGAGCCGGATCCGAATCTTCTGAGTCGCCATCGGAACGCCTTCTCTCCGTCACTCGGCGCGGCGCGGGATCCGCCCACCCTGTCCGGCTGTGGGCCGGTTCCCGCCGTTCGCCAGTGGAACTACCGGATTACTGGATGACCTCGGCCACGACGCCCGAGCCGACGGTGCGCCCACCCTCGCGGATGGCGAAGCGCAGCTCCTTCTCCATGGCCACCGTGGTGATCAGCTCCACCTCGATGGCCACGTTGTCGCCCGGCATCACCATCTCGACGCCGGCCGGCAGGTTCAGCGAGCCGGTCACGTCGGTGGT